>Ga0172362_10000319_pt1 | contig 38388 bp, 33 predicted proteins | sample LakKivs1_kivu2a2_FD_114534 | JGI IMG/M metagenome (GOLD analysis project Ga0172362, IMG submission 114534) | Sediment microbial communities from Lake Kivu, Rwanda - Sediment s1_kivu2a2 | ecosystem: Environmental > Aquatic > Freshwater > Lake > Sediment | place: Rwanda: Western Province, Lake... | reverse complement strand
CCCAGGAATGCACCGACTGACCATAGGAAGAGACTCTGCCCGATCCCCAGGATGACCAGGCCGAAGATGCTCTCGAAGATCAGGCCGAGCAATACGCCATGGATTCGTCTCTTGAATCCTCCCCAGGCGGCAACCACCAGGCCCCCGACAACTCCGCCTATCCCGAATACCATCTGAACTGTTCCCAGGATCACGCTGTTACTGCCTGTACGAGCGAGAATCATCGGTGCGAAGAGGATCATCGCCAAGGTGAAAGTGAGATTCGTTGCGAAGAATACAAGCAGCAAACCCAGCAAGCTTGGCCTGGAGCGGATGTAGCGAAAGCCGAAGGCTGACTCTTTCAGCAGGCTTCCCCGGCTGGCGCGACCGACTGCTGTCTGAGCGGGGTTAGGAACGACCACGAGCAACAGCATGCCTATGGCAAATACGAAGGTGGCAATGTCGATGAGCATGATGCTCGTGATTCCGACGGTATAGTACAAGGCGCCTGCCGCGATAGGGGCGATGATCAAAGAGGCTGAATCCACCATACTGAGCATGGAGTTAGCGCGGGTGTAGTTCTTCTTATCGATCATCGTCGTGATGGCCGCGGAGTATGCCGGAAATTGGAAGGACTCGAAGGAACTGGCAAAGAACCCCGCTACCCACAGATGCCATATCTGCAGGTGGCCGGTTGAATAGAGCACCAGGAGCGCCACGGTTGAGAGACCGGCGGCGAAATCGCTGGCTATCATTACCTTCTTTCGACTGACCCTGTCAACAATGACGCCGGCGATAGGACTGAGAACGATAGCGGGGGCGAACGAAAAAATGGCGACCACGGCCAGAGCTGTCGCGCTTCCGGTCTGCTCGTACACCCAGAGTGTGAGGGCAAAGCGCGTCATTCCGGAGCCGGTCACTGAAACGAGCTGGCCCAGCCATACAATGGAGAAGCCGAACATACCGGATGGTCTGCGCTTAAACAGGTCGAGCAGTGCTGCCATCGAAGAGTGCAGTATACCCTAGCTCATGGCGGCACGGCAAACCGCTGGAACCGGAATCCGTCCCGCTTGCACAGTGATGCAGAAGCAGGAAGAGACACGCAAACCCTGGTCTGTAACGGCAATCGTAGGCATACGGCCTCTCGGGACCTTCTTCGCAGTAAGATCGGCGTGCTATTATACTCCGGGAGGGATTCCCAGATGATTGCCACACAGGCGTTTGGACGCACCGCACATGTCAGCAGCCGGATCATATTTGGAGCATATTGCCTGAGCAATGCGACCGAGGCAGACGCTGACCGGATCCTTGAGATTCTGCTCGGATATGGCGTGAATCATATTGATGTGGCACCGATGTACGGAAATGCCGAGAAGCTGGTCGGTTCATGGATGAGGAAGCATCGTGATGATTTCTTCGTAGCCACGAAGTCCCGAAGCCGCACATATGAAGGGGCGTGGAAGGATCTTCGCCGCTCGCTGGACCAGTTGCGAATCGACCATGTTGATTTGTGGCAGCTGCACGGCTTGACCAATCAGATAGGATGGGAGAAAGTGATGGGGCCAGGGGGAGCGCTGGAGGCCTTCGTGGAGGCGCGTGACAAAAGACTTGCGCGATATCTGGGCGTAACGGGGCACGGGAACAAGGCAGCGGCAATGCATTTACAGAGCCTGGCACGATTCGATTTCGATTCTGTGCTGCTGCCATATAGCTACTGTCAGACGCAGATTGCCAGCTATGCTGGAGACTTTGGGAGATTGATCGGGGTATGCCGTGAGCGAAATGTTGCCGTACAAACAACGAAGGCGATTGCCCGGGGACCGATCGGGAAACGACCAAGAAGGTACAACACCTATTTCTATGAGCCGCTGGAGACCGACGAAGCTATCGAAAAATCGATACACTGGGTTATGGGCCTCGCGAATTGCTTCGTGATCACGGCTGGAGACATGCGGCTCGTGCCCAGGATACTGCAATCAGCAGAGCGATTCAGACAGCGTCCATCGGATGAGGAAATGAATCTGCTAGTGAATGAGTACGGCATTCAGCATGTGTTCAAGTAAAGGCGTATTCGCGTTTGCAGCAGAGTCCCTCTGCTGACACCCCTCTTGATTCGTGGAGCCCTTCCAGCCGGCGGTTCTGATGCATGCGGTGCCGCTGATTCTACTTGAGCAACTTGAACTCGTTGACGTCGACCAGGCCCAGGTCGGTCAGCCTGAGCTCGGGAATGACAGGCAGGGCAAGGAATGAGAGGATGGCAAATGGAGATGGCGGCAAATTGCCCAGGCTGGCGGCAGCTTTCTCCACCTTCTCGTATAGAGAGGTGGCCGTATCCGGGGGTTCAGGCGAAAGCAGGCCGGCAATGGGCAAGGGTAGGGCAGCAAGAATCTCTAAATCAACGCAGACAGCCAGTCCACCCTGCAATCTCTTGATTTCATCGATTGCCTTGAGGATGTCGAGGTCATTGGTGCCCACCGCTATTATGTTGTGAGAATCGTGGGCCACCGACGAGGCCAGTGCACCCTTCTTCAGTCCAAACCCCTTCACCAGTCCAAGTCCAATGTTGCCGCTGGCCCTGTGCCGTTCCAGCACCACGAGCTTCAGGATATCTCTATCTACGTCGGGCATAACGGCGCCGTCAACAACTTTCATGTTCTCCATTGTCTTCCTGGTGACTATCTGCCCGGGGACGGTCTGGATGACCGGGTAGCTTTGCTCACCGACATTGCCCGGCAGGGCCTGTTCCGGGCCATGAGACTCTTCGCCCCCCTTTGTTGAGGGCTCAGAACGATTAGAAAGACCAAGCGGAGGAATTCTCAGGGACTGTGCCGTGGGAGATTTGATACGGACTGTGTCCTGCAACTCCGGTGTGATTGGCGGCGGAAGGAACAGGGGCTTGCCTCGCTTTGCCACCGGTTTGCCCCTGTAAAAGACCGTGTCTATCTCCAATTTGGCTAGGTCGGTGACAGTCATGAGATTCGCCAGGTAACCCGGGCCGATAGCCCCCCTATCATAGAGGCGGAAGTACCCGGCTGGATTGATCGTCGTCATCTGAATTGCCCGGACCGGGTCTACTCCCAGGTCGATGGCTTTCCGCACAACGGCGTCGATATCGCCTTCGTGCAGTAGATCAGAGCAACTGCGGTCGTCCACCACGAAGAAGCACCTGCTGAAAGTGCTGTCCGTCACCAGGGGCAGAAGGGAATCCAGATTCCTCTCGGAAGAGCCCTCCCTGATCATGAGGTACATACCCCGGCGCAGCTTCTCCTTGCCTTCCTCAAGCGTTGTCGATTCGTGGTCAGACAGAATCCGGGCGGATACGTAAGCGTTTAGCTCCTTGCCACCGAGTCCGGGAGCGTGCCCGTCTATGACTCTTCCGTCTGCGGTTTCGACTTTCTTCAGAATCTCTTCCTCGCCTCTGATCACTCCGGGAAAGTTCATCACCTCCCCCAGGCCGATCACGTTGGGGTGAGCCAGAATTCTTTTTACTTCCCGGGAGCTGATTCGGGCACCCGATGTCTCCAGCGTGGACGCTGGTACGCATGATGGTGCCATGAAGAACATGTCCAGAGGGAGTTTCCGCGCCCAGTCCATGACGAATTCTATGCCGCGATACCCACAAACGCTGGCGATCTCATGGAGGTCCGTGACTATCGCTAATGTACCTCTGGGGACAACGGCCTCAGCATACCTGGCCGGATGTAGCATAGAGCTCTCTATGTGAGTGTGGCCATTGATCAGGGCGGGAGCTACGAACTGTCCCTGCAGGTCGATGGTTTCTTTGGCTTTGTCATAGTCGCCTACGCCGGCGATCCTGTCACCCTGAATAGAGACGTTACCCTGCTCTATTTCTCCGGTGAAGGTGTTTACTATGCGGGCATTCTTCAAGAGCAGGTCGGCGGCTGCTTCGCCTCTGGCTACAGAGATGAGTTCCTTCAAACTCAACGTTCAGTCCTCCAGGGTGCACATGTGGGGCAAATTGCGATACCTTTGACCGCGGTCCAAACCGTATCCCACGATGAACTTATCGGGCACGGTGAAGCCAACATAATCGATGGGTACCGCAACTCTGCGCCGTGATGGCTTGTCCGTCAGGACACAGAGCTTCAGAGAAGCGGGTCTTTTCCTCTTCAGGTATTCAAGCAGGAACGAGGTTGTAACTCCGGTATCAACGATATCTTCGACGACGAGAACATCTCTGCCTCTTACGGGCGTCTTGACTCCATGGATTATTCTCACCTTGCCCGAACTTTGGCAGTGGGCGCCGTAGGTGGACAGCCTGACGAAATCGAGCTCCAGGGGCAGATCGAGCCGACGCACCAGGTCAGCCATGAACACAAAGGACCCCTTCAGGATGCCGATGAGCAAGGGCTGCCTACCCCTATAGTCCCGCTGGATTTCAAGAGCCAGCCTATCTACGGTCTTGGCGATCTCCTCACGTGGGATAAGAATCTTCAGTTCCGGCTGATGGACCATCAACATAGCCCCCGAACCAGTTACTATGATAGCATAACTGCATCTCGTTGCCGATGGACTTTTCGGGTACCCCGATGTATACTGCGGGTGAGGGAGTATGATGCGGTCCAGCCTTATAGGGAAGATAGAAAAAGCCAAAAGATATGCTCAAGAACCGGGTCGCGTGACTTTCTCAGAGCTGAGTGCTGTTTTCCGTGGTGAGAACGATGACCATCAGCTGAGCTACGACGATGGAAAATGGCACTGTACTTGCCACTTCTTTTCCCAGTGGGGGACGTGCAGCCATATCATGGCGCTCCAGCAGATTATAGGCAACATGCTGCCTAAGGAGGCTCTTGTCTCTCCTGTGGAAGGTCAGCTCTTGGAGAAGTAGTCCAGCGCTTCCGCCACGACGAACAGGGACCCGGTGACGCAAACCATGCCGGTTTTGTCCGCTAGGGACAGAGCTCGCGATATAGCTTGAGCCACTGTTTCTTCAATCTCAGGTGTGATGCCGTGCTTGACGAACTCTTTGAGCAGGAGCGCAGGAGGGGTGGCACGGGAGTGAGATGCTCGTGTGACTATGACCCGCGTTGAAAGCAGCGCTGCCTCGTTTACTATTCCCGGTATGTCTTTGTCGCAGGACGTTCCGAAAACAAGAATGGCCCGTTTGTCAGGGAAGTACGCCTGGACATTGCTGCCCAACCTCTTCATCGATGCGACATTGTGAGCACCATCGACCAGTACGATGGGATGCTGCCGCAGAATCTGGAATCGGCCCGGCCACTCGACGTGTGCTAGCCCCTCGGCGACATTTGCTGGCGAGATGGCAAAGCCCATGGAAGCCAGAATCTCTAGAGCCGCCACGGCGGCGGCGGCATTCTCAAGCTGGAAGTCCCCCAGCAGAGGGATGGTAACCTCGTATTTGCCGGTTCTCCCCTCAATCAGGAGTGATTGATGGTGAAGGTCGCCCCTTATCTTGTGCCAGCTGACATCCTTCCCAACTTGCACCAGCTTCGCTCTCTTCTCGCGACAGACATCGCTGATTACCGAACCTGCCTCTTCAGGCTGCGGAGAGGTCACCACCCAGCAGCCTGATTTGATGATGCCTGCTTTTTCTCTAGCTATTTCCTGAAGACTGCCGCCCAGAATTTGAGTGTGGTCAAGGCTAATGGATGTGATGATACAGACGGCAGGATTGGGAACAATATTAGTGGCGTCAAGCCTGCCGCCCAGGCCTACCTCAAGCACCTGGAAAGCGACACGCTCTTTCCCGAAATACGCGAATGCCACTGCGGTCAATACCTCGAAATAAGTCAGCGGCCTGAACCGGGCGTCCTGTTTCATGGACTCGATGAAAGGCTTGGCATCGGCCACCGTTGCGGCGAAATCGGCTTCGGAGATCAGATTGCCGTCTACTCGGATCCGTTCCCTTAGAGTATGGAAGTGAGGAGAAGTGTATAGCCCAGTCTTGTACCCCGAGGTAGTCAGAACCTCGGCAACCATGGCTGTCACGCTCCCCTTCCCCTTGGTGCCCGCGATATGAATGGTCGTGGGGGCCAGTTCCGGATTCCCCATGCGGTTCAGCAACTCCTGCACATGGCGCAGATTGTAATCGGACGATGCATAGGAAACGCCCGGGATCTGCTCGTAATTGGTGAAGGTATTGAGATACTGCTCTGCTTCGCCGTAGTTCAATCTTTTGCCTCGAAGGTCATCAATTATACTACTTAGGTATGTCGGCTTACTAAGTGTGTGCTAAAATTCCAGGAAAAGATTCGCACAACCAGAGTCAGGTGAAGATCGTACTTAGGCCGCTGGGTAATATAGCCGGCGAAACAATGGAGGATCTGAGGAACGGGGTCGGAAACGTTTTTCAGTGTCCAGTAGAAATAGAGGGAGGGCTTGACGACTTGAGTCAGGCGTACAATTCAGAGAGGAAACAGCATCTTTCCTCAGCACTGCTCGCTGCTCTGGGAAAGGCAGGAAAGAACGAGAGGGTCGTGGGTGTAGCCGATGTTGACCTTTACGATCCCAGGCTCAACTTCGTATTCGGTGAAGCCGATATGACCTTGGGAACCGCGGTCGTATCGCTGTACCGCTTGAGGCCAGAATACTACGGCTCGGTAGTTGACGAACCTCTTTTTTGGGAAAGGGCGACGAAGGAGATTGTTCATGAACTGGGGCACACATTCGGCTTGAAGCACTGCCCTAATGCAAGGTGTGTCATGCACTTTTCCAATAGTCTGGCTGATACCGATGTTAAAGAGGCGCACTTTTGCAGTAAGTGCCGCCCACGAATAATCGTTTAGGGCGGTTCAGTGATTGACAGCATGGAGAATCTCGAGCGGCTCTCCACATAGGAGGTGAAATGCAACGGCAAAGAAAATTGGGTAGAGGAGTGGCCATGGTGGGCGCGGGCATGTCGAGATTCGGCATGTTCGGCGACAAAGACTCGAAGTACCTGTTTGCTGAAGCCTTCCACGAGATGGTTTCCACCGTAGACAAGGGAATCGATGTCAAGGACATAGATGCCCTTTATCTGGGGAATTTTACGAACGATTTTTTCGTGCATCAAGGGCACTGGGCTCCGATAGTTTCGGACCTGCTGGGGTTGACGCCCAAGCCGGCGACGCGGACGGAAGGCGCCTGCGCGTCGAGCGCGCTCGCCCTGAGAGAAGGGGTTTTTGCTATAGCCTCAGGATTCTATGACATGGTCCTGGTTGGAGGAGTGGAGGAGATGTCGAAGCGAAGCACGGAGGAAGTCACTCAAGGGCTGGCGATGGCTGCCAGTCCTTACGAGGTGAAAGCCGGTTTCACCTTTCCGGGGGTGTTCGGCGCCATAGCGACAGCTTACTTTGCTAAGTATGGGGCCAGCCGGGAGCATCTGATGAATGTGACCATAAAGAGCCACAATAACGCTCGTCTCAACCCCAAGGCGCAGTTTAGCGTCTCCATCCGTGACATCATGGACCAGAGGATTGCTAAGGCGAAAAGCAAGGGAGAGCCCGTACCCATATGGAGGGACGAGAAGGAGTTTCTCCGCGATCCCAGAGCTAATCCTGTGGTTGCGTGGCCTATGCACCTCTTCGATTGCTGTCCGATAAGCGACGGAGCGAGCTGCATCCTGCTGGTAGCCGAGGAACTGGCGCGACATTTCACGGATAACCCTCTGTATGTGGTGGGAATCGGGCAGGGCAGCGGCAAGGGTCTGCATGCGAAGGAAGATCTTACTTACTTTGAAGCCACGCGATATGCGGCACAGGAAGCTTACGGATTGTCCGGACTTAAGCCCGAGGATATTCAGGTTGCCGAGGTCCATGACTGCTTCTCCATAGCTGAGATCCTTCACATCGAGGACCTGGGTTTCTTCAAGCCAGGAGAGGGATATAAGGCGGTAGAACAGGGCCTGACGAGATTGGATGGACCGAAGCCCATCAACACGTCGGGAGGGCTCAAATGCAAGGGACATCCTGTGGGTGCCACAGGCACCGGGCAGCTTGTTGAAATCTGGAAGCAGCTGCGGGGTGAAGCTGGAGAGAGACAGGTGGGAATCAAGGACTTGCGAATCGGGGCCGCCCAGAGCCTGGGAGGTACAGGAGGTACCTGCACTCTCACCATCCTGGAAAGAAGATAGGAAGGAGACGGAACGATGGAAGAAAGGCCGTTCAACGATATCTCATACGAGCGATTTCTGAGCGAGGATAAGCTGATGGGGTCAAGATGCCAAAAGTGCGGCTCGCTTTTCGTACCTCCTCGCTCGATCTGTACCAAGTGCCACAGCTCTGAAATGAGATGGCTAGAGATGAAAGGAAAGGGCAGGCTTGCTGCCTTCACGAGTATAGCTATCGGTCCTCCCTTCATGATTAAGGAGGGTTACGATAGGAAGCATCCCTACGTTTCCGGTGTCGTGGAACTGGAAGAGAGGGCGAGAGTTGTCGCCCGCATCGAGGGAGTTGACGGGAGCAAGCCTGAAGCAATTAAGATTGGCACTCCTCTCAAGGTTGAATTCCTGCACAGAGGAGAAGGAACAAACGCGACAGTGTTTCTCGCGTTCCGACCTTCATAGCCCACTTCAGATTGTGTGACCAAGGTCTGATTCGTACCGGATTTCGGTGGTTTGTAGCTGAAGGAGAATTGCAGGAGAAGGAGACTTAAGCGTGGAAAGAGAAGTAGTTGTTATCAGTGGCGCACGGACTGCTATTGGTGGGTTCGGTGGCTCACTGAAGGATATACCGGTGGTTGAACTGGGCGCGGTGGTAATCAGGGAGGCGCTGAAACGTGCGGGGTTAAGGCCGGAATCCGGCGAGGCGTTGGTTGGCTACGGGGCTGATGCGCTAAGATCTGACGGGATAGTAGAGCTAGAGAAGAAACACCGCAGTTACGATTCTTCCTTGCGTCCTGTCCAGGTTGATGAGGTGATCATGGGCCATGTTCTTCAGGGAGGGCAAGGGCAGAACACGGCCCGTCAGGCCTGCATCTACGCGGGCGTTCCCAAGGAAACGCCGGCGTTTACCGTGAACAAGGTCTGTGCTTCGGGTCTGAAAGCTATCACGCTGGGGGCCGAGGCCATAATGCTAGGCGAGGCCGATGTCGTGGTTGCGGGCGGTATGGAATGTATGAGCAGCGCTCCTTATCTTCTGCCCAAGGCGCGCTGGGGTTACCGCATGGACGTGGGTGCCAAAGGAGAGATCATAGACCTGATGGTCTACGACGGACTGTGGGAGATATTCTACGGCTATCATATGGGCAATACTGCAGAGGAAATCGCCAGGAGATATGGCTTCACTCGCCAGCAGCAGGACGAGATAGGTTATCTCAGCCACGTACGGGCACGGAAGGCCATAGCCGAGGGTCTGTTTAAGGATGAGATAATTCCTTTCCCTATTCCACAGAAGAAAGGGGAACCGCTCATGTTTGATACCGATGAGCGGCCCATGGACACTTCTATGGAGAAAATGGGCAGGCTCTCTCCGGCATTTCGCAAGGACGGAACAGTCACTGCCGGCAACTCTTCGGGGATAAATGATGCGGCGGCGGCGGTGGTCCTTATGTCTCGAGAAAAGGCCGAGCAGATGGAGCTGGAACCTATGGCGATATTAAGGGCCTGGGCTTCGGGTGCAACCGACCCCAAATACATGGGACTGGGGCCTGTGCCGGCTGTTAGGAAGATTCTAGGGAAGATGGGACTCAACAGCCGCGATTTCGACGTTATTGAGGTTAACGAGGCCTTTGCAGCCCAGGTACTGGGCTGTATGAAGGAACTCGATTGGGATTTTGACCACGTGAATCTTCATGGCAGCGGGATATCTATGGGTCATCCTATCGGCTCGACGGGAGCGAGAATAGCGGTCACTATGATTTACGACATGGTGCACCGAAATCTGCACCGCGGTCTGGAAACCATGTGTATCGGCGGCGGACAAGGAATGGCGGCCGTGTGGGAAAGGCCCTGATATCCTAGAGGCGTCTGGTGTCAGCCTTACCGTCTATGGTTGCAGCCCTGCTCAAACCGGGGGCATATCCTCACAAGCCCCGCAAAATAGAGCTGGTGCAGACACAGATGTCCTTTGTTCTCCTCACTGGCGAATATGCCTATAAAATCAAGAAGCCCGTAAACCTAGGTTATCTGGACTATAGCACTCTAGAGAAACGTCATTTCTTCTGTCTTCAGGAACTTGAGTTGAATAGGCGCCTTTGCGCCGGCGCTTATCTGGAGGTCGTTCCGATTATGGAGGAGGACGGAGCGGTTCACGTCGAGGGACAAGGCGAAGCGAAAGAGTATGCCGTCAAGATGAAGCAGCTGCCTGCGGAGCGTATGCTGGATAGACTTCTCGTCCGAAGGCAGGTGACTCCGGAAATGATGGCAAAGGTGGCCGAAAGGCTGGTGAGCTTCCATCGGAGTGCGGAAACGAGTCCTGAAATTGGTGCATTTGGGAGATTGGAAGTCGTGCGGGGGAACTGTGACGAAAACTTCGCTCAAACCGAGAGATATATCGGGAGTTCCATCACTGCGCACGAATACCGGCAAATCAAGAGTTACACCGGTGACTTCCTTGAAGGTAACGCGACGCTGTTTGATGAGCGCGTAACGGAGGGCAGAATCAGGGATTGCCACGGCGACCTTCATGCCGCTCATGTTTGCTTCACCGATCATATCTGCATCTACGACTGCATCGAGTTCAACGACAGGTTCCGCTATTGCGACGTGGCTTCGGAGCTTGCCTTCCTGGCCATGGACCTCGATCGCTATCGGGAGACTGGTCTTTCTCATCGTCTGGTTAATACATACCTGGAATCAAGCCGTGACGAGGAGCTCATGAAGCTGCTGAACTTCTATAAATGTTATCGCGCTTATGTGAGAGGAAAGGTGGAAAGCTTCAAGCTGGATGACAAGTACATCCCTCGGGAAGAGAAAAGCAGGGTAATGGCTGTTGCGCGAGGCTATTTCGAGCTCGCCGGATCGTATATATGAGGTGTGCTAGTGAGCAACCAGCGGGCGGTTCGTGATGGAAGCGATGGGGCGGGCCCTATTCCGGGCTCCAGGCTCCGACGTCACATTGCCCGTAGGTGTTGTCTCCAACGGCCACCACCGTGCCGTCGGACTTGACTCCCACGGTATGGTCGCCATTTGCGGAAATCTGGATGATATCTGTCCAGCCAGCGACATTGCACTGTCCTAGACCGTTGAATCCCACGGCGACGACTGTGCCGTCCTTCTTGAGCCCCACGGTGTGACTCTTGCCGGCAGCGACCTGTTTGATGTTTGTCCATCCGCTGACGTCACACTGCCCATAGTAGTCATATCCCACGGCGAGCACGGTGCCATCGGATCTAAGCCCCACGGTGTGAAAGCTGCCCGCGGCGACCTGCGTGATGCCTGTCCAGCCGTCAACGTCGCACTGCCCGGAGTAATCGTAGCCGACGGCGACCACCGTGCCGCTGGTCTTCAGCCCTACCGTGTGCAGCTGACCCGCAGCGACCTGGAAGATGTCTCTCCAGCCGGCGACATCGCACTGACCGCGGCTGTTGTCTCCCACGGCGAGCACAGTGCGGTCGCCCTTGATGCCTAACGTGTTATAGTCGCCTGCTGCGACCTGGGTGATACCTGCCCATCCGTTGACATTGCACTGACCGTCGCTCACGGCCCCTCTGGCGACAACTGTACCGTCCTTCTCGAGGCCCACCGTGTGATAACCGCCGGCAGCGACCTGGATGATGTCGCTCCATGCAGCGACGCCGCCGCACTGCCAGTGTGAATTGTCTCCTACTGCGACCACTGTGCCGCCAGACATCAGGCCTGCCGTATGATATCCGCCGGCAGCGACGCCGATGATGTATTGGGGTTCGAGTGGAGGAATGACGCTTGACGGGGCGCACCCTGCCATGGCGGCAATCAGGGCTGCCATGGCCAGAAAGACGATGGCCTTCCTCAGGTTACTGTGTCGGTTCCGATTAAGTCCGTTCTCCATATTTCACCTTCAAACTTATCAGCGTTAATAGCGCACGCCAAAATCAGCTAGTTCATGCTGGCTATCATCGGGCTTTGATAGAGGGGATGCCTGTGTTGTGGGATGGAGGAAATGCCCCTTCGCATTTCCCTCCGCGCTTAACTGATTATCGCAGGAGCTGCCGTAGTCCTCTGCTGTACGCACTCGATTGTCAACCTTGTTTTAGTCCTATCGCCAACTATGGTACCACGATTGGGGGAATTGTCAATAGTGCTTAAGGGGGACTCAGGCGTAGTACGGAGGCGCGGCCGATGACACGTGTTTGGCCACCTATGGGCGGTCGCGCCGAGCAGAAGACGCCATACTCTGGACGAATAGTCGGTGCTCGGGTTGTGCGCATCACGGCCCATAATATATACTTTGGCGTCGGCCCCGATGAGGTGCGGCTGGCGAATCTTGTTCAGGAGGTATGCAATGAGTATTTCCCAGGATGTTTTTTCTCTGTCGGGCAAGGTGGCCCTGGTGACCGGTGGCAGCCGGGGAATCGGCAAAGCTATTGCCATCGGCCTCGCCAAATTCGGCGCCGATGTGGCCGTGACCAGTCGGAAACTTCCCGACCTTGAGGATGTAGCCGCCGAGATAAAGAAACTGGGGCGCAGATCCATGGCCGTGGCAACCCACGTCGGCAGAACGGAAGAAATCGGCAGCCTGGTGCCGAAGATAAAGGAAGAGCTAGGGATGATTGATATTCTGGTGAACAACGCCGGCACCAACCCGACCATGGCGCCGGCCATTGATATAGAGGAGCGGGCCTGGGACTCCATCATGAATCTCAACTTGAAGGGGCTGTTCTTTCTAAGTCAGGCGGTGGCCCGTGTGATGAAGGAGCAAGGCGGTGGCAAAATCGTCAACGTTGCGTCGGTAGCCGGAATCACCCCGGACATTTTGCCGGTTTACTCCATCAGCAAGGCGGGCGTCATCATGGCGACAAAGGTGATGGCCCAGCAGTGGGCGCCGTACGGCATCAGGGTGAACGCCATAGCCCCGGGACTGGTGAAGACCCGGTTCAGCGAGGCTTTGTGGAGCAACCCCGATATTGCACAGGTTGTCATGGCCAGGACTCCGCTGAAACGTGTCGCCGAGCCTGACGAGATGGTCGGGGCGGTGATTTTCCTGGCTTCCGATGCCTCGAGCTATGTCACCGGGCATACTCTGGTTGTGGACGGCGGCGCCGTCATATAACAAGCATTCTTAGCCAGTTTCGCCGGCTGCAGACTGCCGCCCTGGACAGTAGTGGACAAGAAGAGGCATATGGGGGGCCGTGCCGGCATTTCCCTGGGCGCAACCTGTCGCTCCGTGCGCAGCCGGAGACACTGTGGTGAGTCGAATGGCTGGAAATGATGAATTGAGACTAGATCTTGTCTCTGAGGCTCGGGCCTAACAATATCTGGACTCTGTTTCGCCCTTTGTCCCTGGCCTTGCCGAGAGCCTCGGCCGCGCGAGAAACCAGCGACGAGACATCGTCAGTCCGTTCCCATGCCGCGACGCCCTGGCTGACGGTTAAGGTGAACGCCTTGCCGGCAGAGTCTGTGAACGCCGTTTTCTCAATTGTGCTGCGGAGTCGCTCGGCGGCGACCCACGACAAAGACAAATTGGTCTTGGGGAAAATGATGAGGAACTCGTCGCCTCCGTATCTTCCCACCACGTCCGTGTCCCGAATATTCCGGCGAATCAACGCAGCAATTCTCGCTAGTACCTCATCTCCGACGACGTGTCCATGCCGGTCGTCAATCGCCTTGAAATGATCTATGTCCAGCAGACTCAGACTGAAGTCCTCCTTGTAGCGAGCGCCGAAGCTGATTAGCTCGCGCAGCTTGCCAAGAATGGCCTGGCGGTCATACAACCCTGTCAGTGAGTCCGAGGTTGGCGACTTCTCCAGTTCCTCTTTGGCAGCCACAGGCTGCAGCGCTGCGTGCTCGCTCTTCGTAGCTTGCCCTGCCGCTGCAACTGACTTAATTACCATTCTTGCTCCGCAACCTTCTCTGGGTTTAGTCAAACCAACCTAATCTGATTTCACTATACCATTCGTCCTGTAGAGTGTAAATAGTCCTTTGGTAACATTCCAGGTGGAGAGAATGTACTAACAGATAGTAATGGCTGGCTGGACTGCAGAAAAACGGGACACTGAGCATAGGTAGCTGTGCGACAGTCCTGCCGGTCGTCGGGCGCTGTTTGACACGGGCTCGAACGCGAGCATAGAATCAAGTCCGACGGTGGGCACAGGGCGACAGGGAAGAAGCGGTGGATTTGGAATGGGGTTTGAAGGGGCGGCATGGCAGCAGTATTTGATAGAGTTGTGGGCGTTTATCACTTCTTGGGCGACAGGGTGCCGCGAGATATCCCGAGTGCAAAGCCCAAGCCGCGAAAGAATAATCCGTGGGTAAGGGAGGGCCAGCCGGTTGTGGCGAGGGTCAAGGCGGAAGGCAACGTCCGGACAGCCGTCGAGCGGGCCATCGCTCTGATGGGCGAACTATCCCAAATCATCGGCAGCGGAGACCGGGTTTTTGTGAAACCGAATCTCAACAGCGCGGACCCGTTTCCCGCCGCCACTGACCCGGCTTTTCTGCAGGCGGTGACTGAGCTTCTCCTGGAGAGCGGAGCCAGAGTGACCATCGGCGAGGCATCGGGGGCCGTCTGGCGGCCGACCCGGAAAGTCTTCGAGCAACGCGGGGTTCCGCAGCTAGCCCGGAAATTAGGAGTTGAACTTATCGCTTTTGATGACAGGCCAACTGATTGGGTACAGATCAATATCAACGGTGATTATCTAGATAAGGTCGTGATGCCTCGATCGGCGTACGAAGCGGACAAGATGATATATCTACCGTGCATGAAGACTCATGTCCTGGGCGGTTTTTCCGGCGCGATAAAACTGGCGTTCGGTTTTGTTGCCCCGGGGCAGCGGCGTGGGTTCCACGGCGGTCATTTGCAGGAGAAGTTGGCTGACGTAGCCCTCTGCTGGCAGCCGGACCTGGTCATTATGGATGGCAGGAAAGCTTTCGTAACGGGTGGGCCTCACAGCGGCCAGTTGGTCGAACCGGACTTGATTCTTGCTTCGGGCGACTTTGTCGCCGTTGACGTCGAGGCAATAAAGGTTCTTTTGAGCTATCGGGCTAGAAACAAGCTCCCTGCCGACCCCTGGCAACTGCTGCAGATCGCCAACGTGGTGAAGCACGGCCTCGGGCCGAAGGAAGGTAAGTACACTGTGGTTGGCTGAACCCGGTCCCTAGGGCACACTGGCTGCCCCTCCGTCATGCGGTTGCTGCACAGCGGGCTACGGGGTCGCGGTCCTGGCTTCTTGGCAGTAATCCGAGTGGAGAGTCTCTTTGTATGCCCTCACGCGATAGCAGTAGTCGGTGCCGGAACGAAGCCAGCTATTGGTATAGCTCGTGACGCCTGCCGCCACTGTAGCTATCTGAAAATAGGAGCCGGAGGCCGTCTTCCTCTCTATCTTGAAGCCAGTCTCATCATTGGAATTATCCTGCCACGCCAGTCTAACCTGCGATGATGATACCGCGTCAGCTGTGAGGCCGCTTGGAGCTTCGGGAGGCGGGCCCACCGCCGTCCTGAAGTAGCGGTAGCCGGACCAGCCTGACGTGCTGCCGTAGCTGTTTGTGGCATTAACTCGCCAGTAGTAGATAGTGTTCCAGTTGAGCGTCCCTGCAGGGACATCGTAGAAAAGATTTGCTAACCCGGTCTCGTTCAATAGGAGATTGCTAAAGCTGTAACTGGTCGACACCTGTACGTTGTAAGAGGCAGCTCCGTCTGAGGCACTCCATTGCAGCCACGGGGTCAAGTCCGCTACCGTGGAGCCACTCCCCGGCGAGTTTGGCGAGGGTGCCGGAGGTGGCGGCGGCAGCGTTGTGGCTGAGGCCTGGTCGGAGTAATCTGAATTTAGCGTTGACTTGTAGGCTCTCACTCGATAGTAATACTCGGTGCTGGCGCTGAGCCTGGTATTGCTGTAACTAGTGATGCCGGCGGCCACCGTAGCTATTTGGGAATAGGTGCCGGAGCCTGTCTTCCTCTCTATCTTGAAGCCGGTCTCATCGCTGGAATGGTCCTGCCAGGCTAGGTCAATCTGTGACGACGAGATGGGAGTAGCTATTAAGTCAGATGGGGAATTGGGAGGCGGTCCTACCGCCGTCCTGAAGTAGCGGTAACTCGACCAGTTTGACTTGCTGCCATAGCTATTTGAAGCGTTCACGCGCCAGTAGTAGAGGGTGTTCCAACTAAGTGTCCCTTCAGGGATGTCATAGAAGAGGTCGGTTATTCCCGTCACATCCAGCACAAGGGTGGTGAATCTGGAACTTGCCGACATCTGTACTCCATATGAGCTAGCTGCACTGGAGGCGTTCCATCGCAGGCTTGGCGTCAGGGTGGGCGTGGCAGAGCCATTTGCCGGCGAGTTCAGCACGGGCGCCGGTGGTGGTGGTGGCAGGGTCGTGGTTGAGACTTCGTCGCAATAGTCCGAGTTCAGCGTCGACTTGTATGCTCTCACTCGATAGAAGTAGGTAGTGCTGGCACTGAGGCGGGTACTGCTGTAAGTGGTGACACCGGCACCGACGGTGGCAATCTGGGAATAGAAGCCGGAGCCCGTCTTCCTCTCTAGCTTGAATCCGGTCTCGTCGCCGGAGTTGTCCTGCCAGGAGAGGTCAATCTGAGACGAAGAGATGGGAGCAGCCACCAGGCTAGAGGGGGCAGCCGGCGGTGGCCCTATTGCCGTTCTAAAATAACGGGAGACGGACCAGACTGAGGTCCCACCAAAACTGTCCCTGGCATTGACACGCCAGTAGTAAACGGTGTTCCAGCTGAGTGTCACAACAGGGACGTTGTAGTAGAGGTCGGTTATCCCGGTCTCATTGACCATCAGATTCGTGAAGCTCGAGCTCGTCGCCACCTGTATGCCGTAGGAGACGGCTCCGGCCGAGCCATTCCATTGCAGCGTGGGTGCAAGGCTGGGCACCGTCGAACCGCTTGCCGGAGAATCCAGTGTCGGCGCCGCTGGCGGCGCTCCGATGATAGTAAAGTCCGCGTCGCTGGTATCGGAGCAGGCGACATCGGTGGTGCTGGTTATCATTATTCTGTAGTCGGTTGCAGAGACCTGAGCAGCGGGTATCAGCCAGCTATAAGAGCCTACGCCTCCAGTCCCGAGCGGCCTGCTGGAGCTAATCGTCCGGTTAAGGTTCCCACCCTTGAAGAGCTCGACCTTAACATAGACGCCGGGATTCCCGGTATATGTCCAACTTATTTGCTGGGTGGTTCCGGCAGTCCAGGTCTCGCCTCCATCAGGGGAGGCGAGTGCGATTGTCGGTGTTGCCGGCGGAGGGGGCGATGCGGTTGTGGCCGAGGCTTCGTTTGAATAATCAGAATCGCCGGCTCCGCTATACGCCCTAACTCGGTAGTAATAGGTAGTCCCGGCACTGAGCTCGCTACTACTGTAACTCGTGACGCCGGTAGCTACGGTCGCTATCTGAGAATAAGAGCCGGAGCCTGTTTTCATTTCTATCTTGAAGCCGGTCTCATCAGGTGAGTTATCCTGCCAGGCCAGGTCAATCTGGGAGGAAGAAACGGGAGCAGCGGATAAGGCGCTCGGGGCATCGGGCGCTTGTGCGCTGAGCCGGAGGACGGTCACTGCCCGCTGCTGCATACCGGCGTAGGTCCCGCCCCAGGTCATCTGATGGTCGCCGTAGTCCCAGGTATCGTGAACGTAGATTGTGTTTGTGGCCGTGTCGTATCCGTATCCCAGCATAGTATGACCCGTGACCTGGATGAGCACAGGCCGGCCGGCGTCTATCTCAGCCTGGAAATCGGCGAAGGTGAAGCCTTTGTTAGGGTCGGTTCCCTGCCCTTTTATTATCTGGGTAAAGTTTGTTAGCACCGTATATCCGCGGGACTCGGCAAATAGCCTGATCCCGTGGCAGCCGTCGCGATAAGCCGGTTCGTAACCTGCGTAATCATAGAGAGGGTCACCGCTCGAGTACCAGAAGAACGTCGTACCCCCATCGGTATTACCGTATTTGGCCTGGTTAGTGCCCATGTAATCGGCCGCGCAATCACCGGGACTGTGTTCCGTCCACCGCCCGCTATAGGGGTCGGGTCCGGCTTGGCCGTAGTCCACCCAGTAATCGTCAACGTGGCCCTTAATCGTCCTACCGTCAACGGTATTATGGGTGGCGCTGAGCGGGCATTCAGCACAAGTGACACTGTGCCAGGAGGTATGTCCCCAGACAGAATTGTTGAGAGGGCAGACCCCGCCGCCCGTTGGTCCAGTATACATGTCAGCGTATCCGCTGCGGTCGTAGTAGCCGAAAAGCATCGCTGCTGACGTGGCCGAACAGCCGTAGCTCCAGTCGAATGCCGGAACATCTGGAAGCGTATTGACGGCGCCGGCCACCTGCATATCGGGCACCGTCGCCGTGGCCACCTTGACTCTAGGCGGCGCGGTCGGGAAGACGGCCATGGTAATCTGTCTTCCGTGTCCATCCGAGATCGTCTTTTCGTAGGGGCAGGCAGGCTCAGCCAGAGCGATTTGCGGGACCATGCTGAGAGCCAGGCAACATATTAGGGAGAAGGATAGCAGGAATGATATCCATTTCCCTTGAAGATGCATCTTGAACATATTCCCTCCAATACTGGCTTGAAACACCGCCATTCTTGCGCCCCGCCGGCGTTTCGATAAAGGACGGCCCCTGACCTAGCCTAAGATTATTGTGGCCATCTCCGTATGGGTCGTCGATGTACGAAATCATTATAAGACTGTACGAGAAGTAGTCAATAGCTCGATTGTACCTGGATGAGGTATTCCTGGTACTAAGGTGCTGGGAAAAAGGTAGCGTGTGAAATGGTGGATCAGGTTATGTTTATCTTGGTGTCGGATTCTCTGCGGGCCTTGTCCGTGCGTCCGGCCTATAAACCCCTGAGGAACTCGGGCCTGAGCAGAGAAGTGTTTCTCGAGACCAGGACCGTGTCCAGTTCCCTTAGCATCCGTTCCTTATCTTGTGGCAGCCTGCCGCGTATAGACAGATAGTTTGAGGCGTGCATGGAGCTGAAGAAGCAATTCGTGAACCTGGAGTTTTCTACAATCGATCTGAGTTCCTCGAGGGATTGGAAGGGCGAAAGGGGCCGGAATTCGCGTCGTTGCCACTCTTCATGAAGTGGAGTACCGGGGACCAGGGTCAAAGTCAGAGCACCGACATAATCAGGATCAATCTCGGAGAGGACTCGGGCTGTGTGGGCCACGTGTCTCTCACTCAAATCCATTCCGCCAAGTCCAAGAATCACGGTCACGGAAAAGCTGATGCCGGCTTCTCTCACTCTTTTTGCGGCTTCAACCACTTCGCCTGAACTCACGCCTTTGCCTATCTTCCCGAGCAGTTGGTCATCCCCCGTCTCGAGCCCTGTGTAGAGAATGCCTAGCTTGAGATCTCTCAGTTCTCTGAGTTCATCCTCTGTCCTACGGAGGATATCCTGTGGCGTGGCATATGCCGCAACCCTTTCGACATGAGGGAGTCTACAGCCCAGGTATTGAAGGACTTCTTTCAGTCTGGGAAATGGGTAGACCAGCGCATCGCCATCTTGGAGGAATACTTTCTTGCCATCCCAGTGCTGGGCGATTGCGTAAACCACGTCCGGCATGTTAGGGAATCGAATGCCGCTTTGGGTGAATAAGGCCACAGCATCTATTTCGTTCTTGACGCCCTCGAAATCCCGGACTTGCAGCTTTGAACGATAGTAGGCGCAGAAAGCGCAGGTGTTGTTGGAGCACCCGCCGGTCACTGGAAGAAAGTAGCTTCTCCATTCGCTTGGAGGTCGAATGATATCAGGTCTGGCGAAGCTCATATGTTGATCTCGTTCCACGCGGCACATGACCGACTACGAAGTATGTTCGGGCCTCATTCTAGCATTGCAGAAATGCGGCCTCAAAACCAGGATGACACGGCTGCGGCGTCTGATCGGCGTCTCGCTGACCGCGAACTGGATGCAGGAGGAACACCTACTGGTTGAACCGGACTCGCAGATTGCCTGATGATGTATAATAATTCGTACGTAAAAGAACAAAGGCTGGGCAGCATGAGATTTGAGAGTAGCGCTGACATTGACGCCCCCGCGGGTAAAGTCTGGGCGCTCATAGACAGACTTGAAGATTGGCCCCGGTGGATGCCATCCATCAAGAAGATCCAAAAGATCTCAGAGAGGCCTTTGTCAGTGGGTTCACAGCTTTCTGTCACGGCTAAGGTGAGCGGGCTTACGGTCAAGCTATTGATGACGGTTACCGAGTTTGTGCCGGAGCGGACCGTGGTCATGCAAGGAAAAACCCTGGGTACAAGCTTGAGACGGTTCTATAATCTGAAACCCGTGGATGGCAAGACGGAGGTGACCATTGGTGGCGACATTTCCGGTGCTCTGGCCTGGCTAGGACGTCGTGGCGGGCAGAAGATCTCGGCAGAGATCGCCCTGGCGGCGAAAACGCGGATCGAGGGATCGGAATGACAAGCCAAAGCAGGACCTTCATGGGGATAGATATAGGCTCGGTCAGCCTAGACATAGCTGTAGTTGATGAGAGACTCCGACTACTCGAAAGCGTTTATGAGAGGACCAGGGGCCAACCTATCCCAGTCCTGATTGAAGTCCTTGAGGGTCTCGGTAAGCGTTTTCCTGAACTATGCGGGGCTGTTTGCACGGGCAGCGGACGTGACCTCGTAGCTGATGTCATGGGCATAGATAGGGAGAATGAGATTATTACTCAAGCAAAGGCTGTGGGATATTTCCATCCTGGAGTCAGGACGGTTATCGAGATTGGAGGGCAGGACTCGAAGCTGATCTTCCTGGAGTGGGATGAAAGAACTGGAAGGACGGTCATCGTTGACCACGCTCTTAATGAGATATGCGCCGCGGGAACCGGCTCTTTCCTTGATCAACAGGCATATCGTCTGGGGATTTCTATTGATGAGTTCAGCAGTCTAGCGAGCAGAGCTGGAAGGCCGGCTACCATCGCAGGCAGGTGCAGTGTGTTCGCCAAATCGGACATGGTCCATTTGCAGCAAGAAGGGACACCACAGGAGGAAATAACAGCCGGGCTTTGTTATGCCTTGGCCAGGAATTACATAAGCAATCTAGGTAAAGGGAAGAGATTCGAGAAGCCAATAGCCTTTCAAGGCGGCGTTGCCGCCAATAAAGGAGTGGTCAAGGCTTTTGAAGAACTGCTGGAACTCAAGCCCGGGGAATTGATTATTCCGGAACATTTTGAAGTCATGGGAGCCATCGGGGCGGGGATGATGGCCTCGGAGAGAGAGAAGAACGCACCTATCGAACTTCAGCTGGCAACGGAGCTCTTGAGGCGCTGTCTAGCTGATAAGGGCAACAAAATCGAGGTGGGGCGTTTGAGGAGATTGATATATAACGGGGACGGACCCAATCCGTCGGATGAATGTCCTATTCTTGGCAAGCAACACAAGACTAAGGTGTATATAGGGGTTGATGTTGGCGCTGTGAGTACAAATATCGCTATTCTGGATGAAAGGAAGAAGCTGCTGGCGATGAGGTATCTCTTGACGGAGGGCAATCCGATTGAGTCAGTTAGGAAAGGATTAAGAGACATAGGTCATGAAATCAAGGATCTTGTTGAAGTCCAGGCTGTAGCAACCACTGGCAGTGGGCGTTACTCTGTAGGGGACTTTGTGGGCGCCGATTTAGTGATTAATGAGATTACTGCTCAGGCTAAGGCGACACTGGACATGGATAGGACGGTAGACACCATATTTGAAATAGGGGGGCAGGATTCGAAGTATATCCGCCTGAAAAATGGTGCGGTGGTAGATTTCGAGATGAACAAGGTTTGTGCTGCGGGAACTGGCTCCTTTCTTCAGGAACAGGCCGATAGATTGAATATAGGCATGGAGCAGGAGTTCAGCAAGCTTGCTCTTAGCTCGAAGGCTCCTGTTGATTTGGGGACCCGGTGCACTGTTTTTATGGAATCTGATTTGATACACCACCAACAAGTTGGCTCACCCAAAGTCGACCTGTTAGCGGGACTTTCCTATTCTATTGCCAACAACTACATTGAGAAGGTGGTCGGAAACAAAGGAATTGGCGAAAGAATATATTTTCAGGGAGGCGTTGCCGGAAACAAGAGTGTAGTGGCCGCTTTTGAGAGCATTTTGAAGAAGAAGATCACGGTGCCGCAGTACCACAATGTAACTGGGGCCATAGGTGCTGCACTGATCGCCATGGAGAGGAGACATGGGGACGAGAAGAGCAATTTCATCGGGTTTGACCTCACCGACCGGGCATATGAGGTCAAATCGTTTGAATGCCAGCATTGCCCGAACCACTGCGACATTAAGGAGATATCCATCGGAGGCGAATTCAAATCCTTCTACGGCGGTATTTGTGACAGATATGAACTGAAAGACGAGAAAAATGCTGCCCAGGCTCTTCCCGATCTCTTCAGAGAGCGGGAGGAAATGCTCATGAGCTATTATAGGGAGGATGAATTTGCCCCGAATTCCCCCGTAATCGGCATTCCACGAGTTCTCATGTTCTTCGAGCAGTTTCCGCTTTGGGCTGCGTTTTTTGGGGAGCTGGGAGTTAGGGTGGTGCTGTCGGACAAGACTAACAGAAGGCTCATCCATAGGGGACTGCAGGAGGTCTTGGCTGAAGCTTGCTATCCGGTGAAGATTGCCTATGGGCATGTGGCGAATCTCATTGAAAAGGGCGTTGACTATGTATTTCTACCCAGCATTATTGACCTGGAGAAGGAAAGTGATGATGTGGCCAGGAGCTACAACTGCCCACTGATTCAGGGTATCCCCTTCATGCTTAGGCCTGCCTTCAAGGATAAAGCAAAAATGATAAGCCCTACCATATTCATGGCAAAGGAACAAGAGAACCTCAAAATGGAGATGGAGAGGATAGGCAGGGAATTTGGAAAAGGTAGGGGGGAGATTGCTTCAGCCGTAACCGCTGCCCTTAAGGCTCAAGGCGAATTCGAAAGGATTCGTCGAGAAAGAGGTCAAGAGATACTTAGGACCCTTAAGAAAGATAATGAAGCCGTGGTGGTAATAGGAAAGCCCTACAATATTCATGATTTGGGGCTGAATCTAAATATCGCCAAGAAATTGCGCCGTCTAGGAATACTGGCCATCCCATTTGACCTGCTGCCGCTGCATGAAGTCAAACTGCCGCCTCATTACTCCAACCTAGTTTGGAAGAATGAACAGAACCTTCTGCGCGCGGCTATTATGGCTAAGAACAACCGCCGCTTGAATCCTATAATGATCACCAATTATGGCTGCGGTCCTGATGCTTTCTTCTGGAAGTATCTTGAAGAAACCATGGAAGGGGACCCGTATCTGCTTCTGGAGGTAGACGAGCACAGCGGTGACGCCGGGATGACTACCAGGGTCGAAGCGTTTCTTGATACCCTAGGTAGACCGAAAACGGGGGCAAAGGAGGAAAGGCAAGAAGACCTCAGTGTGGTCAGGCCCTCTGGTGGAATAAGCATCTTCAAACCAACAAAGATGGTGAAGGAACTGGACAAAACGTTCTATATTCCCTATGTCTCTGGGCACTCGGTTATTTGGGCTGCTGCTTTCAACTCCGTGGGGCTGGATGCCCGAGTTTTGCCCGAGCCCGATCAATCATCGGAAGAGATAGGAAGACGATACGTCTCTGGCAAGGAATGTCATCCCTATTTGCTCACCACCGGCGATTTGGTCAAGATGACGGAACTGGACGATTTTGACCCCGATAGGGCAGCATTTGTGATGCTTAATTTCGATGGTTCATGCAGGTTGAGTCAGTATGCTTTGTCTCAGAAATTGGTTCTCAAGAGGTTAGGGTTGGGGCATATTCCTGTGATTGCCCCTGTCGTCTCTATCCGCCGCGATGAATTTACCCAGTTGTTTGGATTGAAGTGGGCGCAAACTGTCTGGAAGGGTTGGCTCGCTACGGACGTCCTATTGAAGAGGCTACTTCATATTCGCCCGTATGAAGTTAATAGAGGTGAGAGTGACACGGTTTACGCTCAAGCCATAGAGGAGATAGCCTCTGGAATTATCAGTGGGGAATTCTGGCAAGCTCTGAACCACTCAATAGCGACTATGGATGAGATTCCAAGCAAGAATGAAGATAGACCAATTATAGGTGTAGTGGGAGAGTTCTATACCTGTATGAACTCTTGGGCCAACAACGACATAATCAGAGAGTTCGAGGCACTGGGCGCTGAAGCGAGGCTTGGGCCGACCACTACAGATTACTTGGTATATTACAATGAGGTGTATCCGGAGACCCACTTCTCCAGGGGAAAGTACCTCCCTGCCCTCTATTACTACCTTAGAAGGTTTCCGTTTATGCACTGGAAGGGAAGGATTGAGGGCATGATAAGAGATGGACCTGGAGATTACAGTATACTCAGGGCTGACGACCTGGTGGCGCTCGCCGCTCCCTATGTAAGTGATGATATAGACCCGGTTGTCACTGTAAATGTGGCCAAGGCGGAAAATTATGCTATGCAGGGCTGCAGCGGTATAGCTAATCTTATTATCCTGAATTGCCTTTTTGGGACTTTATCCACTGCTATTTATAGGGGCATACAAAGAGAGCACAACCGTATCCCCGTGCTGAACATGATATACGATGGTCTACAACAAACCAACGCAAAGACAAGGATAGAAGCCTTTGTACATCAAGCGGAGTTATACCACGAAAGATACGCTACGATTTAATAGACTGGCACTCTGTGAAGGCTGACACTTCGAATTTGCAGATGTTCATGTTGTCCTGAGCCTTCCATAATGATCCAATCAATCTCGTTGTCGCCCTTGAGGACAGACACGATGTGGTCGTTGTACTGCAATTGCTCCACGAGAAAAGAATGATTCTTATAGTCCAGGGTAATATGATTCTCGTCGGGAACGGAGGTTATCCGACAGGTTCTTAACCCGCCAATACCGATTCCGACGACCTTCAAAACCGCTTCCTTTGCCGTCCAATAACGAAAAAAGGTGTCCCAGGACTTTTGCTTCAGCTCCCATTCCCTATCACCCGCCACACGACCAAAGAGTGATTCAGTCCGGGGTTTGATCTCTTCAATATCTATCCCGACCTTATCGCGGCTGACCACTGCCGCCACATACTTGGGCTTATGAGAGAGGGACCAATAAACACCGCCAACCGGACAAGGTACACCGTTTCCGTCCTTAAATGGTTCTCCAAGCTTCAGTTGGCTTTTCTGGGCACTCACTTTCAGCGCCTCTCGAGCCATCCAGCTGAGATGGTCTACTGCTTCCTTCCCTGAGGGCCTACGTTCGGCTTCGATAACCGGCATGACTACAGGAGACAAAGTCATGGGCTTGCTAGAACGCAATTGCCTTCTTGATGATATCTTTGTCAAAGTAGTTGATGGACATTCCGGCGTCCACAATGATGCCCTGGGCATTAATGCCGCTAGAGCGATCGCTCAAGAGGAATATTGCTGCATTGGCTACTTCCTGGGCAGTTAGAATTCTTCTGCGAAGCGTCAGTTTTTCAGCATAAAGGTAGTAATTGACGGATCCTGGTATTCCTGCGGATGCTGAGGTCTTCAGCGGCCCAGCGTTAACTGAGTTAAATCTAACTTGAGAAAACGAGCTGAAGGATTTAGCCAGAAAGCAGATTGTCGAATCCAGGGCAGCCTTTACGGGAGCCATAAAGCCGTAAGGTTCCGCTGCCATTTTGGTCGTTGAGATGGATATTGTAACCACGGACGCCTTTTCATCCAGCAAATCCTTAAACGCATTGGCAATAGCGATTAGGGAATAGCAGGAGATATCAACTGACTGCAGGAAATCCCTCTTTCTTGTTTCATGAAATGGCTTAAGTCCTTGTTCATAGTTGGCGAAAGCTATGGAATGAACAATACCATGAATCTTCGAATACTTCTTGGAAACATCTTCAGCAAGTCTTCTGATTTCCTGCTCTCGTTCGACATCGCATACTAGGATATCAGAACCAGGAAGGATTTTGGAAACACTGTCTCTGCGTTCTTTCGAGCGAACACTATAGACTACATTTGCGTCTGCTTCAGAAAGAACCTGTCCGATGGAGAAGGCGATGCTCTTCCTGTTAGCCACTCCGAAAATAAGAAAAGTCTTACCTGCGATATCTAGGAAGTCCATGAATTGCCCCTTTTACCGTTTCCGATATATATCAAACTGCCTCTTTGGCCAAAGTGACGGTAAACTCGACTGTGACCGAGGTCTTGCCGCCGACTGATGCTTTGCCCTTCATGAAATAGGCATTGCTGACCTTCTCCACCAGTTCCGCCTCGATGTCCAGGGTGTTACCGGGTCTGACGATGCTCTTGAACTTGGCGTTGTTGATTCGGGTCAATACGGGAATACCTTCACCAATACCTCCCGTAATTTTGGAGAGCAGAATTGCGCCTGTCTGAAAGATGGATTCACAGATAAGCGCCCCGGGCATGATTGGCTGCCCCGGATAGTGTCCTGCCAAGACCGGCTCATCCGGTTTGATCTCTTTGGTTGTCCTGATCTTTGTGGCCGTAAGTTCTACAATCCTATCGACAAACAAGAAGGGCGGACGATGGGGTATGGCATTCAGAATCTCCTCCATTTCATAATCCTCCACTCGCCTCGAGAATAGAACCAGTGACATAAGACGCTTCCCTGGAAGCGAGGAAGAGGACACAGGCCGCAACTTCTTCAGGGCTTCCGAACCTCTTTGCGGGAATCCTGGCCAGATAAGATTCACGCAGTTTGTCGGGAAGGTCCCGGATAAGTTCTGTATCGATAAACCCCGGGGAGACGCAATTGGCCGTTATGCCTCGGCTGGCGAGTTCCTTGGATAATGATCTGGTCAATGCAGTCAAGCCTGCTTTGGAAGCTGCGTAGTTGGACTGGCCTTCGAAAGCGTACCGCTCCATCACGGAGCTAATATTGATAATCCGCCCGTATCGTTTCCGCATTAGAATCCTCACGGCGAATTTGCACATATAGAATACCCCACTGAGGTTGACGTTCAGTACATCGTGCCAGTCCGACTCTTTCATCATGGCCAGCACGGAGTCCTTGCGTATACCGGCGTTGTTCACCAGGACCTCAAAACCTCCGTATTTCGTGTCTACGTATTTGAAGAACTTCTCCACCTCTTCATATTTGCTCACGTCGAGCTTCTGGACATCAATGTTCTCCGCGAACTGCCTGTTGTCCTGTCTGAATTGGGTGGTGGCAGTGTCATTTGTGGAATAGGTGACGACGACTCTGGCACCTGCCTTCAGGAAACCCTCGGCAATGGCTTTGCCTATTCCTCTGGTTCCACCGGTAATGATTGCACTCTGTCCACTAAAATCATACATTGCCCGCACCTGTGGAGAGAAATCTGTCTACACCGTTGGCAGCAATTACCCCGTAACTGGCCGCGCCTAGCCAACCTGACATAATAATGCCGGCGGAGCCGGTATGGAAGAGTCCCGGTATCTGTTTAGGCAGCCCCATACTGACCTTCAAGCCTTCGAATTTGGTGCCGAAGGAGGCACCGTTTAGGTGGAGCGTATACCTCTGAAAGGTTCTCGGAGTAGCGGCTTCTAGGTGGTCTACCTTATCTCGAATCTTGGGAACATATTTCTCCAAAGCATTAAGAGTCCGTTGAACCAGATTTTCCTTAGCAGCACGGTATTCATCTTCGGACAGGAATGCCCAGTCCTCGTAATTGGCACTAGTGGAGGCTACGACCGAGCACATATCGGAGCCCGGCCGACTCTGCGGATAGTAGATCGAGAAGGACCGGCTGGTAGTGTTCTTGCTGCGAAGTTCTGCGGAATCGAATGTCTCCGCCTCGGACGTAAAAATCACATCCCCTATGTAGTCGATTGCCTCGCCCTTTCTGATACCGATATACACCTGACAACTGCTGTTATTGAGTCGCACTTTCTTGGCCTCTTCGAGGAAGCTTTGAGAGAAATTCCCGTCTCCAACTAGTTTGTGGATGGTTGATAGCAGATTGCCATTAGAGACAACAGCCTTGCATTTGATAGTTTTCCCATTCCCGACCACTCCGAGAATTCTCTTATCCTTGATACGAATTTTCTCCGCCAGCCACTCAGTTCGAATATCGACACCATTTTTCACGAGCTCCGCCCGCATCATTCCGATAATCTTGTCCGTACCACCTTGAAAGGTATAAACACCTTTGTTGAGAAAACCGGAGAAGACAATCCCGTAGGCTATCGCGGGGTCATCTAGGGTGGATCCATTGGCATAGGCAATCGGTTCCATTATCATTCGGATGGCATCATGACGACCGGGAAAGAACTTCTCAAAGAGCTCCCTGATAGTCATGGTTGGGTCATCGTAAAAGGTCATGCCTTTGATTGTGCTGACGAAGTCATCAATAGTCTCTCTGGAGATATTGAAGTGCTCCTGCATGATGCGTTTGAGATCATCGCTATCATAGGTCGTGGTAATGGAGAACTGGGGGTTGTCCAATCGAATCTCTCTGAGCTGAACGATCATGCTGGCAATTTCAGGAGACCAATATTTACGGCAGGTCTTGATCATGCCAACTGGAAATCCATGCAGGGAGATATCAAAGATGTGCCCTCCTTTTCTCTTGAACCAGGTAGCCAATCCCCCAAGCTTAGAATGTTGCTCCAGGAGTAAGACTGAGTGTCCTGCCTTGGCGAGCATATTACCACAGGTCAACCCTCCCAAGCCGCTGCCAATGATGATTACGTCGTATTCGGATCTCGTATCTCTCGACGAATCGCTGTTCATTGAATCCCTGTTTTTCATGCCTTCTGCAGAACGTGAAGATTTGCCATCGAGATACCACTGAGCATTGCTCCGACGATGCCTAAGAATCCTTGGTCGGTGCCACAAATAAAGAGATTTGCCAGACGAGTGATCCCCATTTTGGTCTTGTTGGGCGTCCCATAAACTGCGCCATTTATGTGGCCAGTGAATCTGCGGATTGTCCTGGGAGTGAAGACGTCGGTAAAAACTATGGAATCACGAAAATCAGGTATGAGCCTTACGACTTCATTGAGAGACGCTTCAAGCCAGGCAGCCTTTTGGGTTTTGTACTCCTCCTCATTCAATCTGTTCCAGAGATCGGAGTTAGCCAAGTTGGTTATCCTGATCATGCCCTCTGGCAGAGGAGTCTCGTATTGGAAATTGTTGGGGCAGCAAATAACACCGTTGGAGACGTTGACTAACTTGTCAGGTTTTCGATAATCAAATCTATCTGAATGGTTATAAAAGACTATCGTTGTTTCGTGTCCCATCTCAGCGGGTTCCTTGTCGAGCACCACAATAAACTCTACCATGGAGAGCTGCCCTGCTTCATCCTCTAGCCCTGTGGGATCATGGTCAGACAGGAGTCTCATCGTTTCCACGTAACCGGCCGATGACAGTATTCTGTCGGCTGTGAGAACTTCCCCGTTCTCGAGCAGGATGGATTCAACTCTGCCATTGGCAGCTCGAATACTTGTTACTGCACACCTCGTTCTTAGTTCACCGCCGCAATCCCTGTATTTTCTCACCAGCACGTCAAGGATCTGGCGCACCCCAGCTTGAGGTCTGGCAAAACCTTCACAGTAGATGCCCTTGAACATAATGACGAACTGGCCGAACTCCATATCATGTTCTTGAGCATTTCCGTAAAACATGAGCGGACAGAAAACCATTTCCATAAGGAGTGGGTCAGAAATAACGGAGCCCACAACTTCGCGGGCTGAAATTGGCCTGGCGTACAGGTTCAGTTCGTCATATTCGAAAATAGCCTTAAGCAGCCTCTGGAAATTGTCAGCCTGTGCCGGAAAATTATCAACTACCTCCTGGACGAAGAAGTCGAGGTCGTTGTTGAATCTCAGGGTTTTGTCAGGAAACTTAATTGCGGACATCCGCTGTGGGCAAAGGGCGAAATCCTCGCGCTTCAACTTGAGTTGCCGGAGCAGCTTTGGCAGTGGCGTTGACCTAACACCCTCAGGAACATAATTGGTCATAGCATGAAGACCGACGTCGAATTTCCGTCCCGCACGGTTGTAGAAGGAATTAAGCCCCCCAACACGATAATGTTTCTCGATGATGCAAACCCTTTTGTCGTAATAGGCTAGCCTAATCCCGGCGGCGAGGCCAGACATACCTGCGCCGACAATCAGAACATCGTAATCCATGTTCAGGCTCTTTCCAGAATCAGAAACTGACTTGAACCTTCAATCGTCGGAAAAGATGCGAGAAGAGTCTGTGCTTCCGGCCTATTGGCACTACCGACTAAAGGTTTCTCATCCGCGGCTCTAGGTAAGCTACCGAGCTATCTATCGTGGCCAACTGCTTATAGTCATCCTCAGGGACTTCTAGGCCGTAACGTTTTCGTAGCTCCATAATGATGTCCAGGAAATCCATCGAGTCCAATTCGACTTGCTCTCGTATCGGAATGTCGCCCTTAAGATTGCTCAGATCCTCATCCGGTATAATCTGGGCAACAATTTCCATAAGGACGGACCTGATCTGCTCCTTGGTCATATACCCCCCATTTGTTAACTTGAAAACAGCGCGTCCAGGTTCATTCACCAAATCGTTTTACAATGACGACCGCGTTGATGCCTAGCATTCCGAAGGAATTATTCAATATATAGTTGACCTTGTCAACCTTTCGAGGTTCATTAATAACCAGGTTGTCAAAAAAACATTCGGGATCGATTTCGTCCACGTTGATCGTCGGATGAACAATGCCGTCTTCAAAGGAAGGCAGATTTCCCGCTAATTCCAGAGCTGCGGCTGCCCCCATCGTATGACCAATATAACTCTTGGTATTGTTTATGTATGCCTTGCAGTGGTCGCCAAAAACCTCTCTTATGGCACGACACTCCGCAGCATCTCCTTCGCGGGTTCCAGTTGCATGTGTATTGATGATATCGATATCTCCTGCAGATATGCCGACCTTATTGAGGGCGAGTTTCATGCACTGAGCTTGCCTCCGCGCATTGGGGAGAACAAAATCAAAAGCATCTGAGTTGATAGCATATCCCACTATCTCACCGTAGATCCTGGCCCCGCGCTTCAGCGCGTCGCTTAGCCTCTCCACAACGTAGATACATCCTCCTTCTGAAACAACAACACCATTGCGGTTCTTGTCAAAGGGCCGGCAAGCCTTTTCAGGGTCTGCGTGAGAAGCCAAAGCACCTTCACTCCTAAAACTGGCAAAAGCACCGAAGGCATGAATGGTCTCTGAGACTCCGCCAGCTAGCGCCAGATCAACTTCGCCTAGCAGCAACATCTGCAGGCCCTGTATCAGTCCGATGTTACCACCAGCGCAGGCTGCCCCCAATGTGTAATGTGGTCCAGTAATCCCCATATTCAAGGTTACTTCGCCGGCTGGATTGTTGGCCACTATCCTTGGGTTGTAATGATGTGACACGAATGTTGTATCGTAGTCGAACTGCTTGATTTCATATATTTGTTTCTCGGTGTCTACGTTACCATGCTCAGTAATCCCGACATAGACGCCGATTCTCGACTTGTCGGAGCAGGCAATATCTAATCTGGCATCAGCAATCGCCTCTTGAGCGCAGTAAATAGCTACGGAACCAGCCCTCGTTCCCAGACGCAATTCCTTCTTTTTCTGATACTTCAGTGGGTCGAAATGGCATACTCCAGCCAACACCTCACCCATGTAGCGAACATTGAATCTCTGTATCCCGGATTTGCCAGTGAGTAAACTCTTGCGAAACTCAGCAAGATTGTTACCGTTCGGCGCCGTCAGCCCGACCCCGGTAATTACAATTCGTGCTTCGTTATGTTTCCCTGTCGTCATGGGACGAAACTTGCATCAATGATGTCGATGTTAACGCAGCTTCAAGAAGCCTGGTTGCATGGCTGCCAGCTGATACCCTGCCTCATGTTGCTTGGGCTATCTTCTCTACCATTCTAGGCCCAGCATGAGACAGACTATTCCGCTGCCGATGCCCATCATGGCAACTTTATCGCCAGGGCTGAGGCAGCCCTGATCAATTCCGATGGCCATGGTGATGGGAAGGGAGACCGACCCAATGTTGCCTAGATATTCTACAGTGGAAAAGTCCTTTGCCTTATCTAGTTGAAGGGTCTTGAACAGCAATCTACTGTGCACGGCGCTGACCTGATGGGTGAAAAACCTATCTACGTCGGTATCCTGCCACTCAAGTTCTTGCTTTACGGCCGCCCAGGTGTCAGGTGCCAATCGTGCTCCGTTCTTGAGGAGCTCCGTGGAGTCCGTGTGCATGTCAGGCAAGATAGTCGGATCGAAGAAGCAAGTGTCCTGTTCTATGCGACAGAGATCATTATGCTGTGAGGCTGCACGCGTAACCCCGCCAAGAAGCTTATGACCGTCTCTAGACAAGGACGAGTGAGTCAACACCGCCGCCGCTGCACCCGACCCCAGAGTTAGAGTGGCAAAGGTTGTTTTGATTTTCTCTCTGGTGACGTCCGGGTCCTGCAAGACCCTATCGATAATTGCATCAACGACTCGTTTGCTGCTCTCGCAGCCGACCACAATTCCAGCTTTTACCTGACCCAACTCAATCATGTTAGCTAGAGTTACCATGCCGTTGATGAAACCGAGACAAGCATTCGAGATGTCAAAGATGGTAGCTGTGGATGGGAGACCTAAGGAATCGTGAACTACCGTAGCCGTTGCTGGCTCAAGAAAGTCGCGGGATACCGAGGTATGGAGTAGACAACCGATATCCTCTTTGTTGATTCCTGACTTGCTTATAGCTTTCGCTGCTGCTTTTATGCTTGCCTGACTTGGCGATACTCCATCATCCCAGAATCGGCGCTCACGAATGCCCGTCATCATTTCCAGGCGCCCATAGGGAAGATTTAGCTTGCTGTATATTGGTGCCAGCTTTTCTTCCAGGCTCAAGGATGTAGCCACGTTCGCCGGAAGTTCGTAACCAAAAGACTCGACACAGACTTTTTTGTACCGCATTGAATGCTATACCTTTGCTTCACCGCTATGGTCAAGACCAACTAGGCCACTAAGAGTATTACCTCCATAGGCTCACTTTTGTCTACCTGACACCAATCTCGGAATATGAAACTTTGTTCTGAGGTTATCCCACCTTCCGGCTGACTCCGGAGGGATTATCTCATCGGGAATGTACTTCCCTACAGCGGCGATGACGGCGCAGACCTTTCTCGAGTTTGCCACCTCATCGGGGACATACTCATCAGCGGCCATAATGGCCGTTGAACGTAATCGGCGGGGAGCCAGCTTCTTGATGCTGTTAATTGCGAAGGTGATCAGTCTATTTGGAATATGCTTGTCCAGAAAATTGAGGGCAAAAAGGAGGAGCCTGTCCGGCGCATACCTGTCTACCACTCTGACAAGGAAGGGGAATCCCTTCTTGGCAAGTGTTCTGCTTACGGAATCGAGCCGGGGTTTCTTTTCCTGCACTGCCGCAGGTTCGGCTATGTTGTCTCTACTCAAGGCACTATATTGATAGCATTTTGGCTGCTACTTGTCAAACGAAATGTCGCTTTCCCCGATTGACATGCTTAAACTGCTGAGGTAGAATGCATTGTTTTGATATGGCCGACGTAAAGCTTGGTTCGGGCGAGAGTTTCGAAGCTCTGCTACGCCGATTCAACAGGCAGGTGCAGCAGGACCGCATTTTGGCTGAAGTGAGGCGCCGCAAGCACTTCGAGAAACCCAGCGAAGAGCGTAGAAAGAAGGCGGCAGCCAAAAGACGCAAGAGTTTCAGATAGCCGAGAGATGGCCCTCAAGGACAGGATTCAGGAAGCTCTCAAGGTAGCAGTTAAAGGGCAACAGAGGGTGGAGGTCTCCACCCTGAGACTATTGTTATCCGAGATCAAATACGCCGAGATAGCCCAGCAAAAACCCGCTGACGATAACAAGGTGGTCGATGTCATCGCCAGAGAAGTGAAGCGCCGGCGGGAGAGCATCGAAGCCTTCACGAAAGGAAACCGCAAGGACCTGGTGGCTCAGGAGGAAGCGGAAATGGCTGTTCTCTTGAGCTATCTTCCCAAGCAAATGGATCGCGATGAGATCGCGGCGGCGGCGCGGCAGGCAATCGATGCCGTGGGAGCCAAAGGGCCGGGCGACAAGGGCAAGGTGATGGCCCGGCTTATGCCTCAAGTAAAGGGCAAGGCTGATGGCGGTCAGGTCAGTGAGATAGTGTCGGAGTTGCTTAGTTCTCACTGAGTGCGAAGAACGAGATCTCACGTTATGACGTAATGGCGGTAGGAGAGCACCGCCATTATTCTTTTCCGGCGGCATCGTCTGGAGGCGGCGATTCTTGACCAAGAAGAGGAGGCCTGCGTACTGAACGCAAGGCGGCTGCCACAAGGGAAGAGAATCGGCAACGGAAAGGTGGAGTCGCATGAGATCAGACCAGAAGATGATGTGCGGGCTGTGGCCCTCGTCTGGATTCTCTGACTTCTGGTGCTTTCACGAACATGGAAATCTCTCCGTTTCGGGGCATACGATATAATCAGAGAATAGTACGGGACTTGGGCGGCGTCATTTGCCCTCCTTACGACGTCATCAGTCCCGTGCAGCAGAAGCTCTACTACAGGAAGAGCGAATATAATGCCATTCGCCTCGAACTGCCTGCAAAGAACCAGGGGCTGACCGTCGATCGGTATCAGACGGCGACCATTACGTTTCAGAAATGGCTGAGAGAAGGGATTTTTAGGCAGGACAGCCTATCACACTTCTACTTGCATCGGCATCAATTTGAGTACTCGGGCGAAACGAAGGTAAGACAGGGCCTCATAGCCCGCGTGAAGCTGGAGCCCTGGGGCAACGGTATCTATCCTCACGAGGAGACGGCTTCGAAAGCAAAGGGCGACCGTCTACAATTACTGCGGGCCTGCCGGGCGAGTTTCAGCCCCCCGCTTTGCCTCTACCATGACGGTACGATGAAGGTGGCTTCGATATTGTCGCGAGTATCGCGCCGGAAACCGCTTGTATCGGTGCGAGGAGAGCGCAGCAATTTGCCTGACTCCGGCGAAGGTCACTTCCTCTGGGCGATTACCGACCAGGAGACCACGGTAGAGCTCAGCGGGCCTCTAGGTTCCGCGTCACTTTACGTTGCGGATGGTCACCATCGCTATGAGGCGGCCCTGTGCTACAGCCGGGAAAGGGCCGAGGAGCGGCGTGCTTCCGGCTCAGAGCCGTTCGATTATGTGATGATGGAGTTGGTTGACTTCTCGGACCCTGGACTTGTCGTTCGGCCGCTGCACAGGCTGGTGTGGGGCATACCGCCCCATCTACTCGTAGGACTTGCCACCCGGCTCAGGAATCTGTTCGTTCTTGAGCCCGTTATGCTGACAGCCGGCAACTATCCGCTGCCGGCTGGCGGCTGCCTCGGAATCCTGGGTTTGCAGCCGGACGCCATGATCGTATTGAAGAAGCGTCACGACGTGTCCCTTGACAGCATGATGCCCTGCAACAGGTCTCGGCCCTATCGCGAGTTCGGCGTCAGCGTTCTTAATCACGTTATTCTGGACATGATGCTGGGTGGGCGGAACGGCCTGAAAGTTACTTATACGCCGGATGTGGTTGAAGTTTACCGGCAAGTAACCGAGAGAAGGAGATACGACCTGGCATTTATACTAAACCCTCCAGAGCCCGAGATGGTCAAGGCTATTGCCGACGCTCAGGATAGAATGCCGAGCAAATCAACTTACTTTCACCCGAAGGTGCCCGCCGGCCTAGTGATAAACTCCCTGGAATTGCCCGGACGTGCCCAGATAGGGTCTACAGCTTTACGACTTTAGTGCTGTAGATATCGGGGAGAGCACGTATCTGCTGCAGCTGCTCTTCGGCCAGTGGCTGATCAAGAGCCAGAATCATGAGAGCTTTGCCCCGGGGCCGCAGTCGAGATAAATGCATTGAACTGATATTAATACTGGCTTTGCCGGTTATGCCGCCGATGGTGCCGACAAGTCCGGGCCGGTCAACATGCTCACACAATAGAAAGTATTCGCCCGTGGGTACGATATCCATCCAGAAGTCATCAACCTGGACAATATGTGTCTCGTTGTCCCTGACCGCGCCCGATATCGCTGTGGTCAGCACGCTGCTATTGACTTCCAGGGTGACCAGGTTTGAGTAGTTGTGGCGGGCGATCTGCCTTTCTTCGCTGATTCTGAGGCCGCGCTGGGCAACAATATACCCTACATTAACGATGTTGACTGGTTCCTCGCTCGTCTGCTGCAATAGCCCGCTGATGAGTGCCGTCCTGATGGGTTCGCAATCGTAATTAGCCACTCCGCCGCTATAGATGATATGTGCCGACGTGATTTGGCCCTCGACTAGCTGGCTGGAGAGGTTGCCGATGGTTGCAGCCAGTTTCATGAATGGTACGAGCTCGGGAGCTATATGCGGAGCATTAACCGCGTACTTGCTGAATTGTCCTTGAAGAACGGCAATTACCTCCTGAGCAATATCCTTGGCCACGCTGACCTGAGCCTCAATCGTGGAGGCGCCCAAATGAGGCGTAACGATTATTCTGTCCTCCCTAAATAACGGGCTGTCGGTCACCGGTTCGTTGGTGAAAACATCAAAGGCTGCACCGGCCAGTTTTCCGGCCCTGATTGCCTCGAGTATTGCTTGCTCGTCAATCAGGCCGCCCCGGGCACAATTGATAATACGGGCCGTGGGCTTCAGTTTCCCCAATTCCTTGCTTCCGATTAATTTCCTTGTGGCCGCTGTGAGCGGGACGTGAAGGGTGACGAAGTCAGCCTCTCTTAGCAGTTCATCCAGAGAAACCAGCTCCACGTTGAGGTTGCGGGCATAGTCCCCGGAGACGAAGGGGTCGTAAGCGAGAATACGCATTTCAAAGGCCTGAGCTCGCTTGGTTACTTCTGAGCCAACGTTGCCGAGGCCAATGACGCCGAGTGTTTTGTTTCTGAGTTCGGTGCCGACCAGTTTCTCTCGTTGCCACTGGCCTGACCTAAGCTGGCAGTGGGCCTGCGATAGGTTGCGAGCCAGAGCGAGCATGAGCGCAAAGGTGTGCTCAGCAGCCGCGACCGTATTGCCTGTGGGCACGTTAACTACAACAATGCCATTCTTCGTAGCAGTGTCGACATCGATGTTATCTACGCCCACGCCGGCCCGCCCGATCACCTTGAGTCTCTTTCCTGCGCCGATGACTTCTGGCCCTACCCGTGTCTGGCTGCGCACGACCAAAGCATCGTAATCGCCGATGGCGGCTCTAAGCTGCTCGGGCTGTAGCTCGGTCTTGACATCGACCTCGGCGTAGCCCTGCAGAATCTGTATCCCTTCCTCAGAGATTGGGTCGGCGAGTAGAATCTTCGTCACACGGTTAATCTCTTCTTGCCCGTGGTAGAGTCTTGCGCAATGCATCCAGCACCGATTTGATATCGTTTTCGTGCACCAGGCCGAGATGGCCGATGCGGAAGATCTTGCCTGATAGTTTCTCCTGTCCTCCTGCGATGATTACGTCATGGTCTTCTCTGAGCATTCTAGTCAGCTTCTGAGCGTCAATCCGGTCGGGCACATTCACTGCCGTTACCGTGTTGGAAGCATACCTCTCGTCAGCGAACAGAGATAGACCCAGCGATTTCACTCCCTCTCTGGCTGCCTCACCCACGCGAGTGTGCCTGGCGAATATATTGGCTAGTCCTTCATTAAGCATTAGGTCGAGGGTCACGTTAAGGGCGTAAAAAATGGAAATCGCCGGTGTCCAGGGTGTCTGTCGTTTCTGAAGAAAATCCCTGGCTTCACCCAGGTCCCAGTAGTAGCGCGGCATCTTTGCCCTGGCGTAGGCCTGCCAGGCTCTCTGGCTTACGCTAACCATGGCCAGACCCGGAGGCACTATCCATCCCTTCTGAGAGGCGGTGACCACTAGATCGCAATTCCAGCTATCGGTGGGCAAATCAATGCAGCCCATACTGGAGATTGCGTCAACCAGGAGAAGCTTATCGAACTTCTTGACCGCGGCGCTTACTTCGCCAATATCATTCGTCATGCCCGTTGATGTCTCGTTGTGAGTTGCCAGGACGGCTTTGACATCGGGGTGAGCCTTCAGCGCCTTTTCAACGGCGTGAATGTCAACCGGCTTGCCCCATTCGAAACTCAAGCGGACCACGGCAGCGCCGTACTTTTCGGCAATATCGGCAAAGCGTTCGCAGAATGCCCCATTGGAAATCGACAGGACTTCGTCCCCCGGCGACAGGGTGTTCACGACGGCGGTCTCCAGACCGCCGGTGCCCGAGCTGGTAAGAACGAAAACATCTCCCTGGGTCTGAAATGTAAGTTTCAGCTTTGCGGTGACGGATTCGACTATACGCCCGAATTCTTCGCCACGATGGTTCATCATCTGGCGGCCCATAGCTTCGAGTGCCTGCGGCGGACAAGGTGTTGGCCCGGGAATACGTAGCTGCATTTTTGCCTCCTAATTGGGCTGTCTTTCTAT
>Ga0172362_10000317_pt1 | contig 38456 bp, 23 predicted proteins | sample LakKivs1_kivu2a2_FD_114534 | JGI IMG/M metagenome (GOLD analysis project Ga0172362, IMG submission 114534) | Sediment microbial communities from Lake Kivu, Rwanda - Sediment s1_kivu2a2 | ecosystem: Environmental > Aquatic > Freshwater > Lake > Sediment | place: Rwanda: Western Province, Lake... | reverse complement strand
AGCATTTCAACAGCCTGCCCGCTTCCGTCAGGACAGCTTGCCGTATCCTGGGTCGCCGGTGGATTTTTCAACATCACCGTGTGGCAGTTACCATCCAGCAAGGCAGCATATAAGGCTACTACGCCCATTTCATTTTTAGCAGCAATGCCAATTTTATTTGCATCCACATTATTTAATGAACGACAAAACTCAATGCACCGTAACACATCATAAACCTGCATAGATGCAATGGTTCTCCCTGTCCATGCCGATGCTCTCCTTATATGCCATTGAAGCCCCTGATCCCAACCGGTTTCTCCGACACCTCTTGTATTGAAATAAGCAATGTTCCAATCAGCTGGCAGTCCTTTAATAAATTCTTCAACCCCGGCAAATTCCTCACCGCTGTTCCCTAAGATGATCAACAGTGGTTTTGTTTCCGAAGGATCATTTCTCCATCTTATATCTATGGTAAGCCTCCATCCCTCTTCGGTGACAAAGCTGTACAAGTTGTTCCCAAATCTATCCAGGTCGGATGACCGGAAAAGCAGGTGTGTATCAAAAGCAGCGTTATTCGCAGGGAAAGCACCGAATGTCCTGGTTTTCAAAAAGCCCAAAACATCATCATGAAAATGCGTTAATTCCTTTTCATTTGTAATTACCGGGGCCGCAGGTAGCTTTATAAAAGAGTTTTGTATCGTAGTAGTCCTGTCGTCAGGAGGTACCCCGTCAACATACACTTTCAGCTCTTCTTCTGTAAGCATTGCTGTCTCTGATTCATCAATATCGCCAATGGCTTCAGGAGTAATCTTCTTGTCCGCCAGGTACTCCAGGAAAAAAGCAAAAACATCCTGCCTGGAAGCGCTGGTTGAGCTGTGTCCGCTTTCTACCTCTAATAATTGAACCTTATCAGAAGCATTAAAATAACCATATATCTTCCTGATATCACCAAACAGTTTACGGGTACCTTCAATGGAAAACAAATTATCACTATTACCCTGGACAATAAACAGAGGCCGTGGAGCAATTAAAGAACCGATATCCTGGATATCGTACAGGTAGGTATTTATTGGTACCATACAGTCACAATGTCTGTCAATAGACCTTGTTAATATCTGTTCACTCAGCGTTGTCGCCACTGCTTCTGCTACAGCTGCTCTGACACGTTTATCAACTGCCGACACAAAATATGTTTGTGCGCCTCCTCCTGAGCGTCCGGTGACACCTATCCTGTCCGGATCAACTTCTTTTCTCGAACACAACAAATCGATCCCCCGTATGGCATTCCAGACTTCCACTCCTGCCGGTGTATAACCCCGGCTGTACCAGTTAAACCATCCCCTGGCATAACACCCGTGATGTTCACCTCTCACTTCGCCATATTGGATCGTTTCAATAATCAAGCAGACAAATCCCAGCCGGGTATATTTCTGACAGTAAGCCTGATAGTATACTTTCTGAGTGCTGGCGTGTCCGCAAAGGTAAAGGATGGCAGGACACGGATCAGTTATATTGTCAGGAATGTACAGGTTGGCAGGAACGTATAATGAAGGCAGCGATTCATAATAAAGTTTCTCAATCCGGTAGCCATCTTTCTGTATGATCCCTGTCACTTTAACATTCAGATCAGGCCTGTCATCTGCCAGCGGGACGTTATTTAATCCCAGCATCTCCACCAGTTCATCATAGCGTTTACCTCTTTCAGCCTCCCAGTCGGCAAGGGAATTAATGTTACTCAACGAGTTGCTGGTGATCTTTTCCGCTTCCGACATAAGATACTGACGGATATTATTTGACTGGGCCATCTCAACAGCCGCAGAAGTCACAACCGGATATTCCTTTATACCTGGTCGTGTACAGGAATAACAGGTAACGCCAAGAATTACCACCATGGTAATTCTATGCAAACAGGTTGCCGGGAAATTCCTTTTCATTTTCATAGAGGTTTAAGTATCAATCCGACTGTCCTGACAGCAGGTGACTGAAGCGGGGGTAAATCATTTTCCGGTTTATCCAGGTAAAAATATGCCGCAGCAGACACATCATCAGACCGGAAATAATTGGTCCATGCTTCCGGAAGATTTTCATCCTCCAGGTTGACAAGTTTTGCCGGATCATAAAACGGATATATCTCAGAAGTTTTATAGATAGCCACCGGTATCAGGGGGACACCTTTTTTCAGAAGATCAAGCACCAGCTGCCTCTGATTACCGCCCATCTGCTGGATGGTCACTTTTATATCTTTACCGAAATAAACCGGATCAGGGATATGGTACCTGAAATAGGCCCATTGCCTGTTTCCGGGATCAGCGATTAGACAGCCCGTATATCTTGTGCAGAACACTCCCTGTCCCCAGCCTGAACCGATATAATCTTCTGTACCTGTACCGACCAGGGTGGGCAGACCGGCATCACCATCCAGGTATATCTTGATCTCTCCCTCTCCCCACCAATGGTCTTTATATGCAGGATCAGCCATGATGCCGATATTTGATCCCAGGAAACGTCCTTTCCCTGATACTTTTGGCAGTATCTGAAAATCTTCACCCGGTGTTGTAGCTGTATCACGGTGCCAGTAACAATGAAAATACAGGTATTCAGGGTCCCACTTCTTCATTTTTATTAAATCAATATCAAAGAACAGCATATCCAGGTCTTTTTTACTTTCATTCGTTATGACCACCCTGGCTGATTTTTTAAACGGCATGGGTATGAAGCAATTAAAAGAACGGCCTTCCGGGTCTGCAAACAAATCATTTTCAAAAACAGTTGTCTTTCCAAGCCCCACTCCGAAGAAATCGCCAAAAGGTGCCGATACGGCAGGCCTGTTGCTGTCATCCCAGAACATTTCGATCTTCAGTGACCGTAACATCTCAGGCGAGCGGTCATTGATGGTGATCCATATGCGTCTGATCATTCCCGGACCAGTAACATTGAGCAGGGTGACCGACTCTCCGGCTCTTACTACGTCACTGGGATGTCCCTTGGCCCCATGGTTTTCAATGCCTCCCCGTCCTTTTTCGGCGTTGATATTCTCAAAACTGCTCCAGCGGGTCTCGATATCCCTGTATTCATAGAGACTGCCATCAGAATGGCATACATCACCCTGGTTGTTATTATTGCAGGAAACAGCTGCCAGTAAAGCGAAAACCGGCAATAATCCTATGCTGATATTTTTCATAATCGTTGAAATTTAATTTTGGGCATAAAGGAATTAAGTACAATAATCCGAAATTAATATAATTATTAATAAAAACCGGTTTGCCTGTTGAGATATTAGTATTCAAGTCATGCGGTTATAATTCCACCTTCTCCGCCGATTGGCGGATTCGGCGGACGAGAAGATTTGGTTTAATTCCACGGGCTTTCGCGAGCGCTGTCCGCGTGTCGCCGAAGCTTTAGCGGAGGCACAATCCGCCAACTGGCGGAGGAGGCGCTGTACCGAAAATTAGGGTATAGGGCTTGCCCTGAGGTTAATACCTTTTATTTCGGATTATGAAAGAAAAGCTTTTTAGCAATTTCTGGTTGTGAACAGGCAAGTGTGAACTGCAAATGTGCTATTTATACATGGGATCAGCTTGCATACAACATAAGATAAGTGTAATATTGAATCATCGAACAGAACCTTTACATAAACTGAAACACATTATGAAAATATCAGGAATACCCAGGTATATGATGTTATTTCTGTACCTATGCCTGAATACTATTCTGAGCGTCCATGCCCAGTTAAAGATTTATCTTGCCACTGATGACCATACCGATTATATGTGGTCAGCGGATGAAGGTGTTTACCGGCAGGCTTTCCTTGATATGCTTGATTATTATATTGCCATGGCTGATTCGACCATGCTTACCGAGCCACCACAGTTTCAGAGCAGGTTCACCTGCGATGGCAGTTTCTGGATATGGACCTATGAAAAGAACCGGTCAGCAGAACAGTTCCAGCACCTGATCGACCGTATTAAGTCAGGGCACATCACCGTACCCCTTAATCCCCTTACACTTTGTTATGGCGGCATGTCCGCTGAGACGTTGATAAGAAGCATGTATTATGCCGGCAGCATAGAAAGGCGTTATGACCTCAGGTTCCCGATGACTGCACCCATGGAGAACCAGACCATGCCTGCCGGTGTGGTCTCATTATGGGCAGGGTCGGGAGCGAAATACTGCTGGATGGGTATTTGCGATTGTGCGACACGTGTGAACTCCTCACAGCCGCGTACTTACGAGATTTACTGGTGGACCGGCCCTGATGGGAACAGGCTGCTGACCAAATGGAACAGCCTCTATTATTCTGAATCTTTGCCGGGGTATCCGAACCAGCGTATGGGGGGGTACGCTGAAGGACGTTTTCCCCATGAGGTGATCCATTTCGTTGCTACCGACAGCATTTTTAAAAAACAGTATCCTTATAAGATCATCGGGATCTTTGGTAAAGGATGGGATAATATAAAAACAGAATCTACAGAATTTATTGATGTTGCCAAAGCGGAATCCAATAGCAACCAGCAGGTGATCGTCTCTGATGAAGTTGATTTTTTCAAGGATTTCGAAAAGACCTATGGCTCTTCTCTCCCTTCCTATTTTGCCAGTTCCGGAAATGAATGGGATACTTATGCTACTTCAATGGCTGCACTGACGGGCCGGACAAAAGATGCCACAGAGAAGCTGAGAAGCGCTGAAGCCCTGTCTGCACTGGTCAGCCTGCAGGATCCTGCATTCATGAATGGCCGTGAAGAAAGCAGGGAACGTGCTTTCATGGCAATGGGATTATACTGGAACCATGACTGGGTGGCGGACGGGCCTGTCAGTAAAGATGATTATGAAAGGTGGGCCAGAAGGAAGGCTGATGAGATAGATGCTTACATCAATCCGTTGTATGATGATGCCAGGGCAAGGCTTGGCGCTATGATAAGAAAAAGCGGTCAGGGAGAACAGGTTTATGCCTTTAATCCCCTGGGATGGGAGAGGTCTGATGTTGCAGAAATGCCATACCCCTCCACCGATCCTGTTCACGTAATTGACCTCAGCACAGGGCAGGAAACCCCCAGCCAGGTGATAAACATCAATGGGAAAAGGCACCTGTGCTGGTATGCCGAAAATATACCATCTGTTGGTTACAAGGTTTATGAGATAAGGCAGGGCAGAGGTAAAAGTTATCCTGATGCCGCGACCTATAAGGATAATATTCTGGAAAATGAGTATTACCGCCTTACTGTCACCGGACGAGGAGCGATCACCAGCCTCATTGATAAGAAACAGGGTAACAGTGAATTCATCCGCATGATCAACGGAAAAGAATTTAATGACCTTGGTGAAGGAGCAGGAAGGATTGAAATTGAAAATGCAGGTCCGGTCTCCCTGACAGTCCGGGCAATATCCTCAGAGCCATTAAAGCATATGAGCCGCATAACTCTGTATCGCCATATTAACCGCATCGACATCGATAACCGTATTGTGCAGAACTTTGAATCAACAGGTGACGATCCACCATGCTGGGTTTTCAGCCTTGCGATGGATGAACCGGATATATGGCATGAAGAAGTAGGGGCTGTCCTGAGGGCCGGATTACTGACTGACGGTGGTCATTATGCACCTACACACGCCCGGTATGATTGGTTAACACTGAATCATTTTGTAAATATCAGCGGAACAAATAAAAGTATGACTCTCTCAAACCAGGAATGTTGTTTCATGAAAACAGGCAACAGTACTCTTAATACGCTCGATACCAACACGCCACAGGTCTCAGTACTTATAGGAGGGCAGATCGATTCACCAGGATATGGCATCCTGAAACAGGGAGGAGACACTTTATTTATACAACGTTTTGCTGTCTGTACAGGACAGGTTTTTCACCAGGCAGAAAGTATGCGTTTCGCCCTGGAACACCAGAATCCGGTTGTCACAGGTGTCGTCAGCGGGGGTATGGCCTACCCTGAGAAAATTTTTTCACTCCTCGATATATCCGGTCCGGATATACTCCTCTGGTCACTTAAACCGGCGGAAGACGGCATCACAGAAGCAGGCCTGATAGTAAGGGTCTGGAATATGCAGGACAAGGCAGCCGACCTGGATATTCATTTTAAAACAGGAAGCTTTACTGATGGTAAAGAAATTACCCATATTGAGACACCATTGCGGGATGCAACCCTCACAAACAATCATCTGACTGGCAAACTGTCTCCCTGTCAGATGATGAGTTATTCTGTGAAGCCGGGCTTAAAAGTTACCATAAAATAATACGGTATCCGGTCAGTCCTCGCTAAGTCCTTATTATAATCAACAGAAACCTTTTATTCAGCGCCTTCAAAAAACAGCTTCCCCAGTACCCGGGTTTTTTGGATTTTAATTGCCGGGTGGTCGGCAGAGATCTGAAGATTCAGAAATAATTACATCTATAGATCCATTAAACAACAACCTGTTTTGTTGTTGTATTTTTTATTGGATAATGGAAACAGCGGAATGAATCCCTCAGCATATTTACTATGGTTGGTCGTTCCATGATACAGAGCCCTCTCTTCGGCCATTTTATAGAAACGGTCATCATTATACCGCTCGTGCAGATGGACGATTTCCTTTTTGATATCCCAGACAGGAGTCACATCTACAAAGATCGCAGGGATGAAATGATTCAGATCCCCCACCTCGAAAAAATATACCTCCCTGTTATACATCATTCCTGTTTTGGACAGCGCCATTAGGGCCATGGCTGCGGCTGCAGCATGATCGGGCTTATCAATAGGCCAATGAATAAAAACAATTGCCGGATCAATCCCGCGGAGCAGGCTGATGGTTTTATCTACAGCTTCCTTATCAGCAAAGACATTCCCATCAGGCATTTTCAGAAAATGGTTCGTCGCATTAATCTTTGCTGCCGATTGATTGGAATCTTCAACACGCTTTGCCCCCATCACAGGGTCCGGTATCCCTGTTGTGTTCCAGGTATTACCAAGTTCTCCGTCAGAATAAATGATCACATGGATGTGATATTTGTCTTTCAGCAGGTAAGCGGTCCCCGCCATACTGATCTCCCAGTCATCAGGATGGCAGGTTATGATTAAAATGTTTTTCAAAGTATCATTCTTCTGATCATTTATTGCATTCACAGTACAGGATAAAAACAGGATAATAATGATAACCAGATGTTTCATATTACAATAATTAATTGTTTATTAATCAGCCGATATAATTCACATAATCATTCGTGATCAACACTATGGAAAATGGCTCCTGTTTAATAAGTTTATTGTCAACTGAGCTTGCTTCACAACCGTATTCCTGTACTTTTCTTCAGGGAAAAATCATTTTATTTCCTGATACACCAGCTTACCCTGTACATAGGTTTTGTGTATCCTTATGACTGAATTCTCAACAGTAAACAGGATCAGGTCTGCCCGTTTACCTTTTTCTATCGTTCCCCGGTCTGTCAATCCGTATAATTTTGCCGGATTGGTGCTGGCCATCCGTATGGCATCGGCCAGCGAACAGCCTGTCACCTCCATTATATGCCCTACTCCCCTGGTAATCGGGGAAGCGGAACCATAGAGCACATTCTGAGCAGGATAATATAACATCTGGTCAGTCGTCAGCTCAATGGTGTCCCCTTCAGGAGTGATATATTCCCCGGGAGGTAAGGTGGCATAGCTTGTCACATCAGAGGTGATGATTGTCTTATCTGTCCCTTTAACCTTATAAAAGACCATTATCTCTTCCGGAAGCAGATGGACACCGTCACAGATGATGCTTATCATTAATTCATCCCTGGCAAGCTGGGGCCACAGAGGATTTTTATGCCTGTTAATCATGTTCGCACAACCATTACCAAGATGGGTGCAGATTCTGGCCCCGTTCTTTACTGCTTCGTCAATTATTGCAGCCGATGCATTATGATGCCCGAGGGCTACGATAATACCTTTCTCACTGCATCTCTTAATAAAATCCAAAGCCCCTGCTATTTCCGGGGCCACAGTCACTGTCAGTATATTCCTTCCTGATGCTTCATATAACTCCATAAATTCCTCCCAGTCGGGAGGGCGGACGAACATTTTCGGGTGAGCCCCCCTGTATCCGTCTACCGGTGAAATATAAGGCCCCTCAAGATGAAAACCGGGAATGGACCCAAGCAGGTCCTGTTCGTTTTTGGCTTTTAATAGGACAGACAGATTGGCAATCAGGACTCCCCTGTCGTTGGTTGTCAGGGTGGGTAAATAGGAAGTCACCCCATATTCCCATAAAGAACGGGTTACCTGTTTCACCCCTTCAACGGTCAGCTCCCCTCCTGCAAGAGAAAAAGAAACACCGGCAAAGCCGTTCACCTGGTTATCAATCAATCCGGGGGCAATATACATATGGTTATCCTTATCTGTAAGTCTCAATAGATTCTTTACCCTGGTGATCTTCCCATTTTTAACCCCGACACGAACCGGCCTGCCGTCAACACAGGATAATCCTTCTATTCCCTGTTGTTTACAGGAGTTATTCAAAAACAGAAAAAATAAAACCACTGATATAGAAAGGAACCTTTTACTATTAATCATCCTGAGCTGCATATCCGGTTCCATGCCCCTGTGGTCATTATCCTCCTTCATATGGATGAATGTCATTTGTAACATTTTTTTATGAAATCCTGCTTTTTAAGGAAAAAGGGTATTGTCATGGCTGCTGTATGAAACCGAATTCTTTCAGGAATTCATCTGTCCGTTCAAGAACCGGTTCATTATAATATTTTCCATATATCCCGTCCGCATCACCATAATAATGGCCTTGTTCCTCAAACACTACCGACTCAAAATGGTTGCCCATGGCAAGGGTTTTCTCTTTAAAAAGGTTCAGGATATAAATCGGTACCATACAATCTTCTGTACCATGAAATTCAATAGCCGGGGGCATGCCAGGCCTGAGGTTATGATAGGGGGAAACAGACCATATCTCCTTTCTCCGTTCGCCCATCAGCCAGTCGGCCCAGGCCTCCATGGTATTCAGGTTACTTGAGAAAAGCACAAGTGCATTGGGAACAGGACTGATATCCGGATCATCGGATTCCTCATTGATATTATCAAACAGGGCACAACCTATTGCTAATTGTCCACCGGCAGATTGTCCTGCTGCAATGATCCTGCCAGGGTCAATATGAAATGCTGTGGCATTCTCCCTGACCCATCTCAGGGCAGACCTGGCATCTTTAACACATTCGACAAGCGTGACATCAGGATTAGGAACGGTGCCGTCTTCAGTGATTGAAAGCCGGTACTGGAAGGAAAAGGTGATAAAGCCTTTCCTGGCATACCGTTCACAGGTAGTATAAAATTCAGAAGGACTGCCATAAGCCCAGCCGCCGCCATGAAAAAAAGCCATGGCTGCGTTCTGCTGATTCTTCATGGTTTCAGCGGTATAGAATATATCTGCTTTCAGTTCGTTCCCATCAACTGATTTATAAATTTTCACCTCATGGGTAACAGCAATATCCTGGGAAAAAATTCTGCTGCTTACAATTAACCCGGCAATGAATAAGTTTGGATAGGCTTTCATAGTTTTTCAATGTCTATTAAAATCAAAATTAAAATAAAATATTCATTAACTGATTTGCTTATTTAAACGTTTAAGCATAAATTTGACATCAAAATCCAAAATTATCCGGATATAATAATGATTAAGGCAGGATAAAACGTAATGCTATGCATAAAAGGGTGTCATTGAAAGATATTGCAAAAGAGGTTGGCGTCTCAGTAGCACTTGTATCTTATGTCATAAATGGACAGGAAAAAGAAAAGCGTGTAGGTGCTGAAGTTGTCAAAAAGATCTGGAAAGTGGCAAAAGAATTGAATTATCAGCCAAATCAAATTGCACTCAGCCTCAGGATGAAATCAACCAAAACAATAGGGCTGATCGTTACCGATATTGCCAATCCCTTCTTTGGGCATCTCGCAAGAATTATAGAAAATGAATCGGCTAATCATGGATACACCTTGATTTTTGGAAGTTCAGAAGAAGATAAAAACAAATCCGAAACCCTGATAAATACACTTCTGAATAGGCAGGTAGATGGCTTCATTATTGTTCCGGCAGAAGATTCAGTTCAGCAAATACAAAACCTGATAAGTAGAAAAATACCGCTTGTTCTGGTGGATCGTTATTTCCCTGAGGTTATTACCAGTCATATTGTGCTTGATAACTATCAAGCCACCTTTGATGCAACTTCGCATTTAATAAATGAAGGATACAAATATATCACAATGGTGGCTTATAAATCGTCACTGATTCATATGAAAGAACGAATCCGTGGCTATAAGGAGGCACTGGAATCACAAAATCTGGCTCAAAATATAAAAGTTATTGAAATCAGCTATAATAACTGCCGGGAAGATATTGAGAATTCTTTCAAGGATTTTACAGTAAAAAACAAGAACACCAATGCTTTTTTGTTTGCCACCAATGCCCTGTCTATATCCGGCCTGTACACCATACAAAAAAAATGTCTTAAAATTCCTGAAGATATTGCATTTATTGGATTTGACGGAGGTGAAAGTTTTGATTTATTCGATCCCCCTCTGAGCTTTGTCCAGCAGCCACTTGATGACATGGCTAAAGAATCATTCAATGTATTAATGAGTTTAATTAACGGATCCAACAAAATCACCCAGGTCATGCTTAGTCCCACATTAATGATCAGAAAATCCATTGGACGTTAATTTTTTTAAACAGATTGCTTAATCGATTATGCAAAACTCTGATTCAGATATGTATAAATATAAAAAAGTTACCTGCCTGACACCCTTAAGACTATATGCGATTATCAGATATCCTTCATGGATTTCAAGCACAAACAAAAAGTTAAAGGAGGAATACCAGATTGTCTTTAGCCATAATCCACACGATTTCATTCTGACAAGAATAGTGTTATTTATTGTTTTGATCTTTTTTCTTCAAGCTTGCAGGTCAGTAACAACTGATAATAAAGCAGAAATTTTATGGGACAATTATGGGGTTCCTCATATCTATGCAAGCAGTACAAGGGAAATGTATTATTCTTTCGGATGGGCACAAATGCATAATCACGCAAACCTCATGATCAAGTTGTATGCTCAGGCAAGGGGTTGTGCATCAGAATACCTGGGAGATAATTATCTTGAATCGGATAAAAAAATTCTGCTTTTTAATATACCAGACCTCGCCAAACAGGCTTATAAGCATCAGAATCCGGAATTTAAAAGGTACTTGAAGTCATTTGTGCAAGGGATCAATGAATATGCTAATGCTCATCCGGAAGAGATCGATGAAAACATCTCTCAGGTCTTACCTGTTACAGTATATGATATAATAGCTCATACCTTAAGGGTCATAAACCTTGAATTTCTTGCTGCCGAAGATATATACAATGCAAGCAAAATGATAGATGCAGGATCGAATGCCCTGGCAATAGCTCCTGCAAAATCAGCATCCGGTAATGCTATGCTGGTCATTAATCCCCATTTGCTGTGGTCTGACTTTTTTATTTGGTTTGAAGCTCATCTTAACGCCGGAGATTTTAATGCGTATGGTATCGCACTTGTCGGAACACCATCACTCAGCATTGCTTTTAATGAACATCTGGGATGGACACATACAGTTAATCCTATCGATGCATCCGACCGGTACGAACTTACTTTAAATAAAGATGGCTATTTATTGGATGGGAAAACTTTACCATTCGATAAAAAGACTATAACCATCAAAGTTAAACAGGATAACGGATCGATATTGGATAAAAAATTTGAATTCAATTATTCATTACATGGCCCCATAGTGGCACAAAACGACAAAAAGGCTTTTGCAGTGCGTATTGCGGGATTGGAAAATGCCAGAATATTTGAGCAATATCACAGGATGGCTGAAGCCAGGAATTTTCTTGAATTCGAATCTGCTTTAAAAATGATGCAATTCCCTATGTTTAATATAATATATGCTGATCAGGACGGAAATATTTTCTATCTCTTCAACGGTAATATTCCTGTCAGGAAAGAGGGAGATTTTGCATACTGGAAAGGAACAATAAATGGTGACAGCTCAAAGTATATATGGAAAACAATCCATCCTTATCAGGATCTGCCCAGGTATTTTGATCCGCCTTCAGGCTTTATACAAAATTGTAATGATCCTCCATGGACATGCACTGAACCACCGGTTTTAGATCCTGCTGATTTCCCTTCTTACTTTTCTGCAACCGGGACTTTTTTGCGACCCCAGCGTGCAACTAATATGGTAAAAGATAATCCTTCAATTACTTATGATCAACTGATTAATTATAAGCTTAACACAGGGATGGAAGCTGCTGACAGGTTCCTGGATGATCTACTCGATGCTATTGAAAGATATCCTGATCCTGTTGCATGTAAAGCTGGTACTATCCTTAAAAACTGGGATCAAATGACTAATACAGATAGCAAAGGAGCCGTTTTATTTGCTGAATGGTGGGACCATGTCAGAAGCGATATGTTTGAAATACCCTGGGATGAAAATCATCCCTCAACCACACCAGATGGCATTAAAGATAAAAAACTGGCAGTTCAGATGTTGTCTGATGCTGCAGATGAGGTACAGAAAAAGTACGGATCCCTGGATGTTGCCTGGGGGGACATCTTCCGTTTCCGGATGAATGGATTAGATTATCCTGCCAATGGCGGCCCGGGTGATTATGGCATTTTCAGGACGGTATATTTCCAGGATGATAAAGACAATAAAAAAACGGCTTTCGCCGGAGAAACCTTCGTGGCTGTTATTGAATTCGGAGAAAAGGTCAGAGCAAGTGCTCTTCTCAGTTATGGCAATGCCACACAACCAGGGAACAAACATATTGGTGATCAGCTGAAAATGCTGTCTGAAAAAAAATTGCGTCCTGTCTCTTTGGAAAAACAGGTTGTCCTGCAAAGTGTTGAATATAAAGAGATTCTGACTATTGAGTATAAGTAAGAACAGGCGTATGAATGATGCGCTGATCAACTTGTACCATGTGATGCAGCCTTGTACCATGAACATTATCCCTGATATACTAAGTTTCCGGTACCCGGTTTCACCTGACAAGGAAGATTTTGATCTGGTAAAGGAATAAATCCCTTACGATGAAACAGCTATTAAACAAAATATTCCTACGCCGATTAGCTTACAAAAAAACCTTTTTTGTGCTGATAGCAGGGTTAGCCTCCTGCAATCCGCAACAACGTTTCTACACAGTCTCTGACTTTAAACAGGTACCCAAGATTGATGCTCATTTTCATTACCTTACCAAAGATCCTGCCTATATTTTATTTGCCAGGTCCCTTCATTTTAAATTAGTTACCCCAATATGGGAAGGGGATGAAGTACCCATTGACGTCCAGTTTGATATGGCATCGTCCATCCGGAAGGGATTCAGCAGTGATTATGCATTCTGTGCTGCTTTTCCTACCGATAGCATCAATTTCCCGGGATTTGCAGAAAAAACCATTCATTACATCAGCGAATCGATAAAAGCAGGGGCAGCAGGCATTAAAATCTGGAAAAATATAGGGATGGTCATAAAATATCCGGATGGTAAGTACATTATGATCGATGATCCTGTCTTCGAACCAGTGTTCAGGTTCCTGGAAGAAGAGAATATCCCTGTCGTTGCCCATCTTGGCGAACCCAGGGATTGCTGGCTCCCCTTTGATGAAATGACCGATAAGGGTGATCTATCCTATTACCAGAACCATCCTCAGTATTATATGTATCTCCATCCAGAAGTTCCTTGCTATGAGGAACAGATCAAAGCAAGAGACAAAGTCCTGGAAAAATATCCACGTCTGGATTTCACCGGAGCGCATCTGGGAAGTCTTGAATGGAGCACAGACGAGCTGACAAAACGCCTTGATGCTTATCCCAATTTCAAGGCAGACCTGGCTGCACGTATGGGGCACCTGAAAAATCAATCGGTTGTCAACCGTGAAAAAGTCCGCAATTTCCTGATAAAATACCAGGACAGGATTGTGTATGGTACAGATAATGAGGTGCATGACTTTCAGGGAGTAAATACGGAATTAACCTGTGAACACCTCCGTCAGGGATGGGAGTCTGATTGGCTTTATCTTGCTACCGATTCAACAGTTAATCAGGTAAAGGGTTTGCGACTCCCGAAAAAAGTTATTGACAAAATCTATTTTAAAAATGCCCTCCGGTATTTTAAGGCGTCCTTCTGAACCATTGTCCGGATAACATAGTAAAGGAAATAAAATAGGTTCTGTTTTATGTGATCCGCCTCTGTCTGTTTCTTCCGTTCCGGAGGATGCTCGTTCCCGATTTACCCTTAATGAGTTGCCTGACGAGCTGGCGGATCCTGACAGGCTGGTAACCTTTTCAGGTCAGAGCTACAGGACTGTTCAGCAGGCCAGTTTGACGCCACTTACCTGCCGGTTCCATTATTTGCCGGCAGATGCAAAATGGAATGGACAGGGAATATTGAAGAACCCCATTTTTACCATGTCAGGATAAGGTTATATGACCCTGGAAGGCATGCTGAAAATTAAAGTCGTTGAAATAATTGATCTTTGTGACCTTTAGCCCGATCCGGATAGGTCGAACCTGATAAGAATGACAAGGCTGCAGCTGTATAACCTGAGACCGGCACGGGAGAATTTATTCCCGGTATTAATACCCTGGAGAAATATTGTAAACCGGCAGGTTAATACAGGATGGATAAGCGGTACCGAAGTAAACCTCCTGCAGGGAATTCTTCATCTCAGTGGCTGTATATGCAGGTTCGCAGCTGTTCAGGTTCCTGTTATAACGCGGAAACCAGCTCGAAGAAATGGTAACCCTAAGCTTGTGACCGGGATTTAACTGGTATCCTGTAGCCCATGCTGAGATCCCTGTTTTTTCCGGTTTCTCCGAATTAAATCTCACCTTTGTGCCACCTTCCTGGATATTGATAATACTCCCATCTGGAAAGGAATCCTGCAGACAAACAACAAAATCGGTACAGGGTGCATCACTCGATACCCAGAGGGTGGCCGATACAGGTCCTAAAAGGATCAAGGGTTGATCCTTAATATCCAGCGAAAATATCAGCTGGTCCATACGTTTGATATTATCATTCTGCCTTGCAGGGCCTACGCCATCACCCAAGGCAGTGCCTCCAAAGCTTGGAAAGGGATCGGAAGGATCATAAATATAACGGAGCACTCCATTCTCCTGTGGTTTCTCAGTACCCATATAGCTACCGGAGCCCAAATAATAAGAAGTACAGGTGGTTTGTGGGGGTGGCCATGTATCTGATCCCACATATTCATTCCTTTCCATAATGAAAAGGTTATATTTTTTGTCTTTTAACGGAGCTGTCAGCCTGTTTTTTCTGCCTTTCAGAAAATTTTTTGTGTATTTTAATATTTTCTGGGGTTTACCGGTTTTTTTCACTCCCCCATATTGGTTTTTCACTCCGGGTGAACCATGATACCATGGGCCAATGATCAGCCTGCTACCCGATATTCCGCTTTTCTCGAGTGCTTGAAAATCTTCAATTTGTGCTTTCAGGAAGATATCATACCAACCTGCTATGGAAAGGACAGGAGCCCTGCCCATGTTCCTGAAATTCAAACGGTCCCAGTAATTGTCACAGGTTTCATGCGTGATCCAGTCATTGATGAATGGAATATCCTTTATGGTTGAATCATCAGCAGCAGATAACGGCAGGATGTAATATCCTTCCCTGATTTTTTCAGGGGATATGGTGTTCTGACCGGCTGATGCATTCTGAAATCCCCAGGTAAAGGCAGATTGCAGGGAAAAAAGACTGTCAGGATAAAAGAAATCGTAAAGGTTACCGCTGGAAAGCAGAAACGTCATCAGATCAAGTGAATCGGAAATTGCCCACTGGGTGATCCCCTGATAACTCCCTCCCCATCCTGCAATCATTCCGTCAGACCAGGACTGCTCCCTGATCCATCTCAAGGTTTGCAATCCATCGGCACGCTCATTAATGAAAGGGTAAAATTCCCCTTCTGACTTGTATTTCCCACGTACATCCTGCAATACAACGGCAATCCGGAAAAGATTGAATGCCTGTCCCATCCACTCCTCATTATTTTTATTGTAAGGTGTTCTTACCAGCACTGCAGGGAAAGGACCCTTTCCTTTTGGAATATAAATGGTGGTGCTGAGTTTAATCCCATCAGCCATTGGTATTTCCAGGTCTTCCTTTTCAGCTTTCAGTGATGAGTAAGTCACGAATATTAAACAACCAATCAATAATATAAACAGGATAATAAATAGTTTCCACTTCATTTCCGTAAAGTTTCCGTTTGTAATTTAAAAATTGAAATGCCTGGTTTTTCATGTGATTTTCATATGAAAACCAGGCACTTCCTGAAGAGTAAAAATCATTACTCAGGCTATTATGATTTTGGCACAAAAGTCATGTGATACATAAGTGTAGGATATCCTCCGGAACCAACAGGATCGGCCCAGTATGTGCTCATGAATACTGCCACTGACATGCTGGTTGGGGAGATGGATTTAACGATGAACTTACTGGTATTCGGGTAATCGAGAATCCCAAAATATGCGCCATTAGAAACCTCAATCCAATATACCCCTGAAAAAGTTACCTGGTAAGTGGTGGCAGGAACATCAGTTCCCTCATAGGGAGCAGCATCAATAACAAGGTCATCTTCATGGAGTGTCCATGTAGAGGATTCGGGTGCCGTATACACCTTGGTGCAGAGACCAACACCATCGCCCTCGGTGGTCCTTACAACATCCCCGCCTAATCCTGCAAACAAGGCAGCCATAAGGTTGGCAATGGATTTCCCGTTTTTGTTATCCACTTCGTACTTACCGTCGTAATAGAAAGTGAATTCATCCGCATATTCGTCGGGAAATCCAATTGAGGTAAGAAAATCAGGAACAGAACCGAAAAGCAGCATCATTGTGGGCTCTACACCGCTGGCACCGTCTACTCCTTCAGTATAACCGTTGCTCATAACCCAGGCTTTACCATTGCTGTCATCGGGACCTCCTGTTAACCATCCTTTAATGTCTTCCAGGTTGGGTGTAACAGTGACAGTTTCTTCTTTTGAATCCGTTCCTCCTCCTCCTGTAACCGTGAGAGTAACATCAAAATCACCACTTGCTTCATAAATATGCACCGGATTAGCTTCTGTGCTTGTCCCTCCATCACCAAAGTCCCATAAATAAGTATCGGTATTTGTTACCACTGAAGTAAATGTAACTGATAATCCCTCAGCTACATAAGTAAAATCAACCGTTGGTGCCGGAGTTTCTTTTTCGCATGAGACCAATCCTGCCAGAACAATGGATATCATCATGCATCTGAAGAGTAATTGTTTTTTCATAGTTGTTTAGGTTTTAAATTAATATCCAAGCTCATTTTGTTAATTAAAAAACAAATATATGGTTAAACGTTTAAATGTCCAAATTTTTTATTATTTTTTTTTTATGACCTCCAGAGATTTGTTTCTTATATGAAATAGATATTCTATCTATCTAATATACAATATATTATTTAATATATACATGATAAGTTTCCTCTTTCATTTGACTATTATTACAGGAATGGCTTTTTAAGCAATACTTTGAACTATATCAGTTGCGAAAATATTTTATATGATTGTTTTTCAATATGTTAATATGAATAACTTAAAAAAAGCTCAAATAATTTGATTATTTAAACGTTTAAACGTAAATTCGCAAAATGATACCATTTTTTATAAAGAACCACTGTTTAAGAAATGCTTAAGAATGGAAAAAAGAATATCGTTGAAGGACATTGCCAGTAAGGCAGGCGTATCAATTGCTACAGTTTCATATGTTCTGAATGAAAAGGAAAAAGAAAAACACATCCGGAAGGAAGTGGTTGAAAAGATAAACAAAGCTGCGAAAGAATTGAATTATCAGCCAAATCAGATTGCCAGAAGCCTGCGAAAGAAAACAACCAAAACAATAGGTATGATAGTGGCAGATATCGCCAATCCTTTTTTCAGTCAGATGGCCAGAATCGTTGAAAATACAGCAACGGCACATGGATATACCTTAATATTCGGAAGTTCTGATGAAGATCCGCATAAATCCGAAGCTTTGATCAATTCATTGTCAAACAGGCAGGTTGATGGTTTTATCATCGTTCCCACGGAAGGTGCTGACGAACAGATAAAAGCCCTGCTGAGAAGAAAAATGCCGCTTGTTCTTGTAGACCGCTACTTCCCCAAAATCAGCACCAACCGTGTTGTTCTGGATAATTACCAGGCAACCTATGATGCCACCATGCATTTGATCCAACAAAATGTCAAGAATATTACATTCGTTGCCTATACTTCCAAACTGATTCATATGCGCGAGCGGATCCGCGGTTATCAGGAAGCAATGACTGTTTCAGGTCTTGCAGAAAATGTTTCTGTGGAGGAAATCAATTATGGTCCTGATCATGAAGCAGAAATGGAAAAGTGTTTGAACAAAATCCTAAGTAAAAGAATAATCCCCCAGGGATTGATCTTTGCCACAAATGCCTTGTCAGTTTCCGGTCTTTTTTACATCCGTAAAAACTGTCTTAAAATTCCCGAAGATATTGCCTTCATTGGTTTTGACGGAGGGGACAGTTTCGATCTTTTTCAACCTCCACTGAGCTATGTACAGCAACCTCTCGAAGGCATCGGGAAAGAAACATTCAATTTATTGATGGAATTACTGAATGGTTCAAAGAAAACAGCCCAAATCATGCTTAATCCGAGCCTGATTATCCGCGATAATAAAAAGTGTTGATTCTTTTAATAATACATTTAATCGTTTAACAATCTCTCAACAGTAAGATCAAATGCAAATTCGAAGCAAAGGTTTCTCACACATCCGGAAAAACAAGTCAGGAAGGTGACATGCATCAAGGTACCCAGCTAATGCTCATAGGGGAACCATTGCGACCTTACCTTCCGGAGCTGGATGATTTTTACTGCTGCTCGAAAGAAAAGAATGTATTAACTGATCCGGTAAAAAGTGTCATTTTAATAACTATACTTTAAGCATATGAAACGTAAAAACTGTATGAGTCAATTGAAAAACAGGGAGATGACAGTCATTTATCTGTGTTTTATGCTGATCTTCCTTTTTACATTTTCCGGAGCTAAGGCTGTTTCAAATAAGACGTTATATCAGCCGATCCATGTTAAAGGGCAGGTAACCGGTGTCGATGGCCTGGGCATACCGGGTGTTAACGTTTTAGAAAAAGGGACCACCAACGGAACCATCACTGATATAGACGGGAACTTTACCATTACTGTCGGGAACGATCAGGCAGTATTGGTTTTTTCATATGTAGGCTATAATACCCAAGAGATCCCGGTAGACGGACAGACCCAATTGAACCTGACACTGGTCGAAGATATTACCAGTCTCGAAGAAGTGGTGGTAATAGGTTATGGGACACAAAAGAAAGTGAATCTGTCAGGCGCTGTCGATGCCATTGGCAACGAGAACATTGAGAACCGTCCGGTGACCAACCTTGGTCAGGCGCTTCAGGGTTCGCTTCCCGGCCTTAATATTTCAGTGGGAAACAGCGGTGGAGAAATGGGGGCCACCATGAACATGAATATCCGCGGTATTGGATCTATTACAGGAGGAGAACCCTATATTCTGGTGGACGGGATAGAACAGGATATTAACAGTCTTAATCCTGAAGATATTGAAAGCATATCTGTTCTGAAGGACGCCGCATCCTCCGCTATTTATGGTGCACGTGCCGCCTTCGGAGTGGTTCTTGTAACGACTAAAAACGGTAGAAAGGATGGTTGCTCAGTTAATTATTCCAATAATTTTTCATTCGCAGCACCTACCATTGTTCCTCATTCGGTTAATTCAAGAAAATTTGCAGATTATATGAATGTGGCAGCAAAAAATGACGGGAATGCCCCAATTTTTCAGAAAGTCATACTTGATTATATTGACAAGTACCTTTCCGGAGAAATCGACTATTGGACAATTCCCGCCCCGTTTAATCCGCAAATGTGGTTGTTAAAATCAGTTGCATGGGCCAATACGGACTGGTACGATGTCTGTTATAAAAAATGGGTGCCAAGCCGGATTCATAACCTTAGTGTTAGTGGAGGTGATAAAAAAACCCAGTATTTCATTTCGGGTTCCGTTTTTGACCAGGAAGGATTATGGAATTTTGGAAATGACCATTTTAACCGGTATACTCTTAACTCTAAAATAAATACAAAACTGAACGAATGGCTTCGGTTTAATTTCACAAGTAAATTCAGCTCCAGAAATATTGAGAGACCCAGTTATAGCCAGGAATTAATATATAGCTACCTTGCCAGGGCGTGGCCTACCGATGCCCCCTATTTCCCGGATGGTACTGCAAACTGGGAAGCACCGATGGTCTGGTGTGAGCAAGGCGGAAGGTATCATGAAAAGAACAATGAGCTGAGTATTATTCCCGGTTTCGAGGTTGAACCCGTCAAAGGCTGGATTATCTATTCAAACCTGAGATGGAGAATGAACAGCTGGGGTTCCACAAACCATGATGCAAAAATCCCTTCCAAGTTTGCTGACGGAACCACGACTTTTTTAAGAGCTCAAAATAGTTATGCAACCAACGATTTTACCTCATATTACACTTCTCCAAATATTTATTCAACTTATTCCAAAGAAATAGGGAATCACAGCTTCACTTTGCTGGCCGGTTTTGAGCAGGAGTTAACAAAATATCAATCGACCTTCGCCAGGCGATATGACCTGGTTAGTGATGAAGTCCCCTCATTGAATACAGCAACAGGACGACAGGAAACAGAAGGAACCATAGGTCATTTTTCAACCCGTAGTTACTTCGGACGATTAAACTATGCATTTAAAGAAAAAATTCTTTTTGAGTTTTCCACCCGCTATGATGGTTCCTCAAAATTTCCTGCCGGATCCCGATGGGTCATTGTCCCTTCAGGCTCAGCGGCTTATATCATTTCAAGGGAAGAATTCTGGAAACCCATTTCAGACTTTGTAAGCATGTTTAAGGTACGCCTGTCCTATGGATCACTCGGTAACCAGGATGTGGGTAATTACCTGTATTTTGAACGTCTTCAGATCAATACTAACCTGGCATATATCATGGGTGATGAACGGCCAAGTTATGTTGGCATGGCAGGCCTGACAAGTCCCGGATTAACCTGGGAAAAAGTCAATACAAAAAATGCGGGGATGGATGCAGGATTTCTCAATAACCGGATGAACATGTCTTTTGATTATTTTATCAGGAACACTTATGATATGCTTGGACCTGCAGAATCTTTACCTGCGGTGCTTGGAACCCAGGTGCCCAGATCCAATAATGCAAACCTTCACAGCAAAGGATTTGAGCTGTCCCTGGCCTGGAAGGATAATATCGGCAGTCTCGCTTATTCAGCCAGATTCGTTCTTTCAGATGTCGTATCAGAAGTTACCAGATATTTTAATCCCCAGAAATTACTCAGTGCTGCATATTATGAAGGAATGGAGCTTGGAGAAATATGGGGCTATACAACCGCGGGTCTTTTTCAATCCGATGAGGAGGCCCAGGCTGTTAACCAGTCATATATCTCTGCTGAAGTTCCACGTGCCGGAGATGTTCATTACATGGATGTCAATAAAGACGGTAAAATCGATCTTGGCAAGAACACTTTATCTGAGCCCGGGGATAAATCCATTATCGGGAATTCATCACCCAGGTATGCCTACAGTCTTAACCTGAATGCTTCCTGGAAAGGCCTTGATATAAACCTTATCTGGCAGGGAATCGGGAAGAGAGACCTCTGGCTCAGCAGCCCTATATTCTGGGGAGCAGGCGGGCAGTGGTGGTTTACTGCTTATAAAGAGCACATGGACTATTGGACAGAGGATAACCAGGATGCCTACTGGCCGATTCCACGCATGAGTAAAGGAGACATGAACAAGCAGGTTCAGACCCGGTACCTGCAGAATGGAGCCTATCTCCGTCTGAAATCCCTTCAGCTGGGGTATACCATACCTGTCAGGTTAACACAAAAAGCCTTTATTCAGAACCTGCGACTTTATGTCAGCGGTGAAAACCTGCTGACCTTTACTGACCTGTTTAAGGCTTTCGATCCTGAAGCCACAGGGGGCAGGGGAGAAAATGGGTATATCTACCCCCTACAGAAAGTTCTCTCCGGAGGAGTAAATATTACATTTTAAAATGAAAGATCCGGAAGGGATAAAGCATTTTGTCAGACAGATTTCAAACCTGAATCCTGATGAATATTTAAAATCTTTAATGAACTCTTAAAAACCGATACAATCATGAAAAAGATTAAATCATTATATGGAATTATCTTACTGGTAATTACCGGAGTCTCATGTTCCGAGGATTTCCTTGAGAGATCTCCTCTTGATGAACTCTCTCCGCAGGCATTTTTCCTGACTGCCAATGATCTTAAACTGTATGCCAACAGATTTTATCCTCTGCTGCCTTCACATTCAGGTTATGGCGGCGGTACTTTCTGGATTGATATCAACAGTGATAATCTGGTTCCTAATGAAGAGAATCTCCGGTTAGCAGGATTGCGTACGATTCCGGCTTCAGGGGCAGGATGGGAATGGGGGGATATCAGGCAAGCCAATTACTTCCTGGATCATTGCTATTCCTCACCTGACGAAGCAGAGGAAAAAAAAATATACATTGCTGAAGTAAAATTCTTCAAAGCCTATCTGTACTTTCAGAAAGTTAAAGAGTTCGGGGATGTTCCCTGGTTTACCACCGCACTGAATACCGAATCGCCTGAGCTATATGCATCCCGTAACCGCAGGGATGTGGTTATTGATTCGATTATTACATGCCTTGACTCTGCCATAGTCTACCTTAAACCCGGTAGCAAGGCAGAACCTTTCCGGTTGAACAAGGAAACAGCTATTCTGTTTAAGGCCAGAGTATGCCTGTATGAAGGAACCTGGGAGAAATACCATATGAATACTCCATTCGGTGTACCTGATAAAGACGGGACTTTATACCTGCAGGAAGCTGCCGAAACAGCTGATATTTTAATGAAAATGAATACCCTGAGCCTTTACAAGGGACCCGCCGGTGAGGAATATTTTTCTCTTTTCAATCAGCTTGATTATACGGACAACCCGGAAGTGCTCCTGTGGAAAAAGTATGATATCGGACTGGGTCTTTATCATTGGTGCAATCAGTTCCTTCCTTTCGGCGCCGGAAATATAGGCGTCTCAAAAAGCTTCATGGATGATTACCTGTGTACAGACGGCAAACCTATCTCTGTAAGCCCGCTTTTCCTGGGACGTGATTCCATACAGTTGGAGGCTTCCAATCGTGATCCCCGTCTTGCACAATCCATATTGCTGCCAGGAGATTACGTAACTGTCAATTCTCCCGGTGGAACCAGTGACAGGAAATTCGCCAAACCTGCACTTGACCAAAGCGAACAATTCAGGGCTACTACCGGTTATTGCATGTATAAAGGAGCAAACCTCGAATTCTCCCAGCAATTGAGCTCCGGTGGAATAATGGCATCCATCTTTTTCCGCTATACGGAAGCCCTGCTGATATTTGCAGAAGCAAAAGCCGAATTAGGTACAATTACACAGACGGATATCGATAATACTGTGAATATAATCCGTGACAGAGTTGGAATGATCCATCTTGACATCAGTAATATTACTACAGACCCGGATTGGGATTTTCCTTCCCTGTCTCCGATCATTAACGAAATACGTCGTGAGCGCAGGATTGAACTGGCTTTTGAAGGTTTCCGCTGGGATGACCTGGCCCGGTGGAGAGCCCATGAAACCTTCGCAGGAAACCGTCCCAAAGGAATCCTGTATGTTGGATCAAACCTTGAAGGTACCTACTTTGATTATCTTGGCAAACCCACCATTGAACTTGGGCAGAATCTTTTTGTTGATGAAAATGGATTTGTGGATCCCTACCAGCTGAAATTTCCGAATGGACTCCGATTTAACCCGGAGCGCGATTACCTGTCACCCATCCCCAGCGATGAGATCACTCTGAATGAAAACCTGGGACAGAATCCGGGTTGGTGACCGGCTGAGGGGGCCGTTCCATCCCTGAAAAAGAATTGATGAATGAGGGTTTCAATGTAAACTCTTTGAATCACGGAGTCACCAATTCTGCAGCAAATTGAACAGAATAAACGCTCATCTGATCAAAACAGCCATCCTCCTGTGCCTGGCATGTCTTTTCAGCTGTAATGAAGATCAGGTTACATTACAGTCTTTGCTTACTGAAATGCCAAACCGGGAAAATCTGACCATTTTCGCTGATAAGGAGTTTGTACATAAACAGTTCAGCAGTTATAACAGGGCATCAGTTTCGCCGCTTGATTCAGGATGGTTTGCTAACCAGGATATGTCGCATTTTTTAAGAGTGGAAGACAATCATGGGCGACGTGAATTTGTCATGCTCGATGCCGATGGTCCCGGAGTCATCGTCAGGTGGTGGATGACATTCTATAAAGCACAGAATGGTATTATCAGGGTATACATAGATGACGATCCGGTTCCTGCCCTTCAAGGAAGGCCTGACAGCCTTTTAAGCGGCAGCATGCTTGCCGGATATCCGCTGTCTGCTTCGGTTCAAGAGGGTGCTCCCCCCGGTGAAGAAGGCCGCGATTATGACCACAACCTGTACTTCCCTGTCCCTTTCAGCAAACATTGTAAAGTAACCTATGAATGCGATTCGCTGAGACGATTATACAATTATGAAGGTATTGCGGTCCCAAAGGGTTACTGGTGGCCTGATGTGTTTTACAACATTGGCTGCAGATTATATAACAAAAACACCTGTCTTGAATCTTTCACAAAGGAAATTTCAGATAAACAAAAAGCATTGACAGAACAAACAGGGAAAGCACTCCTGTCAGGTGAAGTAAGCTCAACTGCTGAATATTCATTTGATAAACAAATCCAACCTAATGATTCACTCGTGGTTCAAATAAAAGAGAACCAGTCTGCTGTAAATAATTTATCCGTTATACTTGATACCGTTAGTAAAAACCAGGCCTTCAGATCTGTCGTATTAAAAATCGCTTTTGATGATCTGGAAACTGTATGGGTTCCCGTCGGTGAATTTTTTGGCTGTGGTTACACCTTTTCGCCTCATACAACCTGGATGAACAGATCAGATGAAAAAGGCAAACTGGAATCGTTCTGGATAATGCCCTTTCAAAAAAAATGCATGATCACACTGGTTAATTACGGGAATGAAATAGTGCAATTGTCGGGCTTTGCCGGGATAATCAATTATCCATGGAAACCTGAAAGCATGTATTTCGGGGCCTCATGGCATGAGTATTACCGCATTAATTCCAGGGATGCGAATAACTCACCTTTCGATCTTAATTTAATAGATATACAGGGAAAAGGTGTATATGTGGGCGATCAGATCGCGCTTTTTAACAATACATGGCAATGGTGGGGCGAAGGGGATGAAAAAATTTTTGTTGATGGCGAATCATTCCCTTCCATTTTTGGATCAGGTACTGAGGACTACTATGGATATTCATTTGGAAGACAGGATGCTTTCAGTCATCCGTTTATTTCACAACCAATCGGAACCGGTAATATGAGCTACGGCACTGTGCTGAATATCCGTCAGAGATCTCTGGATGCAATCCCGTTTCATTCCTCCATCAGTGTTAATCTGGAACTTTGGCATTGGGCTCAGGTACTTATGAATTATGCACTCACAAGTTATTATTATATAATGCCACCATTTACCATTAACATTAAACCTGATATTGAGAGTGTTCAACACCCTGTGTCAATTACAAAAGAGGATTTCAATATGAACAGATAATTTGAATCTGTAATGCTTATAATATTGAAAAGCAGCAGGATTAAATCCATCTCAAATCTAATTAAATCAGAAATCCTTGGTTATTTGATTAATTAAACATATAGCATAAATATTTGCGAATGAGAAGCATCCTGTATATTGTTATATTTTCTATCTTCCTTTCAGCTTGTTACAGGCATGAACACATTGTTACCCTGAATGAGCTGCTTGACGAACTGGTGAATCTTGACAGGCTGGCAACCTTTTCAGGTCAAAACTACAGGACCGTTCAGTTTTCATCATACGACCGGCGCAGTACCACTCCCTCCGACACCACCTGGTTTGCCAATGAGGATGGTTTCGGAGGCGAACCTGTCCCCGGCTTCGTGAAAATCCTTCGACAACCTGATTCATCTGGCATCGGTGAATATCTCATCTGTGACATTCAGAACCCGGGAGTGATACAACGGCTCTGGACAGCAGCCATAAGCGGTCGCGTTCGCCTCTTCCTGGATGATACGTTAACGCCTGTTTATGAGGGCAATGCCAGTGATTTTTTCCGGAAACCGCTGGAAGCATTGACCGGTATTGGAGATGCGGAGAAATATGAGAAGACAATACACCAGTTTGACGCCACTTATCTGCCAGTTCCGTTTGCCAGCAGATGCAGGATTGAATGGACAGGGAACATTGAAGAACCTCATTTTTACCATGTAGGCATAAGGTTATATGACCCTGATATACGGGTGGAGCCATTCAGTGCCGACAGATCCGGCAAATATATTCAAAAGCTGGAGGAGGTAAACAGTCTCCTAATCAGACCCGACAGTTTGATCTGGCCAGAAAAGACAACCATTCAGAAAAGCGAAATAATGATAGAAGCCAATGCTGCTAAAGACATATTCCATCTGGAAGGAAATAAAGCTGTTAAGTACTTTGCCCTGAAAGTCAGTGCAGCAGACCTTGAAACGGTACTGCGCCAGGTTGTGCTGAATATTTATTTCGATGAAGCTGAGGTACCACAGGTACAATCTCCTGTGGGTGATTTTTTCGGTGCCGCACCGGGATTGAATCCTTTCGAATCCCTTCCCTTCTCTGTACGTGCCGACACCACCCTTATATGCCGTTTTGTGATGCCTTTTAAAAGCTCCGCCCGTATGGAAATGATAAATTTTTCCTCAGAAGACATCAGCATCCTGGCCGAAATAAAAACCGCACCTTACAGATGGAAAGAAGGATTGTCAATGTATTTCAGGGCAAGATGGAAGATCAGTCATGAAATAACCGCTCAGAACACGGATTCCAGAGCTATGGATATTTCTTATCTGAAAGCAGCAGGTGCAGGAAGAGTGGTAGGCGTCGCCGCCTACATTTACAATCCCAGCAATGCACCTACCTCATGGGGTAACTGGTGGGGCGAGGGTGATGAAAAGATCTTCATCGACAGGGATACTTTCCCTTCTTATTTTGGCACCGGCTCAGAAGATTATTTTAACTATTCATGGTCCTCACCTGAAATCTTCTGCTATCCCTATTGTGGCCAGCCACGTAATGACGGCCCCGGTAATCGCGGATATGTATCAAATTTCAGATGGTATATTGCTGATGAAATCCCTTTCCGGGAAAAAATTGATTTTTATATGGAACTCAGGCACCACGGAGTTATTCCCGGGTTCACCTATGGCCGTATCGTTTATTTTTATGGTTTGCCCCTGCTGACAGATGATTATCAAAAAATCGGTACCGGGGATATATGTGAATTGCAGTATTTGCCATGGTCACCGCAGGCCTATCTGGGTAGTGCAGGTTACACTTTTATACAGGCTGAAAAACTGGCAGCCGGTGAACATCTCCATGTTAAAGAAGGAAAGATGTGGGCAGAAAGAAGCATCCTGAGCTGGACCCCGGAGGCAACGAGTGAAAAAATAACAATTAACTTCAGGACAGGAACCGGTTCTGCAAAGACAAGGATCGGCCTTACTGTGGCACATGAGGCTGGCGGAGGAACACTTTCTTTTATGCTGAACGGCCGGCCAATAACATTTGATGATCGGGAAACCCTGTCACTGTCCTGGCCCGGCAGAACCATCCTGGCAAACCATTTCTCAGAACAGGTGGCCCTGAAAAAAGGCTGCAATGAGTTCATCATGCGGATGCCCGATGCAGACGGAAGAAAAACAGCCAGTATTGATTTTATTTGGATCAGGGAATAGCAGATCCCTGCTGTCAGACCGGAAGGCAGATCAAAGAAAAAGCAAATATCAGTTAATTTAAAGAATGACTCATCCATGAAACCAGTCGGAGACTTTTTCAGGAAAATAGAAACATACGATGTACGTAATAAATCCATCCTGTCAAAAGAAAGAGTGCTGTCGGCAGATGCCCTGCGGGGATTTGACATGTTCTGGATCATGGGTGCTGATATGGCTTTCAAAGGAATAGACAACATATTCCATAACCGCCTGTCTGCTTTCCTGAAAGAACAGATGGATCATGTGGAATGGTTCGGATTTCACTTTTATGATATCATCATGCCTCTTTTCCTGTTCCTGGTAGGTTTCTCTATGGTCTATTCCTACCGCAAGCGGCTGTCGGAAGCTGTCTCTGACAGGCCTGTATGGAAACATACCATTAAAAGGATCATCATTCTCTGGATACTTGGAATGATGATCCAGGGAAACCTGCTCTCCTATGACCCTGAAAAAATTAAGTATTATACCAATACCCTTCAGGCTATCGCCGCAGGCTATCTCATTGCTACAGTATTCATCCTGTATCTTCCTGTTAAACACCAGATCTCAGCTACGGCGGCCCTTCTGCTGGTTTACTGGGCTATCCTGGCACTTATTCCCGTCGGAGGAACGACGGCAGGTGCCTATACACCGGAAGGAAATGTTGCTTTTTATGTCGAAAGGGCGGTGATGGGAAAGCATCTCGGCTGGGGAACCTATACCTGGATCATCTCGAGCCTGAATTTCGGGGCAACGGTAATGCTTGGTGTGTTTTCAGGATATATGATGCAGGCAGACAAGCCTAAAATGCTTAAGTTCCGGAATTACCTGATTTACGCTACCTTCCTGATCCTTCTGGCGCTGATGATGGACCACTGGCATCCGATAATAAAAAAAATATGGACCAGCTCATTCGTGCTTTTTTCGGGTGGTATTTGTGTTTTGATGCTGGCAGTTTTTTATCTTGCTATTGATGTGCTGGGGTGGCGAAAAGGTATAAAATGGATGATCGTTCTCGGTTCGAATGCCATTGCCGGTTATGTTGCCTGGCACTTGTTTGAATCCCAGTTCGTTGGTATGGCTGAAGTATTCCTGAAAGGATTGTTACCCTGGATTGAAGATGGGTATGAAACAATGCGTTATCTTGGTGGTTTCCTGATCATATACCTGATCCTGTGGTACATGTACAAGAACAAGTCTTTCATAAAGATATAAACCAACAATCAAGTTCATGAAAACAAATCGTCGTGAATTTTTCAAGATCGCCGGGATAACCGGTGCCGGCTTACTGACAGGGAGACTCTTATCTTCCTGTGATCAAAAAGAAAAAAAGGAGCTCAGCAGCCCATTATCAGTCATCAGTGAGACAGCTGCCGGAACGCACACCCAACTTTTTAATATGTCGGGTTATGCTGCCCCGAAGCTTGAGACAGTGCGGATCGGATTTATCGGGCTGGGCATGCGTGGCCCTGGTGCTGTTGAACGCATGCTTAAGATTGAAGGCGTTGAAATAAGGGCTCTTTGTGATCTTAAGCCCGACCGCATTGAAAAGGTGCAGAAAATGTTGTCTGACAGCGGCTTGCAGGCAGCAAAAACCTATTCAGGGAACACGGAAACATGGAAGGAGCTGTGCCAGGACCCGGATCTTGACCTGGTCTATATCTGCACACCCTGGAAATTGCATACACAGATGGCGGTTTTTGCCATGGAGAACGGGAAACATGCGGCTACTGAAGTACCTGCCTGCAGAACCCTTAATGAGGCATGGCAGCTGGTGGAGACATCTGAAAGCACAAGGAAACATTGTATGATGCTTGAGAACTGCTGCTATGACTTCTTCGAACTGCTGACCCTGAACATGGCTCGACAGGGATTTTTTGGAGAAATAGTGCATGCTGAAGGTGCCTATATCCATGATCTCCGTGAGCTGAAATTCAGCAAAGAGGGGTATTACCCCGATATGTGGCGCTTACGGGAAAACCAGCAACGTAATGGGAATCTTTATCCCACCCATGGTCTGGGGCCTGTTTGCCAGGTACTGAATATCAACCGGGGAGACCGTATGGACTACCTCACATCCATGTCAACCAATGATTTCCAGATGGCCGAAATGGCAGCAAACCTTTATAAGGAAGATCCTTTTTATAAGGATTTTGTAACCACCGGCTACCGCGGAAACATGAATACCACCTCAGTTCGTACGGAAAAAGGAAAAACCATAATGATCCAGCATGACACAACCTCCCCACGGCCCTATTCCCGCATCCACCTGGTGAGCGGTACAAAGGGGGTGGCCAGCAAATGGCCTGAACCCGAAAGAATTGCACAGGGGCATGAATGGTTTGATGAGGTCAGGATGAACGAGGTGAGAGAACAGTACTATCCTGAGATCGTTAAACGGCTGGGTGAGATAGCAAAAAAAATTGGCGGACATGGAGGGATGGACTTTCTCATGGACTGGCGGCTTATCGACTGCCTGCGTAACGGACTCCCCCTGGATCAGAATGTTTATGATGCAGCACTCTGGAGCAGCATCGCACCCCTGAGTGAATGGTCGGTGGCCAACCGGTCCAACTCAATACAGGTGCCTGATTTTACCTGTGGATCCTATAAAAATAATACTCCCGTGGATGTCGGGCTCACCAAGGGAGGTAACACAGGCATCAAAAAGCTCAGCAAAGAAACCGCTAGTCAGCTGAACATATAACTTGAATCCGTTACCGCCATGAAAACAAACCTCCGCATGCTGATCGTTCTTTTACCGGCTTTTATCTTCTTCCAGTGCTCGAGAGAAAAGACCTACGTTTCCGTTGTTTTCGATGTGGAAGATTATATCACACCCGCCTCAGAAGGTATTGATGATATCCCTAAATGGCTTGCCGATATTATGACTGAGGAGGGTGTTACAGGTACCTTTTTTATTATAGGGGAAAAGGCACGTTCGCTGGAAAGCCGCGGACGCCAGGATGTCATTGCGGCAATGGCAAGACATGATATTGGAAGCCATACCAACCTGGGGTCGATCCATCCCACCGTGACCGAAATCCTTGAATTCGCCGATTGGGACTCCGGTGTGGAGCAAATGCTTTACAATGAGTCTGTGGGCTTTGATGAACTGGAACGGATATCCGGCATTCCTGTCAGCACACTTTCACGCCACGGAGGATCATACGGCCCGCAGCTGATTTATGCTTTAGGACAGATGGGAAAAGGTTATGTGTATTCACCCATATCTCTGCCTGGTCATAATGCAGTCTGGTTCTGCAATACCCTCAACTTTCATGGAGACTATGGTTTCTTTGATGATACTTATTATAAGGATGAGCTGTTTAACCCTCTATTTGACAGCATTCAAAAAACTTTCCGGAAAGATATGGAAGGACAAGATGTGGTTGCCTTCTTCGGATGCCATCCCACCAAGATACGGGCAGAACAGTTCTGGGATTTTAACTTTTACTATGGTGCAAATCCGACCCTGGAGGAATGTAAAGCTCCTGCTCTCCGGCCGCTGGAAAGCATGGAGACAGCAAAGAAAAATTTCCGGCGGCTGATGAAGTTCCTGAAATCGCGGGATTACCTTGAAATAACCACCTTTCATGACCTGATGCACCGTTTTTCATACCAGAAGGATTTTATTACAAAGAAAGAACTGAAGAATTATTCCGAAAATGTTTTGAAAAACAATGCTGTGATCATAGATCCCTATTTTTCTGCAGCTGAAATGTTTGAAGCACTCACAGGATCGTTGAATAAATATTTGCAGGACGGTACGATCCCGGGCAAATCTGAACGGATCAGCCTGTTGGGACCGATGGACATCCCGGATACTGTTCCCGGCATATCCGTGATCACCAGTGAACAGGCTGGTCAGCTTGTCCGCGAAGCAGGTAACTGGACCACCAACAGGGGATATCTTCCTGCCTGGCTTACTGTAGATGATAAGCACATCGGCACAGGTTCACTCCTGGCCCTTTTCAGCCAGATGTACCATGATATTCAGTCAGGTCACCTTAAAGAGTCCTACCAGGTCATTCCTTTCGATCCCTGGCCTGAAGAAAATGAGAAGAATATTGTTGCAGAGGTGGAGGCATGCAAAGACTGGCCGGTGCATAAGACTGACCTTGATATGACGAACCTGGTGAAACTGACGAGACTGCAACTGTGGACACTTAAGCCAGCATGGCCAAAAGCTTCAAGGAATTAAACGCATGCAATGCTTACAGTTTTATAAACCTCTCTATGAGGCTTATCCTGTCTGCCTGGAAACGGAGCAAATAAATCCCGGAGGGTAGTTCTTTTACATTTACAGGTATGGCTGTTCCGCCATATATTTCCAGGGAGGAATGGACAATCCGCCCGTCTATTGAACAGATATTATATCCCATTTCCAGCCCGGGTTCAATTATATCAGGAGGGGTGATCATCAATATGTCTGTCACCGGTATGGGATAAATGTGCAGAACTGGCGTTTGTAAGTTATCTGACAGACCGGTAACAATGACATTGATGCTGACGGTTTTTGTCACTGAATTATAATTTGTCGTGTCTTTGGGAACAAACAACACACTTAACTCCTGACCTGCACCGGCTTCCAAAAGGGTACCTGCAGGTGGATCATACAGGAATGTTCCTTTCATATTAGCAGTTGCATTGAGCTGTGCTTCGCCCAGAAGGGATCCATAATTGATATCTGCCGGAGTGGTCCAATAAACCAGTGGAGTGGCTTTCAGAACATTTATCTGTACCGTTTTAGTTCCTTCCAGGTAAATGGTTGTGTCAGCAGGAATAAAGGTTACTGTTATATTTTGTCCGGCTCCTGCCTTTAATAATGTTGCCGGGGACGGCAAATAAATATACTGTCCGGCAGTACCTGCCGACGCATTCAACTGTTTGGAGCTCAGGACTGTACCATAAACAATGTCTGCTGGATTTCGCCAGATGATGAGGGGACTTATTTTATTCACTGTTTCCAGCTGTATAGTACCCGTATCCATAAGGACATATAATGCTGAAAAAGGAGGTGTTTCGACAAGTATCTCATTGCCGGTAGTAAAAGATCTGGCACTGATGGTGTCATAAACTGCCGGACCTCCCGCCACTACTGCCGGACCGTATCCGTTTACCGATACCTTCCGTGAAAATGGCATAAGCGGGTCATCCGGTACAGCATCACCCCCTGTAAGGGTATAGGTATAATAGCTGTTCCCGACAGTGGCATTTTCGATGTTTACCCGTGTAATGATATTCTCAGGACTTTTATTAACCAGCACTGTGCCCAGGTGCCCTGAAGTGAAAGCACTTGAATAGGCAGCAAGATCATCATATCCATTGACTGAATTATTTATTAAAACATCTCCCATGTATTTCTGCATGTAATACAGGTAATAGAATGCCGGATGCGGGGCATATTTCTCAACCCCGGGTTCGTTATAGGAATACATGCCCATATCATCACCCTCAGCATAGCCGTTGGCCAGATCCCACCGGCATGCTGCCCCCAGTTTGTTTTTTATGGCTTCACCGGTCACCATTACCGCATGCATGCCGTTTATCTGTGACACGGCCTGTTTTGATCCGACAGCGAACATGTTATACTCGGTGAGTGCCACCGGGCGCATAGGTTTCCCGGCTGCCTCAGCAGAAGCCCTGAGATAATCCATATAATTTTTAGTGTTGGCAGGCGAATTTAAAATGACATCTGCCGTCGAATTTTGATTCCAGGGGGAATAATAACTGTGTATGATATAGAAATCAATAACATCACCCACCTCGCTCATAACCTTAACATTCCAGTTATTATTGTCACTTCCTGCACCCTCAACAACCACCGCGCCGATAAATATCTCCGCCCCTGTTTCGCTGGCAGCTGCTTTCATCGAATCGATATAAACCATACAATGCTGGCCATAAAGAGTACCGTCGATATATTCAGGCTGCCCGTCCTTGTTCAGTTGGGTGTCAATCCTGTATCCTGCTTCCCAGGAACCAAATACCTCATTCCCTATCTCCCAGAATCTTGTCCGTCCTTTATCATACCTTACCCAGTCAGCAGCCATATGGGCAGCCTGCGCTAACGGATCCGCACTTGTGCCATAGCGGGCATAGCCATAATTTACCGTTATCAGACCCGTGACACCTGTCTGTTCAAGAATACGGTAAAAAGAATCTACATCCATGGACCAGCCTGCATCCCATGAATTCGGGCGTTTACCGTACCAGGGCCAGCCGGGGTCTGATCCACCAGCCAGTAGTGTTTCCGGCACATCAGGAGGAGGCGTATACTCGCTCCGGTTCCAGAAATAGACATCAGAAATGCTTCCTGAAGGCCCCCGTAAAACACCCATATGCCGGTCAGAAATATATTTCATGAGTTTCTTGTTTTCCGCCATGCTGCCTGTGTAAGCATTTGCATTGTCTCCAAACATATAAACGGGTATCCTGGTTATGGTATCAGTGGCATAAATGGTAACAGATGCATTGGCCGGGCTGGTTGTTTTTATCACTTCCTTATGTTTGGGAACAGTGATGATTTTTGGTTTCCAGTTATCCAGGAAAAAACCCTGCTGACCCCACATAAGTCCCGGAAAGATATTCAGCAGGAGGTAAACAAACTGCAGTTTTTTCATTGTAAATTAACTTATATTATTGTAACAGGGATAGGTCAAGATGCACCCAGCCAAATCCAAGACACCTATTTTATCTTCACGGATTTATTGTCAAGATTTGTATGGAACCCGCTTCCGTTCATTAAGGAAACAGGAAAAGCTGAACTGTTACCGGGTGCGCCTGTCCCGGCAAAATTAACAATTTCCAGGCCGGAATAATTCTCCACCTCTATACCATTTGTGAAATACGGAGCACGTATCTCTTCCCATTTAAGTGAAAAATCAATGACCGCCAGGTCTTTCACATACCTGGCATACAGAGCGGGAATATCATGGGCAAAAATCGACTGTTCCATGCTGAGGCAGCCTCTAAGATCAATATTGCCACCGGCAACATCATTCAGCTTGCTGTCTGCAATGACAAGATCAATATTCTCAAGCCTGACATCTTCAATAATGCTCTCATCCGTTCCATAGACCAGTATACCGTTTTCACTTTTGCAGGTGATATCACGGATGGTCACATGCTTAATCCGTCCGATGGTAATATCAGGTTTTGAGCGTATGGCTGAAATATGGATGGGTTCGCCGTTGCCCCACCAGTCGCCGGTATGCAACCGTGTTTCGATATTAACCTGTGAAATATTCACATTCTCTATGGATCCCGAATCCCTGAGAAAAATTCCTATACCCCTGTTTGAGTTGGTGATGTTGATGTTACTGATATTAATATTACGGAAAGTATTCTGGTCTTCCGAGCCTATCCTTATGCCGCTGGATCGTGACTGCAGGTTACAATTGGTTATGTTGATATTCCCGGAAGGATGCCTTTTGTTGATGAAGCCGGGAAGCTCGTAATGATAGCCATACCCGGTAATGGCGATGGCATCATCGCCTCCCCTGATATCACAGTCCGACACATTGACATTCGTACAGGAAGTTATATCCATCCCATCGCTGTTGGGCGTTTCCAGGCTGTTCCATATCTTCACCCCTTTGACTGTCACCCCGTCACAATCAGCAAAATGAATTGTCCAGAAGGGTGATTTTGCCAGCATGACATTTTCCACCAGCACATTTTTACAGGCCGAGAAGATAATCATCTGCCTGGGACGGAGAAGCGGGGTCACCGGTCCATCACCAATTCCTTGCGTCACTTTCCGGAAATTATCCTTTTGACGGGTATACTGTGTTCTGCCCCATTCGATTTTTTTAGCCAGGTTCCAGTTGAAAAAAACTTCTTCATTACCATCTATGCTGCCAAAACCGGTAATGGATACATTTTTAGCCATGTACGCAAATATTACACCGTAATGGCAGGTATCGAAACCTGGTCTTTTAAAGGTTTTATAATCCTTCAGATCCGCACTGCCCCTGAGTGTTGAACCGCTCCCGAGAAGCAGGTTGACGTTGCTCTTAAGGATGATGGTGCCTGTCATAAAAACTCCTGCGGGGACATATACTGTCCCGCCACCGTTTTCAGAACATTTATCGATGGCAGATTGAATCGCGAAGGTATTTATAGTTTTCCCATCAGAGACTGCTCCATTATCAACAATATTGTAAACAGTAACCTGGGAGGTTAAATTAACGGGTAAAAAACCTGTTAAGAATATCAGCATGTACATTTTTGAAGTCATTTGTTCGTTTTTAAAGATCATTATAATTTGCAGTTGAAAGATATGAATTTTATGACCGGGCAAAAATTATTAAATCTTTGTAATCATTTTCATCTGCTTTTTTTAAGGCTGCGATATATCTTATCCTTGCCGGGTCTGCTAATGACAGATCCCTGCTTCCCCATGTAAATGGATTCTCTTTATAAATCTTTTCTACAATAATATCCGCCATTAACCGGGCATGCCGGCCATTCCCGTTTGGAAATAAATGAATGGTAACAATCCTGTGATGAAACCTGACAGCTAATTCGTCCGGTTCATAGGTTCTGCAGGATATCCAATATCTGACATCATCCAGAAGTTTTCGCAATTCAACAGGAATTTCCCACCAGTCAATGCCTATATTTTTATTTGTTTTCCTGAATGATCCTGCCCATGTCCAAACATTGCAGAACATTCTCCGGTGCAATTCCAGGATGAATTTCTCAGTGAACAGCTGTTCTGCCTTTTGATGATCCAACCAGTTAAAAGCTTCCAGGATATTATCCTGTTCCCACCTGTTTAATTCCTGCCTGGTTGAAACATGAGATAATTTTAATCCGTTAATTTCATCTGGATCAAGAGGGGTGTTATTCTCAGGTATTCTTTCAGACATGATTTACTGATCCCAGAATTTTTTATTCATATTTTCAACTATATCTCTGATTGCCAATTCAATAGACCTGTCCTTCTGAGTTCCATATACCTCCTGGTCTTCCAGAACCATACTTGCATTTACACGCTCAAGCCGTTTTAAAGCAATTTTTTTAGCCTGTTTGCTGATAGATTCCTGTAATGTTGATTCCGGTATCAGAACGTATATAAAAACACAATTCAATCCCTTTGCCACTTTATTAATTGTTGAGATCTTAATATCTCCACTCAATTCCTGCTTTTCTATTCTTGATAGTCGTTGCTGGGAGGTATTCACCCTCGCTGCTAATTGCCTGCTGCTCATACCTAATGCTTCCCTGATTGCTCTTATCCATCCCTTCGCGGGCTGGGGCAGATTTAATATTTCCTTATAAATCGGGAGCTTTTCGTCAAACTGTTCAAGAATTATCTTTTGCTTTGATTTCATTTTATATATTTTACAATATATATATTGTTATTTTAAATTTATTTCACAACATAAATATAGTAAATAATTTATTATTACTAAAAGAGACACAATTTATTCAACAGATAACTTTTCATTGTATCCGTTTTTCCAATAACTTATGGGTCGGATATAATTTGATAATCATTTCAACTATTCAATAATGCCTTACAGAACACAGAACTTACTGCAGTGCTATAGAAAACTACAGGCACATTTGCAGTACAACAGGAAGCATATTAATTAACACTTACCATTGTGGCAAGAACGAATACTAAAAACGTAAATCCTGCCACCCTGGCAGGGATATTCACCATTCTTGCCTGGAGCACCAATATTGCTTTCTGCAAGAGTGTCATGATCACGCTGGGCAGCTACCAGGGTATGTTCATGCTCAACTTTTTCAGTGGTTTCCTGATGTTTCTCATACTGCTTGCCCGGTTCAGAAAAGACTATTTTACCAGGCTGAAAGCACTTAATCTCAGGTATTGGGCAGGAACAGGCATTTTTCTTTTCCTTAACAATACTCTTTTATTCCTTGCCATCGGTCTGGCTTCCAATGAAAAGGAACTGCTTATAGTTACCATTATCAATTACTTATGGCCGATACTGATCCATGTCCTTAAGATCCCGGTATTTCATATACGTGTGAGACCCCTGCCTTTCATTATCAGTATCACCCTGGGTGTCAGCGGAGTGATATTGGCTTTTTCACAGGAGTACACACTGCGTGGACTGATAGAACTCGCTAAAAGCCTTGATGATAATTTCCTTGCTTACCTGCTGGCCATACTGACAGCAATCTCCTGGGCGCTGTATTCTAACATGACAAAGAAATTCATCTCAGATGATGATTTTGCGGCTGTCCCCCTGATATTCATGCTGAGCGGGTTGCCATTTCTTTATGTGCTGGTATCACAGGGTAACTTTGAATGGGAGACCCTCACATCCCTTTACACCAATATTGAGTTGATCTATGCCATCATTTTCCCGATTTCACTGGGTTATATTCTCTGGAATGTTGCCATGAAAAAGGGGAATAAGGATCTCGTGGTATCCCTATCTTTCCTGATTCCAATGATT
>Ga0172362_10000316_pt1 | contig 38491 bp, 34 predicted proteins | sample LakKivs1_kivu2a2_FD_114534 | JGI IMG/M metagenome (GOLD analysis project Ga0172362, IMG submission 114534) | Sediment microbial communities from Lake Kivu, Rwanda - Sediment s1_kivu2a2 | ecosystem: Environmental > Aquatic > Freshwater > Lake > Sediment | place: Rwanda: Western Province, Lake... | reverse complement strand
TTGGGAGAATGGCAAACGACATACCGTATGTCCTTGGGCGTGAGCCCGCTCACCTTCAGGGCGGCCTTCATCGCCGTCACAACGTGCTTGAAATAGGCAGGCTCTCCGGTGAACCTCCCTCCGTGTCTAGGATATCTCTGTCCGTCCCTTCTGTAGAAGTCAGGAGTATCTGAGGTGTACGAGACATAGTGATCCAAGGTGGCTATCACGTCCCTGCGTCCGAAGAGAAATGCCGCGGCCCCGGCGCCCACCGTGTAGTCCAGCGGGTCGTTCCTCTCCGCTTGAGAGTTGTCAGAGCCTATCACTAGGACGTGTTCTCCGGCGAAGGTCTGGTAAGCGACCAGGGCTGCTGCGTCGATGAACAAGTCCGCGGCCGCCTTGCACGCGAACTCGGAGTCAACGCCGCCGCTGAAGAAACCTCCTTCGTGCTCCTCGCCGAGCAGCAGCGCCTGGCTCACCGTCGACACCGTGGGCTTGACCGCGTATGGGGGCGACTCGGACCCCACGAAGCACTTCTTAACACTGGTGCTGTCTATGCCTGCGTGTATCAGGGCCATCCTGCCCGCCTCCACTGCAAAGGTCGCGGAGTTCTCGTCCGCGAATGGAACAGTCCTCTCCTTGACACCCAAGGCCTCCATCTCGTTCTTTATCCTGAACTTCGGCAGATAGACGCCGTACCCGACTATTCCAGGGCGACTCGTTGCGTCGGAGGGCTTCACCTTCTTGTACTCAAGGTGGGGGAAGTAGTCATCTTCGAAGCTGAAGTTCAGCGATGAATAGTATATCAGCCCGTCGGCCCCGTCCGAGTACATCCGCCTGAACCTCGGGATCACTCCCTTTCCTATGAACTCGTTGATGTCCACCTCGCCGCCTGCCGGGATCAAGTCCGTGATTCTCCCGGGAACCTTCACGCCCCCGTCGTTGAAGTGGACTATCCCGGACAGGTATGAACCAAGGTGGAGGAACTTGTTTGTCGGCTTCCGGATCACGGTCCCGCTGACCAGAGTGCCCTTGCTGTTGACGTAGTCAACGGGGTTCATCCGACTTCCTCTACCCTCGACGTTGCAGAACGACTTGGGTGGGAAGTAGGTTCGACCGCACTCCGCGCACCTGGACGTCCTGATCCTGTAGTCTACGAGGATCTTCCTTCTCGCCATCGGCTCACTCATGCCACATCCCTCGCCAAGACATGTACCACAGCTATGCCGCCCGTCCCCCCGATGTTGTGACAGAGGGCGAGGTTGAGATCTCCGTCAACCTCAACTTGATGATTTCCAGCCTCCTTCCTCAACTGCTTGAAACACTCATAGATCTGCCTTACTCCAGTGGCTCCTACAGGATGGCCGTCCGCCTTGAGCCCACCACCAGGGTTCACGATGAGGCTTGCGCCATCCTTAACGTATGGTATGTGCTTCGAGCCCTTGTTCGATTCATAACTGTCATATACTCCCTCCCAGGCTCTGCCAGTTTCATAGAAACCGGAGTCTTCCAAGAACATGGCCTCCTCTATCGTGAAACAGTCGTGAACCTCAGCGATCTGGATGTCCTCCATGGAAAGGCCTGTCTCCTTCATGGCCATTCCCACGGCGAGTTTCGTGGCCCTTACCCCTGTCAGGCTCGCCCTGGTGAAGAGCGAGACATCATCGGTTGCCTGCTGGCTTCCGACAACGTAGATGGGAGTATCGGTGTACTTCTTCGCGAGGTCAGGCCTGGTCAAGATGATGGCAGCTGCACCGTCAGAAACTGGAGAGCAATGGAGGAGTCTCACAGGATCCGCTATGAGAGGCGATCTCATGACATCATCCACGCTGATCTCCCGCCTGAACTGCGCGTACTCATTGCCGATTGCGTGATGGTGGTTCTTGCACGCGATCTGCGCGAGAGCCTCGACACACTTGCTGTCGCCCTTGCCGTAGTCGTGGATGTACTTGGCCATCATCGCAGCATAGAGGCCAGCGAACGTGAAGCCCGCGTCGAACTCGTGTGGATCTGCCGCGAACATGAGGTCGTCAACTATCTTGCTGACGCGGTCAGTCATCTTCTCAAAGCCTCCCACCAGGACCACATCGTACTTGCCCGATTTGATTGCAGTGCACCCGTTGTAGAACGCGGCACCACCCGAGCCGCACGCAGCTTCAGTTGTGCTCATGGGGACGTTGATGCCCAACTCCCTTGCCATGTACCCGGGCAGTAGGCTGAGCTTGTTTGTCGCCTGATAGAGAAAGCTGCCCAGATAGCACGCCTGAATGTCTCTCCTTCTCAGGCCCGAGTCAACTGACTCCGTGGCACTGATGCCGGCTTCCATCACAAGCTTTTCCGGGTCCTTGTACCACTGCTCACCGAACGAACTCCTCCCAGCGCCGATGATGGCAGCGTAGGGTTCGACCTTCTTGTTTGTCGGCAAGTCTTGTGCGGCGTGCGATGGCGGATGCCTATTAAGAGTTTCTTCATGACAAAAAAACCTGTTTGAGTGCTACGACCAGTGACGAAGTTCTTCGTCCGACGGCGTTCATTAGTGCACGTGATCGCAAATTGCCCAGCTCATGCGGTGCAACTCCCAAGTTCTCGTAAGAAATGACGTGACCGCGTTGCGCATTCGCAATCGACTGAGATAGTTGGTCAACTTCTTCGATAGAGCCCGACGATCTCTCCCTTCGCGATCACGTGCGTTCCCATTGCCCTCTCCACATCCGCCTTCTTGGAATCAGGCCTTAGATTCAGCTTGCAGTCAAGGGCGTAGACCTTGAAGAAGTATCTGTGTGTTCCCGAGGGCGGACAGGGTCCTCCGTATGAATGCCTCCTGAAGTCGTTCAGTCCTTCTGTCCCCGGCACGCTGTTCTCACCTATTCTCTCCGTGGGCGGAATGTCCCAGACGACCCAGTGAACCCAAGTCCCTCGAGGCGCATCAGGATCGTCAACTATCAGGACAAGGCTCACCGCCTCCTTCGGCGTGCCCTCGATCTTCAATGGGGGATTGATGTCGTCACCATTGCACGTGTACTTTGGCGGGATGGCCCCGTTGTTCTTGAAGGCGGGGCTTGACACTGTCAGCTCTTTCATTGCTGCGACCTGATGCATTGAGACCTCAGGACAATATAAGCTCACTAGCGCCCTCGGTCTATGCCTCAGTCGAATGGTCAGATGTTCGATGCACGAAGTGTTGGCAGCCTAGAGAACTCTCAGCAGCTCCTCGATCCCGTGAACGCAGGATGTCTCGATTTTCTGCGCGTCTCGAAGTGCCTTGATCTTCTCATCGTCAGCGAGTCCCTTGTCTCCAGCCCTATCGAGGCGTCCAGCCAGTTCCGCATATTGCTCCCTAAGTCCTGTTGCTCCTTGGGCGACTCCGCCCCGGTGGTTCGATGCGATATCCCCAAAGAAGTCTGACGCCATTCGCCTGCACTCGCACCAGACCGTCCCGTTCCACCAGTTCCCATGACTCGCACCGAGACCATCCTTCACAGCCTTGATCCATGCATCATAGGCCTTGGGACCGACATAGTAGTGTTCTCGTCTCCAGTGCTCGGGGTTTCTGGTCATGTCCACTGCCGCACTCAGGCTCTCCCGCACGACCGCCCTGTCGTCAGCCTTCTTCGTCCTACTGAATGCGAAGAAGTTGACGTGGAACTCGTCCCCAAGTTCCTTCCAAGTGCCGAACGTCAGCCTCTTGGGCGGAAAGTCCATCCCTGGCCAAGGTTGTTCGACGGCGAAGCCCAGATCATCGTACCCTGAGATGATCTGGTTCTCCAAGTTCAGCAAGGAGCAAGGAGTCCCGGCATCGATCATTCCTTTCAGCGCTTTTTCCACCTTCGCCCTCTCGTCCGGCGTGCTCTTGACCGAGAAGTACCCAAGGTCGGTCATCTCGATGCCAAGGTTCCTCACTAACTTGTAGAAGGGTTCGCGGTTCCAGACGTAGGGGCCACTCGGGCAGAGCTGTTCGTGGATGTTGATGAGGAAGGCGTGCGCAGAACCTCCGAATAACCACGCGTTGCTCACGGGCATGTCAAAGAAGTCAGCAACCCCCTTCAATGCTCCCATCAATGTCGTGTTGAGGGGAGGCATCTTCAGATTGGGGATCGCTTTCCCTGCCATGGTCGCCTGAACGTGCTTGGAGGTGCCTAGAACACTTAAGCGTTTGAACCGGTTGTCCTGACCCCAATTCGCACGCTATGGCGGGGGCGGAAGGTCAGGAGGCGGAGGGGGCGGCGGCCCGGGCGGCGTCGGGTTGTCCTCATGGACGGTAACAGCTCCGAGGTCGCTGGCAGCTAGCTTGAAGCCGCCCATCTCCTTCACATCATATCCCCTTTCTCTCAGGAACTGCCCTATCTTGTACATCCACTTAACAGCGTCATCCCTGTCGTTGGCCATGTGCACCTTCGTGTCGTTCACAAAGACCCAATGCTGCTTGTACCAGACGTCGTAACCTATCCTTGTCTCGACCGGCGTCCTCAACTGGGCTGCGTCGAGAATGCGCTCCTCCCACTTGGCCTCGGCCTGTTGTTTCATCTTGTCCCAAAAGCCGACCATTGTCGTCTTTTCCTTCAGGATTGGATATAAGCCTTGGAACTCCGCGCTACCCAGTGCAATTCCTTGGCGTCGCAGAACTCATCTGGATGCGCGTAGTCACTGCTCGCTTCTGGTCCGAGCTACTAACCTCGCGGCGTACATCGCTCCGCCAACAAGAAACAGAAGGACGCAAAGCGCTGTGACATAGGTCCCCGCGGACTGGTCACCCGTGAAGAGTGGGTTGGCGTCGAACGGGAAGAAGGGCCTGATGTCAGCATAGAGCGGGGCGTCCAAGAGTATGTGTGAGTAGACGCCAAGGAAGGATCCCAGCATGATGGCCTGATGTGAAGAGTTCTGCTCAAGCGCCAGGAGCTTCATCACCGCCTGCGCTCTGCCGCTCAGCCTGAGCATGACCAAGCCGAGTGCGATTGCCACTATCGTGCCACCGAGGAACGAGTGGAAGAACCCGTGGAGTGGATAGTTAAGGCCCAGAACAAGCACGGCGAGAGGCTCCAGATCCAGTATGACATTTGCGACCATGAGGGTGGGAAAGTCCACGAACTTGAACAGGAGGAGCCCGAGGAACAGGGCGGGTCCGAGGTGGAACGGGGTGAAAGGCATCCGCCTCTGCTTCCTGTGTCGCCTCTTAAGCCCTCCCGGCACGACCGTGTCGCGCGGGCAAAGGGTGGCCGCCAAGGGGTCGGCGTCATCGCGCTGAAGCCGCGACTGCCTCAGTGCGAAATTCATATGAACGAAGTCGCCCTTTCGAGGCTCGCTATGCCCGATTTTGGATTCTCGTCAGGTGAGGCCCGCCTCCTGTCAAGGTTGAGAACCCCGATCCTGGTCCAAAGGTATCTAGACTCAATCAACTACAATCTGGGGAGAAGGGAGGCCTGCCTCTCTCCGAGGATGGTATTGAGGAATGGAAGGGCGAACTGCATCGAAGGGGCCATCTTCGCCGCTGCTGCTTTGAGGTTTCGGGGACATCCACCGCTAGTAGTGGACCTAACTGCCGTTCGTGACGATGACCATGTCATAGCGGTCTTCAAGAGGTTCGGCCACTGGGGCGCCGTTGCCAAGTCCAAGTACACCGGCTTGAGGTATCGTGAGCCAATTCACAGAAGCATCAGGGAGCTGGCCCTTTCCTACTTTGAGGACTACTTCAACCCAGCCGGGGAGAAGACCCTCAGGGGGTTCTCTGCGCCCGTGAACCTGTCCATGTTCGACGACGCCAACTGGATGACGACGGAGAAGTCGGTCTTCTTCATAGCCGAACACTTGGTCGGAGTCAGGCACAGGAATCTGCTGACTCGTAGCATGATCCGGGATCTCAGCAGGCTGGCTACCATCCAAAGGGAGGCTGGCGAGCTTGAGATGAGAAGAGCGAGGCTAGCGCAGAAGCGCTCAACTGCGCGCATCAGGTCGGCCCGATTCCGGCCGCAGTCTTGATCCCTCTTGCGGGCATCATGAGAGTTCGTACTTGCCCTGTAGCCCTTTGATGTGAAGCTGGCTTTCTCTCCTGAAATAGGATCCAAACGCAGACGCCAGCCTTCTTGCCTCGTCCGGTTTCTCGTCCACCAGGTTGTGCCGCTCCCTAGGATCGCTCTCAAGATCGTACAGTTCATCCGGCTGTCCTTCGGGACGGTGAATGTAACTCCACTTGCCATCTCGCACGCATCTGTCTGGCGCCTCGTAATAGCCTGATATCGCGAACTCCCTGTGTGTGTCCGCCCCATCCAATACTGACAGGAAGCTCCCACCGTGCATCGAGTACGTGTCGTTCTTCATGCCCATGATTTCGAGCAACGTTGGCGCGAGATCAGGGAACTGAACCAAGGCCCTTGTATCTCTCGCGGGCTTGCCACCTGGCAGCCTGACCATGAACGGGACCTTGAGGAGTTCATTGTACAGCCTGTCGCCCCCCTTGAGGAACTTGCCGTGGTCGGCCAGGGGGTGCCCATGGTCAGCGAGGACCGCGACCACTGAACTGTCCAAAAGACCGGATTCCCTGACCGCGGCGTAGAACTCGCCAAAGCAGTAGTCGACGAAGCTGACCTCGCCTGCGTACAGACCTCTTATGAAATCCGTCTCCTCTTCAGTGGCCCAATCCTTCGCTTCGCCGCCCATTGGGAGGATAATCCTCAGCCCCATGTAGTCCTTGCTCGTGTATCTGTCATATGCGGCGGGGGGATCCCAGGGTTCATGCGGGTCAAAGCTGTCCACCCAAAGGAAGACCTTCTTGTGAATGCTGTTCTTCCTGAGCCACTCTGCTGCAGTGCTGAACACCTTCGCGGGGAACCAATCCTCCTCAGCCTCGAAGTCCTCAGTGTTAGCGTTAAACCTCTCCACCAGTCTCCTCCAGCGGTCGTCGAACCTCTCGTCCACGTAGTCGTCTGTCCTCTTCTTCGTCGGCGGCGCAGAGTTGTAGGCATCATACTCCTGCCCCCTTATCCAGTTGAACGAGTCGAAACCCTTGTGGAAGTTCATACCCGGCTTGAACAGGTGATAAGTGTCCGTTACCAGCCCACTCACGTATCCCTCTCGTCCGAGAGTTTCGGCGATCGTTATCTCGGTCGGGTACATTGGGGACCAGGGCTTGTATGGCAAGGTGAACTGCCCCGTCATCAGCTCCGTCCTAACCGGGATGGTCGGCAGTCCCGAGGGGTACGCATCACTGAAGACTACGCTCTCGCCCGCGAACCGATCCAAGTTGGGCGTCTTGCAGGCTGGGACGTTCCGAAAGACCCTTCTTCCCTCGCTGTAATGGCTGACGTGATCCTGCCTCAGGCTGTCAATCACAACGACAATCAGATTGAGGGACTCCATTCTCTCGCAGTATCATTCGCTCCATGCCCCTTAATACACTTACGCGCGTTGCTTGAGCATTGGGTATTCTCTTCGTCCAACTCGCTGCCATTGCGGAATCGTACGGCGAGAGTAGATAGCGTCGTCCGATCCCGTCGATGCGTGCGAAAACGTTATCTTCAGGACTAGTGCCAAGCGCGCCGGATGGGCAGTGACTAGGCCAATCGTCCAAGCGAAGATCGCGGGTGCTCATTCGGGCGCGTGAGGGTGCAACATGTCGATATCTTGGTATTCAGTGGAGATCGACGAAGTCCTTCGAGCCCTGGACAGCAACGCGAAGGGCCTGACGACCGAGCAGGCAAAGGACAGGCTGGACAAGTACGGCTACAACGAGCTGACAGAGAGGAAGCGAGTCGGCCCTCTCCAGATCTTTCTGAACCAATTCAGGGATCTGTTCGTCATCATGCTTCTCGCGGCAATCGCGATATCGATAGGGGTAGGTGAGTACGTTGACGCAGTCACAATAGCCGCGATAGTAGTACTCAACGCGACCGTGGGCTTCATTCAGGAGTATCGATCTGAGAGGGCCATTGAGGCGATGAAGAAGCTGTCGGCCCCACGTGCTCGGGTCTTGCGGGATGGCCGGGAGATCATCCTCCCTGCCAAGGAGATAGTGCCAGGGGACGTGATTAGCCTTGAGTCCGGCGATCGCATCCCAGCGGATGCACGCCTCTTGGAAGTTGTCGAGCTGAAGACCGAGGAGGCTATCCTGACCGGGGAGTCGACTCCAGTGGAGAAACAGACGAGTGCTGTTCGCGAGAGAACGCCGGTGGCTGACAGGAAGAACACTGTGTTCTCGGGGACTCACGTCACCTACGGCAGGGGAATGGCCGTGGTCACCGAGACCGGGATGAGCACCGAGTTCGGGAAGATAGCTGAGATGGTGCAGGAGGTCGAGGAGGAACAGACGCCGCTCGCGAGGAAACTCGCGGATTTCGCGAAGAAGCTCGGGGCCGCAATAGTGGTCATCGTGATCGTGGTCTTCGCCCTCGAACTGCTTCGGACTGGGGTCCACCTGGAGAGTGTCGTTGACATGTTCATGACCGCTGTGGCCCTAGCCGTATCGGCAGTGCCAGAGGGTCTCCCCGCGGTCGTGACGGTCTCGCTGGCCCTAGGCGTCAGGGAGCTGGCGAAGAGGAACGCGATCACGAGGAGGCTCGCGTCCGCCGAAACCCTAGGCGCAGTGACCGTGATCTGTTCCGACAAGACCGGGACGCTCACGAAGGGCGAGATGACGGTCCGCAAGCTGTACGCCGGGGGCAGGACGATGGAGCTTACCGGCGTCGGATACCAGCCCGAAGGTGACTTCATTGTCGACGGGGAGCGCATAGACCCAAGGGGCGACAGCGACCTCACCCTGCTCCTTAGATCTGCCAGCCTGTGCACGAACGCTCGTTGCGATGGGTCGAACGTGGTCGGTGACACGACCGAAGCAGCTCTGATCGTTGCGGCGTCCAAAGCTGGCCTCGTCAAGGAGGAATTGGAGGCGCAGTACCCGAGGTTGAGTGAGATTCCATTCACGTCTGAGAGGAAACTGATGACGACCGCGCACGGCACCAGAGCTGGTGCGGCCTTCTCCTGCACGAAGGGCGCCCCGGAAATCGTCCTCGGGATATGCACGCACGAGATGGTAGGCGGCAGGAGACGACAGTTGGACGAGGCGAGGAAGAGGGAGATCCTCGAGGTCAACGAGAAGATGGCGTCGGAGGCTTTGCGCGTCCTCGGCGTGGCTTTCAAGGAAATCCCCGCGGAAGGCGACTGGAAGCAACACAAAGAGCACCTCGAGAAGGGCCTCACCTTTCTAGGGCTTATGGGAATGATCGACCCGCCAAGGGAGGAAGCCAAGGGTGCCGTCAGGAAGTGCCGCGACGCGGGCATCGAGGTCATCATGATAACCGGAGATCACAGGCTCACGGCAGTGGCAGTGGCCCGGGAGCTCGGCATCGCGGGCGAGGGGACTGTTCTCACTGGCTCCCAGTTGGATGAGATGGCTGACGACCGATTCGAGAAAGTCTTGGAGAACGTGTCGGTCTACGCGAGGGTGACCGCGGAACACAAGCTCAGGATAGTGAAGATGCTGAGGAAGAAGGGCCACATAGTTGCGATGACGGGGGACGGCGTGAACGACGCGCCAGCCCTCAAACACTCTGACATCGGGGTCGCGATGGGGATATCGGGAACTGACGTCACAAGGGAGGCAGCGGACCTCGTCCTGGCCGATGACAACTTCGCCACAATAGTGAACGCGGTCGAGGGCGGGAGGACCATCTACGATAACATGAGGAAGTTCACCTTCTTCCTGCTGAGGTGCAACTTCGACGAACTCTTCGTCATAGGCACGTTCGCCGTGCTGGGGCTGGAGCTCCCGCTGTCGGCGGCCATGATACTCTGGATCAACCTCGTCACCGACGGCGCACCTGCCATAGCCCTGAGCATGGATCCGCCCTCTGAAGACGTGATGAAGAGGCCGCCCCGGGATCCTGACGAGGGAATACTGCACGGGAGATTCGCCTCCATCCTAGCCACCATAGTCATTCAGTTCCTCGGGACGGCCGTCCTGTTCTACATAGCCTACTATGTCTTCAACGAACCCCTTGAGGAGGCGAGGACGTTGGCCTTCGTGCAGGCCACCTTCCAAGAGTTGGTGATAGTCTGGAACTCTAGGTCCGAGAAGCACAATGCTTTCAAGGTCGGCTTCACCTCCAACAAGTTCCTGCTTCTGGCCGTGATAGGCTCAGCAGCTCTCACCGCGGCGATCCCGTACCTGCAGTTGTTGGGCGCAGCACCCATGACACTCTTCGACTGGATCCTCGTCATACCGATATCCTTGTCAGGCTTCTTGGTCCTGCCCGAGGTCTTCTACGGCAGAAAGATCTGGCGATGGACCTAGGCGCTATGTGGCAGGCGCTGGAACGTACCATGCTCTGGGACAGAAGGTTCCAGTCCGTAGGTTTTTCTTTTGGCTCTGCACCATCGGGCACGCGGTGTTGAGAGTCAAAGGAGCAGCCAATTGGACTAGTCTCTCACTGGCCCTTCTTGTCGCTCTGCCGCTCTTGGTCGCCTCGGCCAATTGTGACGGCGTCATCATAGATCCGTGGGGGATGCCCTTCGAGGAAGGAACTCAGATCGCGTTTGTCCTATGCAAGGATGGCCTAGAGTCACTAGCACTGTATGTCTCTTCTGATGCTCCGGAGGGGAGCTTCTGGCTCGTCCCGGTGTGGAGTCAGCCTGACATGGTTGTCGTGTCGCACGTCAGCTCCCTGACGCTCAGTGGCTACTATGTCGGCGTTGATGCTTCACAGGCCGCGAAGAGCGGGATGGCACTCTCGTTCGTCGGAGGGTCCCTAGCCTCACAGCTCTACCCCGTTTTGTCCCCTCTCAGCTGGGTGCTGATGTACAGGCTCGGGATCAGCAGGCCGCCCATCTACGTCCCACTCATCGGAAGCGTTGACTGGCTGGGAAGGGAGACGGGCGGGGTCACGGTTCACGAGGTGGTGGAATCATACGGCCTGACATCCTACGTCGTGACTGTGACCGATGCCGATTCGCTCTGTCAGTTCCTGACGGACATAGGTGCCAAGTTGTCCACGGAGATGAGGGCGACTTTGGAGGCGGTCCTCGAACACTACATCAATCCCAGCGAGCGCGGATTCTCCCTAGCGAGGAGCTTCAGCTTCGTGGTGTCAAGGGTTTCGATGCGATCGATTACTGGGGACGAGGTTCCGGTCAACACCAGTTCCACAGAAGTGAATAGCAACGCTAGTCGAATGCCATACGTGCAGCCCCGAGGGCTGGGCATCGTCATCATGTTCCCGTCAGACGCACCGTACTATCCCCTCATACCCACAAGCGTCTACGGAAGCAAGATCGTGCCGCTGAAACTCTACGTGGACGGGCTCTGGGATCCACTGATTCTGGGGCAGCCACTCTCCGCCTTCACTAGCGTGGAGCACTTCGTATCTAGCCACATCTCGATCTACACGTACCCTGATGTCCAGCCGATCTCAGGGACAGAGTTGTCTGAGTATACGCTGGTCACCATGGACCCACCTTCCAAGTACCTGACCACTGACCTGACCTTTGGCCCTGCATCTCTGGCGCGACTGGGGGTGAACTTCTCATGGGTGGTCGGCATCCTGATCTTCCTGATCTGTTCAGTTGCAGCATCTGGCATCGCATCCATCCTGCTCGGAGCAAGGAGTGTTCACGATGTAGCCAACTGGTCCGTCATTGGTCTCTCGAACTCGCTGTCCGTCTTGGGATACTACTGGGCAGCCTCAAGGGATCTCGGCAAGGAGCGGCACGAGACCTCCAACTGGAAAGTCCTCGCTATCACCGCCTGCGTCACACCATTGCTACTCTTCGGCGGGGTGAGCGTGCTGGAGCTCTGGTTAATCGTTCCCCACTACAGCCTGTTGTCAGTTCTAGGCACGCTCCTGGTCTCCCTCGTGGCCTTCGCTCCCGCACTGGCCGTCGTGTGGATCTACGCCAAGCTGAACTCGTCCTCGACGGCCGTAGGTGCGGCGCGGAAGTCTGTGCCGATTCACGGAGGTGCAGCGGGCCGGACCCTCCTGTTCAGCTGCGTCTTCGTCACGCTGCTAGCGGTGGTCACGAACCTCCTGCTACTGTAGGGCACCGGAGATAAAGCCCTTCATCTGCGCTCACTTGGACTTCCTGCTCACGTACAGCCCATAGCCCATGTACGAGTAGCCCTTCCGGACCACTGAGATCGAGCTTCCACTGATCAGTGTCCCCCTGATCTTCGGATCAGCTAGTGCCTTGAACAGGGACGTGAGGAATCTCAGCCCGTTAACGCGGATCGCGCTGACGAACTCCTCCTTGGTGTTCAGAGGGTGCACAACCGATGAGGTCTCCTCGAACCCGGCCTCCCTGTACACAGCCTTCCATTCATCCTCTCGCATCATCCCGCCTGGCGTCCGGGCTGCTAGGTCCATCAACTCTGCGAAATCAGCAGGGGGAGCCTTCACATAGGTCGCCTCCGTGTCCCCAAAGGCCCCGCCAGGCTTCAAGACTCGCCTCATCTCCTTCGCAGCCCTTACCTTGTCGCAGAAGACAAGCACGGACTCAGCAATCACCACATCGAAGGTGTTGCCCGGAAGGGGGAGGTTGTGCGCGTCCGCTTCGTTCGTGGTCACTCTGTCACGAACGTTCTCCCGTTGCGCTCTCTTCCTCGTCTCCCCCAAGAGCTCGGCATTGATGTCAGCAGCGACGACCCGAGCCCCGTACTTCTTCGCAAGTAGGCAAGCCGTGTACCCTGTACCGCACCCGATGTCCAACACGTACATCCCCGGGGACACGTTGCACATCTTGATTAGCCTCTCGGTCGCGTAGACCCCGCCAAGGTGCTTGGTGATCCGGAACAGTCTCCACGAGTCGTCCACGGAGAACCCCTTGAGTATCGACTCCGCTTCGGATCTCTCCTGCTCCGGCATGTGCCTTCCAGTAGCGCCTGGAACCGTCGTTTTAGGCGTTGCTTAGTCGGGCCTGCCCACAGGTGCGCACCTTCAATCACGCGCGCGAACCCATCGCCCACAGTATGGCTTGCGCCAAGTGCAGCCTGAACCACGGCTCGCCCCATATCTCCTTGAAATGGCCAAAGGCAGTGTAGAAGGCCCTGCCTTGTCCGAAGTCGTGGTGCCAGCACATCGCGTAGTCGTGATCCGACCTGGTGCCTTTGCCCAGGTCGACCGAGCTGTTGTCCAGACTGATCAGGACGTGAACATCCTCCCTGCTCCAGTCCTTGAACGTGTACACCTCCTCCTTCACTACGAACTTGGAGGGGAGAAAGCTCGTGGCTGGGTGTGAGTGATCCTCCACGATTACCCTCACCTCTTGCGTCCAGGGGTGTCCTTTGAAGTACCCGCCCACGACCTGACCGTACTCGGGGAACTTGTAGAAAGTGTCAGCCGCGTTGTGCACCCCTATGAACCCCTTGCCCGACCTCACGAACTCGATCAGCGATCTCTTCCCCTCCTCCGACATCGGCAGTTCCCCAGTCGTGGCGAACAGGACGGCAGAGAACTCCCCCAGCTTGCTCCAATCAACCGCGCCGCATTCATCCGCGGCCGTCACATCGAACTGGTCTGTCTCCTTGCCGAGTTCCCTCACGGTCTCAATCGCCACCGGGAGGTAGTCGTGCTTGAAGCCAGCTGAGTGCGTCAGCATCAGCAACTTCCTGCGAGCCATAAATCAGCCGCCCGTTGTGGACTCTTAACGTTTCCCGAGCTGGCAGGGCCTAAAGAAACGATTATAAGAGAACGCCTCTTTTCTCGAACGCTTCTCAGAGGTGAGATGTCGTTGTCCGCCGAGAGATCAAGGGCGCCGAAGGATGACAAGCCTGCGATCGGCAAGCCTCCTGCAAGGTCAGGAAAGAACATCGAGCAGATCAGGCTGATCCCAGAGTCTGCACTGGCTGAGGTCAAAGATCAGCTGGAAAAGGAGCATCTCAGGGCTGAGAACCTGCAGAGGGAGATGCTGTACCTCCAAGCGGACTTCGAGAACTACAGGAGGCGGGTCGCGTCTGAGATAGAGGCCAGATCTGCGGAGGGCAAGTTGAATCTTCTGTCAGATATCTTGGTCATAGCGGACCAGCTGGAGCTGGCCACAAGGGCTGCTAGGGAGAGCGGTGCGGCGAAGGAGATTACTGAGGGCTTGGCGATGACATTGGCGAACCTCAACAAGGTGATGCAAGCCCAAGGCCTCACCAAGATCGAGTCCGTGGGCCGCCGATTCGACCCCAATCTTCATGAAGCAGTGGAAAGAGTCCCCAGGGACGACGTCCCGGACGGCCAAGTCGTTGAGGAGGTCAGGGCCGGGTTCACGATGGGCGAAAAGGTGATAAGACCCAGCGTCGTCAAGGTGTCCTGTCCAACTGTCTCAAGCAAGGGAGAAAGAGGTGCTGAAGTGAAAGAATGAGCGAGACCAAAGGTGGAACTGTTGAGAAGATAATCGGCATAGACCTGGGCACAACGAATTCAGCGGCAGCCGTGATGGAGGCAGGAAGGCCGGTCGTGGTGCCAAGCGCAGAGGGCCCGACCTTCGCTGGCAAGATGTTCCCGTCAGTCGTGGCCTTCACGAAGGAGGGCGAGCTCCTCGTCGGTGACCCCGCCAAGAGGCAGGCTCTGACCAATCCTGACAGGACGATATTCGAGATCAAGAGGAAGATGGGCACTGACTACAAGGTGAGGATCGGCGACAAGGAGTACACCCCCCAGCAGCTGTCTGCCTTCATTCTTCAGAAGATCAAGAGGGACACGGAGACCTTCCTCGGCAGGACTGTCAGCAAGGCAGTGATAACCGTCCCGGCCCACTTCAACGACAACCAGAGGCAGGCCACGAAGGACGCCGGTGAGATAGCCGGCTTCAAGGTCGAGAGGATCATCAACGAGCCCACCGCCGCTTGCCTCGCTTACGGGCTGGACAAGGCGGACAAGGAGATGAAGATTCTCGTGTTCAGCTTCGGCGGGGGGACGCACGACGTCACGATAATGGACTTCGGTGGTGGGGTCTTCCAGGTACTCGGCACGAGCGGGGACACCCAAACGGGCGGTGCAGACGTCGACAAGGCGATCGCTGACATACTGCTCGGCGAGTTCAAGGCCCAGACCAACATAGACCTCAGTAACGACAAGGCGGCGATGCTCAGGCTCAAGGATGCTGCGGAGAAGGCGAAGATAGAGCTCTCAACCCTGATGACCACGGATGTGGATCTGCCCTTCATCGCGCAAGACGCGAGCGGGCCAAAGCACTTTCACTACACGCTAACAAGGGCGAAGCTTGAACAGGTGGCGACCCCGATAGTGAAGAGAGTTCAAGATACCCTGATGAGGGTGATCACTGACACAAAGCTAGAGCCGAAGAGCATCGACAAGATCATACTGATCGGGGGGATGACCAGAATGCCCTTGGTGAGGAAGGTTGTCGAGGACTTCATGGGCAAGCCCGCGGAGAGAGGGATCGACCCGATGGAGTGCGTTGCTGTCGGTGCAGCGATTCAGGGGGCGGTCTTGGCCGGAGAGGTGAAGGACATCGTGCTCCTCGACGTCACCCCACTCTCCCTCGGTGTGGAGACCTTGGGAGGGATCGCGACAAGACTCATAGACAAGAACACTACGATCCCGACCAAGAAGAGCCAAGTGTTCAGCACGGCCGCAGACTTCCAGACGACGGTCACCATTCACATCTTGCAGGGAGAAAGGCCGATGGCGGCCGACAACATCTCGCTGGGCATGTTCAACCTGACCGGGATACCCCCGGCTCCGAGGGGCGTTCCACAGATCGAGGTCACCTTCGACATAGACGCCAATGGCATCCTCAACGTCTCAGCCAAGGATCTCGCCACGAGCAAGGAGAACAAGATCACGATCACTGCGTCTAACAAGCTCTCCAAGGATGAGAAGGAGAAGCTCATGCGCGAGGCCGAGCAATTCTCCGAGCAGGACAGGAAGAGGAAGGAGGAGGCAGAACTGCTGAACAACGCGGACACGATGCTCTATGCCGCGGAGAAGATGAAGAAGGACTTCGAGCAGAAGCTCACTGCTGACCAGAAGGAGAGGATAGACAAGGTCACAAGTCAGCTCAGACAATCAGTTGGGGCAAAGGACATGGAGAAGACCAAGAAGGACATGGACGATGTTTCCAAGGCCCTGCAAGAGATAGGCGCCTCCATGTATCAGCAAGCTGGCCCTCAGGCAGGTTCCCAGCCGAAGCAGGAGGAGCCCTCCGAGAAGCAGGGCGGAGATAAGGTCGTCGACGCGGACTACAAGGTTGAAGAAGATAAGAAGTAGTACCTTCCACTGATGAGGTAGGCATGTCGGAGAGGGACTACTACGAGATCCTCGGGGTGAACAGGAACGCCTCGAAGGACGAGATCAAGAATGCCTACCGCAAGCTGGCGTTCCAGTACCACCCAGATCGAAACAAGTCCCCGGACGCAGAGGCGAAGTTCAAGGAGATATCGGAGGCATACGCTGTCCTCTCTGACGACGAAAAACGAGCCCAGTACGACTCCTACGGCAGGGCGGGCATAGGCCAGAGGTACACGACCGAGGACATATTCCGCGGCGTGGACTTCGACGAAGTGTTCAGAGATTTCGGGTTCAACCCCTTCGGAGACCTGTTCCAGAGGATGTTCGGGTTCGGCGGGGTCGGCAGGTCGACGAGGGGAAGAGACAGCATTGCCAACGTGAGCATGACGCTCGATCAAGCCAAAGCGGGGATGAAGGCCGAGGTCTCAATCACTAGGCTGGAGCCTTGCAGCAAGTGCGGTGGCTCAGGGGCGAGGGCGGGGACTAGGCCCCAGGTCTGCCCGAAGTGCAGGGGGTCCGGCCAGATCAGGTACGAGAGAAGCGTCGGCTTCGCTCACTTCATGCAGATCGTCCCATGCGACAAGTGCGGTGGGTCGGGCAAGATGATCGACCCCTGCCCAGCGTGCAGGGGGTCGGGATCAGCGAGAAACACGAGAAAGATAACGGTTGACATCCCTCCTGGAGTGGACGATGGAACCAACCTGAGATTGCCAGGACAAGGTGACATAGGCTCGCGCGGAGGACCCCCGGGTGACGCGTACGTGCACATTCGGGTCGCCCCACACCCGTTCTTTCGGAGGTCTGGTGACGACCTCATCTGTCAGGTTCCCGTCTCAGTGTCCCAAGCCGCGCTGGGAACCACGTTCAAGTTGACGACGATGGATGGCGTCGAAACCCTGAGGGTTGCGCCCGGAGCGCAGACGGGATACACTTTCACCTTGAAGGGCAAGGGCATGCCCAAGCTCAGGGGGCGCGGCAGGGGCAACTTGGTCGTCAAGATCGTCGTTCGAACTCCTGTCAACCTCACTGGTGAACAGAAGAAGTTGCTTGAGGAGCTGAGTCAAGCGGTGGACGAGGAGCCACAGCCTATGAGGACGGAGGAGTGGGTCGACTAGCGTCTGAGTCAGCTCTGGTTTTCGTGAAATCGCAGCGTTAATGTTATAGGGCAACGTCAAGACAATCTACGGGATGCAACAAGGTGACTTACTGGTAACTGGCGGCGCTGGCTTCATAGGCTCGCACTTGGTCCGCAGGCTGGTGGCCGACGGGCACGCGGTCACGGTCCTAGACAACCTCAGCTCCGGCAAGCGCGAGAACCTGGCTGACCTTGAGGCGGAGGGGAAGGTACAGTTCGTCGAGGGGGACATCAAAGTCCCAGGCGGCCTCGACAAGATCATCAGAGGCGTCGACACGGTCTTTCATCTGGCGGCGAACCCGGAGGTGAGGCTCGGAGACCCGGCTGTGCACTTCGAGACGAACGTCCAAGGTACGTTCAACGTACTGGAGGCAATGAGGAAGACAAAGGTGGACAACATAGTCTTCGCCTCATCCTCGACGGTTTATGGGGACGCCACGGTGATCCCCACCTCCGAGACCTACTCTCCACTGAAGCCCATCTCTGTCTACGGGGCCGCGAAGCTGGCCGGGGAGTCGCTGATCTCCGCCTACTGCGGTTCCTACGGGCTCAAGGGAGTCATACTGAGGTATGCCAATGTGGTTGGCCCAGCGCTCGGTCATGGCGTGGTCCACGACTTCGTGGAGAAACTGAAGACAAACTCCCGAGAGCTCGAGATCCTCGGCGATGGGAGTCAGCGGAAGTCCTACCTGTACGTCGACGACGCCGTGAGCGCCGCGCTTCAGTGCTGGAAGCAGACTGGGTCGAAGTTTGAGGTGTTCAATGTGGGATCGGACGACGACATAGACGTGAAGAGGATAGCCGACATAGTGCTGGGCGAGATGGGCCTCAGCGCTGTGGCTTACAGGTACACCGGTGGCGTTGACGGAGGCCGCGGCTGGAAGGGAGATGTCAAGTACATGCGGCTGGACGTGGGCAAACTCAAGTCACTGGGATGGTCACCCAAGTACGGAAGCGAGATGGCGGTCAGGCTCGCGTGCCGGTCCTCAATAGGCAAGTGAGAACTCGGGTGCGCAACTTACTAGAATCGATCTGGATGACTAGGCTTCAGCCCCTCAGCTTCAGACTAACGTTTCTTGCTCTGCTTCTTGATCTTCTTGTAACCCTTCTCGGTCAGGGCCACGAGTCCGCGTCGAATCTTCACGACCAAGTGCCTGCCTTCTAAGTTCTTCAGCGACCTGTAGATGGTTGTCTGCGTCCTCTTCAGTTGGGCGGCCAGTTGCTTCGGTGAGATCGGCTCCTTCTCGTCCATCAGAGCGGACAGAAGTTCTCTAGAAGTCTTGGTCAACGGGGCCTCGATCTTCTTGGAGGCCTCGGAAAGCGGAATCCACCTGCCATTCAGGTAGATTCTGATTCTTGCAATTCCTTCTTTCTCTTGCGATTTCCTAGTTCTCGCCATACTCGTGGCTATTTGGTAGAGATAGTTAAGCGTATCGCACTACAGCCCCTGCCAAGCAATAATCAACAATGCGCTGACACAGTGAATCGTGAAAATGAACAACAGTTGCCAGCCGAGAAGAGCCCAACTCGTCGCCCATTTGACAGCCCACAAGGTGCCTGTTCTTGGACTTCATGATGGACATATTGTCTGGAAGAAGCAGTGCTCCGACGCCCAGGTAATGGAGACTCTGACTGCCTGCTCCGACCAGTCGCTGTTTTCGCGATCCGCTGCGTTGTCCACTGCGATGACTCTCGGACTGGGCCAGGCGCGGCAAATGGTTCAGAAGACTTAAGAACAAGAAAAGACGACTATTGTGCGTGAACAAGTATTGGATCTCATAACCCTAGCGATTCTGGGGATAGCTGGAATCATAATAGTCGTCATAATTCTCTACGTGATATCCACATACAACAGGTTCTTCAGCCTCAAGAACTCGGCCGACGCCACCCTCGGTCAGATACGCGTCGCGATGAAGAAGAGGCTCGACATGATCGAGCAGCTCCTCGGCGCCGTCAAGAGCTACGCCAAGTTCGAGAGGGAAACCCTTGAGAAGGTCACAGGCCTAAGGGCGAGCGTCGCGCAGGCTGGGCCTCAGGCCCTAAGTCAGATAGACCGAGAGTCAAGGCAGCTCTTCGGCAACATCGTGGCTGTGGCCGAAGCCTACCCGGACCTGAAGACATCAAACACCGTCACGTCGCTTATGGACTCCGTCAAGGGCCTAGAGGACGAGATCGCTCGCCACAGGTACACGTTCAACAACATAGTGCAGACGTTCAACATCATGATGGACACGATCCCGTCGAAGTTCGTGTCCGGACTCACCGGGCTCCCAAGGCTCGAGTACCTGCAGTTCGAGGAAGCAATAGCCCAACCCCCCAAGATAGAGTTCTAAGGTAAGGCACCTTGGCGGAGACGAGAGAGCTCGTCATTGTGATCGCCGCGGCAGTCCTAATCGGAATCGTGGGACTTGCGCTGGTGGCTTACGTGCCGCAGCTCCTCGACCAGAGCGAGGTCGTCGTGGATCGGTACAGGGCGACATGGTACCCCAACGGGACGCTTGTGGAGGAGTACGTGTACGACATCAAGGTCTCCCAGAGGTACAGGATGCTCTACAGGGATTTCGATGCTGCCGTGTCCCTTTCGACGGAGAGCACGCCCTACATCTCCGTGGAAAGCATCGTGGCTCCGCCTGGCATGGTGTCCTACGTCAAGGACAACTGGGGCAACGTCTGGGTCGCCCCTCCATACGATAGCAACATGGCCATCGTGGGGACCATATCATCGCTGGCTGAAGACAACGAAGCAGGGTGCTACGACCCGTCCAAGCTGGACGCTGGGACCTACACGGTCAGCTACGTTTTCAGGTTCCATCCACCAGTCCAGTCCGACGCAAGCCTCGTTCATCTCAACGTGAAGCTGGCGAGCATCCACATACCGTACAGCAGCGTGACGATCCTCATCGAGGGCGCGAACTACATCCAGACCCTCTATCCACACCCGCCGACCCTCAAGATGACGCAGACCGGGAACAGCATCGAACTACAGGGAAGCGCTGCGAAGGACGAGCTACTCGAGTTCGAGATGTTGCTCTCGAAAGACGTGTTGGGCCTCATGGATGCCTTCGACACGCCCATGTCGGATGTGAGCACCCCGACTCAGCAGGCCAATTGGTCCTACTCCCTCCAGTACTACGCGGCGGTGACGCTGAGGGATGGCGCCCAAGTTCTGGTCATCGCCTACCCGCTCCTTTTCTTGGTCGTCTACTACCTCTACGGAAGGGAGGAACCTTACGTTGTCCCGAACTACCTGAGCTACGTGCCAAACAAGGAGAGGGCTCCGTGGCTCGTTAACTTGGTATTCAAGGATGACGCGATGGATTTCGACGCAGACGGGTTCTACGCCACGCTTCTCGACCTGCACCTGAAGAACAAGATCAGGATAACGCAAGACGACGGAGGGCTCTCCATCCAAGTGATAGACCCAAACTACGGTGACCCATACGAGCGGCGTGCGCTGGAATTCCTGAAGGGCCTAGCGGAGAACGGAGTGGTGAGAACCAAGGCGGTAAACGCAAGGGTCAAAGGCCTCAGCTCGGCGAGGCAATACTCGACCTTGATCAAACTCCAGGGCGACTACAACTATCTGACGACCACAGCGGATCGCACGATCGCGGATCAGTTCGTCCTGAGTGGCACCCGCCACCTCGTGATATTCGCCGCGATTCCGGCCATACTCTTCTTCATCTCCCTCGTCTTGGCGGCGGCCGTGGAGACAGTGTCCTACATCGCTTGGGAGGCCGCCATGACTTCGGTCGTCCCGTTCGTGCAGTCCCTCGCACCTCTCCTGTCTCCGGCCACGCTTTTCGGCAGATGGACCGGGACGACTTATCAAGAGAAACTCGAGTGGGATGCTTTCAAGAGGTTCCTCTCCGACCTGGCTCTGATGAGACAATATGCCCCGGCAGATGTCTCGATGTGGGGAGAGTGGCTGGTCTACGGGACGGCTCTCGGGGTGGGTGACAAGGTGTCGCAGGCGATGAAGCAACTCAACGTGCCGTTGGATGAGGCCGCGTTCATGCCCATGATGCCCATGATGTTCCGCCCAATATTCATCTGGAGCGTGCCGAGCACCAGAAGAGGTGGGGGAGGCTTCGGCGGTGGATTCGGCGGTGGCTTCGGGGGTGGCGGAGGATTCGGCGGCGGAGGAGGTGGAGTGAGGTAGGCGACGGCCTCTCGCACGCCATCTCACATTTCCCAGGCAACGAAGCGTTAAATCACCACATCAGCCGAATCCATCGAGGTGTGACTGCAACTGGCCACTCTCTACGGGAAGTACCTCGGGCGGGACATCCTGAGACATGTCGGCAGGATTGAACAGGTGGGGGGTGTCCGGCTCCTCAGGCTTGACCAAGGACTGGAAGTCGGAGTTCGAGTCGCGCAGGTGAGGACAGGCACCGGTCTCTCCTTCTCGGTATTGGTCGACAGGGGCATGAGCATCTCAGATGCTGATTACAGGGGGGCGCCGATAGGCTGGAAGAGTCAGACCGGAGACGTGGGGCCAAGCTACTATGATCCCAACGGGCCTGAATGGCTTAGGGGGTTCTTCGGCGGACTTCTGACCACCTGTGGTCTCACATGGGTGGGAGCAGCCACGGTCGACGAAGGAGTGCAGCTCGGCCTTCATGGAAGAGGGTCTTCCCTCCCGGCCGAGGCCATAGTTGCCTCCGGGGACTGGGTCGGAGACAGATACGTGATCAAGGTGGAGGGCAGGGTGAGGGAGGCAAGGGTGTTTGGCCCTAACATGGTGCTGACCCGGAAGATCGAGACCGAGCTCGGCAGCAACAAGATCACGGTCAAGGATTCGATCACGAACGAGGGATGGAACCCCAGCCCGCTCATGATCCTCTATCACTTCAACTTCGGGTTTCCACTTCTGGACGATAGGGCCAAGTTCGTCTCCACCTCGACGAGATACGTTCCCCGCGATCAGGATGCTTGGGACCGCCACGATGAATTCGGCAGCTTCGGCCCGCCCGAACGTGCCTTCAAGGAAAAGGTATACTTCCACGACTTGGCCGTCGACAAGGAGGGTTTCGCCCACGCGGGGATAGTGAACGAGGGATTCGACGGCGGAAGGGGGCTCGGGGTCGCCCTGAAGTTCAAGAAGGATCAGCTGGGACGCATGATAGAGTGGAAGATGATGGGGGAGGGAGAATACGTCGTCGGGGTCGAGCCCGCGAACTGCTTGGTGATGGGCAGGGACAAGGAGAGGAAATGGGGGACTCTTGAAACGCTCGCTGCCGGCGAGTCGAAGCAAGTGGACATAGAGCTACGCGTGCTCACATGTCTGGATGACATACGAGACTACAGGGAGACTGTGAGAGGAGTGACATCCGATCGCACACCTGCTCTCGTGAAAAGCGTCGAGGAATTCGTGAGGACAACATCCTGACGCCCCTCTGATGGGAACTCGACCTAGATCAGCGAGAGCAATCTCTCCTGCGTTCTAAGGGCCTCTTCCTCTGACTTGATGTTCTTGATGAGCATCCTCCCCTGGGAGAAGAGACTGACCTCTATCCCATCCTGAAGTCGGAGGACCACCATGACAGGTGACCTGAACAGCACCTGATACTTCTGCGACAGGGCATCGGCAGCGCTCAGGAGGTCGATCTTGAGCGGCTCCGGGGGGTTCACGTTGACGGTGTTCGAACCGCACAACCACGTTAGCCTCTCGGTCTCAATCCTCTTCCTGATGCCTGAGCCACATACATCGCAGTCGGGCCTCTTCGAGATCCGTATGGCATAGAAGTCCATGCTCTGCAGATCGCACGTGAGTAACCTTCCCTCCAACCCTCCTCGGATTCCCGCGATGAGCTTGATGGCCTCCATCGCCTGAATCGACCCGATCGTGCCCGCTGTCGGGCCGAGCACTCCTCTGGTCTCACAGGTGGAGAGAGTGGAGTCGTCCACGCCTGGGGTTATACACCTCAAGCAGGGGGTCTCGGGCGGGTGGAACACCGAGGCGTTCCCCTCCATCGCTATCGCTGCACCATAGATGTACGGCTTGTGTGACCTCACCGAGTACGAGTTCAGCACGTATCGCGTCCTCATGTTGTCAAGGCCGTCGACCATCAGATCGACATCGCCCAGCAAGCCCTCGGCGTTTGAGCTCCTGAGGTTCTCCACCACTGCCTCCACTTTCGAGAAAGGAGCCATCTTGCGGATCCTATTCGCTGCTGCCTCTGCTTTCGGCTGCCTGATGTCGTCCACCGTGAAGAGGCTCTGCCTGTGCAGGTTGTGGGATTCCACCGTGTCCTGATCCACCAGCCTCAGGAATCCGACCCCCGCTAGGGCAAGGTACATGGATGATATGCTCCCCAGCCCGCCTAGCCCCACGACGACCACTCTTGCTGACCTGAGCCGCTGTTGGCCGGCCTTTCCCAGCTCCTTCATGACGGTCTGTCTGACGTAGAGTTCAGAAGGCTCAGGACTCGGTCGGACGCCCAATCTTCCACGAATGTGAGTTCCGGCGCCTTAATAGGATGTTGCCAGACTCCTAGGACGCTGGCTTTCGCGAAGTCGGCCTTGACTTGCGCCCGAGCGCCGCCCCGTTGCCCGTCATAGACGTGCAACTCTTGCCCTTGAAGAAAAGCCAGTTGTTCTCCCCTGCCCTCTTGAACTTGACCAGCAGGTAAACTCCTTTCAGTTTCGAGCCGTGAAGGTCCGCCTCAATTCTGTCCTCTGTCCTCTCGACGAGCTCGTAGTCTCCCCTGTCCCATATCTCCACAGTTCCAGCCCCATAGCCCTCCTCTATCACCCCCTCGAAGTCAGCGTATCCAAGCGGATGATCCTCGACCATGATGGCCAGCCTCTTGACCCCGGGACTCATCGGAGGCTCCTTCGGAACCGCCCAGCTCTTGAGAACGCCATCCATTTCCAGGCGCAGGTCATAGTGCAGATGCGTGGCTCGGTGCTCGTGCACCACGAAGATCGGGCTTCTTCGGCGCGAGGTTGCTCGAGTCGGCAACTCCGTTACTCCAGCGTGACCACGCCAGGGTTCAGTGTGCCCTTGGGGTCGAAGACCTTCCTGATGCCGGCCATGAGTTCCATCTGCCTCTCCGACAGGTAGTAGTGCAGGAACTTGCCGCGGATCCTACCGACCCCATGCTCAGCCGTTATGGCCCCGCCCATCTCAGTGGCCCTCGCGTATATCTTGTCCTTGGCCCTCTCGTAGGCGGCTGGTTCGACCCCCTGTTTCAACATTATCTGCGGATGGAGGTTTCCATCGCCAGCGTGCCCGTACATCGCTATGTATATGCCGTGCTCTTCTGAGATCTTGTCGATCGCGTCCATCAGGTCGGCCATCTCTGGCGGTGGCAGTGATACGTCCAAGATGTCGTATGATTCGCTCTTGAGCGCGGTGTAGATGTTACTCCTTATCGTGAGTATCCTCTCCTGCTCCGTGCTCGACTCCGCCACTATGGGTTCAAGACCGCCGTGCTTCTGCGACACCTCGGAGATCTTCTCGGCCGCGTGAAGCACTTCTTCCTCGTCGCCTCCGTCCAGTATTATGAGAAGGAACACAGATCCCTCCTTCGCCGGCCACTCCAAGCCCAAGTGTTTCTCCACTATGGCGATCTCCTTCCTCTGGACATATTCTATCGCCATGGGCAGCACGCCAGCCGTCAGGATGTCTGGGACCGTCCTGATCGCGTCATACCTGTCGTTGTAGGGTATCAGCATAGTGAGAGTCGCGGCAGCTTGGGGGGACAATTTGATCGCTGCTCTTGTTATGATTCCCAAGGTCCCCTCGCTTCCTATGAACAAGTTCATCAGGTTGTAGCCCGTGTTGTCCTTCTGCAGCTTCCAACCGAGCCTGAGGACCTCCCCGCTCGCCAACACGACCTCAAGTCCCCTCGTCGCACCCCTCATGATGCCGTGCTTTATGGCTCTGGATCCCCCGGCATTTGTTGCCACCATCGCTCCCACCTGAGCGCTCTCGTCCCCGGGATGAGGAGGGAACGCCAGCCCGAACTCCGCCGCAGCCTTCGCCAGATCTCGCAGCGTGACTCCAGCTTCGCAAATTGCTATCAGGTTCTCTCGGTCAATCTCAATCTTGTTCATTCTCTCCATCGACATGACAATGCCGGGTCTCGACGGCACGGCTCCCCCACACAATCCCGTGCCGCCCCCTCTCGGGAAAACAGCTATGCCCCTATCATTGGCTAACTTCATCGCCCTTGAAACCTCTTCAGTACTTCCCGGTTTCACGACGACTACGTCATTGGATGGCTTGGGTCTCACCGGCGGGGCAGTCTCGTCCAGGAGATACGGCTTGATGGTCTCAGGATCGGATAGCACGAACTGCCCACCCACGATGGATGAAAGCTCGGGCAACACCGATGTGGGCTCGATCTCTGCCATGAGCGGAGTTCCAGATTCCAGCTTAAATCCCTATTGCGAGCCAATCTTGAATTCAGGATCTCAGGTGAGATTCAACCAGTCGCTCGACATTATCCTCTCGAATCTCCGACATCTCCGCACGGAGCCACTGGGTTGCCTCGTCGTATTTCCTCTGCAGATCGGCACCGTCTCTGACGAAGTACAGATGGCTCAGTCTCCTCAACGCCTCGGCGGGGAGCTCGTAGCGAACATAGTGCATCCCGAAATCATAATGGAGCGGGTTGTGCCTGATTCTCAGAACCTCGACGAGCATCGCCAAAGTGAGATTGTGGTAGAGGTCTATCGCCTCAAGGTCATTATGTCTATTGATCTCCTTCTGCACGAAATCGTTGAACATATCGCATCTTGCCCTGAGCTTCTTCACTTTCTCTTGGAGCTTCCGAACGAAGGCGACCCTGTCAAGCGGTGGAGGTTTGATGGCGTCGGACTTGTTGATGTGGAAGACGACATCGCCGTGGATCTCGGGCTGCAGGAATTTCTCGGCGCTGCCTGTCTTGAGTACAACTAGGTCGATCAGGAGGTACCTATTGGCCTTGGCCAACTTGTAGAACGCTTGGTAGAGCCCGGGCCATTCTAGGTGCGAAGGCTCATATTTCAGTTGGATTGGAGACAGCGTCTCCAGAGCCCTCTCTATGACAGCTAGGATATCGTTGACCTTGTCATCGCCCACTACGACATAGAAGTCAAGATCCGACCATTCGTCAACCCTGTCGAAGGCGGCAGCGCCGCCCTCATAGAAGGCATGAACGTAGTCGAGTGAGTCGAGAGCCTCCGCCAAGGCCCGCACTATGGTCTCGCGCGTCAGTTCCTCTCCATGTTTCATCGCTTTCTCTCCCTCAACAGGCTCCATGAGACCAACAATAGGCTTGCGGTTGACGTCGAATCGGAACTTCTTGGGTACAAACGCGAGAACAGGGCCCGCCGTGGTGCCGGTAGAACTGTCCTAGTGGGTCTGTCTCCCGGTAGAGCCGGCCCTTGTCGCTCTCAACTGCCGTCTCCTCAGCTCCTCGGTCAGCAACGGCACGATCTCGTAGAGATCCATCTGCACGCCCACATCAGAGACATTGAATATCGGGGCGCTTGGGTCCTTGTTTATCGCGATGATGTGCTCAGAATCCCTCATGCCAAAGAGGTGTTGAGGGGATCCAGATATGCCACATGCGACGTAGAGCTTGGGCTTGACCACATTGCCACTGAAACCGATCTGTTGCTCCTTCAAGGTCCATCCGTCGTCCACCAAAGGCCTGCTTGAGCCCACGATCGCGCCTAGGGATTCGGCCAGTCTCCTGACGAGAGTCAGGTCCTCCGGCTTTGCCAATCCCCTGCCCACCGACACGATGATGTCGGCGTTGGAGATGTCCGTCCTCTTGGATCTCGATCTGGACAACGCCTTGGCGCTTGGCTCGGTCGCCACGGGGTCCATCATCACGACTTCCCCCCTTCTGTTCGGGTCTCTGGGGGCAGGTTTCATCACCCTGTATCGCACGGTAGCAGTCTGTGGGCGGGTCGATGTCTGGATCGTGGCCAGTATGTTCCCTGCGAAGGCGGGCCTGACTTGGACCAGCTTTCCGTCGGGTGTGATGTCCAGCCCGGTGCAGTCCGCAGTCACTCCAGTGCCCAGACTCGCTCCCACTCTCGGCCCGAGAGACCTGCCTAAGGGCGTGGCGCCTAGGAGCAGGATCCCGGGCTTGACATCTTGAACGACAGCCACTACGTTCTGCTGAAAGAGCTTGGCGTCGAAATTGTCCATCGAGGCATGATCCACGGCGTATACAAGGTCCGCCCCGTGGAAGACGAGTTCTTTGATAGCTCCGGACAGGCCATAGCCGACTATCACGGACAGAACCCTTGACGAGGCCTTCTTCGCCAGCTCCGTCGCCTTTCCCAGAAGTTCAAAGGAGACGGGATGCAGAGAACCAGCCGAGAATTCTGCATACACCATGATGTCCTTTGATGAGGCGCTCATGTCTGCGTCCCCCCAGCAAGCCACTCTTCGATCACGTCGGCAAGTTCCTTGGCGACCTGAGGCGGCTCCCCCGTGATCATCCTTCCCTCCCTCTTACTCTCGGAGGCGGTCCTGATTCTGATGACGTGAGTCGGAGACCCTACAGTTCCAAGCCGGCCCTTATCAACGAACTGGATGATATCCGAGGCCTTCCAGTTCTCGACAGTGGCCTTCCTCGACCTCACTTTGTCCGACAACTTCGGCAGTCTCGGACTTGCGACGTTCTTCGTCACAGAGATAACGCACGGATAGGGCACTTCCTTGGTGTATTGATGCGTTCCATAGTCAGATGTGACCACGATGCTCTCGTCATTGACCTTGTCCACCGATTCCACGTAGCACTCTGAGGGTAAGTCCAGAAGAGAGGCTACCTCAGGCCCGACTTGGCCGGTGTCGCCGTCCACCGTCTTCTCGCCAGCCAGTATTATGTCGAACTCGCCGAGCTTCTTCACTCCCCCCACCAGCGTGTTCGACGTGGCCCAAGTGTCGGCCCCAGCAAACGCTTGGTCAGTCATGAGGATGGCCCTGTCAGCACCTCTCGCGACAGCCTCCTTCAAGACATCGTCCGCTTGCGGCGGGCCCATGCTCAGCACGGTGACGCTCCCCCCCACCTGTTCCTTGATGCGGACGGCGGCCTCGAGCGCATTCAGGTCAAACGGGTTGGGCTCAAGTTTCGCGGATCTCCTGTCGATGCGGCCAGTCGCTTCGTCGAACTTGACCCGCTCTATGTCGGGCACGGCCTTCATGAGGACCACGATCGTGAGAGGTTTCGACATCTCCTTGGCTTGTCGAGCGGGTGAGGCCAAGCCCCATAAAAACCATTCGCAGTGTCAAGACTTTCTCTTCAGCGAGGATAGGCGCGACCTGCTTCCACGCCATTGCGTTCCGGTTGAGAACGCTTAACTTCGTCATCGCCCCAACTGTGGCGGATAGGACACGATGAAAGTGAGGCCGTTCGAGGGAAAGGATTTCGGACAGGTGGTCGAACTCTGGAACAATTCCCTACATGCTGACAAGACCTCGCCCGAGCTGTTCCGCTACAGAACCATCCTGCAGCCGAGCTACGACCCCAACCTCTGCCTCGTCGCGGAGGAACAGGGCAAGGTGCTGGGATTCGCGTTCGCAGTGCCAGCGAGAGAGACCGCACACATCAACGCACTGTTCGTCGCGGAGGATCACCGGAGGAAGGGAATAGGGAGCAAGTTGGTCGAGCAGCTCTCGACCGCAGCCGCGGACAGGGGGCTGAAGAAACTCGTGTTCTCTGGTGGCCCGAGGTACTTGGTGCCTGGGGTTGACTGGGTCGCCTGCCCCGGCGCCCTTGAGTTCTTCACGAGTGCTGGATTCAAGGAGGTCAGCAGGGAATCAGTGGCGATGGCGAGATCCCTGATGGGATACAAGATGCCCCCGGAGGTTATGAAACTGGAGGAGAAGCTCAGGAAGGAAGGCTACGCATTCACCCAACTCGATGAGGAGCACGTCCTTCCGCTCCTGCAGTTCTTGGCGAGGGAGTTCCCGGGATGGGACAATGACGCGCGCGTTACGCTGGAGGCCAGCCTGAAGAACCTGGACCTGTTCATCATAGCGCTGAAGGAGGGGGAGATCGTGGGCTACTGCCAAATCGCGACCGATGGTCTCATCGAACACTTCGGTCCGTTCGGCGTGGTGGCGAACTTGAGGAACAGAGGGATCGGCGCAGTCATATTCAACAAGTGCCTGAAGCTCATGCAGACGAAGGGGGCTAGGAACGCCTGGTTCCTGTGGGGCGGGGGCAGGAACTGCACGTTCTACGCTCGACATGGCATGAGGGAGATGCGCAGGTTCGCGATAATGTCGAGGGAACTGAGGTAGAACGGGCAGTTGCGCACTGGGGCTCGACTTGGGGACGGTCCGTGAGGTGGCGTCAGATGGCGAAGATAAGAGGCCTTGAGGGAAGGGACGTCATCGAGATCATCGATCTCTGGAACGACTGCCTCCAGCAGGATCCGGTCTCACGCGAGGGATTCCGCTCCAGGGTAGTATTGAGCCAGGGGCTTGACCCTAGCACATGCCTCGTCGCAGAGGAGGACGGGCGCGTCATCGGCTTCGTCTTCGGCACGATGCAGGGCAAGATCGGATACCTGAGCGTGATCTTCGTCAGTGCAGGGCATCGCAGGAAGGGAATCGGAACGGCACTGTTGGAGGCGTTCGCGATGGGGGTCAGGGCAAAGGGCGGCACGAAGCTGTCGATAACTTGGGGACCCGGCGCGGTCATGCCTGGGGTTGATTGGGTCGCCTACCCCGGCGCCCTTGAGTTCTTCAGCAAGAACGGCTTCGTGGAGGTTGACAGGGAGGCAGTCGCGATGTCTCGGTCCCTCATGGACTACAGGACGCCAAAGGAAGTCACAGAGCTGGAGGACAAGCTCCGGGCGGAAGGATACGCGTTCCAGCAGCTCAATGAGGAGCGTGTGCTCGATCTGATGCAGTTCCTCAAGGCCGAGTTCCCTGGCTGGGAGAACGACCCTCGCGGTACCCTTCTCAGGTACCCAAAGAACTTGGACCACATCCTCATCGCTCTGAAGGGTGACAAGGTCGTGGGATACTGCCAGATGGCCATAGATGGCCTAGTGGAACACTTCGGGCCCTTCGCGGTGGCACAGAGCGAACGAAACAAGGGCATAGGGGCTGTGCTGTTCCACAATTGCCTCGCCACGATGCAAACCAAGGGCGCGAGGAACGTCTGGTTCGCGAGGGGCGGGGGCAGGAACTACTCCTTCTACGTGAGGCATGGCATGAAGGAAATGCGCAGATACGTTGCCATGGACAAGTCCCTTTAGGTGCTTCCCAAGCGAATTTCTATAAGTGCCGACAGGGTGGCCTTCCCATGGGCGCGAGCAAAAAGATGACTGTCGTAGCAATCGGAGCTCACGCCGGGGACATGGAGATAGCAGCAGGGGGACTGCTGGCGAAGCACGCGGAAAGGGGGGACAAGGTGATCATCGCCCATGCGCTGAAGCCTTCAGGTACGTGGGCTCGCCCACCCGGGCTCTCTGCCGAGGAGTACTCTGAACAGAGGACGAGTCAGGCGTTCGAGGTCGGGAAGGCGCTGGGAGCGCACAGCGTGATCTTCCTAGGATACAGAGAGGGGGTGCCATTCGACTACGAGGAGATGAGGCTCAAAGTTGGAGACCTGATAAGGGAGGCGAAGCCGGATCTGGTGCTGACACACTGGAAGGGGAGTTATCACCCCGATCACGTGATGACCTATCTGAACGTGACAGAGGGGATAGGCTACGCTCAATCGCCCTCCTTCAAGGGAAGGGCTGGGCCGCACAAGCCGTCGGCCGTGTTCCATCCTGAGAATTGGGAAGATCCGCAGGGTTTCATCCCCGAGATATACGTCGACATAGGCAGCACGTTCAAGCGGTACATCGATGCGATTTCGATTTATGACTTCACCAACGGGAAGTACTCAGGCTTCAACTACATCGAGTACTACAGCTCACTCTGCAGGGTCAGAGGGATGGAAGGAGGGTTCGAGAGAGCCGAAGCCTTCATGTCACCCAACGACTGGGCCGTGAAGAGGCAGCGATCCCAGTTCCTTCCGCTCCGATGATGTGCGGGCCTCCATTAGCCAAAGCGATATAATGAGCGCGAGGGTGACTCATTGTGGGATGAAACGGAGCTCCACCAAGCTGAAGGGGCGAGGTCTCAGGCCGGTGCGCGTGAGCATATTCAACACCTACACAAGAAGAAAGGAGGTGATTAAGCCCCTCAGGGACGTGAGGCTGGGCATGTATGCGTGCGGCCCGACAGTCTACGACTACGCGCACATAGGCAACCTGAGAACCTACGTTTTCGAGGACCTGCTCAGAAGAGTGCTGGAATTCAACGGCTTCAAGGTCAGGCATGTCATGAACATCACAGATGTGGGTCACCTGACTTCCAATGCTGACACCGGCGAGGACAGGATGGAGGTCGGAGCGCGCCGCGAGAGGAAGACCGCTTGGGAGCTGTCCGAGCACTACACGAAGGCATTCTTGGACGACGCCGCGAGGTTGAACATCGAGAGGCCGCACGTGATACCGACGGCCACTCAACATATCGGCGACATGATCAAGCTAGTTGAACGCCTTGAGAAGAAGGGCTACACCTACGTCATCGACGACGGCGTCTACTTTGATACGTCGAAGTCGAAAGGGTACGGCAAGTTGGCGAGGCTGGAGCTGGGCGGAATGCTCCCAGGGGCGCGAGTTGAGGCGAACCCGCAGAAACGCAGTCCGAGCGACTTCGCCCTCTGGAAGTTCTCACCTAAGGACAGGAAAAGGGACATGGAATGGGATTCCAAGTGGGGGGTCGGCTTTCCAGGTTGGCATGTTGAGTGCTCGGCCATGTCCATGAAATACCTGGGCGCGCACTTCGACATACACTGTGGCGGAGAGGATCACATTCCGATCCATCACACCAACGAGATTGCCGAGTCGGAGGCCGCGACCGGCGAGAAATTCGTCAACTACTGGGTGCACGCCGCGCACCTCATAGTCAATGGGCAAAGAATGGCCAAGTCCCTCGGCAACTTCTACACGCTCGATGACATAGTAGCAAAGGGCTACGACCCGATGTCGCTCAGGTTCTTCTACCTCCAAGGCCACTACAGGCGGCAGCTCAACTTCACCTACGATGCCCTCGACGCAGCGCAGAACGCGCTCAACTCAGTCCGCGAGTTCGTCCGAAGGTTAGCGGACTTCCGTGGGAAGAAGCACAACCGCGAGATAGCGAGTCTCACGGCAGAAATGAAGGCGAGGTTCGTGAGCCGAATGAACGACGACTTGGACACTCCGGAGGCATTGTCGGTCCTCTTCGTTTTCATGAAGACCGTCAACAAAGCGCTCGATGAGGGCACCATGAGCTCCGCTGACGCGAAGAGGGTCTTGACCGCACTGCTCACTCTAGATCGGGTCCTCGGGCTCAGGCTGAGGCAGGCGCTGTCCAAGGAGGAGTTGCCGAGACCTGCCGCGGAGCTGATCAAGGAGAGAGAACGGGCGAGGAAGGCCGGAGACTACGAGGTGGCCGATGCGATAAGGCGAAGGCTCAAGGATGAGTTCGGCGTAGACCTTGAGGACACGCCGCACGGAGTGACATGGAAGAAGACGGGTTAGCAGGATTGGAGGGCGCCCTGTCGGTAAGAAAATGCGTTGAAGCCGACCTACCCAAAGTTCTTGAGCTCGAGAGAAAGTCCTTCAAGTTCCCATACGACATGGACACGCTCATCCACTACGGCAGGCTCGGCAGCGCCGTCTTCTTGGTGTGCGAGGTTCGGGGCGACATCATAGGATACATAGTCTCCGAGCGGAGAACAGGAGGAGCCGGCTCCATAGTGTCAATCGCGGTCTCGCCTACCCTCAGAAACAGGGGAATCGGATCGACCCTCTTGAATCATGCGATCGCCATGATGAGAGACACGGTTTCTGCCGTCGAACTCCAAGTCGCCGTGTCAAACACGGACGCAGTCACGTTCTATCAAGGCCGCGGGTTCATGGTGACGGGAGTGCTCCCCAGCTACTATCCCGACGGCGAGGACGCGTTTTTGATGAACCTGAGGCTCTAGTCGGGGTGCGCCTCAACCGGAACTGCCGTGCAGTGAGAGCGCGGCCTCAAGCGCTGCCGCAATGGCATCGTCCTCACCCTTGACAGCGAACTCATCCGTCGCTCTGTTGGCGAACACGGCCAAGATCGAGCCCGACCTGAGGCCATAGAGGGTGGAAATGACGAACAGAAGGCTGGACTCCATCTCGAAGCTGAGGACTCCCGCGGCCTGAAGGTCCGGGACAACGTCGTCCATCCAACTCTGTTTGTAGTCATTGAACCCAGGCCTTCCCTGGCCCGTGTAGAACGAGTCCGTGGACGCGACTATGCCGACATGGTGCTTGAGGCCTAGGGTCTCCGACGCTTCGATCAGGGCTCTTGTCACCTCATGGTCCGCGACTGCCGGGTACTCGGGCATGACGTACTGTTTCGACGTGCCCTCCAGCCTCACGGCACCCGTGGCGATGATGACATCGCCCAATCCAATGTTGGGCTGCAAGGCGCCGGTGGAGCCCACTCTGATCAGGGTCCTGACCCCAACCTTGGCCAACTCCTCAACCACTATCGCAGTCGAGGGCGCACCCATCCCAGAACAGACCGCGCCGACTTGGACGCCCTTGTATTCGCCTCGCACGGCAACAAGGCCTCTGTGGCGCGTCAGGACGCTGCTGTGGGAGAGCTTGGAGGCTATCTTCTCCACTCTCTCAGGGTCTCCGGGCAGTAGGACGACCTCAGGCAGGTCCCCGCGCCGGACTCTGACGTGATACTGGTATCCGCCTTCCACAGTGGGCCTTCTCGCGGAAGATGTGCTCATGAGTGCGACAATCAGCGGGCGAATCCTCTTATAATATGTGGTCGGCGGGCTGCCGATCCAGACCCTTCATCCAGCGCCGTAGAGGAACTCCAAAGCCCGAGGCAACCTGGCTTTCCACGCAGTCCAGTTGTGACCCTCCCTGGTCTCCACGTACAGCACGCGACACCCCCGCGACCTCAGCGCTGCCTCGATGTCCCTAGAGGCATGCAGTGCACTTCCTCTGTCGCCGACGCTTGTCTCAAACGCGCCACAGTCCATGTAGATTGAGGGGGTCTTCCTAAGGGCAGAGATCGATTCCATGATCGTGCCATGCCAGGTTCCCGTGAGGTAGCCGGATTGGACCGCTGCTTTTCCGATCGCGTCCGGGAAGGTCAGGGCAGACAACAGGCTGATCAACCCGCCATAGCCCGCTCCCAAGACCGCGGTCTGACCCCTGTCCGGAGGCGTGCCGGTCTCGTCCCTGAGGAAAGGGATCAGCTCGTCAGCGACGAAGTCGCAGCAGGATCTTGCCATTTCGTATCCCGCGTGCGCCTCACGTGGGTCCACGAGGGCAGTGACGAAGGGTCTGACCCTTCCGGACGAGATCATCCCGTCGGTGATCCTGTCTATCTTCCCGTACTCCAGATAGTCCTCGCCTCCCAAGACGACCATCAGTCCCTCGAGAGGCACTCCCAGTGGGCTGCGGACGCGAACTTCCCACGTTGACCCTAGCGCCCTGCTCTTGAGGGTCAGTTTCCTCGCCGCGCAGTATGCCTCCGCCTGCGCAGGGACTTCCTCCGGCTCCTCGTATCTCGGCATTGCGAGGACCGAATTCGAGCCGAACTTCCCCGTGATAATGCTCGGATTCAAGGGGTCGAGCGACCACTCACCATCAACCACGAACTTGTACTCGACCCTGGAGTCTGGCGGAAGGTCAACCTCCAACCAGAAGAGACCTGTGCCCGGTACCTGGATCATCGGGCTGGCACGGGTGTCCCAGCTGTTGAAATCGCCAACCACGAACACGTGCGATTCGGCCTCCCCCTTGTACAGGAATAACGCGCTCGCCTCAGAGGCTATGGGCGTTCTCAAGCTGCCCGCTTCAATCAGCTCCCCTGCTGCCCTTCTCCTCGCTTGGGCCGAAGAAAGCCTAGCGATCCTATGGATGATCTTCGGCGGATTCCTGTCTCTCAAGGATGAGTGGCAGGGGTCCGGGGGGATAATCCTTTTCGATCCCGACCACGCCAAGGGAAACCGATTTAGGCTAGCAGCGCTGACACGAGAGTGATGAAGCTGCAGGGCAATTTGGGCCTAATCGCGGTGGCTGTCATCCTATTATCCACAGCCGCACTCACCATATACTTGGCAATGCCCAGGGAGGAGCCGTTCACAGGACCGGGGGTGAACTTCACGGAGATCACATTGTCGAGCGTTGAGGTCAAGTTCCTCGGTTGGGTGGTGGAGTATGACGCTCTCAGCGCTTCCGACTTCGCGCAACACGTCGCAGCATTCACTTGGGTCTCGCCCACTGGGCTGTACATCGACGAGACCGGGACCTTGGGAGGAGACGTTCCAGCAGATGTGGTCAAGTCAGCGAGGGACGGCGGCGTCTTGGTCCTCCCACTGGTCGCGAACAGGAACTTCGACAGGCAGACCGCCCACAAGATACTCACGGAGGCGGAGACTAGGGATTCCGTCATAGGCCAGCTCGAATCATTCCTCGCCCAGGGAGGTTACGACGGGATCAACATCGACTTCGAAGACGTGCCCGAAGGCGATCGGGACGGGCTCACTCAGTTCATGGGCCTACTGGCGAGCAGGCTGAGATCCAAGGGCAAGCTGGTCACGATTGACGTTCCGGCCAAGACCTACGACGCCACGATTGGCTGGGCAGGAGCCTACGACTACGGCGCCTTGGGTGATGTCTGCGACCTCGTAATCATAATGGCGTACGACTATCATTGGTCAAGTGGCCCCGCGGGGGCGGTATCGCCCCTTGACTGGTTCGAGGACGTGGTCCGTTACGCGTCGTCAGTGATCCCAGCGAGCAGGCTGATGATTGGAATGCCTTTCTATGGGTACGACTGGCCCACGGGAGGTACGGCTTCGGGCGTCACGTTCGACGAGGCGCTTCAGATGTCAGCCGAGATGAACCGGACGATCAGGTTCGACGAGGCTACGGGCGAGTACACCTTCACCTACGTCAGGGACAATACAAGGAGGGAAGTCTGGTTCCAAGGCGCGAAGAGCGTCGAGCTCAGGCTCCAGATCCTGAAAAACCACGGGCTCGATCAGGCGGCGGCTTGGAGAATAGGGCAAGAAGACCCGCGGACATGGGAGGTCATCAGGCGGGGGTAGCGAAGGGGGCCCTGAACTGGATCTTGTTCGGAAAGACACATAAGACAGATGACGTGCTCGTCGAGTGAACGACCCTGTCCCCCTCGGCAGAGCCTGAAGCTCGAGATCAGATCTCCGTCTTCCTGACAGGAGCGGCCACAAAGGTTCTCAGGGAGAAGTTGGTCCTGACCCCGGGGTTCGAGGCCCTCAAGCCCACCAACGCGTACGAGGTTCTCAGGGGCAGGTTGGACGGGAACCTAATCATAGTGTACTCGACCGGCAAGGTTGTCTTTGAGAGGTCCGAGATGACAAGAAGGATAATCGAAGCCTCTGCGTTCGAGGTCCTAAGGGACGAAGGCACCGTACTGGGCTCTGACGAGGCAGGCAAAGGGGAACTGGTGGGCCCCATGGTGGTTGCGGCTGCGTGTCTAGACCCCAGCCAGGCGGCGGAGCTGGTGTCCTGGGGTGTGGCCGACAGCAAGGTGGTGCCGCCCGGCAGGATCCACGAACTTGCTCGCCTCATTGAGGCCGAAAGCATGGGGCACAAGGTGATCAGCATTCCTCCGATCAAGTTCAACTCAATGTACGAGGACGCGAGGAGGAAAGGGAGGAACCTAAACGACATTCTCGCCGACGCGCACTCAGAGGTGATCAGGTCGGTACTCGAACAGGTGAGCGCGCCGACCATCAGGGTGGTTGTCGACGAGTTCGACAACACGAGATCGAAGAAGAGGCTGAAGATCATACAGGAGGTTTCCGGAGGTCGACAGGTCGTGTCAGCTCCAAGGGCTGAGGTCGTCCCCTCGGTTGCGGCGGCAAGCGTGCTTGCAAGGGACGGGTATGTGACTTGGCTGGAGGAGAACCTGGACGAACAGCAGATGGCCAAGCTGAAGAACGGCAGGCTAGACATCGTGGGACGGGCATCTGATGTGCCGAAGGTGTACAAGACAAGCTACCTACAAACGGCAGGCAAGTCCAAGGGCGGGGAGAAGAGACGCCGCGAGCCCTGACGTAGGGGGTCTCTGGGTTGATGAGCTCCGATAGAGAAATTCTATATATCAATGGCGCGCGAGAGTACCTGCGACTTCCTTGGCGGAAGAGAGGAAAATAGCCGTAGTCGGTGGGGGGCCCGCCGGAATGGCCGCTGCCTCACGGGCGAGGAAGATAGACCCCCGGGCTAGAGTCACGGCCTACGAAGCGTCGAGATACGCGTCTTACGGCATGTGCGGCATACCATACTACATCTCCGGTTGGGTGGACGACCTGGCCAAGCTTGTCACATACACGCCTGAGGAATTCAAGAGGGACAGGGGTATCGATGTGCTCACAGAGACAAAGGTGGTCTCCATCGACGTGGGAGCTGGCACGGTGAGGCATGTCGGCAAAGGGGGAGAAGTCGAGTCCGAGTTCGACGTCTTGATCCTGGCCACTGGGGCAAGTCCATCCGTGCCTAGAATCGACGGTGTGCTCCTGCCAGGGGTTCACACGGTGAGACAGCTGGAGGACGCAGAGGCGATAAGGAGCAGGCTGGAAGGGGCGGAGAGAGTGGTAATCGTCGGAGCGGGATACGTCGGGCTGGAACTGTCGCAGAGCTTCAGATCTCTGGGCAAGGACGTGACGGTGCTTGAATTCCTGCCCAGGCCCATGGAGAACCTCGACCCCGACATGTCGGAGCTGGTCATGCGCGAGCTAGCTGACAACGGCGTGCACCTGGTTCTCAGCACAAAGGTCACGGCGATAGAGGGCAAGGATAGAGTGGAGCGCGTGCTGACGGACACCGACTCCTATCCCGCTGACTTGGTCATCATGGCCACCGGCGTCAGCCCAAACGTGGATCTGGCCAGGAAAGCGGGGGTGAACATCGGAGCCACCGGGGCAATAGCCGTCGATGAGCGCATGAAGACGAATGTTGAGGGAGTCCTCGCGGCTGGTGACAACGTGGAGACGAAGCATTTGGTGACGGGAAAGCCTGTCCACATCCCTCTCGCGCAGACCGCGAACAAGATGGGTCTGGTGGCGGGCGCAAACGCTGCCGGCGGGGAGGCGCGCTTCCCCGGCGT
>Ga0172362_10000315_pt1 | contig 38499 bp, 48 predicted proteins | sample LakKivs1_kivu2a2_FD_114534 | JGI IMG/M metagenome (GOLD analysis project Ga0172362, IMG submission 114534) | Sediment microbial communities from Lake Kivu, Rwanda - Sediment s1_kivu2a2 | ecosystem: Environmental > Aquatic > Freshwater > Lake > Sediment | place: Rwanda: Western Province, Lake... | reverse complement strand
TCGTGCCGTAGCGCGTCTGCGCGCTCCACTCCCCCTGCCACTAGAGGTTGCGTCGGTCCCACTCGAAGAGCACCTCGCCGGGACGACAGCGGCCGGCGGGGCCGATCTTGCGCAGATAGCGGTCGGCCTCGCCGCCGCCCGGCACCGGCGCGATGCAGGTCCGCGCGATGGATGACTGGTTCTGTGCGTGGGCGTCCGCTGCGGCGCTCGTGAGTACCGCCGCGGCAACGGCGCAGGAGAGGAGTCGATTCACGGCGTGCATGGTGCGGTCTCCCTTGGTGGGACGGGGGGCGCCCTCTTATCGTTCGGATCGTTCAACGCGTTCCTTGAGGAGCAGGGTGCTGCAGCGCGCCGTTCCCCGTCAGGGCCGCTCGGCTCGACCGCGTACGACGGTCGGGATCCATCGGTCGGGCTGCCGCCGTCGCACGCGAGTGCTGGTCGACCGACGTTCACGGGCACGAACGAGAACACGCCGGCGATCGATCGCCCGCTGGCGAAGACCGTCCTCCACGGGCGTGGCCAGCAGGTTGCCAGGACGGAGCCGTTGTGCGGAACTGCTCCGGTCCCGCCCGGTGCGGGCGGTTCTGACCGGAGGCCAGCCTTGGGAGTGACCTACCATCGCAACGATTTCGTCGACGACGCCGCCGCCACGATCAGCGTGCGCGCGAAGGCCTTCAACTACGGCCTCGGCTGCTTCGGCGGCGTCCGCGGGTACTGGGACGAGAAGCAGGGCGAGCTGCACGTCTTCCGCCTTGCGGACCACGTCGAGCGCCTCTTCGAGTCGGCGCACATCCTCGGCCTCGTGCCGACGGTGTCGCAGGACGACGTCGCGCGCATCCTCTGCGAGCTGCTGCGTCGCAACGACGCGCGCGAGGACCACTACATCCGGCCGCTGTTCTTCGTCGACTCGGACGAGCTTTCGCCGACGCTCACGGACGTCCCGACGTCGCTCAGCATCTACTGCCTGCCGCTCGGCCGCTACTTCAAGAGCGAGAGCATCGACCTGTGCGTGTCGTCGTGGCGGCGCGTCGCCGACAACGCGATTCCGGCGCGCGCGAAGCCGACCGGCGCGTATCTCAATTCTGCACTTGCGCGGGCGGAGGCGAAGCGCAACGGCTTCGACGACGCGGTGGTGCTCACGGAGTCCGGCGAGGTGAGCGAGGCGAGCGCGGCCCATCTCTTCATGGTGCGGCGCGGCGAGCTGGTGTCCCCGCCGTCCACCGCCGACAACCTCGAGGGCATCACGCGGCGCAGCATCCTCGAGCTCGCGGTGGCGGCACCGCTGAACCTGAAGGTCGTCGAGCGACGCATCTCGCGCACCGAGCTGTACGTCGCGGACGAGGTGTTCCTCTCGGGCACGGCGGCGGAGGTCACGCCGGTCGCGAGCATCGACCGCCGCCGCATCGGCACCGGCAAGGTCGGCCCCGCCACGGCGGCGATCGCCGCGCGCTTCCGCGACGTCGCGCGCGGCGGCGACCCGGCGTACGCGTCGTGGCTCACGCCGGTGTGGGGCCGCGAGACGAAACGGAGCGTCGCCGCGTCCTGACGTCACGAACCCGAAGCCGGGAGGGCCGCGATGCCGGGATCGTGACCCGCAGGGCGCGCCGATCCGCCACCCTCGTCGAGCCTTCGCGGGCTCGACTCAGCTTCGTCGAGCGGTGAGCACCATCTGCGTGCAGCGAAAGAGTGCCATCGTACGACCGGTCGTCTCGTTCGTGACGATCGCGTCCCAGACGTGCGTCTGGCGCCCGAGGTGCACCGGGGTGCAGCGGCACGCGATGCGCTCGCCGACCCGCGCCGACGAGAGAAAGTTGCTCTTGAGCTCGATCGTCGTGAACGACGCGCCGTCGGGGATGTTGTTGCCGCACCCGATCGCGGCGCAGGTGTCGGCGAGCGCGATCACCGCCGGGGCGAAGAGGAAGCCGGTGCCGGCGATCAGGTTCGGCGTCACGTCGATGTGGCCGAGAACCAGGTCGGTCGCCGAGTGGTCGAACACGCATCCCAGCTGCCCCGGGACCAGCGGGGCGAAGAAGGCGGTTGCGCCGCGTGCGCGCGCGATCGGTTCTTCGGTGTCGGGACCATCCGTGCTGCTCATGGCGCACGACTGTGTCCGCCGGCGGGCGTCGGGACAAGCAGGGCGTCACCGGAGCGCGGCCCGACGCCGCGGATCGTCGGGGGCCCTCCGGTTCGGGCCCGCCGGTGCGAAGCGTCGCCGTTGCGCAGCCTGTTGCCGTTGCGAAGCGTTGACAGGGCGACGCGCGGAGCCGTAACCAGAGGGGCCCGCCATGCCCACCAAGTTTCTGCGTCGCGACGATCAGGCCCTGCACTACCTGCACACCGGGGCGACCACCCTGCCGGACCGGCCGCCCGAAACGTCCCGCGGCGCGTGTGTCGTCTTCCTGCACGGCGAGGGCGGCAACGCGGCACTCTGGTCGCGCCAGCTGGCGCACTTCGCCGCCGCGCACAGCGCGCTGGCGCTCGACCTGCCGGCGCACGGACGCTCGTCGGGGCTCGACGGACCCGCGTCGATCGAAGCCGCGGCGACGGTCGTGACGGACTTTCTCGCCGGCATCGCGGCTCCGCCCGCGGTGCTCGTCGGTCACGGCTTCGCGGGGCACGTGGCACTGCAGGTCGCACTCGCCGGCGCCGATCGCGTGCGCGGCGTCGTGACGCTGGGCACGGCCGCGCGCGCGGCGATTCCCGACGACGCGATCGACAAGCTGCGTCTCGTCGTGCGCGGCCGCCTGGGCCAGCAGTTCGACACGCCGTACTTCGGAGCGTCGCCCGACATGAACGTCATGCGCGAGTGGTGGGGCGAGCTGGTGAAGACCGACCCGAAGGTCCGTCTCTCCGATCTGCTCGCGTACCGCGGCTCGACGGTCGCCGCGCGGCTGGGCGAGGTCGCGTGCCCGGTTCTCGTCGTCGCCGGCGAGGCCGACCGGATGTGCCCACGCGCCGGAGCGGAGGAGCTCGTGGCGGCGCTGCGGCACGCGCGTCTCGCGACGATCGCCGACGCGGGGCACGCGCTGCACCTCGAGAAGGCGACCGAGGTGAACGCCGCGATCGAGACTTTCGTGAACGAGCAGGCCGCCGCATGAGCCTGCGCAACGAGATCGCCGTCGTCGGCGTCTACGAGCACCCGCGACGCTGGGCGCCGGACAAGACCGCGTTCCAGATCGCGGCGGAATCCGCGCACGGCGCACTCGAGGACGCGGGCCTCACGATCAGGGACGTCGACGGCTACGCGACGTCGGGCGTCGGCCCGATCGGCGCGCTGTCGATGTGCCACCACCTGAACCTGAAGCCCGACTGGATCGACTCCACCGCGATCGGCGGCTCGTCGTTCGTCGCGCAGGTGGCGTACGCGGGCGCCGCGATCCGCGCCGGGCTCTGCCGCACGGTGCTGATCACCTACGGCGCCACGGCAGCCTCGGAGCGCTTCGCGATCGGCACCGGCGGTGGCTTCTCGCAGGACCCACCCGACGCCTTCGACATCCCGTACGGGCCGACCATCGTGGGAGCGTACGGGCTGGTCGCGCAGCGCCACATGCACGAGTACGGAACGACCAGCGAGCAGCTCGCCGAGATCGCCGTCACCATCCGCCGCCACGCGAGCCTGAACCCGAACGCGAAGTACCGCGATCCGATCACGGTCGAGGACGTGCTCGCATCGCGCGTGATCTCGTCGCCGCTGCACCTTCTCGACTGCTGCATGATCTCGGACGGCGGCGGCGCGCTGGTGGTGACCTCGGCCGAGCGCGCGCGCGACCTCAAGAAGCGACCCGCGCTGGTGCTCGGCGCGGGCGTCGCGAACCGGCATAACGGCATCGGCCAGCGCGACATCCTCGACATCGCGGCGCGCCAGTCGGGTGCGAAGGCGTTCGAGCGTGCCGGCGTCAAGCACGACGATGTCGACCTCTGCATGATCTACGACTCGTTCACGATCACCGTGCTGTCGACGCTCGAGAACCTCGGCTTCTGCAAGCTCGGCGAGGGCGGTGCCTTCGTGCAGAACGGACGCATCGGACTCGGCGGGGCGCTGCCGGTGAACCTCGACGGTGGCGGCCTGTCGTCGAACCATCCCGGCATGCGCGGCATCTTTCTCGTGATCGAGGCGGTCAAGCAGCTGCGTGGCGAGTCGGGCGCGCGTCAGGTGAAGGACGCGCAGATCGCGCTCTGTCACGGCACCGGCGGCTGGCTCGGCATCAAGCACAGCGGTGCAACGCTGATCCTGGGAGCTGCGTAGGATGAGGCATCGGCAGCGGATCGCCGCGCGCCCGGCGCGCGGCCGAGCGGAGCGAGCCGGGGCGTGGGGTCCCGTCGGGCTCTGCCCGATGGCGCGAGGGGAGGGGTCCCCGCGATGAGCAAGAAGCCGATTCCCCGCATCGACGAGGAGACCCGCGGTTACTGGGAAGCCTGCCGCCGGCACGAGCTCGTCCTGCAGCGCTGCGCGAAGTGCGGGACGCTGCGCTACTACCCGCGGGCCGTCTGTCCGGAGTGCCTGTCCTCCGACGCGCGCTGGGAGCGGATGAGCGGTCGCGGCACGGTCTACACCTACACGGTCACCTACCAGAACCAGGCGCCCGGCTTCCGCGACGAATTGCCCTACGTGCTCGCGTACGTGAGACTCGACGAGGGTCCGCAGATGCTCACCAACATCGTCGGCTGCAAGCCCGACGAGGTGAAGATCGGCATGCCCGTCGAGGTGACCTTCGAGGACGTGAACGACGAGATCGCGATCCCGCGCTTCACGCCGGTCGCCGAGCAGGGCTCGGGGGCGAACGCACGATGATTCTCGATCTCCATCTGCACTCGGAGGCCAGCGACGACAGCCGCGCTCCCGTCGAGGCCTATCTGAAGATCTTGCAGCGCAAGCGTGCCGAGCGTCCCCTCGACGGCTTCGTGCTCACCGAGCACCGCAAGTTCGACGCTCACGCCGACTACCGCGACCTCGAGGACAGGTACGGCCTGCGCATCCTGCGCGGCGCCGAGGTCGAGACGGAGTACGGTCACATCCTGATTTTCGGCGTGAACGCCGACATCCTGCGCCGATTCGACTTCACCAACGTCCGCCTGCCGGCGCAGGAGGTGATCACCGAGGTCGAGCGCATGGGCGGACTCGCGGCACCGTGCCACCCGGGCCGAGTGAACGTCGGGCTGTGCGCGCACTACGAGACCAGGCCGCCGCTCGAGGGCGTGGTTGCGGTCGAGGCGCTCAACGGCGGCAGCAAGGCGATGGAGAACGACCGCGTGCAGGAGCTGATGGCGCGGTACGGGTACCACGGCTTCGGCGGCAGCGACTCGCACCTGGTGAGCTTCATCGGCGTGTGCGCGACCGAGTTCGACCACGACGTCGCGGACGAGGAGGCGCTGGTTGCGGCGCTGAAGGCCGGCGCTTACCGCGCGGTGGACTTCCGCCAGCGTCCCCCTGCACCTGCGGCATCTACCGGGGGGACGGCCGGCTGATCGCGAGCAGTGCGCCGCGCCGCGGAAAGATGGTCTCGCCGCCTGCTCAGCCGCGGTCGAGCATGGAGGGGTCGAAGACCGTCGGCGGGCCCGGGTCCGTACCGCCCGGTGCCTTCGCCCCGATCATCGACGTGACGGGGCAACCTTGCAGCGCGAGGGTCGCGCCGAGCACGAGAGCCGGCAGCAAACGATCGAAGGTCGCGCCGCGCCCTCGCTTCGACGTCCTCATGGACACCGCTTGCACATAGCCCGAGGCCCTGCGATCGGCAATCCAGGGGACCGGGATGCGACGGTGGGAGCAGGGGCACGCGAGCCATGGCGTGCGCGATGCAGCGGTGGATGCGCCGGCGGACGGGACCGCATGAGCGCCGTGGCGCGCCGCTACGAGAAGCCGCGCCCACCGGGGCGGCAGTGGATCGAGTACCCGGGCGTGAGGGCGCTGCTGGCCGGGCTCCGCGCGTTGCCGCTCGCGCGTGCGAGCGACCTCATGGCGCGGATCGTCGGCGGCGGGGTGTTCGTCTCCTCGCGGCTCCGCCGGGTCGGCATGGAGAACCTGAAGCACGCGTTTCCCGACCGCGACGAGACCTGGTGGCGCGAGGTGCTGCGGGGATCGTTTCGCAGCCTCGGCCGGCTCGCGGCGGAGGTCGCGTGGTTCGACGATCTCCGCCCGGGCAACGTCCGCGAGCGGATCGGGTTCCTGGGCGCGGAGTCGGAGCGGCACTGGAAGAACGTCGTCGGTGGCCAGCGGCACATCGTTGCGACCGGACACTTCGGGAACTGGGAGCTGTTCGCACAGGCTCAGGGCCTGATGGGCCATCCGATCCACGTCGTCCACCGGGCGCTCAAGAACGCCCGTCTCGACGACCTGCTGACCCAGCTTCGCGCGCGCCGGCACCGACGTCATCTACAAGCACGCCGCCGCACGCGAGATCCTGCGGCTGCTGCGCGCGGACGAGGTGGTCGCGATCCCGATCGACCAGCACGGGATCGGCGTGCAGGGCACGCCGATCCCCTTCTTCGGCCGCCCTGCGGCGACCACGACGGCGCCTGTCCGGCTCTCGCAGCTCACGCAGGCGCCGCTGTCGGTCGCGGTGCTCGTGCGGCGCGGCGAGAGCGTCGAGCACGACATCCTGGTTCGCCCCGCGATCGATCCCCCGCCGCCGGCCCGCAGCGAGGCGGTGCTGCGCGAGGTCATGACGCGCGTCAATCTGGAGTTCGAGGAGATCGTCAGGCAGTACCCCGACCAGTGGCTCTGGATGCACCGCCGCTGGCGGCTCGGTTGAGCGAGCGCGCAGCGACGCCCGCCACGGGCACCGGCGCACGCGGGCCGCGGACGGCCGAGGACGCTCGCGCTCGCCTTGCGGGCCGCTGCGTCAGGGGGCTATGAAAGCGCCTCATGTCGGGGTCCCGGAGTCGACGGCGCAGGCAGCGTGCCGCGGCCGCGAAGAGCGGCGGCAAGGCCGGCGCGGCGCGCGCCGCGAGCGAGACCGTGCGCCGCAAGCCGGCACCGGTCGCGGCGCTGGCCACGGTCGCCGCGAAGGACACCCGCGCCGCGGACGTCGCGGCGCTCGAGCGCGAGATTCGTGCGCTGAAGCGCGCTCTCGCGGCCGCGGAGGAGAAGGCCAGCGACGCCGACGCGAAGCGGGTCCGCGCCGTCAGCCGCGCCACCGCGGCTCTGCGACGCGAGAACGAGTCGCTCGAGGCGCAGCTGACGCTGCTGGTGCAGGAAATCGGGCAGATCAAGCACCTCATCGATCGGGTCCCGATGCTCGAGACCGAAGTGCGCCTGCGCGACCTGCAGCTCGCCGAGCGCGAGCGGGCGTGGTCCGGTGAGCGGTCGCAGCTCGAGGCCGAGATCGCACGGCTGCGCGGCGCGAGCCCGAGGGGCGGCACCGGCTCGCGAACGGCGATGGCGGCGGCCGCCGCAGCGGCCGCCGGCGCGAAGCTCGAGAGCGTCCGGTGAGCGCTCCGACCCGACCCGCCGTGTCGGTGAAGTCTGCGCTCGACAAGGTCCGTGAGGCGCCGGGCTCGACCAAGGCGCGCATCCTCGATGCCGCCCAGGAGGTGTTTGCGGCGAGGGGCTTCGAGGGCGCCTCCACGCGCGAGATCGCGGCGCGCGCCGAGGTCAACATCTCGAGCCTGCACTACCACTGGGAGTCGAAGGAGACGCTCTACCTGGTGATCTTCGAGCGCATCTTCCAGCAGCTCGTCGACCTCCTGAAGGACGAGGTCGAAACGCCCTCGTCCGACGACGACGCGCGCGCCGTCATCGAGCGCGCGATGGGCGTCACGTTCGACTTCTACATCGCGAACCCGACGATCCCGAAGCTCCTCATGCGACGCATGATGGAGAGCGAGCCGGTCGAGCGGTCTGCGATGCGCGAGTCCGTCGGTCCCGCGCTGAAGGTCTTCTCGGACTGGGTACGGAGCTTCGCGCCCGACCGGCTGCCGGAGAAGGACGTGTCCTTCTTCATGCTCGCCGTGCAGTCCGTGCTCTTCATGTCGATGCTCGAGAGCCCCTTCGTCGAGGGCCTGCTCGGCGGCACCGTGCAGGATCCTCGCGTCTGCTCCCGGGTGCGCCGGCAGGTGATCCAGCTCGTCGTGACCTTGCTCGGCGTCGACTCCCACCGCGCCTAGCCGCAGCTCACGGAAGGGGTCCATCGTGAAGGCGTTCGTCACCGCGTCGTTCGACGTGGGCAGCCTCGCCCGCATCCGGAAGCACATGGACGTCCACGTCGAGGACTGGCGCGTCACGAAGAACATCTTCTTCGACGGCAAGCAGTTCGCGCGGCGCCTCGCGGAGGAAGGCTGCGACGTGATCCTCTGCGAGATCGACCTCGTCCACGCCGACGTGCTCGACGCCGTCGACGTCAAGCTGATCGGCTGCTGCCGCGGTGAGCCGGTCAACATCGACCTGGCGCTCGCGACCGCCAAGGGCATCCCCGTCTTCCACACGCCTGCGCGCAACGCCGACGCGGTCGCCGACCTGACGCTGTGCTTCATGCTGACCCTCGCGCGCCACGTCTACGACGCGGTGAGCTTCGTGAAGAACGGCGCGAACCGCTTCGGCGGCGCCGGCGACTTCCTGAAGATGTACGAGGCGATGACCGGCGTGGAGCTGTACGGCCGCACGGTCGGGATCGTGGGCTTCGGCGCCATCGGTCAGCGCGTCGCCAGGCGCGTGCTCGCGTTCGGCGCGAAGGCGATCGCGTACGACCCGTACGCGAAGCCGGAGGTCTTCGAGAAGCTCGGTGTGCAGCGCGGCGAGCTCGACGACGTGCTGCGCGCGGCAGACTTCCTGACGCTGCACGTCCCGGACGTCGAGCAGACGAAGAACATGATCGGCGCCCGCGAGCTCGGGCTCCTGAAGGACGGCGTCTACTTGATCAACACCGCGCGCGCGGCTGCCGTCGAGGAGGAGCCGCTCTTCGAGGCCGTACGCTCGGGGAAGATCAAGGCCGCGGCGATGGACGTGTTCTGGAACGAGCCGGTGCAGCCGGACAACCGCTTCGTGCTGCTGCCGAACGTGATCGCGACACCGCACATCGGTGGTGCGACGACCGACGTCGTCGTCCACCAGGGCGAGATGATCTGCGAGTCGATCGAGACGTACCTGCGTGGCGAGCGTCCGCCGTTCCTCGCCAACCCCGACGTCCTGCCGAAGCTCGGTCTGTAGCCGCCCGCCTCGCGATCCGCGTCCGGTCGCTCAGCGGGAGCGGGATCCTGGCGGCGCGTGCTTGGCGACGCTCCAGCCGCGCGCTGCGAGGCTGCTCTCGGCGAAGCTGCGCGGCAAGGCCTCGAGCTCCGTCGCGAGCGTGTCGTTCCAGCGGTTGAGCCACGCGAAAAGCGCCGACACCGCGACCAGCTCGACGATCTGCTCTTCCGAGAAGTGCCTGCGAAGCGCCGCGAAGTGATCTGCCGTGACCTCGTTCGCGAGGAGCGCCGAATCGCGCGCCAGGCGAAGAGCGGCCCGCTCCGCGTCGTCGAACGCAGGGTTGGTCTCGAATTCGAAGGCCGCGTCGAGCTTCTCGGGAGACACACCGCGGTGCACGGCACCGTGCGCGGTGTGCGCCTGGCAGTAGCGGCAGCCGGTTGCGTTGCTCGCGACGTACGCCACGAGCTGCTTGAGCCCGGGGTCGATGCTCCCTGCCGGCCCGAGCACGCTTCCGACCAGCATGCTGAACGCGCGCAGGATGTCCGGCTTGCGCGCGAGGGTGAGCAAGCTGTTGGGAACGAACCCCATGGTGGCCTCGACGAGTTGGAAGAGCGGCTCGAAGTCCGGCAGGTCCTCGCGCGACAGCGGTTCGATGTGCGGCATCGCGGCAACGTAGAGCTCTCGCCATCGCAGGGGAAGGCGAGGGGGCTGCCGTGCCCGGGATCGCTGCCGTTGCCGGTCGTTCTCGTGTGCACCTCGCCGGGCCGAGCGTTCGATCCGAGCAACCGTCGTGTGTCGCCCACGGAGATCGTGAGCGGCGGTCCGCCGAGGGACGGTATGCGTCGGTGCGGCTGCGTGAGCCGTGCCGCTGTTGACATCTGATGCGTGATGCGCGACGCTCTGATCGTTGCGAACCACGCTCGACATCGACGAGGACGTGCTCCAGGCGGCGAAAGAGCTGGCGGCGAGCCGCGGTACTACTGCGGGGCGCGTCCTGTCCGCGCTCGCCCGCGCTGCTCTCGCGCCGAGAGGCCGCTCTCCAAAGCTCCGGCACGGCGTTCCCGTGCTTCCGTCGGGGGCGGCAGCGGGCCCGGTGACGGCCGACGTCGTCAACCGACTTCGTGACGACGACTAGCAGTGCATGGTCGCGCTGTTCGACGTCAACGTACTGGTCGCGCTGTTCGACCCGGCTCACGTGCACCACGACGCCGCGCACGATTGGTTCGGTGAGCATCGCGCCCACGGCTGGGCGACCTGTGCGACGACCGAGAACGGCTTCGTCCGGGTTCTGTCCAACCCGGCGTACCCCGGTCGACGAACGTCGTTGCGGGACGCGGCGTCGAGACTCGGGCAGTTCTGCTCGAGCGGCGGGCATGCGTTCTGGGTCGAGCCAGTCAGCCTCCGGGACGAGGCACGGTTTCGCCTGAACCACGTGCAGGGACATCGCCAGCTGACCGACGTCTATCTCCTGGCGCTCGCCGTCGAGCGTCAGGGACGCCTCGTCACCTTCGATGCCTCGATTCCGCCCAAGTCTGCCATCGGGGCGACGCCGGCGCACCTGGTCGTCGTTGGGCGTTGAGGCTTCGGGCATCTCCGGTCAGAGCGATCGATCGCGGCGCCTGCGGCGCGGGTCGGTGAGGCACAGCGCGCCGACCGCTACCGACGCGACCACCCCGACGACCAGGGGCAGCAGGTGCCACACCAGCAGGTGTCACGCGGTGTCGAGCGGGCACGACATGCGAACCGACGCCGACGCGAAGAGCAGGGAGGTCATACCGGCCAGCATTCCGGCGAGCGCGGGAAACAGCGTGGCGCCGCGGCGCACGGCCAGGACGAGCACGAGCCAGGGCACCGCGGCGACGGCCAGCGTCCGCGTGGCGGATGGCCAGCCAACCGCGACGAAGTCGGTCGGATCCCCCGTGCGGTAGTTCGCGAACGGGCCCGCGAACCCGAGAACGGCCATCGCCACCGTGCCGATCGCGACCCGCCGCGCCGGCTCTCGGCCCGGGACCGCAACCAGCAGCGCCATGACCGCACATGCGGTGGCCAGGGCGATCATCGCCGTCAGCTCGATCACCAGCCGATCGAGGAGCCGCGTCGTCGCCGGATCGTCCCGGAAGGACCGACCCCTCTCGTAACAACGCGGTCGAGGTGGCGAACTACCACGGCATGAGACGATCGCAGATCTCGACGACGATGCTCGCGGCCCTCCTCGCGACGGCGCTGCACCCCGCTCCCGCCCGGGCCGGCAGCACCACCTTCACCGTCGATCCGAAGCTCGGCAACAGCGCACTCACGGCGGTGTTCGACGCGGCGATCGGCGAGCGCATCACGGCGGTCAGCTCCGCGATCGCGTGCACGATCGAGGCCGACGAGTCGACGCTCGTCGGCAGTGCCAGGTGCTCCGTTCCGCTCACCTCGATCCGGGTCGACAACGACGAGACCAAATCGGAGCACTTCGCCGAGTGGGCGACCAACAAGACGTCCGAGCCCACGGCCTGCACGCTCGAGCTCGTGATTCCGAGCCTGAAGCTGACGCCTCCGGTGGAGCCGCAGAAGCCGGCCGCATTCTCGACCGAAGGCAGGTTCACGATCTGCGGACGGCCGCGTGACGACGGTGCGGCGGAGCGCATCTCGGGAACCGTCGTCTACCTGCCCCCGGGCACGTACGGCGACGCGCGCACGTTGCGCGTCCGCGCGCGCATCGAGGGTTTCGACCGCGAACGCTACGGCGTGAGCGCGAAGAACACCGCGGGCTGGCGCGCGCGCGTGCAGCAGCTCGCGCCCGTCGTCGCCACCGAAGGAACGATCGAGGTGAACGCATTCGCGACGGCTCCGGCCGCCGGCGAAACGAAGGCCGAGTAGTCGGCCCGCACCCGGCGCCGCACAGCGGGGCCGCAAGGCGGCATCCTGCCGCAAGGAGAAGACGAGAGATGAAGAAGTCGAACCGTGCGATCCTGGTCGCGACCGCGGCCGCGACGATGCTGCTCGCCGGCAACGCGGTGGCGCGCGCCACCGACGCCGCCGGCGGCGAGGTGCACTGCGCCGGCATCAACGAGTGCAAGGGCAAGGGCAGCTGTGCCGGCGCGACCAACGCGTGCAAGGCGCAGAACGAGTGCAAGGGCAAGGGCTTCGTCGACGTGAGCAGCGCCGAGGAGTGCACGAAGAAGGGCGGCAAGGTCGTCGAGCCGAAGAAGATGTAGCTTCGACCGCTGCGCCGCGGCGGCACAGGAGGACGCGGTGCCACCACATCTCGGCCACGGGATCGGCCTCAGAACGAAGCACTACCCGCAGCTCCTCGACGGCACGCTGCGCGCGGACTGGTTCGAGGTGATCTCGGAGAACTTCATGATCGACGGCGGCCGCCCGCTCGTGGTGCTCGAGCGCGCGCGAGAGACCGCACCCGTCGTGCTGCACGGCGTTTCGCTGTCGCTCGGATCGGTCGATCCGCTGAGCGAGGGCTACCTGCAGCGCCTGCGGGCGCTCGCGCAGCGCATCGAGCCGGCGTGGATCTCCGACCACCTGTGCTGGGGCAGCCTCGGCGGACGGCACGCGCACGACCTGCTGCCGCTGCCGTTCACCGAGGAGGCCGTACGGCACGTCGCCGAGCGCGTGGCGCGCGTGCAGGACGCGCTCGGCCGGCGGATTCTGGTCGAGAACGTGTCGAGCTACGTCGCGTTCGCGCACTCGACGATGCCGGAGTGGGAGTTCGTCACCGCGATCGCCGAGCGTGCCGACTGCGGCATCCTGCTCGACGTCAACAACATCCACGTGAGCGCGCGCAACCATGGCTTCGCCGCCGAGCGTTACGTCGCGGGCGTGCCCGCCGCGCGCGTCGGCCAGATCCATCTCGCGGGGCACACGGACCTCGGCACGCACCTGCTCGACACGCACGACGGTCCGGTGGTCGAAGCGGTCTGGCGGCTGTACGAGGACGTCGTCGCGCGCTGTGGCGCGGTGGCGACGCTGGTCGAGTGGGACGACCACGTGCCCGAAGCCGACGTGGTGCTCGCCGAGGCCGAGCGCGCGCGAGCGATCGAGCGGGAGGTGCTGCGTGCAGGCTCCGTCGCTGCCTGAGCTGCAGGCGCTGTTCTGGGACGCGATCGCGAGCGCGCCGGGCGAGGCGCGTCCGTCGTCGTGGCTGTGCCACTGGATCAGCCCCGGCGAGGGGCTCGACTCCGTCCAGCGCGTCGGCATCTACGCCGACATGTACTGGGCGCGGATCCGCGACCTCCTGCGGGGCGACTTCGCCCGCACGGCGGCGATCCTCGGCGACGCGCGCTTCGACGAGCTCGCGCGCGGCTACGTGGCACGGCGTCCGTCGCGCGATCCGTCGATCGCGCACGTCGGTGAGGCGTTCGCCGACCACCTCGCGGCGCATCTGCCGGCCGACGCGCCGCCGTACCTGCCCGACCTCGCGCGTCTCGAGTGGGCGCGCGTCGAGGCGTTCACCGCGGCCGACGCGACACCGCTGCGCCTCGACGATCTGCAGCGGATGGCGGCCGACGCGCTGCCGGATCTCCACCTGCGACCGGTGCCGAGCTTGACGCTCCTCGAGCTCGCCTGGCCAGTCCAGCGGCTCCTCGCACAGGGCGCTCGGGACACGATCACTCCCGCGCCGACGCTCCTGCGCGTGTGGCGGCGCGACTTCCAGGTATTCCACGCGACCGTCGACGCGGTCGAGCGTCCCGCGCTGCGCGAGCTCCTGCGCGGCGCGACGTTCGAGGAGATCGCCGGGACGTGCCCCGACGCGGCCGACGCGGCGGGGCTGCTTGCGCGGTGGCTCGAGGACGGCTTGATCAGGGGCGGAGCCTGCTGATGGACGCACCGACGACCCTGATGGGCAACATCATGAGCCAGACGCCGCTGCTGGTCTACCTGTGGGGGACCACGCCGAACGCCGGAACGGGCAGCCCGTTCACCACCTGGCTCCTCCTCCTCTTCGTCTCGAACGCGGTCTCGCTGGTCATCGACGACGTGGACGTCGCGCGCTTCGTCCTCGGCGATGGGCAGCTGCCGCCCTGACCGGAACGACGCGCCGCGCGTGCGGGGTCGCGAGCGTGGTGTCGTCGATGCTGCTGCTCGTCAATCACCTCGACCTCGTGCTCGCGCAGCCGTTGAGCCTCGAGGTGCTGCGGCGTCTCGCGATGAACTTCGTCGTGCCGTACCTGGTGTCGTGGTACTCGTCGGCACGGGCCGCGCTCGCGCTCGAGGGGCAGGGCTGAGCTTCGGGCGCCGGACCGTTCAGGCGGCGCGTCGCCAGCGCGCGAGCCAGGTCGCGCCGAGCGCCGCCGATGCGACGAGCCCGAGCGCGACCGGGCCGAGGTGCCACACGAGCAGGTGCCAGCGCTCGTCGTGCGGGCACACGAGCTGCAGGGCCGCGGCCGCGGCGAAGAACGCCGCACCGCCGGCGAGGAGACCCGCCACCGTTGGCACCAGTGGCGCCGCGCGGCGCAGCGCGCCGACGAGAAGCAGCAGGGGCACCGCCGCGATCAGCGCGGTGGCCACCGCGCACGGCCATCCCGCCGCGAGGAAGTTCGCGTCGTGGGCCGGCGCCGCGGGCTCCCGGCCGTAGGCGAGCGTGAGCCCTGCGGTCGCGAGCAGGATCACGACGGCGCTGAGCCGCAGCGGTGGCTCCTCACCAGGAACCGACGCGCGAAGCGCGAGCGCGGCGCTCGCCACCGAGACTGCGAGGAGTGCGACGAGCTGCAAGACGAACGAGCCATCGCCGAGTCGCACCGGCAGATCCGCGCGGACGCCGATCGCGAGCACCGCGAGCGACAGGATCAATGCGAGCGCTCCGGTCCAGGTCGCGAGGCGCCGGCCCGTGGACCAGATGCGCCGCACCGGCGGAACGTCGGCGGTGAGGCGCGCGATCACGTCGTCCGTGCTCGGCCGGACTCCGGCCGCTGGCTGCTTCGAAGTCATTCGTCGTCACCACCCAGCAGGCGTGCGCGCAGTGCGCGGTAGCCGCGGTGGATGCGGACCCGCATTGCACCCTGCGAGACGCCGGCCTGCGACGAGGCCTGCTCGATCGACAGGCCTCTGATCTTGACCATCTCGAGCGCCTCGCGCTGCCCTTCGGGGAGCCCGTCGAGGATCCCGCCGATGGACGACTCGTGGCTCGGAGCGTCGGCGGCGACCGTCAGGAGATCGTCGTCGACGGCGTGCCGCTCGGCGCGGCGGCGGTCGCGGCGGAACGCGTCGGCGAGCGTGTTGCGGGCGATCGCGTAGAGCCAGGGCTCGAACGGACGCGCGGGGTCGTAGGTGTGCCGGGCGCGGTGCACCGTCATGAGGGTGTCCTGCACGAGATCCTCGACCTCCTGCACGTCGCGGACGCGACGCCGGAAGAAGCTCCGCAGGTCGGACGCGAGCCGTTCGAGGAGGAGCCGGTAGGCGTCGCCGTCGCCGCTCTGCGCGCGCGCCATCCAGGCGCCCCGCTCGTTCGGCGGCGAGAGGTCGGCATCGTTCGGCATGATGGCTCTTCGCGGTACGGCCGCGTTGCAACATCCGGGCCCGTGCGGGCGTAAGACCACCGAAGGCCCGCGGGCTGTGGCGTGACGCCCCTGTGTGTGGGCGCCGGCGATCGCGGCGACTCCCGAGCTATCGCGAGCCGATCGGCGGCACACCCGACGAGCGTACGAGCGCCGACTCGAAGGCGAGGAACTCGTCCAGGTGGTCCCTGACGATGCGCTCGACGACGTCGAGGTCGAGCTTGCGGTAGTCGTGCACCGCCACGTTGCGGAAGCCGACCATGCGCATCATCCGGTCGGCAAGCGTCTCGTCGAGCAGACCGGCGGCGCGCAGCATCTCGAACGACTCGCGCGTCTCCTGTGGCACGCCGAGACGTCGCACTCGCACCACGTGCATCGCGAGGTCGATCGCAGCCTCGCAGGCGCGCTGCAGGTTGAGGATGATCGAGTCCTGACGGGTGATGTCGTCGCGCAGCCGGCGCGGGTCACCGGCGTACTCCTCGCGGACCCGCACAACGCAGCGCTCGATGACGGCGGCCTTGTTCAGGACGACGTCATCGACCATGGATCGTCCCCTCGCGCAGCGCTTGCTGCAGGATCGCGCGGCGCTCCTCGTTGAGGCGCGCGTAGGACGCGAACACGTAGTCCGCGAAGAGCTCGTGCGCGGCCCGGTCCACGACGCAGATCGGCTTGCCGGTCGACACGACCTGCATGGCCATGACGGTCGACGCGCGACGCAGGTCCACCAGGTCGACGTTCCGTCGCAGCGCGATCGCGAGCTCCTCCTGCAGCGCGAAGCGCTGCACCGGATCGAGTGGAGCCGCTGCGAGGACGGCGAGGTCGACGTCGCTGTCCGCGCGCTCGTCGCCGCGGATCGTCGAGCCGAAACGATACACCGCGACGACGTCGGGAACCGCCTCGCGGATGATCCGGGTCGCGCGTGCATCGTCCATGGCGAGGTGAGGGTAGCGTGCTCCTCGGGGCAAGGCCACGCTTCCCGCAGCGGCGCCCTCAGCGCGATCCCGCCGTCAGGCGGGCGCGGTCGTTCAGGCTCCAGTCGTAGTCGAGGTAGGTGACCGCCCCCGGCTCGAGCGCCGCTCGAGGGACCGTCGCCGGGGCGTTCGCGCGCAGGAACGCGGGTACGCCGCCGACGCCCGCGAAGTCGTCGGCGAACCACTTCAGGATCGCCGACACCCGCACGCCGTCGCCCTTCTCCGTCGCGACGAGGCCCTTGGACGGGTTCGCGAGAAACGTCCGCGCGGCGTCGTCGAGCTGCACGTCGAGGCGCTCCGCGACGTACAGCTCGGCGCGCAGGTCGGGGCACGACAGCGACGCGCAGACGATTGCGAAGTGCACGCGCGGGTCGCCGAACTCGGGACGCAGGATCCCGTGCTCGACCTGGTCGAGCGTGCGCTCGGCACCGGCGATGGTCGCGACCCTCGTCTTCCAGATCGGGAACAGCAGGTTGCCGCCGTCCTTGATGCTCCGCATCGGGTAGCGGTCGACGACGGTCCTGATCGCCATCAGGTTGTAGGCGTTGATCCAGAACGCGAAGCGCTCGGCGCGGCTCATGCGTGTGGGGTCGGCGGCCGCGAAGTCGTCGAGCGCGCGCGGGTAGTCGGGGTCGGCGCGCAGCGCGCCGTAGTCGACGAGGGTGGACGAGATGCCGTCGATCACGCCGGGCGACACGTGGCGGGCGAGCAGACGACGGTAGGCGTCCGAGGCGAACGGTTGACCGGATCCGGTCGTCGTCGCCGCCAGTGCGAGGACGGGGACGGCACTCAGCAGCAGGGGCGCGGCGAGGATCATGGCGAGCGGGCTCCTTGCGGTCTCACGGATGTCTCTCATGGTGCGGACCACTTCGCTTCGCGAGAGCGGAAGTTACGCGGCCGCTGCCCTCACCAGGCACGACGCGTTTCGTCGAGCAGCCGCCCGTACGTTGCATCGTACGGATGCACGACGCTGACCGCGCCCGCCGCACTCTCCAGCGGACGCCCCTCGTTCGCCCACGCGAAGATCGAGCCCTCGAGGTTCGCGGCCTTCGTGAAGCCCGCGTCGCGCAGCCGCTGCACGAGCACCGACGAGCGGTAGCCGACCGAGCAGTAGGCGACGATCGGTCGGTGCGGATCGATGCGCGCGAGAACCTCCGCGGCGGATGCGTCCGGATCGACCCGGACCGCGCCCTGCAGATGGCTCACCGCGTACTCGTCGGCCGCGCGCACGTCGAGGAGCTGCGGCGCCGCGCGCGAGCCGTCGGCGAGCCACGCCGCGAGCTCGTCCGTCGAGGTCTGCGGCACGTCGGGGAAGCGCAGGCGGATCGCCGCAGCGACGCCGGCGAGCTCGGCGCCTTCGAGCGCCGAGCGCAGCGGCGTCGCGCGCACCAGCAGCAGGAGCACGATCGCGACGGCGATCGCGATCGCGACGATGGTCCGCGCCCGCACGGCTCTCGTTCTGCCGATCCGGCAGGCGTCCGTCGAGCAGGGGCTCGAGAAGTCGGCGACGCATTGCTGTCGCACGGGTCCGGAGCGGCGATCTCCTTCCCGGCTCGCGCAAAACACGTTGACTGACCTAGTCGGTCAGTTTGCAAGGCACCCATGGCGAGACAGATTCCCGCGGACCGGCTGCCGCAGCTGCTCGACGCGGCGACCCGGGTGTTCGTCGAGCAGGGCTACCGGCGCACGCAGATGGCGGACGTCGCCGCCGCGATGGGCGTCGCCAAGGGCACGCTCTATCTCTACGTCGAGAGCAAGGAGGCGCTGTTCGACCTCGTCTGCCGCTACGCCGACCAGCCGCCGCAGTCCGCGAGCGAGGTCGCGTTTCCCGTCCGCTCGCCGAAGTCCGGTGCGACCCTGCGCTACGTGCGCGATGAGCTGCAGCGTCACCACGGCGTGCCCGCTCTCATTGCCGCGCTGGCGCGAAAGCGCACCGACGACGTCGCCGGCGAGGTCGCCGCGATCGTCGGCGAGCTCTACGACCAGCTCGCGGCGAACCGCCGACGGATCAAGCTGATCGACACCTCGGCGCGCGACTACCCCGAGCTCGCCAAGCTGTGGTTCGAGGGGGCGCGTGGCGGGCTGCTCGAACTCTTCGCCGGCTACCTGAAGGCGCGCATCGCGCGCGGGCTCGTGACACCCCTGCCGGACGTCGACGCCACGGCCCGCCTGGTCCTCGAGACCACCGTGTTCTGGGCGGTGCACCGACACTTCGACTCTCAGCGGGAGCGAATCCGCGAGGACCTCGCGCGTGCGACCGTGGTGCAGTTCGTCGTCCGCGCCCTGACCAGCAAGGAGGCAGTATGACTCCCCGAGCCAACGCTCGTCGCCACGACATCGACTGGCTGCGCATCGGCGCCACGCTGCTGCTGTTCCTCTTCCACGCGGGCATGGTCTTCAATCCGGCGCCGTTCTATCACGTGCGCAAGGCCGACCTCTCGTTCGCGCTGCTCGTGCTGTGCGGCTTCATCAGCCTGTGGCACATGCCGCTCTTCTTCCTGCTCGCGGGCTGGTCGCTCTGCCCGTCGCTCCGTGCGCGCGGCGCACTCGGCGTCGCCCGCGAGCGTGCGCTGCGCCTCGCGGTGCCGCTCGTCGCGGGCGCGGTGCTGTTCATGCCGATCATCAAGTACCTCGAGCTGTCGAGCGGCCTCGACCTGAACCACGCGGGCCTGCGCGTGAGCGAGGCGCTGCAGCCCGGCTTCCGGCTCGTCATCCCGGAGGGCCTCCCGATAGCACCGCCCTTCGAGGAGTCGTTCGTCGCGTTCCTGCCGAGCTTCTTCACGCTCGAGCGCTTCACCTGGGCGCACCTGTGGTTCGTCGCCTACCTGCTCACGTTCACGCTGCTCTACCTGCCGGCGTTCGCGTGGCTGCAGCAACGCGCGTGGGAGATCGAGCGCCCGACGGCACTCGCCGTGTACGCGCCGATCGTGCCGCTGGTCGTCGTGCAGCTGGTGCTGCGCCCGCACTGGCCCGGTATCCAGAGCCTCTACGACGACTGGGCGAACTTCGCGTACTACTCGACGTACCTGCTCGTGGGCTTTCTCCTCGCCCGCCATCCCTCGCTCGAGGAAGTCGCGCAGCGAGAGTGGCGACGCGCGCTCGCGCTCGGCACGGCGACCTGCGGCGTGCTGCTCGCGGGCGTGCTGCGGCTGTACGACTCCCCGCCGGTGCTGCTCGCCGGCAGCGCGATCGCAGGCTGGTGCTTCGTGGTCACGGGCCTCGGCCTCGCGCGGCGCTTCCTCGATTTCGGCAACGACGCCCTTCACTACCTGAGCGAGGCGGCGTTCCCGGTGTACATCCTGCACCAGGCCGCGATCGTCGTGCCCGGGTACTTCATCGTGCAGCTGCCGCTCGGCATCGCGGCGAAGCTCGTGCTGCTGGTCGCCGTGTCGATCACGGTCACGTTCGCGGTCTACCACTTGGTCGTGCGCGAGCGGCCGCTCGCGCGCCTTCTGTTCGGCATGCGGCCGAAGGCGTGCCCGCTGCCGCGTCCGGCGGCGCGCGCCGCGGCGGCGGTTCCGCTCGTGCTCGTCGTCTGCAGCGTGTCCGTCGGCCATGCGGCGGGGCCGGAAGGTCGCTGGTACGCGGAGGGCGGTGCGGCGCAGGTCGAGATCGCACCCTGCGGCGGGGCGCTGTGCGGCGAGATCGTGTGGCTCAGGTCGCCGTTCGACGAGAACGGCTGTCCCCTGACCGACCGGCAGAACTCCGACGAGATGCGCCGGCAGCTGCCGATCGTCGGCCTGCAGATCCTCAGCGACTTGACGCCCATCCGGGGCGATCCCGGCCGGTGGAGCGGCGGTAGCATCTACGACCCGACCAGCGGCCGGACGTACCGCTGCGTGATGTCGCTCGACGGTCCGGACCGGCTGCACGTGCGGGGCTACTTCGGCATCACGCTGCTCGGCCGAACGACGACGTGGATCCGCGTCGGCGCGGAGCGCAGCGTGTGCGAGCAGCGAGCATCCGCCGCGGGCGACGGAGCGGGATCGTGAAGGCGCGCCACCTGATGCCGCTGGTCGGCTTCGTCGTCCCTACGGTGGTCATCGGCTACGGATTCGTGATCCCGCGGAGCTGCATCGCCGGCGTCAACGAGCTGACGATCGGGTTCGCGACCACCGTCGCCGGCGCCTGCTTGACCTACTGGCTCGGGATCAGGGCCGCCCTGCGCGATCGGGGAGATGCGTAGGTGCGCCGGCCGGAGTTCATCGCGCGGCAGTCCGCGCGGCCGAGCGGGCTCCTCGGGCGCGTGATCGCGTGGATCATGGCGCGCGAGACCGCCGCGGAGAACGCCGCCGCGTGCCGCCTTCTCGAGCTCTCGCCGACGGATCACGTGCTCGAACTCGGTTTCGGCCATGGGCACACCGTCCTCGAGCTCGCGCGATCGGTCCCCGACGGCCTCGTCGCGGGGGTCGATCACTCGGCAGAGATGCACGCCCTCGCGTCGGCGCTCTGCAGGCCGCTCGTCGCGAGCGGGCGGGTACACCTGTCGTGCGCCGACAGCAGTACGCTGCCGCACGGCGACGCCACGTTCGACAAGGCGGTCGCCGTGCACACCCTGTACTTCTGGCCCGATCCGATCCGCCAGCTCGTCGAGCTGCGGCGGGTCCTGCGGCGCGGCGGCCGCCTCGTGCTCGGGTTCCGCCCCAAGGAGGACGAGGTGAGCCGGGACTTCCCCGAGACCGTCTACCGCTTCCACTCACGCCGCGACGTGGAGGACATGCTGCTGCGGGCGGGCTTCGAGAACGTTCGTGTCGCGTCGTCGTCGGGCTTTCTGCTCGCGTGTGCGGAGTGAGCGGATCGGGTAGTCGTCGAGCGAGGACCCGATGACGCAGGGCGGAGATCGATCGTGCACGACGCGCTGATGACGCACGAGCCGCTCGTGCGCGGGCTGGCCTTCGGCGGCGTCCTCGCCGTGATGGTGTGGTGGGAGGGGGCTGCGCCCCGCCGTCCGCGCAGGATCGGCCGGGCGCTGCGCTGGAGCGGCAACCTCGGCGTCGTGGTGCTGAGCACGGTCGTCCTGCGCGCGCTCTTCCCGCTGCTCGCCGTCGGGCTCGCGGCACTCGCGGAGGAGCGCGGGTGGGGCCTGCTCAACGTGCTCGGCATCTCGGGATGGCTCGCCTTCGTCGCGTCGCTGCTCGCGCTCGACCTGACGATCTACCTGCAGCACGTGATGTTCCACGCGGTGCCGGCGCTGTGGCGCCTGCACCGCATGCACCACGCCGACCTCGAGTTCGATGCGACCACCGGGGTGCGCTTTCATCCCCTCGAGATCGCGCTCTCGATGGGGCTGAAGCTCGGCTTCGTGCTCGCCTTCGGGCCGCCGGCGGTCGCGGTGCTCGTCTTCGAGATCGTGCTCAACGCGACCGCGATGTTCAACCACGGCAACGTGCGGCTGCCGCTGCACGTCGACCGGGTGCTGCGCCTGCTCGTGGTGACGCCCGACATGCACCGCGTGCACCACTCGATCCGCCCCGACGAGACCAACAGCAACTTCGGCTTCAACGTCCCGTGGTGGGACCGCCTGCTCGGCACGTACCGCGCGCAGCCCGCCGACGGCCACGAGGGCATGACCATCGGTATCGAGCAGTTCCGCACCGAGCGCGAGCTGCGGCTCGATCGCATGCTGCTGCAGCCGCTGCACGGCCCGGCGAGCGGCTATCCGTTCGATCGGCGGGACGATGCGGCCTGACACCGCGGGCTGACGACATCGAGTCCCGTCACGGGTTGAACGGCGACGGCTCGACCGCGCCGGCGCGCAGCGGCAGCGCGCCGGGCGTCTCGCGGACCTCGTCGATCGAGAACTCGACGACGCGCTCCGCGCCGGGGAAGCGCGCCGCGCGCGCCGGATCCCAGTCGACGTGCGCGCGTCCGCTGAGCTGCAGGACGTCGCCGCTCGCGAAGTCGGCGAACGCGACGCCCGCGTTCGGGTCGCTCGCGAGGTTGCCGAGCGTCTGGAACATCGCGTTGCCCTTGTAGTCGGGCCAGGCGATGCGCCGCTCGTCGAGCACCTCGACGAAGCCCGGCGCGCCGCCGCGGTGCGAGGCGTCGAGGCCGCGCTCGGGATGGCTCGACGCGATGAAGAACGTGTCGGCCCGCGCGATCCGCAGCTGCTGCTCGCGGGTCAGCGCGTCCGTGACGGCCGTGCTCGCGGCGCGTGCGCCGCTCCCGCCGTCACCGGCGAGCGCGCGGCGCTGGATGTACTTCGGACAGTTGGCGAACACCTCGTCGACGGCGATGCGCAGCGGCCATGCCGGGCCCGCGACGCGGCCGTTCACCCGCATGCGGCGCCGCGTGGCGAGGTCGATCACGAGCGCCCCGAGCGGCGCGCCGGGAGCGAGGCTCGCCGCCAGCGGGTCACCCTCGAGCGGCTCGGCGTCGATCTCGATCACCCACTCGCTGGGCGCCGACAGGAAGCCCGGTGCGCCGTGGACGAGGGACGCCCACACCCGGCGGTCCGCGGCGCGGCTCGCCAGGACCGCGAACGGCTGCTCGAGCAGGAAGTCCCGCGCCGCCTGCGGGATCTCGTCGTGGATGCTGCCGGCGACGCGGCCCGCCATGCCCGAGACCCCGGCGCGCTCCTGCACCGCGCGCTCGCCGTCGTGGAATGCGTGTGGCATCGAAATCCTCCTCTGCTGCGTGTGGCGCTGCCGCTCGACCGCGCTGCGGCGCCGTCGAGCGCTGAGCTGCGCGGCCGAGCGCTGGCGCGCCGGGATCAGAAGAAGCCGCAGCTCGGCGCGCCGGACGTCGGCGCGTGCGCGTGCTGCAGGCCGTCGCTGGTGAAGATCTCGAGCCGCGTGCCGTCCGGGTCCTCGAAGAAGATCCCGCCCGAGCTCGCGCCCTCGCCGTGCGGCACCGCTCCCTCGTAGAGGAAGCGGCCGCCCGCGTCGCGCACGCGCGCCTCGGCGGCGCGCACGTCGGCGAGCGTCGGCACGCGGAACGAGAGGTGGTGCAGGCCGGGACGCCGTCCATCGAAGCGGCCGTCGCTCTGCTGCCACAGCGTGAGCGCCAGCGTGTCGCCGTTCTTCAGGAAGGCGAAGCGTCGCGACGCCTCGTCGGAGCGTCCGCCGACGCTGAAGCCGAACACGCGCTCGTAGAAGCGCACGGCGCGGTCGAGGTCGGTGACGTTGATGCCGACGTGGCCGGTCGTGAAGGCCGTCTGGTGATCGTTGCTCGACATGTTCCTGTCCTTCGCGGCGCCACTTCGGCGGAGGCGCCTCCTGCATGGCTCCGACGACCGTCGGTGGCCGGTCCCGGCGACATTGCAGCGACCGTGCCGTCAGACGGGACTCGAGAAACACCGGTGCCGGCTTGGGTTCCGGCATCACCGCTACAATGAAAAGTCGTGGTTCAACGAAAGATCACCATCGATCATAACGAAGTTTCGTTGTAGACTGCGCCAGCCATGACCGAGGATGCCCTGCTCAAGGTCGCGCTCGCCGCCGCCGAGGCGCGCGACCCCGCCGCCGTGCTGAGCACGGTGGTCGGCGGCCTCACCTCCGACGCCGGACTCGCGCTGGCGCGCGTCTGGCTCGTCGCCCCCGGCGGCCCGTGCGACGCCTGCCCGATGCGCGACGAGTGCCCCGACCGGACGCGCTGCCTGCACCTCGCCGCGAGCGCCGGCAACCCGCGTCACGAGCCGCGCGAGCGCTGGTCGCGCGTCGACGGCGACTTCCGCCGCTTCCCGCTCGGCGTGCGCAAGGTCGGGCGCGTGGCGGCGAGCGGCGAGTCGCTGCTGGTCGCCGACGTCGAGCGCGACGCGGCGTGGATCGCGCGACCCGAGTGGGCGCGCGCCGAGGGGATCCGCAGCTTCGCCGGCCACCCGCTGGTGTTCCGCGGCGAGGTGCTCGGCGTGCTCGCGGTGTTCTGCCGCGCCGGCATCGATGCCGCCCGCTTCGCGGAGCTGCGCGGCTTCGCGGCGCAGGCGGCGGTCGCGATCGCGAACGCGCGCGCCTTCGCCGAGCTCGAGCAGCTGCGCGCGCAGCTCGAGCTCGAGCGCGACTACCTGCGCGACGAGGTCCGCGAGGCGCGCGCGCCCGGCGGCATCGTCGGTGCGAGCCCGGCACTGAAGAGGGTTCTCGGGCAGATCGAGCTGGTAGCGCCGACCGACGCGAGCGTGCTGGTCCTCGGCGAGTCCGGCACCGGCAAGGAGCTGGTCGCGCAGGCGCTCCACGAGCGCAGCGCGCGCGCCGCGGCGCCGCTGGTGCGCGTCAACTGCGCGGCGGTGCCGCGCGAGCTCTTCGAGAGCGAGTTCTTCGGCCACGCGCGCGGGGCGTTCACCGGCGCGCTGCGCGACCGCGTGGGGCGCTTCGAGCTCGCGGACGGCGGCACGATCCTCCTCGACGAGGTCGGCGAGATCCCGCTCGAGCTGCAGGGCAAGCTGCTGCGCGTCCTGCAGGAGGGGACGTTCGAGCGCGTCGGCGAGAGCCGCACGCGGCGCGTGAACGTGCGCGTGGTCGCGGCGACCAACCGCCAGCTCAAGCGCGAGGTCGAGGCGGGTCGCTTCCGCGAAGACCTCTACTACCGCCTCGCGGTGTTCCCGATCGAGCTGCCGCCGCTGCGCGAGCGCCGCGGCGACGTCGGCGCGCTCGCGGCGCACTTCCTCGCGCTCGCGGAGCGCAAGCTCGGCCGGAAGGGCCTGCGGCTCACCAACCGCGACGTGCAGGCGCTCGAGCGCCACGCCTGGCCGGGCAACGTCCGCGAGCTCGCGAGCGTCGTCGAGCGCGCCGCGATCCTGGCGCGCGACGGACGGCTCGCGATCGACGCCGTGCTCGAGCGCGCGGAACTGCCACGCGCGTCGCAAGGACCGCAACCGGCGAGTGCGCCGTCGTCCGCGGGCGCATCCGAGCCGACTCCCGCGTACGGGATCGAGACCGAGCGCGAGCGCAAGCAGCGCGAGCGCGCCAGCCTCGAGGCGGCGCTCGCCGCGTGTGGCGGCAAGGTTTACGGTCCAGGCGGTGCGGCGGAGCTGCTCGGCGTCCGGCCGACGACGCTCGCGTCGCGCATCCGGGCGCTCGGCCTGCGCCGCGTCCGTCCCGACCGCCTCTCTCGGTGAACTGCGACGCCCCCCGTTTCCGTACCTGCCGGCTTGCCCGACGGCCGCGAACCGCATAACGCTGCCTCGCGCGGATGATCGAGGTAGCGCATCTCACCAAGGAGTTCGGCGACTTCACGGCGGTGCGCGACGTGAGCTTCACGATCGCGCCGGGCGAGTGCGTCGGCTTTCTCGGTCCGAACGGGGCGGGAAAGACCACCACGATGCGCGTCATCGCGGGGATCTTTCCGCCGACCACCGGGACGGTGCGCGTCGCGGGCCACGACGTGCAGCGCGAGCCCGACGCGGCGCGGCGCCTGGTCGGCTACTTCCCCGAGAACGCGCCGTACTACCCGGAGATGAGCGTCGAGGAGTACCTCGCCTTCGTCGCGCGGGCGAAGCGGCTGTCGCGTGGCGTGCGCCGCGCCGAGGTCGAGCGCGTGATCGGTGCGACGTCGCTCGGCGAGATGCGGCGGCGCCTGGTCGGCAAGCTCAGCAAGGGCTTCCGGCAGCGGGTCGGACTCGCGCAGGCGCTGCTCGGCGATCCGCAGGTGCTGATCCTCGACGAGCCGACGTCCGGTCTCGACCCGGAGCAGGTCGCGGACATCCGCGAGCTGGTGAAGGGCCTGCGCGGTCAGCGGACGATCATCTTCTCGAGCCACATCCTGTCGGAGGTCAGCCAGGTGGCGCAGCGCGTGGTCATCATCAACCGCGGCCGCGTCGTGGCGGAGGACCGTCCCGAGGGGCTCGCGCGCCGCATCGAGGGCGCGGTGACGATCCACCTCCGTGCCGAGGCGCCGGAGAGCGAGCTGCGCGCACTGCTGTCGGCGATCCCCGGTGTGCACGACCTCGCCGTCACGGACGGCCGGCTGCGCTTCCACGCCCGCGACGACGCGGTGGTCCGGGAGGTGTCGCGCGCGGTCACGGCGCAGGGCTGGATCCTGCTCGAGCTGTCGCGCGACTCGCTGTCGCTCGAGGAGATCTTCCTCCGGCTCGTCCACGACGGCGATCCGGCGCGGGGAGCGGCGTGATCGCGATCATCCGCAAGGAGCTGGTGTCGTACTTCAGCTCGCTGCTCGCCTGGGTGGTGATCACGCTGTTCCTCGGCGTGTCGGGCTTCTACTTCTACTCGAACCTGTCGTTCTTCCTGCTGAGCGGCGGCTTCGACGTCGCGCGCGGCCTCTGGCAGTTCCAGCTGCACGACATGCGGCAGATCATGGTGTCGCTGCTGCCGCTGCTCACGATGCGCCTGTTCGCCGAGGAGCGCCGGCTCGGTACGCTCGAGCTGCTGTGGACCTACCCGCTGCGCGACGTCGAGATCGTACTCGGCAAGTACCTGGCGTCGCTGCTGGTGCTGCTGCTGATGCTCGCCCCGACCCTGGTCTTCCCGGCGCTGCTCACCCAGACCAACGCGCCGGTCGCGATCGGTGCGCTGCTCGCAGGCTACCTCGGGCTCTTCCTGCTGGGCGCAGCCTTTCTCGCCTGCGGGATCCTGGTCTCGGCGCTCACCGACAGCCAGGTGCTCGCCGCCGCGGTGACGTTCAGCCTGCTGCTGCTGTTCTGGATCATGACGTGGAACGAGGCGGCGGTCGGCGCGCCGGTGCTGTCGGTCCTGTCGCGGCTCTCTCTGTTCGACCGCTTCTACGTGTTCTCGCGCGGCGGCATCGACACGCGCGACGTGACCTTCCTGCTGCTGTTCAGCGCGGTGTTCCTCGCCTGGACGGTGCTGGCACTCGGGTCGCGGCGCTGGCGGGGCGTCAAGTAGTGCGCCCCTGTCCGGGCGGGAGGACCGCTTGAGCCGGCTCGTGCACTGGGTCGCGTTCGTGCTCTCGCTCGCGGCCGTGCTCGCGGTGGCGGTGGCGCTGCAGGCGTTCTCCGACCTCTTCAGCCGCCGCTTCGATCTCACGACGACGCAGATGCTCTCGCTGTCGCCGTACACGCTGTCGGTGCTCGCCGAGGTGAAGAAGCCGCTCGACGTCGAGGTGTACTACGAGCGCGGCGAGCGGCAGCGGGCGCGCGATCTGCTCGCGCTCATGCAGGACCACGCGCCGCTGCTGCGCTACGAGCTGGTCGACCTCGATCGCAACCCGGCGCGCGCGCGCGAGCACCGCGTCGACCACTACGACCGCGCGGTGCTGAAGTACGACGGGCGCGAGGTCGTCGTCTTCGCCGGCAACGAGGAATCGCTGACCGGCGGCATTGCGCACATCCTCGCCGAGCGTGCGCGCGTCCTCTACTTCCTCCAGGGCCACCAGGAGCGCTCGCTCGGTGCCGGTACCCCGGAGAACTGGGGACGTGCGGCGCAGGTGCTGCGCAACGAGGGCTACGAGACCCGTCCGCTCTCCCTGCTCGAGCTCGCGAGCGTGCCCGAGGACGCGAGCGCCGTGATTCTCGCCGGCCCCGAGGCCGACGCCGCCGAGGGTGAGCTGCGCGCGCTGAGCGCATACCTCGAGCGCGGCGGGTCCGTGCTGGTCGCGGTCGATCCCGTTGCGCTGCCGCAGCTCGAGGCGTGGGTCGCGGGCTACGGCTTCGCGATCGGCGACGACGTCGTGATCGATCGGGCGAACCGCGTCTACGGTAGCGACGGCACCAACGTCGTCGTGCCGTACTACCGTGACCACGAGGCGACCCGCGGCCTCGACACGCCGTCGGTGCTCGGCCGCGCGCGCTCGGTGGGGCTGACGGAAGGTCGGGAGGACGACGTGCCGCGCGGGCCGAGCGTGGTCGCGCGCACGGCGAAGGAGAGCTTCGCCGCCCAGGACGCCTCGCGGACGCGCGCGGGCGAGGTGACGTTCGACGAGCAGCGCGACCGTCCGGGGCCGATCGGCGTGATGGCGGTCACCCTCGTCGAGCCGGACGCGGCTCGGCCCGGTCGCCTCGCGCTCGTCGGCGACGCCGACTTCGCCAGCGACGCCTTCTTCTCGCTGATGGGGAACAAGAACCTGCTCGTCAACACGATCGGCTGGCTCGTCCCGACCGGTGCCGAGGGCGCGCGTCCGCGGGCGGAGGCGACGCAGCTCGGACCGATGTCGCCGATGTACGTCTCGGACGCGCTCGTGCAGGCCATCTTCCTGGTGGCGGTCGTCGCGCAGCCGGCTCTGGTGCTGGCGATCGGCATCGTCGTGCTGATCGGGCGCCGGCGTCGGCGCTAGGAAGCCGGCACGATGTCCCCCGGACGACGGAGCCTGCTCTCGCTCGCGGTGATCGCGATCGCTCTCCTGGCGACGTGGACCGCGCACCGCCTCGAGCCGCCGCCTCCGGCCCCTCCCGGTGACGCCGTGCAGCCGGTGCTCGACGTGGCCGCCGGCGACGTGCGGGCGATCGCCGTCCGGAGCTGGCAGGGTGCGCTGCGCGCGCATCGCACGCCGTCGGGCTGGCAGGTGGACGAGGTCCGACTCGGACGCGGCACGAGTCCCCCCGAGGCGGGCACGCCCGTGCCGGCGCCCGGCGACGTGGACCAGACGCTCGAGACGCTGGTCGGCGAGATCGCGTCGCTGCCCGAGATCGACCGCTTCGCTCCCGACGGCGTGAGCGCGCGGGACTTCGGCCTCGACCCGCCGCAGGCGACGGTCACGCTCGAGCTCGCATCGGGCGACCGGCGCACACTCGAGATCGGTGAGCTGACGGTGACGACGTCGGCGCTCTACGCGCGTGTGCTACCGGGAAGCGACGTGTTCCAGATCGGCAGCCTCGTCTTCAACAACATCGCGGCGGCACTGTTCCGCCTGCGCGCGCTCGCGGACCCGGCGGAGACCGCCGGAGGAGAGCCGTGAAGCTGCTCGGCGACTGGCTGCGCGCCGTGGCACGGGACGACGGTGCGCGCGACGCGTTCGTTTGCCGCGATCCGCGCGAGCCCGACGGCCCCGCGCGGCGTCTCACCTACGCCGACTGGGACCGTCGCTCCGACGCCATCGCCGCGGGCCTCGTGGAGCTGGGCTTCGTCAAGGGCGACGTGCTCGCGATCCTGCTGCCGCCGCGCGTCGAGTACGCCCTGTGCTACCTCGCGGCGGCGAAGATCGGCGTCATCACCACCGGCGTCAATCCGCGTTTCGGCGACGGCGAGATCGAGCACGTCCTGCGCGACAGCGGCGCGCGCGCGGTGGTCACGCTCGAGCGGCTGGGCGATCGCGAGCTCGCGCCGCTGGTGCGGCGTCTCGGCGCCCGCATCCCGACGCTGGAGCAGGTGATCGTCGCGGGCGGCGCCCGCGAGGCGGAGGGCAAGGCCTGCGGCCGCGATCCGCAGGTGCGCGCGCCGTCGCTGACGACGCTCGCCGCGGTCGAGGGGACGAGCGACGAGGGCGGCGCGTCGCGGCATCCGGAGGCGCCGGCCGTCGATCTCTCGCCCGACGATCTGGTGGCGCTGGTGTACACCAGCGGGACCACCGGCAAGCCGAAGGGCGCCGCGTTCAGCTACGCGAACCTGGAGGCGATCCGCCCGACGCGCGCCGAGATGCTGCAGGAGTACGGCGAGCGGTCGCTCGCGACCGGCACACCGTTCTCGCACGTGGGCTTCATGACCAAGATCGTCGCCAACGTCGCGGGTGCGCAGACCACGGTGCTGCTGGAGACGTTCAAGGCTCGTACCGTGCTCGAGACCATCGCGCGCGAGCGCATCACCTACCTCGGCGGCGTGCCGGCGCAGTTCGCGCTGATCCTGATGGACCCCGAGCTCGAACGCTTCGACCTGTCGTCGCTGCGCACGGGGGCGATCGGCGGCGCGCCGTTCACACCCGAGCTCGTGCGCGGCATCCGCGAGCGGCTCGGGATCGAGCTGGTGACGCGCTACGCGTGCACGGAGACGGCGGTCGGCACGGGCTCGCGGCGCGGCGACGACGAGGAGCGTCTCGCGGGCACCGTCGGCCGCGCCAGCGACATCGTCGAGCTGCGCGTCGTCGACGAGGCGCGCCATCCCTTGCCGGCGGGCGAGGTCGGCGAGGTGGCGATCCGCTCGCCGGCGGTCATGCGCGGCTACTGGAGGCAGCCCGAGGCGACCGCGGAGGCCCTCGACGCGGACGGCTTCTACTACACCGGCGACCTCGGCGTCCTCGACCAGGACGGCTACCTGAAGCTCGTGGGCCGGAAGAAGGAGATGTACATCCGCGGCGGCTACAACGTGTACCCGGTGGAGGTCGAGGCGGTGCTCGGCGAGCACCCGCGGATCGCGCAGGCGGGGGTGGTCGGCGTGCCCGATCCCGTGCTCGGGGAGCGTGGCGTCGCCTTCGTCGTGCCGCGCGACGCCGCCTCGCCGCCCGACGCCGACGACGTGCGCGCCTTCGTCGGCCGGCAGATCGCGGACTACAAGGTCCCCGACCGGGTCGTCGTCTGCGGCGAGCTGCCGCTCACGCCCGGGATGAAGGTCGACAAGGCGGCGCTGCTCGCGCGCGCGACGGGCGGGGACGATGCTTGACGTCGCGCTGCCCGTCGGGGTCCCGCAGTGACGGGCGGCAGCGGTACGGGTGTCCGCGGCCAGGGCGTTCTCGGGCGGTGCGGCGTGATCGACGCGCGCCGGGCCGTTCTGCTCTCGACCGGGCTCTCGGCGACGCTGCACCTGCTGATGGCGGGCTCGCTGCCGCTGATCCTCACGCCCGACTCCGGTGAGTACGTGCGCGGCGCGGTCGCGCTGCGCGACGGCAGCGGACCGTGGGTCGAGATCAGCCGCACGCCCGGCTACCCGGTGCTGCTGGCCGCGACCTTCGCGCTGTTCGGCGTCGGCGCGGGCGGCATCCTGATCGTGCAGAACCTGCTCGCGGTCGCGAGCTGCGCGCTGGTGACGTTCGCCGCGGCGCGCGTCGCGTCGCCGCGCGCCGCCCTCGCCGTGGGCGTGCTGTACGCGGTCGAGCCGTGGTCGCTCGCACTCGCGAACTACGCTCTCACGGAGACCGCCACCACGTTCGCCGTCGTGCTCGCAGCCGTCCTCGTGCTCGGCTGGCGCCGGTCGACGGCGTCGGCGGCAGCCGCCGTCGGTGCGGCGCTCGCGCTCGCGTGCCTCATGCGGCCCGCCGTCCAGTCGCTCACGCCGTTCTTCGCGCTGGCGTGGCTCGTGGGAGCGGACGGGACGCCGCGTCGCCGCGTCGGCCTCGGCGTGGTGCTCGGCGCGACGTTCGCGGCGTGCTGCGCGCCGTGGCTCGCGTACAACGCGTCGCGCGGCGTGCACGGCCTCGCGGGCGCCTCCGGTACCGTGCTGTGGTACGGCGCTGCGATGGCGGGCCTCGTCGACGCCGACGGGGCGCCGGACGACCGCACGCGAGAGGTCGCCGCGGTCGAGCTTCGTCCGGGCGCGGGAGACCCCGAGGTGCACCGCGTGATCTTCGCCGCCGACGCCTACCGCTCGCTCGAGCAGAGCGAGCGCCTCGGCGCGTGGGCGCGCGCCGGGATCACCCGCCGACCCCTCGCCTATCTGGCGGCCGCCTGGGACGCGCTGCGCTGGCAGCTGAACGTCGGCGCGGCTGGCCGCCCGCCGATGTACGACGAGCTGCGGTTCTTCCTCGAGCGACTCACCTGGGACACCCACGACCCGCCGCGCGCGGGCGCGCCCAACTTCCAGAACCCGGGCCAGCTCCCGAAGCCGTGGGCGTTCTCGGTCGCGTGGCACGGCGGCGTCCTGCAGACGTACATGCGTGCGGCCGCGCGGTCGCCGCTGCACGGGGTGCCGCAGCTGCCGCTCGCCCTGTGCGCGCTCGCCGCGTGCGCGCTGGCCGCGTGGCGCGGCGCGTGGCCGCTGGCACTCGTGCTGCTCGGCACGATCGCCTTCGTGCTCGTGCACGCGGCGCTCCTTCTGCCGGTCGCGCGGCACGCGATGCCGGTGTGGACCGTGTGGTACGTGGCGGCGGCGTACCTGCTGCGGGCGGGCGACGGTCGGACGGCCTGACCGGTGTCCGACGTGCAGCAGCGCAACCCCGTCCCCGGCGGCGCGTTCGATGCGGCGGCATTCCTGTGTCCGCTGGTGCTCTACGTCTGGACGGCGGCGCCGACGGTGACGCTCGAGGACTCCGGCGAGTTCATCACTGCCGCCCATCGACTCGGCATCCCGCCCCCCCCCCGGATACCCGCTGTGGTGTCTCTGGGCCCACCTCTTCACCTGGCTTCCGTTCGGGTCGGTGGCGGAGCGTGTGCACTGGAGCAGCGGAGTCGCGGGAGCCGCGGCGGTGTGGCTCGTGTTTCGCGTGGCGCTGCGGGTGCTCGGCGACCGCAGCGCTGCGTTGCTCGGTGCGCTCGCACTCGGCGCCTCGACGATCTTCTGGGCGCAGTCCGTGATCGCCGAGGTGTACGCGCTCAACGCCGCCCTTTGCATGCTGCTGCTCCTGCTGGCGCTGCGCTGGCGCGACGACCGGCGGGTGGGCTGGCTCTACGCGCTGGCATTCGTCGTCGGTGCCGGGATGGGCAACCACTTCCTGCTGGCGCTCGCAGCCCTGCCGGTGCTCGGGCTGCTCGTCGTCGTGGACCGGCGAGCGCTGCTGCGACCGCGGGTGCTGGTCGTCGGCGCGCTGCTGCTCGCCCTGGGCCTCGCCGTGAACCTCTATCTGCCGCTACGCGCGGCGGCCGATCCACCGCTCAACATCGGTAACCCGCGCACGCTCGCCGGCCTGGTCGCGCACGTGCGCCGCGACGTCTACTTCTCGGAGCTCGAGTCGGGGCGTACCGCCGGCGGCGTGCGCGATGCGCTGCTACATACGCGCGACGCATGGCATGACGCGCCACGCTGGTTCGGCTGGCCGCTCGCCGTGCTCGCACTGCTCGGCGTCATCGCCTGGCCGCGTCGTGCGCGCGACGTGCTGGTGACGACGCTCGCGATCGCACTGCTCGGCACGCTGGTGCTCAACCTGCAGCTGCACGCGCCGCACACCCCGCTCTGGATCTACGCGCATCGCGTCTACTACTTGCAGGTACACGCGATGATCGCGCTGTGGATCGCGTCGGGCGTGCACGCGCTCGCCGGTGCGGCTGCAGCACGTGGGGCCAGGGCGCAGTGGATCGTCCGTGCCGCGGTCGTCGTCGGAATCCTGTGGAGCGGGCTCCGCGGCTACGACGTCGCCTCGCACCGCGGCGACCGTGTGGGTCGCGACCTGGCGCTCGATCTGCTCGACGCAGCACCGCCCGGAGCGGGCTTCCTGCCGGTCGGCGACGCCCTCGTCTATCCGCTGCTGTACGCCCGCCACGTCGAGGGGCTGCGGCCCGATGTCAGGCTGGTGTCGCGCGAGTACGGTTGGCGCGGCGAGGCGTATTCCACCCTGCTTGCGGGTGACCCGCTGAGCGATGCGATGCGCGACGCGATGCCCGCGCTGCGCGGCCACGTCGCCGTGCCGCGCGGGCTCGTCTACGTCCTCGAGCCGGGGCCGCTGCCGCCGATGGACGCGCGCCGGCGCTGGGCGTCGTTCGTGCCGCTGCCCGGACCGCCCCGCGACCGGGGCCTCGAGGCCGCCGCCGCCGACGATCTCTTCGTGGACGCCGTACGCGCTCGCTACGCCGCGTACCACGCGCGCCTCGGCGCGCGGTCGCTCGCGCTCGGAGACGAGTCCGCGGGTATGGCGTCGCTTGATCGCGCCGAGGCGCTCGACCCCGGCGATCCGCACGTCGCGGTGCTGCTGTTCGACGTCTACCGCGACTTCGGTGTGCGCCCGGAGCGCTGGCGTCCGTTGCTCGAGGGCGCGCTGGCCGAGTGGGACCGCGCCTACGATCCGCACGACGCCCGTTTCGACTGGCTGCAGCGGGTCGACATCGAGCGCCGGCTCGCCGGGGTCGCAGGCTCGCCCGCGCCGGCCGCTCCCTAGTGCACTAGCCCGCGGCGGCGGGCGTCGCTTCAGTACGAGCTGGCCGCCGAGCGCGCGACGTCCTGCCGCGCGTCGAGACGGTCGACGGGTGGGCCCTGTGCGAGCCAGTCGGTCGCCGCGCGCTGACCGGCGGCGTACATCGCCTGCATCGTGCCGCGCTGGAAGTTCAGGTACGAGCCGGCGCTGAACAGCGCGCGGTCGTGCGCCGGACGCAGCGCCTCGTACAGCTTGACCTCACGGTACGGGCTGCCCTCGATGTGCGACAGGCGGTTGCGGTCGAGGAGCAGCATGCGGTCGACGTTGTAGGCGTTCTCGAGAAACGAATCGGCCGTGCGCTCGATCGCGCGTCCGAAGCGTGCGAGGTTTCCGGTCCGGCACTGCTCGGTCACCAGCACGGTGATGATCTGGTCCGCCCCCAGGGCGACCGCAGGCGCGAGCGGGGTGTTGACCAGCAGACCGCCGTCCCAGAGAAGCCGCGTGCCGATCGGCACCGGGCTGAACAGAAGCGGGATGCTGGCGCTCGCGACCAGCATGTCGACGCTGATCGCCGGCACCACGACGTACTCCGAGGCCGGCACCGCGGGAACGGGACCGGTCACGTAGCGCACGACCTTGCCGGTGTGGATGTCGACCGCATTGATCGCGACGCGGCGCTTGTTCGGGATGCGGGTGCCGCCGAAGAGCTTGACCAGGCGGTCGCGGAGGCGGCCGGTGTCGACGAGAAACGGCTCCTGGATGCCCTCGAGCAGCTCGCTCACCAGATCGAAGCGGCTCGTCAACAGGAAGTCCATGATCAGCGCCGAGAGCGAGCCGAGCTGCGGCGGCCAGTACCAGCGCGCGCGCTGCATCAGGCGCAGCGCATCCGACGGCAGGCGTCGCGGGAAGTCGATCAGCTCGCGCGCCGAGATCTTGAGGAGGGTCTGGAACAGCGAGCGGAAGAAGCGCGCGCTCGCGACCACGGGCGGGTCGTCGGCCAGGCCGTACCAGAAGTCCATCATCTCGCTCGGTGTGAAGCCGGCCGAGATCATGGCGGCGTTGAGCGCGCCGGCGGACGTCCCGCTGAGCACCTGCGGTCCGTCCGCGAAGCGGGGGTCGCGCAGGAGGCGCTCGTAGACGCCGACCTGCAGGGGGCCCCGCGCACCGCCGCCGGACAGCACCAGGCCGACCTTGCCGCTGCCTTCGCTGTTTCGTGTTATCGTCGTGACCACGCGACTGCCTTATGCCTGATGGATTCTGCGCGCGCCAACCATGAGCTTGCTCGGCGCACTCATCGTATCGGCCGTGGTGACGGCCGGCCTTACCTCGCGCGTGGCGTGGCCGCGGCTGGTGGTCGAGGAGTTCCCGGGGCCCGTCCGGCGGGCGCTCGCCTACCTGCTCCTGACGGTCACCCTCGCAGTCACGGCGATCCTGCCGATCTCGCGGATCGGGCAGCCGGCGCCGCTGGTCGACTTCGAGCAGATGTCGGGCCCGGAGCTGTTCCTCGGGCATGCGATCCTCGCCGGCTCCCTGCTCGGGTGGTGGGCGCTCGCCGGCTTCCGGCCGCTGGGTGCGTTCCTCCACCTGCGGCTCGACCGGCCGCGGCAGCAGCTGCGCGAGGGGGTGCTCACCGGGCTCTTCGGCTGGGCGATCACGATGCTCGCGATGGCGCTCGCAGGAGCACTCCTCGGCATCGGCGGCGACGCGGCGGGCGGCGTCGAGCCCCGGATTCCGGAGATGGTCCGCGGCATCGTCGGGCTGTCGGTGCCGACGCGGCTTCTGCTGGTGTGCTCGGCAGGGTTCTTCGAGGAGCTGTTCTTCCGCTCGTTTCTGCAGGCGCGCAGCGGCCTCCTGCTGTCGACCGTCCTCTTCACCGCGAGCCACGCGAGCTACGGCATGCCGTTCATGCTGCTCGGCGTCTTCACCGTGTCGGTGGTGCTCGGGCGCGTCTTCGAGCGCCGTGCCGACGTCGTGCCCTGCATGGTCGCGCATGCGGTGTTCGACGCGATCCAGCTCTTCGTGATCCTGCCCCTGGTGGTGGCGGGCGGGTGAGCATGCCAAGATCCTCGGTCGTGGCGGAGCAGGAGCGCACACCGTTCCTCGTCCCGGTGGACGACGAGCACGTCCGGCGGGAGCGCGCGAAGGCCCGCGAGCTGCGCGACTCGCAGTGGTGGAAGCGGCGCCGCTCGAGCGGCGCCTGCCACTACTGCGGCCGGAACGTGGGTGCCAAGGCGCTGACGATGGACCACCTGGTGCCGATCGTCCGCGGCGGCCGCTCGACGCACGGCAACTGCGTGCCCGCCTGCAAGGACTGCAACAGCGCGAAGAAGCACAGCCTGCCGACGGAGTGGAGCCCGGCCTCGGGCGGCCCCGACGGCGACCCGGAGAGCGGTCGATGACGGTCGACGACCTGCCGCTCATCGAGGAGCGGGCGCGCATGCACCGGCCGTTCACGGCGGAGCGGAAGCCCGTGATGCGCGCCGCGGTGGCGATGGTCGTGGCACCCGACGGCGACGAGCTCGCATTGCTGCTGATCGAGCGCGCGCAGCATCCCCTCGACCCGTGGTCCGGGCACATGGCGTTTCCCGGCGGGCGCCACGACGCGACCGACCCGTCGCTCGAGCGCACCGCGATCCGCGAGACGCTCGAGGAGGTCGGGATCGACCTCATGCGCCACGGGCGCTTCGTGTCGCGCCTCGACGAGCTGCAGGCGCAGGCGCGCGGCCGCGACCTCGACATGGTGATCTCGCCGTTCCTGTTCTTCCTCGACCGCGCGCGTGAGACCACGCCCGACACGAGCGAGGTCGCGGGCACGCTGTGGGTGCCGTTGCGCGTGTTTCGCGACGAGCGCCACCAGGGCACGACGCACTTCTCGCGCGACGGCTTCGGCGCGGACTTCCCGGCGTTTCTCTACCAGGGCAAGACCATCTGGGGGCTCACGTACCGCATCCTGAGCGGCTTTCTCGAGCTGGTGCGCGGCGTCGGCGAGGACGCATCCGCCCGGACGGGCGCGGACTGAGCGCGGCGCGCCCGCTCGCACGGGAACACGATGTACCGCCTGTTCGTCAGCATCGAGCTGCCCGCCGACGTCAAGTACGTGCTGTCGCGCCTGTCCGGCGACGTGCCGGGTGCGCGCTGGCTCGAGTCCGACGAGATGCACCTCACCGTGCGCTTCATCGGCGAGGTCGACGGGCTGGTCTACGAGGACGTTCTCGCGGCGCTCGGCGACGTGCGCGTCGCACCGTTCGAGCTCGCGGTGCGCGGTGTCGGGCACTTTCCGCCGCGCGGCGAGCCGCGCATCCTGTGGGCCGGGCTCGAGCGCAGCGACGGGCTGCGCGTGCTGCACGACCGCGTCGAGAGCGCGCTGGTGCGCGCCGGCGTCGAGACCGAGCGACGCAAGTTCTCACCGCACGTGACGCTCGCCCGGCTCAAGGGTGCGCCGTCGCGCGCCGTCGGCAGCTTCCTGGCGAGGAACGGGCTCTTCCGCGCGGACCCGTTCGCCGTGCGCGAGTTCCACCTGTTCTCGAGCAGCCTCGGCGCGAAGCGCGCCGTGCACCGCTGCGAAGCATCGTATGCGCTCGACGGAGGCAGCCCGTGAAGAGCTTTCGCAAGGAGCTGTGGTTCGAGGTCCCGGGACGGCGCGGGTTCGTGAACGTGACCCAACAGGTGGAGGCGTGCGTTCGCGAGAGCGGCGTGCGCGAGGGCCTCGTGCTGGTGAACGCGATGCACATCACGGCGTCGGTGTTCGTCAACGACGACGAGCCCGGCCTCCACCACGACTACGAGAAGTGGCTCGAGAGTCTCGCGCCGCACGCGCCGGTCGGGCAGTACCGCCACAACGACACCGGCGAGGACAACGCCGACGCGCACCTGAAGCGCCAGATCATGGGCCGCGAGGTGGTCGTCGCGATCACCGACGGCAAGCTCGACTTCGGCCCCTGGGAGCAGATCTTCTACGGCGAGTTCGACGGCCGCCGGCGGAAGCGCGTCCTCGTCAAGGTCATCGGTTGCTAGCGAGGGGGCACGCGCCCCCTCGCCCCACGCGGCGAAGCCGCGCGGGGGCCCACTCCCCGCGCTCCCTTCGGTCGGCCGCGCGCTCCGCGCGCGGAGGGGGCACGCGCCCCCTCGCCCCACGCGG
>Ga0172362_10000314_pt1 | contig 38519 bp, 30 predicted proteins | sample LakKivs1_kivu2a2_FD_114534 | JGI IMG/M metagenome (GOLD analysis project Ga0172362, IMG submission 114534) | Sediment microbial communities from Lake Kivu, Rwanda - Sediment s1_kivu2a2 | ecosystem: Environmental > Aquatic > Freshwater > Lake > Sediment | place: Rwanda: Western Province, Lake... | reverse complement strand
CATCGTGTACCTTAGAGCCGGGCTCTCTCGCCATAACAAATCCTGCACCAATTTCCACTCCCTTCACCGCGGGAATCGACATCAATGCCTGAGCCAGTCGGCCGTCAAGCCTTAAATCCCATTGCGCATGGCTCCCCAGCCCTGGTGGAGGATTGAAAACTAACACGGTGAACACTCCTCCCAGGGTATCTCCTGATTTCTCCGCTTTCCCAATAGCCTCTACCATCTTTTTTTCCGCATTCTTATCCGGGCAACGAACTGGAGACGACTCATTCAGTTTTTCTATCTCTTCCACATTCAACTTTGAAATTACAGCCTGGATACCGCCGATTTCTTCAGTCATACTCACCACCTTGATGACAAACTCGGCCAGAAGCTTTTTGCATACTGCTCCCACTGCCACTCTGGCAGCAGTCTCCCGGGCAGAGGCTCTCTCCAGGATATCTCTTAAATCCTCACGGCCATACTTCAGGGCACCAGCCAGGTCGGCATGACCTGGTCGGGGACGAACCATCCTCGCTTTCATCTCTTTATCTGAGGCATAGATAGACATCAGTTTTTTCCAGTTCTCCCAGTCTCTGTTAGTTATAACCAGAGTGATTGGACTGCCTATAGTCTCTCCCCAGCGTAAGCCAGAAGTAATCTCCACTTTATCTTTCTCAATCTTCTGCATTCTCTCGCCCCTGCCGAAACCCTTCTGTCGACGTTCAAGTTCTCTGTTGATGTCCTCTTCGCTCAATTTCAACCCTGCAGGTATGCCTTCAAGAATCGCATGCAAACATTTCCCATGAGACTCACCAGAGGTAACATAACGAATCATACGCGCCCTCCATTGAAAGTTTTTATCTATTCTTTTTCTTTCTTAAAAAATTCGAGCTCCCATAAGTCTCTGTCCTGAACATATTTTAGAATATAAGTGTGGTTATCCTCGTCTCTTACTTTGAAATAGAGACAACCCGGGCTATACCATTGATCAATTATTTCCTTGACGAGAAATTCTCTGTTATTAATGCTAAAGCTTATAGGCTTTTGATTAGCCTTATAATCGGAATAACATTTTACTTTCAGCATTGTCCTAAAAGCTCTTGCGGGTTCGATGAATCGAACCCCTACAATGCTGTAGGGGCTCAATTTATTGAGCCCGCTTCTTCAAGAATCTTATTTTTCATTACTTCTACAGGTGCTTTTTGACCTGTCCAGATTTCAAATGACGCTGCTCCCTGATGTATTAACATTCCTATTCCACCTAAAGCTTTTATTCCTCTTTTTCTTGCTTCCCCAACTAACGGAGTTTCTCTATTATAAACAACATCATAGATAAAAATGTCTTTATGAAGATAATCAGGGTCAATCACACAAGGGTCTCCCTCGTTCATGCCCACTGGCGTGGCGTTGATGAGAAGCGTGCTTTCAGAGATAGCCTCTGCAAATTCCTTACTATCCATAGCGACTGCATAGACTGGACAATCGGGAATGTTTTCTTGAAGTCTACTTACCAGAGATTCCGTCCTTTCCCCTATCTTATCAGTAATAACCAGCCTCTCTACTCCCCTCTCAGCCAATTTTACAGCTACCGCCTTTCCCGCCCCTCCCGCACCGATGAGAAAAACTCTCTGACCTTCGAGTTTTATTTTACCGTCGGTGAGTAAAGATGTGATGAAACCTTGACCATCCGTATTGTAACCCATAAGTTTTCCTTCTCGATTATGAATCGTGTTTACAGCACCAATGAACACAGCTTCGGGCGTAATTTCATCCAGATATTTTATGACCTCTTCTTTATAGGGGATGGTTACATTTGCCCCCGCCACATTCGATGCCCTCAAACCCGTTACTGCTTCCTTCAAATCAGGGGCCTTTACCGAAAGGAGGACATATACAAAATCGAGCCCCAGAGATTGGAAAGCAGCGTTATGCATAAGCGGGCTTTTTGAATGCTCTACCGGATAGCCAATCAATCTCACAATTTTCGTAGAACCTGATGGTTTCATCTCTAATCACCACTAATAAGAAGGTTGGAGATTCTTATGGTAGGAGAACCTAAACTTCCATAAAATTCTAAGTCATCGCCAATGGCGTCGATGGAATTCAAAAGGTCGAGAACATTGCCCGCTATGGTGACTCCATGGACAGGAAAAGAAAATTCTCCTCTTTCTATCCATAATCCATTGACTCCCAGGGAAAAATCTCCCGAGACAGGGTCGGCCGTATGCATTCCCATAATTTCCATTACATAGAGCCCCTTATCTGTACTGGCAATCAATTCCTCCCTTCTGGTTCCTCCTTTCTCCAGAAAGAAATTGGTAATCCCCACAGAGGGTAAAGCCTTAAAAGAGCTCCTGATAGCATTGCCGGTTGAGGCAACTTTATCCTTCCTCGCAGTATAGGAATCGTAAAGAAAGGTAGAAAGTATGCCATCTTTAACCAGAACTGTCCTTCTCTTCGGTACACCTTCATCATCGAAAGGAGAAGTAGCTACTCCCCCTTTCAAGGTACCATCATCAATAATATTGACAATCTTGTTGGCAATTTTCTTTCCTTTCTTTCTTCCAAACGGGGACTTTTTCTTCTGCACAGAGTCGGCGCCAAGACCCCTGGCCATAAAGTTGAGAACACTTGAGGCCACGAGGGGTTCGAAAACGATAGTTGCCCTCTGAGTTTTTACTCTCTTGGCTCCCAAAAGGGAGACTGCTCGACGCGCTGCATTCTCAGCAAGCTGGTCGAAACGGAGATCTGCAAACCTCCTCTTTATGGCAAAATCGGAGCCAAGCTGAATCTCTTTCCTTACCTCCCCCAGAAACATTTTGGCCTCAGCCACAGCAATCAGGGCGCAGTAACAGAGAGTGCTTCTATAACTTGCCTCCAGTCCTTTTGAATTGAGGATAAATATTTCGTGCTGGCTATCACTATAGGTTGTCCTGAGCACTCTTTTCACCCTCTTATCGTAAGCAATAGCCTTCTTTTCCATTTCTCTAATCTTGTCAATCTTTATTCCCACGGAAATTTTGGTCAATTCTTGATCGTACAAATCTTCATGTAAAAACTTATTCAACTTTTTTTGTCTAGTGACTTGCGGCAAGGAGTTGTACTCATCGGGACTACCATTCAAGACGTTATTCTTAGCCTGCTGAATTAACCTCTCAATACTCTCCCGGTCAAAACCAGTGGTATAAGCAAAACCCATCCTCTTTTGAGAAAATATTCTCAGGCCAATTCCAGACTTATGGGGAGTATTGAAATTTTCCAGTTTCTGCTGGGAAATATCGACATCGATTGCCTGAAATGTCTCTATGTAAACTTCAGCTTCTTCTCCCTTTGAACGGCAAACTCGCTCGATTGTCTCCTTGCCTATTTTTGCATAGTCCACATTAAATCCTTTTCACTTAAAGATTGAAACATCATTATCTTACAAATCCCCCGTAGAGGAAAACGATGGCAATAATCAAAAGGACCACGCCTATCTTCTTGCGGTGGGTTATCAATAATTGGTCATTAAAAAGATATTTTCGTCCCCAGGCGTTAAACCTTATTATAATTGTTGGCCGGTAGAGATAACCCACACTGATGATGAGAAATAAAAGACCTATCAAGATTTCCAAAAGTCTCAAATTAAACCTCCCTATGTGAATCAGCCTGTGCTCAATAGGGGAAACCTTAACAGGTTTCCCCTGATTGCGTTCGCTTCGCTCTCTGTCACCCCTTCCACAAAGGTTCCTTATTTATGTCAACTTCAACTAAAATTACCATAAAAACCGACAGTTTGTCAACAGACTTGTTTCAAAGAGCCGAGAGGTCCAAAAAATCAAAAAATAAAGGGCTACCGGCTGCAACCGGTTATCCCTTTTGTAGATAACGAATTTGAAATTGTCCAAGGCGCAATTTAATTTATTTTATATACTACCATAATGAAGTTATTTTATAACGCTCCCGGGTCTTCCAAAGATCCCTTATAAGTATAATCTAAACTAACTGCCTTGCTAAAATATCTGGCAAATTCCTTTAATTTACCTGTCCTCTTATAGACTATTGTAAGATTATGATAGGGAACAATCCAGTCAGGATCAATATTTAAAGAATTTTTATAGCTTTCAATAGCTTTGGAAAATTCATTTTTATGGAAATAAGCATTGCCAATGTTGTTATAAACTTCTCTATTGAAAGGTCTTAAGGGGCTTAGAGTCAAAGCTTTCTTATAATGGGAAATTGCCTCATCATATAATTTTCCCTTGTCGTAAGCAGTGCCAAAGTAATAATAAAAATCAGCATTATTTCCACACTTGTCAGGAAAATCTCTCAAAAGGTTTGAAAAAGTCTTTATGGCTTCATTATGTGGTCCTTTTTTAGCATAGTATTTGCCTAACCAGAAGTATGGTTCAAAAAGACTGGGATAGATTTCATGTGCCGTCCTGATATGATATAATGCTTTTTCATAATCTTCTTTCTTAATGTACTCCTCAGCTAAAAAAAGCTGTGCATACATTGATCGAGGATAAATATTTACATTTTTTTCCAGCAAAATCACCTGGCTCTTCCACTCTCTATTCCTTACTATAGTCACAAAAAAATAAAAACAAGTAATCGAAATAAGAAGAATTATTCCTAGTCTCTTTAAATTCTTATCAAAAAATAGTCTTTTAAACAAAACTGCCACAAACAGACAAAATCCCAGAGACGGAATATATAACCAACGTTCTCCATAAACCACGCTGAAAGGAATGATTTGTGAGATAGGCAAGAGACATATAAAAAAATAGAATATTGAAAAACTGGCTTCTTTAGAAAATTTCTTTATCTTAAGGGATGCAATTAAAATTGCAATTAAAATCAAAAATGAAAAGATTTCTTTTGAAGTGGGAGTGAAATTTTCTATCTCTTGGGGATATATTATAACCAAATTTATGGGAAAAAAAGAAATCCCGATGTATCGCAAAATAGAAGCACCCATGGATAATAAGACTCTCAAATGTAACTTACTACCAAATGAACTTCCATAATAAAGTTCATGCTTGCCAACAAATTTGCCTGGTAGTTCAAACCCGCGGGCTATTACGATCCATATAAGAACTATGAGAAAAAAAGGAAGGACTGAAACAAGCAGTTTTTTTCTTTCTTTTCGTTGGGAAAAGAAGTAAATATACAAAATTATAATTAGAGGTAACGGGGCTGCTATTTCTTTTGAACACAGAGCCAAAATAAATATAAAAATAGAAAGTAAATAAAATCCCTTTCTAATTTTTATGTTCTTTATGCTCTTCAAATATAAAAATAATGACCCCACAAAAAACAAACAGGCAAGCAGTTCTGTACGGTAAACCGCCACATTGATTGCTTCCGTATGAATAGGATGTACTGCAAAAATCAATGCTGTAATGGAAGAGATTGTTTTATTCTCGAAGATATATCTGATGAGAAAATAAATTAAGATTGTATTTAATACATGGAGAAAAATATTAAAAATTCTCCAGCCACATACATTTAATTTAGAGAAACGATAATTTATGAATAACGTTAATGTATAAAAAGGCCGGTAGGTTGTCTCACGGAAATAAGACAAGTATTTCGAATTGAAAAGCAACGGGAGATTATATAGCCGTTTTATATACCCATTTTCTACAATGCGCCCTGGATCGTCCCACAGGAATGGATTTTGAAAAGTATTTATAAAAGAAAAAAATGCCAGAGCTCCTATTATAATCAGAATTATTTTTTCATTTTTCTCCCACCAGTTAGATGCTATTGCCTTATTTTGCTCTCTCATGGATAACCCACTTTTTCTAACGGAGTAAATCGCTCTGTTTAGACAAGCATCCTTACTTTCCGATGAGTTTTTTCTTCTCCAGTAGCCTGTGGTACCTGATAGCAAAGCGGTGAGCTTCGTCTCGGATATGCTGAATGAGGTGCAGAGCAGATGAACTGGAAGGAAGACGAATGGGACGGGAACGTTGAGGCAGAAATATCAACTCTTCTCCCTTCGCCAGTCCGGCAACGGGAATTCTATCCAGCCCCAGTTCCTTAAGAATTCCTTTGGCTCCGTTCACTTGCCCTTTCCCCCCATCAACCAGAATCAAATCCGGCAGCAAGCCTCTCTCTCTTAATAACCTCATATATCTTCGGCGAATTACCTCTTTCATCATACCCACGTCATCAATTCCTGTCACCGTTTTTATCTTAAATTTCCTATAAGACTTATTCTCAGGCTTGCCGCCAGAAAAGACAACCATAGACCCTACAGCTGAGTCTCCATAAATCTCAGATATATCGAAAGCTTCTATTCTTTCTGGCAAGTTTTCCAACTCTATTGCTTTCTGCAGCGCAATTAAGACCTCGCCTTTTCCGACAGCCTTTAATTTCTGCTTCTCCACTTGTCGCACGCTAACCCTTTGGGAAATGGACTCTATTGCCTGCATTTGATCTCTCAAAATCTTTGCCTTTTCAAAATCGAGTTGCCCGGATGCCCTTTTCATCTCTTCTTCCAATTTTTTCAACAGACTCTCTCCCTTTCCCGAGAGAAACAGAACGACTTCCTCCACTATTTTCTTGTAATCCTCCTTGCTTATCCATCCTACACAAGGTGCCGGGCACTGCCCCAGATGGTAATCCAGGCAACTACTAGGACTACCCTCTTTCCGTCGAGCCAGAAAGTAACTCTTTTTACATTTAACCAGAGGAAATATCCTTTGTATTGTCTTCAGTGTCCTCTTCAGCGAAGAGACATCGGGATAAGGACCGAAGTATTTTATCCCGGGGGTTCTGCGCTTCATCTTCTCTCTTTTTGAGATCCGTGTCATCAGCAATTTAGGAAAATCTTCATTAATGGTCAACTTAAGGTGAGGATATGTTTTATCATCTCTCAAGGATATATTGTATTTGGGATGGAAATATTTTATTAACTCGTTCTCTAAAACCAGAGCCTCCTTTTCGTTTCGGGTTACAATGTATTGGAGGTCTCGCACATTGGAGATTAGAGCGAAAGTTCTGGGAGCGTAAGTACCCGGGGATTGAAAATATGCCGGTACCCTCTTTCTAATCGATTTTGCTTTACCTACATAGATAACTCTGCCAGTAATGTCCTTCATCATATATACTCCCGGTGCATCGGGTAGGGAAGCAAGTTTTTCCTCAAACTTCATCTGTTGATTCCTTTCGGCTGATTATATTCCATACGTATCTAATCTCATCACAGCGCAAAAGATGTGTTACCAAAATGTAGACAATTACACAAATCAGGATAGTGCCAGCCACTTGTATCAACTTGTTAATCTGGCCCAATAATCCGGAGAAATATATGCAGGCTATTCCCATAGCTGAAGTGGCAAGTAAAATCTTAGCCAGCGAAAACAATACTTTCTTTCCTCCCAACCTGCCAATTCTCTTTCTCAGATATAATAGGAGCATCGATAGATTAATAAAAGAAGCAATGGCGGTAGCGAAAGCAAGCCCGCCCACGTCGAGAATGCGCATTAAGATCAGATTCAGAACTACGTTTGTCACCATAGCAATGGAGGCTATTCTTACTGGCGTGCGGGTGTCCTGCATAGAATAGAATGCACAAGCTACTACCTTTACTCCCGCATACGCCACTATTCCCGTTGAATAGAATAGGAGTGCCCAGCTGGTAGACTGGGTAGCTTGAGCTGTAAATCTTCCCCTTTCAAACAGAAGTGAAATTATAGGGCTTCCTAAAATAATCAGTCCCAGTGAGGCAGGGATAATGGTAAATAGTATCATTCTAAGCGCTAAGGATAGAGTACCCTTTAGTTCTTCTATGTTCGTTACCGCTGCTGCACGAGACATCATGGGCAAGGCAACAGTTGCTATTGCTGTCCCAAACAGAGCCAGAGGAAGTTGCATCAGGCGATTTGCATAATATAGAGCAGTAACACTTCCTTCTCTAAGTAGTGAAGCGCAAATTGTGTCTACAAAAGTATTTATCTGGGATACCGATAACCCCAGAGTCGCCGGGAGCATCAACAACCCTATTCTCTTAACCCCCGGATGGTTTAGAATAGAAATCCATCTTTTCCCGAGGATAAGCGAATTCTTCAACAGATTTTGGGGGTATTCCACTGGCTTCATACGAGGATTACTATAACTCCTCCCCGCTGGTATAATAAAACCTCTTTTTACCAAAGAGGGTACCTGAAATAAGAACTGAGCAAAACCCCCAACCAGGACCCCCAAAACAAGTCCAATTATTGGTCGCTCCATTAATGGACAAATAAACAAAATAAATAAAATTTCGGAAATACTGAGTAGACAGGGAGCCAGGGCGGGAATAATAAACCTGTGAAGAGAGTTCAATATTCCCAAAGCTAAAGCAGCCATACCTATTGCAATCATGAAAGGAAAAAGGATACGGGTAAGAGTAATGGTTAAAGAAAACTTTTCTGGATTTCTAATGAAACCCGGAGCAATCACGTGGACAATTATAGGAGAAAAGATAATTCCCAGAATTGTCAAAATAGAGAGGATGGTCAACAGCAACAGACCCGAAATTCTTGCCAGTCTCTGCGTCTCTTCTTCAGACTTGGTAGTTAAATATTCGGTGAACACAGGGATAAAGGATGCAGAGAGCGCCCCCTCTCCCAGAAGCTGACGGAGAAGATTGGGAATGCGATAAGCGACAAAGAAGGCATCAGCTACTAAACCAGCACCAAAAAAATTAGCAATAAGCATGTCTCTTAGATAACCGAGAATTCGGGATGCCAGGGTGGAAACGCTAACACCAGCAACTGATCTGGTAATTTTTACTTCCTTTTGCAATATGCCTCCCCGAAATAAAGATTGTTCTTGACTTTCCCTTCTCAATATGGTATTTTAGACTGCAATATATATCAGAGCCATTGCTCTCAAGCTACTAGTCAGGAGATATCGCTAATGGTTAAACTAAAATCTGGACGACACACTCAAGCACTTAAATCGCAAAGGCAGGATAAGAAAAGGCATCTAAGGAATGCCGCCGTCAAGGCAAAAATCAAGACAATAGCTAAAAAAGTGGAGGCGGCAGTCGTTCAGGGTAAACCCGAAGAAGCAAAAAAAATCTTCTTGCAAGCCATGAAAGAGTTAGATAAGGCCGCCAGTAAGAAGATTATGCCTAAGAAAAGAGCCTCGAGAAAAAAGTCAAGATTGGCAAAAAAGATCAATTCCTTAAAGGCAAAAAAGTAGACTAAACCGAATAAGTTGCTGCTCTTCTCTTACCGCATAAATTCAAAATTAGAAGTTCCAATACAAGCTCTGCTGGCTTCTTGCCTACCTTGATTTCCCAGTCTGCCCGAAGTAAATAATGAAAATTATTCAACAGCTCTTTGCCAGTGAAATCCTCAATCTGTGACGGGAAATCCTTGTCGAAAAAAGGATGTAGGCCCACTTCTTTAATTATACTGGCCCGTCCCACATTCTGGCGCATAAGCTCCTTAGCGTAAATTATTTGTCGAATCCTCTTTGCTATTCTTACTAAAATCCCTACCGGTTTTTCTCCCGCTTCGGTCAACCTTGCCAGGATCTCCAGAGAGCGCCCTAAGTTCTTCTGGGTAATCGCCCTCAAAAGGTCAAAAATAGAGTCGGACATAGAATGACCTATCAATTGCTCGACATCGTGCAGAGTGACTTGTTTTCTATCCTTAGTATAGATTAACAATTTATCAATCTCTCCGGACAAATCTAATAGATTATTTCCCACTTCCACAAAAAGATAATGTGCCGCTTGTGGGGAGATAGTTTTCCCCTCTCTGGCTATCTTATTCTCAATCCAACCCGGAATCTCTGAATCGAAAAGCCTCCAGAAAACAACCGTCTCACAAGAAGAAGAGATGGTTTTATATACTCCTCTATCTAATGTCTCCCTTTTGACCTTTTCACTCACCAGAACAAGACATGTGGAGGAAATAGGGTTTTTCAGGTACTTCATAATTTCTTTCAACTCAGTCTCTCTGAATTTATCTATATCTTTAATCACTACTAATCTCTTTTCCGACATAAAGGGATAGGTCTCGGCAACGGAAATAGCTTCTCTGGCAGAAGTATCTTCAGCATAGAAAAGCCCGAAGTCAAAGTCCTCTGCCCCGGGCTGGATTAGCATCTTCTTCAATAAACGGATTGCTTCCTGTTTTAGATAATCCTCCTCCTCACAAAAAAAGTAGCAATCGGCAATTTTTTCCCTTTTCAATTTTGCAATTAATTCTTTATATTTTATCATTTTCATAAAAATGGATGGGTAGGCTCTTGCCGTTCCCCTCTTTAATGCGAGGAGATTTTTGGCGGTGCTCGAAGAGCAAAAAATTGTCAGCGAGCGAACCAAATTCCGAGCATTCTTCTGACCGAGCGACTCCGATAACTATCCCTTCATCCTCATTTTCCACTTTGAATCTCAATCTGGCTTCCCCATCCATAGACTGTACGTCGCACAATGTGATCGGCGAGCACAACAACCAGGCGCTCCTGCGCTTCTTCCTCTGTCTCCACAGTTCTACCTGCTCTGGGAGTTACATAGTACCTTACATCTCCTTCAATCCCTCCCACAAGATTACCACCTACGCTCTCTCTCTTCTCTTCCCAGAGCACCTCTCCCGTAGTTAAGTCTCGAAAAGAAAGATTAACTATGACCCAGAGCTTATACTGTTCAACCACCTCGGTGGCATCGTAAGAGAGGGGTTCTAAAACGTAAGTAACAATCTCCCCGGTTAACAGACCATCTGCCTCTTTTTTCTTGGCGACGGATAGATGGCCATCTCTAATGAATTCTTGTATTACAGAATCGGTAAGTTTAGATTCAATGCCGTAGTGAGCAGTTCTGTTGATAAATGTGGGCACAGCTATTGTCTTAATATGCTTGGGCAAAATTTCCACGGGCATATAAGCACAACGAAATAATAGAAACACCCCCAATCCAACAATAACAAAAATAAATTTTCTCATAAATCCCTCCTCTTTTTTTGTTCTTCCACCACAATATTCACCAGTCGTCTGGGCACATAGATTATCTGTTTAATTTTTTTATTATCAATATACTTTTTAACTCTCCCATCCCCTTGGGCTTTTTTCTTTATCTCTTCTTCTCCTGAATTTACCGAAACTTCCACTTTGCTTCTCACTTTGCCATTCACTTCAATAACAATAAGCATATCCTCTTTTTTAATTATTTCCTGGTCATACCCTGGCCACGATTCTTTAATCACGCTTCGCCGACGCCCCAGCACTTCCCATAATTCTTCACAAATATGTGGCGCAAAAGGGGATAGCAAAAGTATTAATTTTTCTACGCTTTCCCGTAAGTGAGAGTTATTGCCTTTCTTCCTTAAGTAATCATATATTCCATTAGAGAGTTCCATAATGGCGGCAATAGCAGTATTAAAATGAAAATTTTGTATGTCTTCAGTAACTTTCTTAATAGCTGAGTGGGTAATTCTGCTTAGCTTTTTTTCCTCCTGGTCGTAAGTCTTGATAACCTTTACCTTCTGTTTATTTCCTATTTCTCTTACCAGATTCCAAACTCTATTCAAGAACCTATAGCAGCCCTGAACTCCTTTATCGCTCCATTCCAAATCTTTTTCCGGAGGTGAGGCAAAGAGAATAAATAATCTCGCTGTATCGGCGCCATATCTATCAGTTATTTCATCTACACTAACTACATTACCTTTTGACTTTGACATCTTGGCACCCTTTCTGACTACCATTCCCTGACATAAGAGCTTCGTAAAAGGCTCGTCAATATTGTACAAGCCTATATCCCTCAAGGCCTTGGTAAAGAACCGGGCGTACAGGAGATGCATAATCGCATGTTCAATCCCTCCTATATATTGGTCAACCGGCATCCAGTACTTAACTTTTTTCTCATCAAAAGGTAATTTCTTAAAATGTGGGCTACAATAACGGGCAAAATACCAGGAGGAATCAACGAAGGTATCCATAGTATCGGTCTCTCTTCTTGCTGCGCCACCACATTCAGGACATTTACAGTTTACGAATTCACTGCTTTTAGCTAAGGGATTTCCTCTTCCCGTAAATTCAACTCTCTCAGGCAACCTCACTGGTAAATCTTTTTCCGGCACAGGCACAATTTTACACCTATCACAATAAATTATGGGGATAGGTGTGCCCCAGTACCTCTGCCGGGAAATCAACCAGTCACGCAATCTATACTGTAGTGTTTTTCTTCCCCATCCCTTCTGGGTCAGATATTGCGTAATCTTTTCCCTTCCTTCTGGGGAAGAGAGACCATCGAACCGGGCTGAATTGACCATAATTCCTTCACCTGCGTAAGCCTCTTTCAGATCTTCTCCTGTAGAAGATTCCTCCAGAGAAATTACCTGTTTTATGGGAATATGATACTTTTTAGCAAACTCAAAATCTCTCTGGTCGTGAGCTGGCACGGCCATTATTGCTCCCGTCCCGTACTCCATCAACACGAAATTAGCTACATAGATGGGAATCTCATCTCCATTCAAAGGATTTATCGCGTATCTACCAATAAACATTCCCTCTTTTTCTTTGTTCTCTCCTGTGCGAGTAAATCTATCTTCAATTACTACCCTGTTGATAAATTCTTTTACTTTCTTTTCATATTCTGTTCCAGCGATAAATTCTGAAACACTAGGATGTTCGGGAGCAAAAGTCATAAAAGTAGCACCATAGAGGGTATCCGGTCGCGTGGTAAATACTGGAATCAGACTATCAGAATCCTTCAATCTGAAATTGACCAGTGTCCCCTGACTTTTGCCAATCCAGTTCTCCTGCATAACTCTAACTCTCTCTGGCCACTCTTTTAGCTTTTCCAAATCTTCCAGAAGTTCTTCAACATAATCGGTAATTTTAAAGAACCACTGCTCCAGACTTCTAATCTCCACAAAAGCCTCGCACCTCCAGCATTTTCCATTTACCACCTGCTCATTGGCCAGGACTGTCTCGCACTGGGGACACCAGTTGATGGGTGCCTTTTTCCTGTAGGCAAGACCCTTCTCGTAAAACTTAAGGAATATCCACTGGTTCCAGCGATAATATTCCGGCTCAGCGGTAATTACCAACCTTTCCCAATCGTAACTCAATCCCATTTTCTTTTGCTGATTTTTCATCATCTCAATACATCTATTCGTCCAGAAAGAAGGGTGAATCTTTTTCTCTATTGCTGCGTTCTCTGCCGGCAATCCCAGTGCATCGTATCCCATAGGGTAAAGGACGTTGAACCCTTTCATCCTCAGGAAACGAGCCACAGTATCGCCTATAGCATAATTGCGCATGTGTCCCATATGGAGCTCTCCCGAAGGATAGGGGAACATCTCTAAAAGATAGAATTTTTTCTTTCCCGAGTCTTCAGAGATTTTGAAAGTTCCTTTTTCTTCCCACTTCTTCTGCCATTTCTTTTCAATTTTCTTGAAATTGTAAATTTTCTCCATCTTTAACGCGGCCTCAATAGATTTACTTCTTTCCTCTGTATTGTTTATTCCTTTTTCTTTAAACAGATAAAATACTCAATATTTCCAGCAGGCCCCTTAATCGGCGAAGTTGTCAATCCTTTTACTTCTAATCCCAATTTTCCAGACAGAACCCTTATCTTATTGATAACTTCCTGGTGAACTTTCTTGTCTTTAACCACACCGCCCCTGGGTACCTTTTCTCTCCCTGCCTCAAACTGGGGCTTAATCAGAGAGACTATCTCGCCTCCTTTTCCAATTAACTCTTTAACTTTAGGCAATACTTTGTCCAGGGAAATAAAAGAGACGTCTACAGTAGCCAAATTGACGGAGTTCTTAATTTCTTTTCCATCAAAGTATCTTATGTTCGTTTTTTCGATATTGACCACTCGGGGATCCTTCCGTAATTTCCAATCGAGCTGGCCATAACCCACATCCAGAGCGTAAACCTTTTTCGCCCCATTCTGGAGAAGACAATCGGTAAACCCTCCTGTTGATGCGCCAACATCCAGACAGACCTTTCCTCTAACGCTCAAACCGAACTCCTTTATTGCTGCTTCCAGCTTCAATCCTCCCCGGGAAACATATTTTCCTAAAGGAGACTCCTTCACTTCTACCGCTATATCAACAGGGAACTCAGCACCTACCTTAGTAACTTTTCGCTCCCCCACCCAAACAGAGCCAGCCATTATCAATCCCTTTGCTCTCTCGCGGCTTGACGCCAGCCCTCTTTCCAGGAGAAGCTTATCCAATCTCTCTTTTCTCTTTTTTATTTTCACCTCTAACGTCCTAAATTTTGAAAGATAGTTTGTGAAGTACTTCTGGAATTTCACACAAAAACAAGTATGACATACTCCCCTAAAGCGAGGGGATTTGGTAAAGTGAGCATTAGAATTTTTAGCCAAAAATCGAAGATAGAGTTTAGCCCCACGAAGATCCCGTAGGTTTTACGGGAAGATTTTTGGCGGTGGTCAAAGACCAAAAAATTCTCAGCGAGCGAACCAAATTTTGAGCATTTCGCTGACCGAGCGACTCCTATAACTATCCTAACCTCTTACCACGCTGGGGATGAAGGGATAGTTGCAGGAGCTTCAAATCCGCCAGGTTTCACGTGAGCGCTGGCGGATTTTAGAGCGAGGTTTCGCTGACCGAGCGACTCCTATAACTATCCCTTCATCCCTTTATGAATTCCCTGACCCTCTGGGCAATCCTGTCAGCAGTCAGTCCGTACTTCTCTCTCAATTCTTCACTACTACCATGTTCGATAAATCTATCAGGAAGTCCAATACTTAGAATACGCGCACTATCAGCCGCCAGTATTTCCTTGATACCAGAACCTAAACCTCCGTAAAGGGTATTCTCTTCCACAGTGACAATTCTATGAATTTTCTTGACTATCTTCTTTATTAGATCCTCATCCAACGGTTTAACGAATCTCATATTAACCAGACCCGCCATTATTCCTTCTGCTTCCAGTCTCTGTTGCGCCAAAAGACAAGGGTGGACAGTATTACCTATCGCCAGTATGGCTACATCATTTCCTTCGGCAAGTACCTCTCCTTTTCCCAGGGGAAGGACTTTATATTGCCTGTCCAATTTCACCCCCACGCCCTCTCCTCGAGGAAAGCGAATAGCGCAGGGAAAATTCCCGGATAGGGCAGTATTGAGCATGTGCACTAATTCATTCTCATCCTTGGGGGCCATTACCACCATATTGGGAATTAATCTAAGATACGAAAGGTCGAACATTCCCTGGTGCGTTGCCCCATCTTCACCTACTATACCGGCTCTATCTATAGCAAAGACTACAGGAAGGTTCTGGAGACAAACATCGCCTATTATCTGGTCAAATGCCCTCTGAAGAAATGTGGAATAGATAGCGCAAACAGGCCTGTACCCGGCTCTGGCCAACCCTGCGGCAAAGGTAACCGCATGTTGTTCTGCGATTCCCACATCGAAATATCTCCTAGGAAATTCCTTCTCAAATGCGTCCAGCCCCGTGCCCTGAGGCATTGCCGCAGTAATGGCGATAATTTTTTCATTCGCTTTAGCCAAGTCCATGAGAGCGTGGCTGAAGACTTCTGTATATGAAGGTATTTTACTTTTTTCTGTCTCTCCCGTCAAAATATTAAATGGCGATGTTCCATGAAACTTTATAGGTTCTCGCTCCGCCGGCTGATACCCTTTACCTTTTTTGGTAACTACGTGAATCAGGACTGGGCCTTTCATATCTTTCACTTTCTGGAAGATTTCTATTAAATAGTGGACATTATGCCCGTCAATAGGACCCAGGTAAGAGAAACCCATCTCCTCGAAAAGCATCCCGGGAAAGAGGAGCACCTTAAATCGCCGCACCACTCTGAGAATTGCAATGCCCCAGAAGGAAACTCTAGTCAAAAACTTTTCTACTTTCCTCTCCAGTTTCTTAACCAGGCCCAAAGTCATTAATTTTGTCAGATATCCTGCCAGAGCTCCCACCCTGTGGGAAATAAACATTTCATTGTCATTCAGAATCACCAGAAGGTCTTTACCAAGATGTCCGGCATTATTGAGAGCTTCGAAAGCCATTCCCCCGGTCATTGAACCATCTCCTATCACTGCCACTATTTTACGATTATTATTGCCAGATAAATCGCGGGCGCAGGCCATTCCCAGAGCAGCAGAGATTGCAGTAGAGCTGTGTCCCACGCCAAAGGCGTCATATTCGCTCTCGCTGGGAGTAGGAAAGCCACTTATCCCTCCGTGTTGGCGTAGAGTAGAAAAACTTTCCCTCCTGCCTGTTAGAATCTTATGGGCATACGCCTGATGGCCAACATCCCAAATAATCGCATCCTGGGGGGAGTCAAAAACATAGTGTAAAGCTATGGTCAATTCAACCGTTCCCAGGCTACTGGCAAGATGGCCTCCTTTCTGGGATGTCACCTTAATTATTTTTTCTCTGATCTCTTGTGCAAGTTGCAGAAGTAATTCTTTCCTGATCAACCTGAGGTCGCTTGGCTGGTTAATCAATTCCAGGACTGCCATATCTTCTGTCTCCTCTGTAACTTCAAGAAGTCTGGCTCAGGTAAGGAATGGTCATAGGTCCTTCCGGGAGAACTGCTATTCTGGGACTATTCCCCAATTCTTTTTTTAATCTCGCTACTGTGCTCTCTATGTTATCAATAGGCTCAAGGTGGCAAGCTACCACGTCTTTTTCCGGAAGCTCCGAATATAAATAGACTCGCGCTTTAATCTGAATCTCCGCCTGTATCTGGGCTTCCCACTGGTCAAACATGGAAAACCCGGGAGACGCGACTATCTTCATAATCTCCTGAGGATTTTTGCCCATCTGGAGAATGCGACGATAATTACCATGTTCGGGAATGCCATCCGAGCATTCGGAAACGCAGATAATTGCTCCGCCTTTCTTTACAATCTGGCTTGCCGCAGACATGCCTTTCACTGTCTGGTACAGATTTAAATCGAGAGGATAACCGCTATTGGTGGTAACAACCAAATCGAATAGATGAGGAACAGCGCGCATCGCGCTCTTCCGCGCGAATTCCACGCCCTTCCCGTGTGCCAGATCCATATTTCCCGAGAAGACACCGGTTATCTCCTTCTCTTTATTCAATGTAACATTTATGATGAAAGTAGGTTTGGTCATAAGAGCTACTTCCCGAATCTCTTCCCAGACAGGATTTCCCTGAGTAATCGACCAGTCTGCCTTTGGGTGGTTCAACATATTGGCGCTATGATTATGCATTATTGTCTCTTCATCAGATATGCCAGGAAGAACTGACTTCGGGCCTCCGGAAAATCCGGCAAAGAAGTGGGGTTCGATAAATCCCGTCAGTATCTTAACATCGGCTCGCATATAACTACCATTTACCCATACATCCCCTCCGGCTTTGGTCTTTCCCAGATAGACCATTTCCTCCTTCTTCTGGGCATTATGGTTAATAATTCTATAATTTCTAACAACTTCTTCACCCAGCATCTCCATAAGTTCTTCCATTGTATTGGCGCGATGCATTCCAGTGGCATTGATCAAAACTATTCTATCTCTACTAATACCGCGTAACTCCTGCAAAAGCCAGGGAATAATCCTTCTATTGGGTACAGGTCTGGTTATGTCCGAGAACACAATAGCCACATTATCTTTGGCTTTAATCAATTCCTTAAGTGGCGGACTTCCTATGGGGTGGTTCAAGGAATCTACAAAAGCCTTTTTCTCGTCGGAAAGCCCGGGCACGAATTTCGGTTCAATAATCGTAAGATTCTCTTCCGGAAGAACAATATTCAAACCTTTTTTTCCGTATGCTAACTTTATATCCACTTCTTTCACCCATTCTTATGGAGTCCCCCGATGCAATCGGGGGTGGAATACATCCCGCCCTTTCGGGCGGACTCCAAACCTATCCACCAACTGACTCGAATAATCGAAACTGCTATATCTAAATTATATTCTGGATTGGACAAAATGATCTATTAATTCTTTGAGGAGTTCTCCTCTTTTTCTAAATATCTTCAGTGAAACTTTAGCATTTCTAACCAGGCTTTTCACTTTTTCCCTGGAACCCTTAAGACCGTAAATTCGAGGATAGGTCAGCTCTCTCTTTTCTTTCTTATCTAAAACGTCGTCGGTAATTTGAAAGGCTAATCCAAAACTTCTCCCATATTTATCGAGCGCTTTCAGCTTTTTCCGAGAGGCACCTGCCAATATTGCCCCCACCTTTAATGCTACACTAATAAGAGCCCCGGTCTTGTGGGCATGGATGTAAGCTAATCTCTTTTTCGTTTGTGCTTGTGTTGGTGAACCGCGAAATCGAATATCCTCCACCTGCCCTCCCAGCATCCCCTCCGTTCCTATGGCGCGCGCGACCTCGGAAATTACCTTTGCCTGCAAAGCTCCATCTCTCGGTAATCTCATCTGGGATAAAACTTCAAAAGCCCTGGTCAACAATGCATCGCCAGCCAGAATAGCCATAGCTTCTCCAAATTTTTTATGGCAGGATAATTTGCCTCGCCGGTAGTCATCGTCATCTACTGCTGGGAGGTCATCGTGAATAAGAGAGTAGGTATGGATCATTTCTATCGCGCAGGCAGCGGGCAGGACATCGGAAGCTTTTCCTCTACACGCTTCTGCTGCGGCAATAAGGAGGACGGGCCTCAGGCGCTTTCCTTTTCCAAAGACGGCATAGCGGATAGCCTGATGGATTATTGGTGGATACTTCCTGGGAGAACGGAGGAGTCTATTCAGAGTAGACTCAACAGCAGCTCTTTTTTCTTGCAAGTATTTTTCGATTGAAAAGCTCATCAGGACAATTCTATTCCGTAGAATTTGAACCCTCTTCTATGTCTTCATCTTCTTCCAGATGGAAAGGTTTTGCTACCAGTTCTCCCTTATCAGATTTCGTCAGAATCTCAATTCTCTTTTTCGCTTCTTCCAGTTTCCCCGAACAGAATTTTGATAATTTTATCCCTTCCTCATATAATTTCAAAGAATCCTCAAGAGATTTTTCCCCTTCCTCCAGCTGTTGCACTATCTTTTCCAATCTACTTATCGCCTCTTCAAATTTCATCTCCTCCATTTTACTCTCCTTTCACTCCTCTTTTTTCTGATTCTTTCTCAACCGGCATGTCCGTCTCTTCTACCGTGCAAATTATTTCGCCCCGGTGTAGCTTAACTTTCACTTTATCTTTCATTGTAACTTGAGATATGCTCTTTAAAATCTCATTTCCCGGCAATTTATAAGTGATGCTATACCCCCTGGCTAGAATGTGCAGCGGCGAAAGGACCTCTAACTTTCCCACAAGTGAATTTAACCTCTCGCTCTGGAAATCAAAAAAATGCGTACAGTGGGAAACTATTCTTTCTAAATAGTAATCTATATCCTGCTGAAATTGGGAGTATATTTCTTCGGGGTGGAGAAAGACTCTACTCTCTACAAGGCGTCTATACTGGCTGGTCAATTCATCCAATTCGTGCTCCATCGACGATTTAATCTTAGAAGTCAGGAGCAATATTCTCTTTTCCAACTCAATTTTGTTGCTAACCACTAATTCGGCAGCAGCTGAAGGCGTGGGCGCGCGAAGGTCGGCAACGAAATCAGCGATAGTATAATCAATCTCGTGACCAACAGCCGAAATTACAGGAATCCTGGATTCATAGATAGCCCGCGCCACAATTTCCCTGTTAAAAGACCATAGGTCTTCTAACGATCCACCGCCTCTTCCCACGATTAGCACATCCAGGTAGGGAAAATGTTCGTTAACATAGGTTATTGCTTCGGCAATCTCGCCAGCCGCCTGGTCACCCTGGACTCTAACCGGATGGATTAAAATGTGCACATTGGCAAATCTGCGCTCAATTATGTTCAAGATATCACGGATTGCTGCTCCCGTAGGCGATGTAACTATGCCAATCTTCTGAGGTAACATAGGTATGGGTCTCTTACGCGCTTTATCGAATAGGCCTTCTTTCTCCAGTTTCCGTTTCAGTTGTTCAAATGCTTGTTGCAAAGCGCCTATGCCTATGGGTTTAAGGTCATATACTATGATCTGGTATCTTCCGCCTTTTACGAAGACACTTATCTTCCCCTGGGCAATTACTTTCATTCCACTTTCGGGCATAAACTCCAGTTGTCCGGCTTGCCACTTATACATTATGGCATTTATCTGAGCTTCTTCGTCCTTCAAACTGAAATAGAGATGACCTGAAGAGTGAAGGGTAAGATTAGATATCTCTCCTTCAAGCCAAATATCCGGAAATTCTCCTTCCAGGAGATTCTTGGCTATTTTATTTATCTCCGACACTTTGTAAATTTTTCTTGGCTCTTCCACATCTACTCCTTATTCTCCTCTATTCTTCCCTCAAATGGCTTAGCGATTCTCTTTATGCTTTTAGCCTTTCCCGTCTTCTCCTCAATTTCCATTACTGCTCCTGCAAAAACTAAATCATCGTTTGCCACTTCAAACCTCATGGGCATCTGAGTCAAATACTTCTTCAGTATAATCTCCTTCTTTATGCCAATGACCGAATCCAGGGGACCGGTCATTCCTATATCAGTGATATACGCTGTCCCCTGGGGAAGAACTCGTTCGTCAGCAGTAGGAACATGAGTATGAGTGCCTATCACCGCGCTCACTTTACCATCCAGGTACCAGCCCATTGCAACTTTTTCTGAAGTAATTTCCGCATGCATATCTACGACTATTATCTTTGTCTGTTTACTGATTTCTTCTATAATCGCATCAGCTGTACGGAAGGGACACTCTAAAGTGGACATATAGACTCTACCCATAAGATTTATGATGCCAATTTTTATTCCATTACCCGCTTGAATAATCGTCCACCCTTTCCCCGGGACTTCCGGCGGAAAATTTGCCGGCCTCAAGATATTCTCTTGCTCGATTATTTCTGAAATCTCCTTCCTCGCCCATACGTGATTGCCCATAGTAATTACATCGACTCCCACGGAAAATACCTCCTGGGAAATCTTAGGGGTGAGACCGAAACCGCCTGCTGCATTTTCACAATTAGCAATCACAAACTGGATATTTTCCTCCGTTATCACCCGGGGAAGAATATTTTTCACTACTTCCCTACCAGGCTTACCGACTATGTCACCAATAAATAGTATTCTCACCTTTTCTCCTTTATCTTAACGCGATGGGTTTTGGTGTTACGAGTCAACCAAATCCCGAGCTACTTCCTTATTTTGCCGTCTCGATGGCTCTCGTCTCTCTGACAACTGTGACTTTTATCTGGCCGGGATATTCTATTTCTTTCTCGATTTTCCTGGCTATTTCCCTGGCCAGAGTTTGCACCATACTGTCCTCCACCTCTTCCGGTTCCACAATAATCCTTACCTCTCGTCCTGCCTGAATGGCATAAGCTTTCTCTACTCCTCGAAAAGAATTGGCTACATTTTCTAACTTTTCCAGTCTTTTTAAATAGTATTCCAGCGATTCTCTCCGGGAACCTGGCCGGGAAGCAGAGACTGCATCAGCAGCTTGCAGCAAGACCGCCTCTATGCTCTCAGCCTGGCAGTCTTCGTGATGAGCAGCAATGGCATTGACCATTTTCGAGGATTCGTTATGTTTTCTTACCAAATCTGCACCAATCTGGGCATGCGTTCCCTCGACGTCGCGGTCAATGGATTTACCTATATCATGTATCAATCCTGCCCGTCGCGCAAATTTCCCGTCCACGCCTATCTCGCTAGCCAATACAGAGGCTATGTGAGCTACTTCTAAAGAATGCTGGAGGACATTCTGACCATAACTGGTTCGATATTTAAGCCTGCCTATCAACCTGATTATTTCCGGGTGGAGACCCTGGACTCCCACATCAAATGCTGTCTGTTCTCCTACTGATTTTAGATGTACTTCCATCTCTTTCTTTGTCTTTTCCACAATTTCCTCAATCCTTGCCGGGTGAATCCTGCCATCGGCAATTAGTCTTTCCAGAGCAACCCGGGCAATTTCCCTTCTCACCCCGTCAAAGGCAGAAAGTGTAATTGCTTCGGGAGTGTCGTCAATTATTAAATCAACTCCCGTGGCATTCTCGAAAGCCCGAATATTCCTGCCTTCCCTTCCTATCACCCGGCCTTTCATTTCATCATCAGGCAAGGAAACTGTGGAGACGGTGATATCCGCAGTATGCTCCACAGCACAACGCTGAATAGCCTGACTTAAAATTCCCTTAGCTTTTCCGGTTGCCATCTCTATAGCTTCTTGCTCCACCCGCCTAACAATCGCCTCTGCTTCTCGCTTAGCCTCTTCCTCCATATTAGCCAAAAGGACTTTCTTTGCTTCTTCCGGGGTCATTCTGGCTAACCTTTCCAATACCCTTTTTTGTTCCTCTTTTGCTTCAGCTAATCTCTTTGCCTCTTCCTCGCAATATTTCTCCTTCCCTAAAACATATCTCTCCTTCTTGATAATTTCTTTTTCTTTCCTCTCCAGGATATCGACTTTGCGGTCCAAATTTTCATCCTTCTGTGCTAAGCGCTTTTCCAGACCTTCTACTTCTTTTCGGCGACTTCGCGTCTCTTCTTCAAAGTTAATTCTTGCTCTGTGCATTTCATCTTTTATTTCCAGGATGCCTTCTTTCTTCTTCGATTCTGCCTCTCTCCGGGCGGAATCGATTATCCTTTTCGCCTGCGCTTCAACCGATGATGCTTGAAGTCTCGCATAAATAAATCTCAAAATATATCCTACCAACATTCCCAATAGAAGGCAGCCCCCACCGATCAAGATTAGACTATTCATTTCCTCCTCCCTGTGTGAATCAGCTCCGAAGGAGTCCGACGCCTCCATCGGATTCGGCGTCCTGTCGGACCTGTGCTCTCCGATGAATCGGAGCGTTCGTCCCGATTTTACCGGGACTCTCTGTTCCCCTGGGCGCTCACCGTCTCGCGCCCGTCGCTAACACGTCCCGATTTATTCATCGGGACAGCGACCCCTTCCACAAAGGTTTCCTTAATCTACGGAAAATTACCACATTCAAGTTGTTCTCATTGGAGATACGAGAAATTCGATGACGCGACTATTGGAATTTATCTATTGCCGGCTTTTACAATCTATTATTCTGCTTTCAGTGACTATTTTATCAACCTTCACATCTTTCTTTTTAAGAGGAATTTCCCGGGCAATCTGCAAATCGAAAGCAAGTCCAATCAGTGCACATTGATGGGAGCGATTCATCGTCACTTTTGTCGATTTACTTCCCAAAAATCGATCATAGTATCCTCTCCCATACCCCAGGCGACCTCCCCTCTTATCAAAGACTACCCCGGGAACAACTACCAGATCAATCTCTTTTCGATTCACCCTCCTTCTGAACTCTTTTTTCGGCTCTCTTATTCCAAAACTTCCCCTGGTGAGTTCTTTTCTTAGATTTTTAATCTCGCATGCCACTATCTTTTCTCCCTGCACAAAAGGTACTGCTATTCTCTTTTTCAATTTCATTGCATTTCTCATCATTTTCCCTGTTGCCACTTCACTACGAAAAGACACATAAAACATAACTGTCTTTGCCCCTTGGAACTCGGGTAAGGCAAAGAGTCTATTTTCTATTTTCCCGCTTTTAGAGTTTATTTCATCGCGGGAAAGGCTATCTCTCTTTTCCAGGAATTCCTGCCTGAGCTTTCTTTTTTTTTCCTCCATTTTTTAAGAAGTCCTACCTTTATCTTTCTTTCCTCGCCCACTCGCTTTTTTTTCAGGAAGGCCTGGCTTCTGCCCCTGGTAAGGCTTATAACTCCTGGCAATCCGAGACTCCAGTTCTTCCATCCTCTTCTTAATCTTTGCCTCATAGCCTTCTTCTGTGGGAAAATAGTACTTGCGTTTCACGGGTAAATAGTCCTGCTCAACCCATCCTTCTGCATAATTGTGAGGATATTTATAATCTTTTTGCCCAACCTTGGTCAAATATTTCGGGGGCCCAAGAACTTTTTTCTCTTCTATATCGGCTAAAGCCTTATCTATCCCCTTATATGCTGCATTAGACTTGGGAGCGCAAGCAATATATATTGCCGCCTGGGCAAGGGGTATCTTGGCTTCGGGCATTCCCAAAAATTCACAAGCCTCCAGAGCTGCATTAGCTACTACCAGAGCTTGCGGGTCTGCATTCCCTACATCTTCACTGGCACAAATCAAAATCCTTCTGGCAATAAACCGTGGGTCTTCACCAGCATATATCATCTTTGCCAACCAGTACAAAGTGGCATCCGGGTCAGAGCCTCTCATACTCTTAATAAAAGCTGATATCGTGTCGTAATGTTCATCCCCTTTCTTGTCGTAGACCACAGCCTTTTTCTGGATCGATTCTTCAGCAATTGCTAAAGTAAAGTCAATCTCTCCATTTCGGCCTGGTTTTGTGGTCATCACTCCTATTTCCAGTGCATTCAATGCTCTCCTGGCGTCGCCATTTGCAGTTTTTATCAGATGGTTTAGCGCCTCGGGAGTAATTTTTATTCTCGTCTTTCCCAGTCCATTTTCTCTATCTTCAATTGCCCTGTTCAGAATAACTTTTAGCTCCTCATCACTCAAAGGTTTAAATTCGAAAACCTGGGAACGGGAGAGTAACCTGGAATTAATATAGAAATAGGGATTCTCCGTAGTAATGCCAATCAAGGTAACTGTCCCTTTCTCCACGTCTGGCAGGAGGGCGTCTTGCTGGCTTCGGTTAAAATGGTGCAGTTCATCGATTAGTAGAATTGTCTTCTCGCCAGAAAACTTTATTTTTTGCCAGGCTCTCTCAATTATCTTTCTCAAATCACTAACCCCGGAAGTCACCGCATTTAACTCTTCAAAGTGCGCTTTCGTCTGTTCCGCGATTATTCTGGCAAGTGCCGATTTACCACAGCCTGACGGACCATAGAAGATAAGAGATACAATTCTATCCGCCTCGATTGCTCGCCTGAGCAGTTTACCCTTCCCTAAAATGTGCTCCTGCCCTACAAACTGGGAAAGTCCCCTAGGAGACATCCTCAAAGCTAAGGGCATACCTTTAATAGCTTCCAATTTCTCCTCGGAAAAAAGTTCCATCCCCTGCCTCGATTGGAGCAGCCCTGATTTATCGGAGCGTGGATTAGCAGGTTTTAACCTGCGTCTGCCCCTGGATTAGCCCCGATCTATCGGGGCGTTATTATTAAAATTCATCTGACTTAATAGTAAAATCAATGATTGGATATTGATTAAAAATATCGATTATCCACTTTTCACCATATTTCTTTAAATAAAAGTTATAACTGGAGAAGATATACTTCTCCATTTGTCTCACATATCCGTGCTTTATGGAATTGTGATGAATATAATTGAATCGCCTCCAAAAATCTCCTTCTCCTCTAATACAGGTATCCCAATACTGTTGCCATACTTGTCGACCTCTTTTTTTATCTATCTGGTTCAACCTGAACGAGCTTTTACCATTAATGGCTTTGACACAAGCAGACAATTCTTTACCGTATTTCAGACCTAACTCAATATGATAATGATTGTCAAGAATTACCCATGCATATAAATGGCAATAGATTTTTTCCGGGAAATCCATAATTCTTTTCAGAATAATTCCTTTTTTCTTATCAGTACTAAAATAACGAATCTTATCCTTTGTGGAACAAGTAACAAAGTAGATTGTTTCATCTAAATATAGATGTGGCGGTCGATGGAGGTCCTTTCTCATTTTATCACGCAGATTAAAATCTGCTACTCCTTACAAACGCAGATTAAAATCTGCTACTCCTTACAAACGCAGATTAAAATCTGCTACTCCTGTTCTTAAAAAAAGTCCCCGCTCTGCCGTGTGTCTGACTGTTTTAAACGCCCAACTCAAAGTGGGTATCCTGCTCCGATAACCACGATTACCAGAGACTCCGGATTCCCTGAATTATACTTGTCGGCTTAAAATAGTCAACACATCACGCACATCGCAGGGACGACAAAAGCCTACAATATTTAAATAATATAGAAACTATTTTTTTAACGCTTGATCGAGCAGCCTGATTAATTCATCAGATCTTTTTGATATTTCCTGGCCACCGGTATCCTTGCTCTCTCTCAATCTAAACAATTCATCAGCAATATTTAAAGCAGCCAAAACTGCCACTCGGCTTGTATCTACAATGTTTGATGTGTTAGCTATTCTGTTCATCTGTTCATCAACATATTTCGCCAAGGCCGAAACATATAAGGGGTCCCAATTGCCCCCTTCGATTACGAATTCCCGGTTATATATCTTTACTGGAATTTTATCCTCATCTTTCTTAAGCATCTAACCCTCATGCCTTGCCAGGATCATACTTTCATTTTCTCTAACCGATCAAGCAACATCCGGAGTCTTTCCCTAACTTCTTTCCTTTCCTTTCCTAAGCGTTCCGCTTCAGATACTATTTTCTTAGCTGTTCTATTCTCTCCTTCCATGGATTTAATATCTTCTTTTTGCCTTTCAATCTCTTCCAGTAACTTTGCCTTTTCCTGTTTCAGCGAGTTAACTACTACAACAACGTCCTCTATCTTTTTCTTTACAACGCTAAATCCTTTCATTTTCTCTTACTTCCCAAGCGAGTCCTGTTTTCTCACTTTTATTTTCAAATCTCTTTCCAATGTTTCCACTATTCTTGTATGCAAACTATTTACCTCTTGATCCCGCAAAGTCTTTTCCATAGATTGATAGATAATTTTACAAGCCAAGCCCTTCTTCCCTTGCTCAATCTGTTTACCAAAATAGACGTCGAAAAGTTTTACGTCTCGAACCAGTTCACCTCCAGCCTTTTTTATTTTAACACAAATTTCTCCAAATGTCAAGCCTTCGGGAGCTACCAAAGCAATATCCCGGGAAACCCAGGGGAACCTCGATGTTCTCTCATATTTTTTCTTAATCTCCATAAGCCGAGATAATTTGTCAAAATCCAACTCAAAAATGTATACCTTATCTTTAAATTCTATTTTCCGGGAGACCTTATTAGCTAATTCGCCAAAATCTCCCAGATGTTCATTGTCTACCGTTATCTTATTTGAGATTTCCTCTTCCAGAAGAAAATGGCCGCTTTTCTTTATCCCTGTTTCTCCCCGACGTTCGGGATCAATGCCCAGCTCTCCTAACAGGGAATCCACAATCCCTTTAACATAGTAAAAATCGACAGCTTTTGAAGAGTCTTCCCAATATCGCTCCTCCTCAGTACCAACCAGGACACCTGCCAAAATCCTTTTCTCCTGTGGCATGTCCTTTCCCGGAAAAAAGATACGTCCTATTTCGAATATTTTCATGTCCGAAATGCCATGGTTTAGATTCCATTTCAGTACTGACAGGAGACCGGGAAGCAGGGAAGTTCGTAAAAGACTCTGTTCTCGAGATAAGGGATTAGTAATCTCCACAGTTCCTTTAAACTCGGAGGGAATGGCGATATCCAGTTCATTATAATATTCTGGACTAACCAGAGAACGACTGACAACTTCGCATAATCCCAATCTGGTCAAAACGTCTCTTACAAAGTCTTCTAACATCAAAACTTTGTCATCAACTGCATCGCTGACCCCTATTTTCGGCATTCCTGAGGGAATCTTATCGTATCCATATAGTCGGGCAATCTCTTCCACCAGGTCGACGGGGCCGGAGATGTCGTTTCTGTAGGAAGGCACTCTGACCCACAGGTGATTCTCTTCCTCTTTCTGGGAAACATTAAATCGCAGGCGGGTCAAAATTTCACTCATTTCTTTAGTGGCTATATCGGAGCCCAGGATATGGTTAGCCTCTTGCGGGGAAAATTCTATCTCTACGGGAGAGAAAGGTTGAGGGTAGACATCGATTACTCCCGAAGCAATTTTTCCTCCGGCGAGTTCCTGGATTAACTGGCAAGCCCGATTGGAAGCGACAAGGACGTTTTCCACGTCAACACCACGCTCAAACCGGTAGGATGATTCCGTATCAATACCCAATTGCCGGACTGCGCTTCTTACTACCTGAGGAGCGAAATAAGCACTTTCCAGAAGCACATTTCTGGTAGATTGGTCAACGCTCGTCTCTACTCCTCCTATTATTCCTGCTAAAGCGACCGGGCGACTGGCATCAGCAATAAGTAGATTCTTTTCTGTAAATTTTCTCTCTTCATTATCCAGAGTCAAAAGCTTCTCGCCAGGAGTAGCAAAGCGCACGACAATTTTATGCTCAGACAACTTATCATAATCAAAGGCATGCAGAGGATGGCCAAGTTCAATTAGCACGTAATTCGTCACATCAACTACATTATTAATCGGCCTGAGCCCCACTATCTCCAATTTCTTGACCAACCAAGAAGGCGAAGGACCAACTTTCAGGTCGCAAATAATTCTGGCGGTATAACGCCTGCACGCCTGGGGAGCGAGAATCTCCACCTTCGCTAAATCAGAAACAGAAATTCCGTTTTCTTTCAATGCAATCCTGGGCGGCTTTAAATTACCACCCAAAATAGCGGAAACTTCACGGGCTATACCAAATATACTGGCGCAATCGGAACGATTGGTAGTCAGTTCTACTTCCAGCACCACTTCTTCCAGGACTAAAACCTTTTTAATATCCTCCCCTAATTTGGAACCAGGGGGAAGAACAAGAATGCCACTGGCATCTTCTCCCACCCCCAATTCTTTCTCAGAACAGAGCATTCCGTAAGAAGTCTGCTCTCTTATTTTTGCTTTACTTATTCTTCTCCCCCCCGGAAGTTTAGCTCCTACCCTGGCGAGAGGAACTAAATCTTTAACCTTTATGTTACTTGCTCCACAAACTATAGAAAAAATTTGTTTTCCATCGGAAACCTGGCAGAGACTTAATTTATCTGCCTGGGGAGCCTGTTTCAAAGAAAGGATTTCACCAACCACCACGTTTTCCACCTCTGACCCCAAATAGACAATATCACTCACTTCCAGACCGACCATGGTGAGACATTTAGCCAGTTCTGGCGGAGACAGAGAAAAATTTACATACTCCTTTAACCAATTATAAGAAATCCTCATTTTCCCTCATCCTTGTAAAATATTTGATCACTCTAGCCGCAAAGCGTTAGCTTTGCTTCAAATCAGCAGAGCTATCGCTCTGCCGCTACATTCATTTATTTAAAAAGGGTATGGGCCAAGTCGATCCACGCAGGAGAAACAGTCTTTAACTTGCCCACAGCTTCTTCTAAACTAATCCCTACCATCTCTGTTCCCCGCAAGGATACCATCTGACCAAACTTTTCTTCTTTAATCAGTTCCACTGCTTTTACGCCAGCCCTCACTCCCAGCATTCGATCGAATAACGTGGGAGCTCCTCCCCGCTGCATATGACCGATAACACTCACCCTGGTGTCAATTCCCAGTTTATCCTTTATAATCTCAGCAATACCTTCTCCCACCCCTCTCTCTTTCAATAGCATATGGCCAAACTGATCCAGCTTTTCTTCGCCTGCCTTCTTTCCCGGAACTCCGATACCTTCAGAGACTACCACTGTGGCTACCTTTTTCCTTTCATAAACCTTTTTCAGATGCTTGCACATAGAATCTACATCTACTTTTTCCTCGGGAAGCAGAACCCAGTCTGCACCACCGCCAATGGCGGTAAACAGCGCCACCCAGCCAGCGTGCCTGCCCATTACCTCCAAAACCATAATCCTTCTATGCGATTTTCCCGTATCCTTTAAAACCTGCAGAGCATTCATCGCCAGAGTAACCGAGGTATCGAAACCAAAAGTGTAATCTGTTGAGGAAAGGTCGTTGTCCATAGTTTTGGGAACACCAACAACTTTCATCTTGTGTTCCTTATATAGTTTACTGGCTATTCCTAAAGTATCTTCACCACCCATAGCAACTACTGCCTCGAGTTTAAGTTTTCTCATGTTCTCCAAACATTTCTCCACGCCCTTTTCCACCTTATAGGGACTGGTTCGGGAAGTACCCAGTATCGTCCCTCCCTTATCCATCAAATCTTCCACCTGGGGAATTCCCAGAGGTTGAGTCAAACCCTCAATCAATCCCTTCCAGCCCTCACTAATTCCCACTACTTCCCAGCCGAAATCTATTGCCCGCATCACACATCCGCGAATTGCCGGATTTAAACCCGGTACATCTCCTCCACCGTTCAATACTCCAATTCTCATCGTAATTTTTTCCTCTACCTCCCTTTATTTTTCTACTCTTTCCGTCAATTTTTCGCACGGTTGAAACCGTGCCTACAAATCCTCCGTCGTATTGTAGGCACAGATTCAATCTGTGCGTCTCTCTTCAAATCCGTCAGGGTTTGCCCCAGCGCTGGCGGATTTTAGAGCGAGGTTTCGCTAACCGAGCGACTCCGAAAACTATCCCTTCATCCTCCTCTTTAGATTGCCAATATATGCGCCAATCTGTAGAGATTTATGTCTATCTCTTTTCTCTGTTTTATAATATAGCCCAAAGGGTGAACCACAACCTCCCCTTTCTCCCATCCCACCATCCTCGCCGATTTCGTTCTCATCAAAGTCTTCACCGCCTGATGGCCAAAAAGATTAGCTAAATTTACGCTACGTGCAGTGGGCGAACCACCACGCTGAATATAGCCAACAACACTTACTCTGACTTCGTAGCCTGTAACATCGCTTATCTGATGGGCTATGGCGTAGGCAGTTCCTGCTCCCTCAGCCATAACAATAATACTACTCTTCTTCCCTCTCTTTCTACCTTTTTCCAATTCCTGAGAGATTTTACTGAGACTATATTTTATTTCCGGCACTAAAATTATCTCAGCCCCGCAAGCCAATCCTACCGCTAAGGCAATAAATCCCCTCTCTCTTCCCATCACTTCGATGATAAAGATTCTCTCATGGGAAAAAGCGGTATCGCGAATTTTCTGAATAGATTCTAACGCTGTGTTTACCGCTGTATCGAAACCTATGGTATCTTCCGTACCAGGAATATCATTGTCAATACTTGCCGGTATACCAACAAGAGGTATTCTACTTGCCCGATAAAGTTCCATTCCTCCTTTGAACGAACCGTCTCCGCCAATGGTAATCAAACCATTAATCCTGTTTCTTTTTAAAACTCTTACTGCTTTCTCTATCCCTTTCTTAGTCCTCATCTCTTCGCATCTTTTGGTATTCAATATCGTTCCGCCCCAGCTGATAATTCCGCTAACCGACCGCAAATCCATTTTTCTTTTCTTATCTTTGATCAACCCCCAATAGCCCTCTTCAAATCCCACCACCTCTAACCCATAGTAGATTGCTGAGCGAACTACTGCTCTAAGACAAGCGTTCATTCCCGGGGCATCTCCACCAGCAGTGGTAACAGCAATCTTTTTCATTCCTTCTTTTCTTCTGTTTCTGTTTCTGTTTCTGTTTCTGCTTTTGTTTTTGTTTTTGCTTTCTTGGTCGGTTCTACTTCTATAAATTCACCCAATAGACGGAACTTTTGGTACCTTTTCTTCAAAAGTTCCTCTACAGGTAGTTTTCTTAATTCCTCCAGATATTTCTTTATTTTTTCTTCCAATTGCTTCCCCACAAATCCTATATCACGATGGACGCCACCCAGAGGCTCACTGATAATTTCGTCAATCACTTTTAATTCCAGTAAATCCTGAGCGGTTAATTTTAGTGCCTTGGCCGCCTCGGGAGCCTTCCCCGCATCCCTCCAGAGAATGGAAGCGCAACCTTCAGGAGAGATAACCGAATAGATGGCATTTTCCAACATCAGGACTTTATCGCCAACGCCGATTCCCAGCGCTCCCCCACTGCCACCCTCTCCCACCACCACAATAATAATAGGAACTTCCAATTCTGACATTGACCTCAAATTGTGGGCAATTGCCTCGGCTTGACCTCTCTCTTCTGCCCCGATTCCGGGATATGCCCCGGGAGTGTCTATGAAACTGATAACAGGCATTGAAAATTTTTCAGCCATCTTCATTAGCCTGAGCGCCTTGCGGTACCCTTCCGGATGGGACATCCCGAAATTTCTCACCATGTTCTCCTGGAGCGTGCGGCCTTTCTGATGTCCAATAACTACCACCGTTTCTTCCTTAAATTTTGCCATTCCCGCCACTATAGCCGAATCATCAGCAAAAGCCCTGTCTCCTTGAAGTTCTACAAAATCACTCATAAGCAAATTTATATAGTCTAAAGTATAGGGACGCCGAGGGTGGCGAGCCAGTTGAACCTTCTGCCAGGGAGTGAGATTCCCGAAAATTTCCTTCTTAAGCTCGTCGCATTTCTTTTCCAGACCTTCTATCTCCTTAGAAAAGTCGACTTTGTTGGCAGCGCCGAGACTCTTTAGTTCCTCAATTTTCTTTTCCAGTTCCACTACCGGCTTTTCAAAATCCAAACCTTCAATCTCAGCCAATATATCCCCCCTTACCCCAACAATTAAAAGATAGTTTGTGATATGGAGTCCCCCGATGAAATCGGGGGCTGAATAAATTCCGCCCTTTCGGGCGGACTCCATCTAAAATCCACTCATATATCCGATGCGAAAGATGCGATCAAACCCATGGCCATGGGCAATATCTCTTCCATCTATTTCAACATTCAAACTTGGCGTAACGAAATAACGTAAACCTATATTTATCCTGACCTCTTTCCCCCCACCCAGATTATCGAATTCCATCATCGGAATTATGTTCTCATACACCTTGGAAAATAGGCTGACAAACCCTCTTACCCTGAATCTATCAAAATCGTAACCATTAACCCCGGTGCACACGTCCATATTGGGAATAAAATTCTCCTTGCGCAGGACTATAAAGAAACCCTTTTCTCTCTGTTCATACTTTCCATCTTCATATTCTCCATAGCCCTGATCATCGTAACCAATGCCAATTGATGGGAAGTGCTCGGTCCCGCTGAAGAGGTAAAATTTCACAAACAGGCGAGGACGGCGGAGCTTGATATCGTCATTACCTATGATATTTTCGGTATCCAGATAGACTCCCAGATTCATATGTTCCAATACCCCGAAGAACAGTCCCATCAGAAGTCCACTAATATCACTGCCTCCCTCGCTTTCTATACTGTAAAAGCGGAAATTGACGTCATATCCCCCGCGTTCGGTGATTTGAGGAGTGGGGGTATCAATCAAATCGAGTACCTCCCCTGCAGACGAGACAGAATAAATACTTGAAAGGCAAGTAATAACCAATCCTATCAATACCATCAATGGAAATGGTCTTTTTTTCATTCTTCTCTCCTTGTGAATTATCTTGGTGCCAATTTCCGTCGTTCAGTTATCTCCGAATAATCCTAACAGATTTCATCTATCTTGTCAAGTTGTCCTCTTTCTATTCCCCCTTAAACCCAGATTCTATCTCTTCCAATTTCTTCCCAGCCACTTCGTTTCCAGGGTCAACTTTCAAAACTTTCTGGAATTCTTCTCTCGCCAAGTCCACTTTTTTTAATTCTAGATAGGCAAGCCCAAGATTATTATGAGCCCCGCTATTGAATGTGGGAGAGAGTTCGTTTATCTTCTCGTATTGATTGATTGCTTCTTCTAACTTGCCCTGACTAAAGTATATATTACCTAAATAGAGATGCGCTTTTATGCTTCCCGGAAGAAGCTTTACAACCTTTCGATAAGTCTCTTCTGCTCTGTTCCAATCTCTATTGCTTACATATCCTTCTCCCTTTTCAAAGAGAAGGTTGATTTCCTGAGTTGGTACCGGGGGTTCCTTTCCCATCTGCGCCTGAATATAGGAAAGATTTGCCCGAGCTTTTGCATTTTCCGGCTCAAGTTCTAATATCTCTCGATATTCCTCAGCAGCTTTCTCCCATTCCTTTCTTCCAATATATACCTGAGCCAGGTAAGAGCGGTTAGGCGCGGAGAGCGGATTTATTTCAATCGATTTATTTAGAGCTTCAATCGCCTCTGGTATCTTATTGGTCTGTCCGTACATAATTCCCAAATTTGAATATATCTCGTCATAACCAGGGTTCGCATCTATTGCCTTAAGGTAAGCCCAAATAGCTTTCTCCTTCTCGTCCAGGCGAGCATAAGCGTTCCCCAGCTCATAATTACTGTCCACATTTAAAGGATAAATCTTATAGGATAGCTCGCACTCCTGAACTGCCCTTCCCAGCGTGGCGTTATTTTTTGCGTATTTAAAGCCCTTGAAATAATGGACCTCTCCCCGGAAGTATCTGATATTGAATACAACAATTCCCAGGAGAACTATTCCCAATGGGTATACAACGAATTTCTTAATGGGAATCTTACGTTCTGAAACTTTCCACCTCTGGCATATTCCCACTGCCAATCCCATCCATATCCAGAAAACAAGGGCAGGTATTGGGAAATGCAAAGAAACATTTAACAAATTGTCGACGAGCATTCCCAAAATGGACGCCAGAAGCCCCAAAGCAATAGTCTTATCATATTCACTATTAAGCTTTCTGTAACTATCTATTCCCGTTTTAAAAAAGAGAATAAATAACCATATATATATTCCCAGCCCCACAATCCCCGTCTGGGAAACTACCTCTAATATCTCATTGTGAGAATTGTTGGCGTGGGTGCGAAAAGGAGAATACTTTTTTATTTTCAGAAATTTCCCTTGATGAAAGGGATAGATAATCTCGAAATTTCCCCAGCCCTGGCCTAAAAGTGGACTCTCCTTGAACATAGAATACGCCGACTCCCAGATTAGAAATCTCTGAACATAAGCCATTTGTTTAAAATCGATAACGCTTTTAACTTTCTCAAAAGCTACTGTCACCGCCCTAACTTTCTTCCCCTTTTCCTCATCAAACCTTACTGGATAGAGCATCATCAGAAACAGAATACCCACCAGGAAAATTAACCATCTTCTATTCCTAAAAATTAAAGGGCGCTGGTAGGAGAGGAGATAAAAGCCAACGAAAACTAAAGCCACAAAAAGTCCCAGCCAGGCGCTGCGAGTGCGGGTCACCAGGAGCCCAAAGAAGTTAACTATGAAAAGTCCGCCTAAAAAGAGCTTCTTAATGGGAGACTTTTCATAAACAGTCAGAACCGCTACCACAGGCAAGATTAGCATCAGAAAGCTTGCCAGGAAATTAGGGTTGCCAAAAGTGGATACGCTGCGCGTACCAAAAGGGTCTAACTGCATTGGCCATATCGGTTCAATCCCTCCATACTGAAGTAATGCGTACAAAGAGGCAATCGTTCCTGCAGCAAACCCGATATAGAGTAACCTTTTAAGATTTTTCTCATCTTGCAGGAGATAGACAGTCAGATAAAAGACCGCCAGGCAATTGAGTAATAGGAATAGCAGTGTTCTGCCGCCAAAAGAAATGATAGCCAGTTTAAATTTGGGATGAATATAGAATGAATAAGCGACTGAGACAAGAACAACCAAAAGGAAGAGAAAAAGAGGTTTGTCCAGGTACGTTCTGGGCAAAATAATCTGCCGTTTAAGATTACTCTTTATCAACCAGATAGCTAAAATTACAGAGAGTCCAATCGCAAATACCACGTTTTGAATTACATAAGGATTGCGAGTAGTATCGGTAAGAAAGATCAGAGGGCAGATTAAAAGAACGAGAAAAAAAATATATTTTATTATGCGATCCAAATCCATTTTATAATAGAAAAAATCGTCGCTCGCCAGGAAAAGATTAATTTTTCACTTTTATTTTGTTAACCTGCAGCTGTTGAATTATAGAATTTGCCTGTTTATCTCCAGGATCCAATTCTAAAATCTTTTCCCATTCTTTCAGAGCTAAACTGCCTCTATTCGTATTCCAGTAGAAAGTAGCAAGGGCCCTGTGAGCGCTAATATCAGAATCGTTTGTTTCAACTGCTTTCTTAATAGACTCTTCAGCCTCTACGAACTTCTTTTGCATAAAATAGACATTTCCTAAATTTATATATGCCTCAGTCAATTTGGGATTCCATTCCACAGCCTTAAGGTAAATCTCCTCTGCCTTAACCCATTCCTTCTTCTGAACGTAGCACCAGCCCATCTTGAAGTAGGTGGGAGCGTAGACGGGATCAAGATCTAAATACTTGTCGAAACTCTCTATAGCTTTATCCCACTCATTTAGTTTAGTATATAAACTTCCTTCCTGGAAGTGGACCTGAACGTAGTTGGGTGCCAGCTTCTTTAAGTCAGCGTACTTTGCCACAGCTCTTTCAGCATCCGTGCGCGGATTCTTCGGGTCCTCTTCCGGGCCATAAAGCAATTTGTGAATGCGGGGAAAGAAATATTTTTCCTCTGGCTTTACAGAATCCCAGCGAGGGTCATAAACTTTATTCATATTCCATCTATCATTGTAGACATTGCCCATAAAGTAGTGAGTCATCGCATAGTAAGGATTATTTCTCAAAACAGTCTGGTACTCCTTTAAAGCGCTTTCCCACACCCCCGCTTTGGAGTAAGCAATAGCAATGTTGTGATGGATATCGGCTATAAAGAATCGCCTGAAGAAAAGTACCAGAAACAGAGTTACAATTATGGTTATCGCCTGGATTACTCTTCGCCAGCGCCTATTACTTAGAAACTTAGACCTCCTGATATCTTCCTCGCCGGGATTAGTCTTCTCTTTCCCGCCAAGTATCTGACCGCCGAGTAGTCCCAGGAAAAGCCAGAAAACAAAACCCGAAGATACAAATCTCATATTCACGCACATGAGATTGTGCACCAGAAGTCCGAACAGCCCCGAAAGCAGCCCAATGAGTAGATATTGCCGTCTGGTCAACTTCTCTAAGCGGGCGCCAATCTTGAGTCTCCCACCCTTCTTAGAATGGGGATTCAACCGGGAATTTCTGGAAGACGGAGGGGGTTCTGCTGAATAGCCGGCAACTTGCTTTAACCTTTTCATTCCGGTAAAAAAGATTATTATCAGAAACCAGAGAAATATCCCGAATCCAATTATCCCCTCATCGTACCACACTTCAATAAATTCATCTTCTGGATGGTCTGTCTCCGTATTATGCTTTCCCTCAATATGGAATATTACCGGATGACGGAAAGCAGGATAGACTATTTTGAAAGTGCCAATTCCCGTTCCCAGAAACGCGTGCGTCAGCTCTTTACCGGGTGTTGATTTAATTGCCGTGCCTTCCTCGGGATAATCTTTAATCATTTCCAAAGTGGAAAGCCAGGTAAACACCCGGAAACGCACCGAGTCTATTCGCTCTCTTATAAGGAAAGTTACCGCACTCGCCGTGCCCAGGAGGAGGACGGATAAGAAAACTGCCAGGAAGGTTTTCTTCTGCTTCTTTGTGGCAGGAACAATAAATAGCGTAGTCACCAATGCAAAGAAAGAGACTCCCGCTGCAAAGCCGATATAAGAAGCTTTGGTTCTGGTCATAATGAGATTAATGACCAGGATAAACAGAAAAAGGACCAGTAGCTTTTTCGTCTTCATCTTCACCAGCACCATCAAGCATATAGAAAGGAGGAGTAAAAAGAAGAAAGCGTACGTCTTATTTTCCACAAAGAAGATATAGGCTTGCGTTCCCAGACCTCCCAGGCGCATCAGTCCTTCTTTTCCCAAAAATTGCATAAAACAGAAGATAATACCAATCGTTGCCACCAGAGCCAAAGAGATAACAGTCCTCTTTGCCTTCTCCAGCTCGGAAAAATCGAAAAATGTCAACAGTAAAGGCGTAACCAGAACCAGGAATGCCGCAAAGAAGTTGGGATTGCCAAAAGTGGAAAATATTCTATCTCCAAAAGCCGCCTTCCAGATGAAGGGGTCCATCTCCATGAATTGAATCAACCCATAGAAAACAGCAATAAATGTGGCAGCCAGTATCCAGCGGAACATTCTATTTACTTTTTCTGGAGTGTCAAACTCAACAAGAGCAATCAGAAAAGTTCCTATATACAAAACTCTCCGGGTAAGATCCTCGAAACTGGTAAATTTAAATGGGGAAATGGCGAAGGAAACGAAACCAGAAAGAAGGAAAAAGAGAGCAGGAATTGCGTAAAGACGCTGTTCTTTACTCTCCAGTAGCCTCCCCCTCTCAATTACCTTGACAATCCAGGCTGCTATGATAATCGTAGCGCCGATTTGCAGAACGGTAATTTTTATCTGGCAGGAATCGTAAGTCTTCAGATAGAACGACAGAGCAATAAGGAAGGCTAAAATCGGCAAGCCAAACTCTATTATTACATTACAATATTTAATAAGTTTTTTACTCATATTTTCTTTCAGTATTTTAGCACAAATCCCCAAAAAATTCAACCCATAAAAAATTCGGGGACACAATACTTAATTATCTTACTTGATTCCCTTTCCCCTTTCTTAATTAAGTGTCATGTCCCCGAAACTTTTTCCCGGAACTTTCCCCGGCCATATATTCTATTATTTTGGAGCCGACGGACAGAATCGAACTGCTTTATCAGATTTTAAAACTGCTTATGGTTTACTGAACCGACCTCCTATCTGTCGACAAGAACTAAAATCTTTCTATTTTACTGGAGTTTTCTTTAGCCCGATTAATTTGCCTATCCTTATTAGGACATTTATAAACTCTTCTCTGTTTACTTCTGTCTTCTTTGCTTGTCTCCAAGCGCGCAAGAAATTATATAGATTATGGTCGGTTGCAACGTCCTTGACTACGGGATGGACGACGGGAGGAGTCTCCCTTATTGAGAATCCCTCTTGCCAATTTTGAACATCAGCATCATATGCTACTTTCATTAGTTCTTTGAATAAATAGTTAGAAATT
>Ga0172362_10000312_pt1 | contig 38588 bp, 35 predicted proteins | sample LakKivs1_kivu2a2_FD_114534 | JGI IMG/M metagenome (GOLD analysis project Ga0172362, IMG submission 114534) | Sediment microbial communities from Lake Kivu, Rwanda - Sediment s1_kivu2a2 | ecosystem: Environmental > Aquatic > Freshwater > Lake > Sediment | place: Rwanda: Western Province, Lake... | reverse complement strand
GTCGCCGGAGAGTCTTCCTGTCCGTCCCAAACGCTCACGCCGAGCCGTGGCCTAGCACGAAAAGCCGCGGATTGCCTGGGTGTTGCCCCGGCCGACCCACCGGTCGGTCGGTAGTTGCGTGCCGGGTGCCAATTTGGTCTGCTGACGCCGCGCGACCCCGCCCGGGGCGCGTGATTCCCCAACCCGGAACGCAGGAAAGAAGGAGCGCCAGCATGGGTCGCAAGGTGTACGTCGTCGGCGTCGGCATGACCAAGTTCGAGAAGCCCGGATCGAAGAACTGGGACTACCCGGACATGGCGAAGGAAGCGGGCGAGAAGGCTCTCGCGGACGCGGGCATCGCCTACGACCTGATCGAGCAGGCGTGCGTCGGCTACTGCTACGGAGACTCCACCTGCGGCCAGCGCGCCGTCTACACGCTCGGCCTCACCGGCATCCCGATCTACAACGTCAACAACAACTGCTCGACGGGATCGACCGCGCTCTACATGGCGAAGCAGTTCATCGAGGGCGGCATCGCCGACTGCGTGCTGGCACTCGGCTTCGAGAAGATGGAGAAGGGCTCGCTGGGCGTCAAGTTCAACGATCGCACCAACCCGATGGACCAGCAGTTCATGCTGATGAACGAGCTGCGCGGCGTCGGCGCCGCACCCATCGCGCCGCAGTTCTTCGGCAACGCCGGCCGCGAGCACATGGAGAAGTACGGCACGACTCCCGAGCACTTCGCGAAGATCGGCTACAAGAACCACAAGCACTCGGTGAACAACCCGTACTCGCAGTTCCAGGACGAGTACTCGCTCGAGCAGATCAAGGCGGCGCCGATGGTGTGGGAGCCGCTCACCAAGCTGCAGTGCTGCCCGACGTCGGACGGCGCCGGCGCGGCGATCCTCGCGAGCGAGGAGTTCGTGAAGAAGCACGGTCTCGAGAAGAACGCCGTCCAGATCCTCGGCATGGCGATGACCACCGACTTCCAGACGACCTTCTCCGAGAAGAGCTCGATGAAGCTGGTCGGCTACGACATGACGAAGGCCGCCGCGCGCCGCGTGTACGAGCAGTCGGGCGTCGGGCCCGAGAACGTCGACGTGGTCGAGCTGCACGACTGCTTCTCGGCGAACGAGCTGATCACGTACGAGGCGCTGGGCCTCTGCGGCGAGGGCAAGGCCGGCGAGTTCATCGACTCGGGTGCCAACACGTACGGCGGCAAGGTCGTGGTCAATCCGTCGGGCGGCCTGATCTCCAAGGGCCACCCGCTCGGCGCGACCGGCCTCGCGCAGTGCGCGGAGCTGAACTGGCAGGTGCGCGGGCAGGCGGACAAGCGTCAGGTGAAGGACGCGAAGATCGCGCTGCAGCACAACCTCGGTCTCGGCGGTGCGGCGGTGGTGACGATGTACCGCAAGGCACAGCTCGGCTGAGCGGACGCTCCACGTTAGGCGGGTGCGCGGCGGTGGTCGCGCACCCGCCGACGTACGCGAGCTGCGGGGTGCCAGGGCGAAGAGACCGCATGAGCAAGGCCTTCACGAAGGAGTCCGACGGTGCGGACGACGACCTCGACCGGGACGACGACGCGGGCGTTCCCGGCGGGTTCACGAACTACATCACGCCCGCCGGCCAGAGGCGCCTCGCCGACGAGCTGGAGCGACTCTGGAAGGTCGATCGGCCGAAGCTGGTCGAGACCATCGCCTGGGCCGCCGGCAACGGCGATCGCTCGGAGAACGGCGACTACATCTACGGCAAGCGCAAGCTGCGCGAGATCGACCGCCGCATCCGCTTCCTCGGCAAGCGGCTCGACAGCGCCGTCGTGGTCGACAACGCCGGGCGGAGCCACGAGCAGGTCTTCTTCGGCGCCACCGTCACCGTCCTCGACGAGCATGGCAACGAGCGCGCCGTGAGCATCGTCGGCGTGGACGAGCTCGACCCCGGCCGCGGCCGCGTGTCGTGGGTCTCGCCGATCGCCACCGCGCTGCTCAAGGCGAGCGTCGGCGACGTCGTTGCGTTGAAGACGCCGCGCGGCAGCGAGGAGCTCGAGATCGTGGACATCCGGTACGACCCGCTGCCGTGACGGCCCCGCGGCGCGCGCCACCGGACGTGGCTACGTCTCGGTCGCGCGCCTTGCCGGCGGGGTGCCGCGACGCCCGGCCGTGGCGGATGTCCTGGTGGCGGGACGACAGCGAAATCGGCAGTCGTCGTGCGATGACCCGGTCGCGCGCCACGGCCAGCAGCGCTTCGGCGCGCGCGCGGATGGCGTCGTCGGCCTCCGCCGACAGACGGGCGAGCGCCGCGGCCGCACGCTCCGGGTCGAGGTCCAGCAGTCGCTCGGCGGCGCGCAGCCGGACCGGTGCCGGGTCCGCACCGCGCGACACGGCGTCGAGGTCCGCGGTCTCGTCGGCTCCGTCGCCCTGCGCGACGAGACGATCCAGGGAGGCGATCCGGCGCAGGAGGTGCTGCCGCTCCGTCTCGGGATCGACGCTCGCCGACGAGTGCCAGCCCGTGTCGCCGCTCGCGAGCACGTGCACCTCGACGGAACGACCGAGCAGCAGCATGTAGCTGCGCTCGCGCAGCAGACGCGCGAGCGCTTCTGCGACGGTAGAACCTGCGAGATCGGCGTGCACCGCACCCTCGGGCGCCGCGCCGTGCCACACCAGCCGGCCGCCGGCCGCGCGCGCGACCATCGCCACCGCGTCGTCGACCCGGCTCGCCCGGACTTCGCCGGCGAGCCGGCCGTCCTCGAGCACCAGGTCCGTCGCCGCGGCCGCCGCACCCGCGATCGACAGTACGGCGACGGCGAGGGCTCCCTGGGGGAGCCCCCGCCTTCGTACGCGACCTATCCTCTTCGGTGCGCGTCTCATGTCAGAGCGAGAAGGTCACGTCGCCGTTGTTCTGCACGGTCACGTTCGGACGGATGGGCGTGGCGGTGCCGAACGAGATCCGGTTCAGGCCCGCAGCGAGCCCGGCCTCGATCGCCGGCACGCCGAGCAGCGCCTCGACCAGATCCTCGGCGACGTCGACCAGCTGGTTCAGCTTCGTCTCGACGAAGTCCACCGCCTCGCGCAGGCCGGGGACGGGGAGCGACGGCAGATCGATACGCGGGAACGTGTCGACGTCGACCGACGCACCGCCGACGGCGAAATCCAACATTCCGTCGTCGCATGTGATGGTCACGTCGAAGTCGACGTCCACCGCCGGGTTCGGCAACGGCACCGGCGTGAACCGCTCGATGAAGCCGATCGCGCTCGAGACGCCCGACAGGAACGGCCGCGAGGCGATCGCGTTGCGCGTGTCCTCTTCGAGGTCGAGATCGAGGTGCAGCGTGTTCGCGTCGTCACGCGTGGCCTCTACGAAGCGCGGGCCCTTCCGCTGCCCCCAGCGAACGATCTGGCCCGAGATGCGCGTGCCGGCGAGCGCCTCGATGCGGCTCTCCATCTCGGCGCGCGCCAGCACGAACGGCGGAAAGGGCGGGGTGTAGGTCGCCCAGGTCTGGCTCGCACGCAGCGTGGCGCCGGTGATCGTGCGCGCGCGCGACGCACCGCTGCCGTCGAGGAAGAGGCGGCCGGCTCCCGTGGCGGGGAATGTCTGCGTGAAGATCAGCGCGCCGTTCAGCCGCAGGTCGAGCCGGCAGATGCTCAGCCCGTTGCTGCCGGTCTTCGAGATCCGCAGCCGCGTCACGTCGGACACCGTCGCGACCCCGTTCCGCACGAGGTCGTAGGTGAAGGTGTCGTTGCGCTCGAAGTCGTTGCGCCCATAGTCGAGCGCGGTCGAGTTGCTCCCGTTCAGGCTCGCGAAGACGGGGTCGTTCGTTTGCGCGTTGGTGACGTCGCAGGTGCGGACCGTCAGCTGCGCACGGAAGATCGGCATCGTCTCCGGCGGCGCGGCCTGCGCCTCCCGCACGCCCGGAAAGCATGCGCCGGCGATGACTCCGGCGAGACTGGCGATGCGCAATGCGCAGCGCGCGGGGTGCAACCGACCGAACCGACTCTCCTTGGGCGACATGGCTCCTTTTCCTTCCAGTGTCCGGGCGGCCCGCCACCACGGCGGGCCGCTTCCGAACTTTGGCTAGACGGCAACGCGAGCGACATGCCATCCGCGCCGGGAGCCGCGAATGCGGAGAGCCTGCCTGCGCACCCACCGCGTGCAGGCATCGGCGGGTGCGGATTGACTCCCGCCGTTGCCAGCGTGCGCTGGACGGTGACGGTACGCGGGCTTGCGCGGCGCGCCGCGCGATACCCACGTCCTGCCCACGCCGGCGTCGGCGACCTGATCGGAAACCGCGTGTGCGAGGCGGGACCGTGGAGCGGGGTCTGGACCCCGCTCGTCTTGGTCGTCGACACGCTCCACCCGGCGATCGACGTGACCGCCTTCGCGATGTGGGCTCTTCGGGGGGTCGTGTGGGCGGACACCGACGGTGATCGCGATGCGCACGGCGATGTTGGCGCGGCGTGCACCGGATCGGCTCACGAGCCGTTCGTCGTTGCCGAGCCCGCTGCGCCGAGCAGCGCCTGCACCGCGAGGTGGGCGTCGAGCCGCGTGCCGTCCCGGCGTGGGAAGGCCGTCGTCGCCCCGCACGCGACGCACGGCGCCGCGCCACGTCGAGCGCCTGCAGCACGACCGCCGCCTCCTCCGGGCGGAGCCGCGCCTCGATGCGGACCATGCCGTCGTCCGTGTCCCGCACCCGGACGAAGCGCGCGCTCTCCTCGTCCGCGAGGCTCGGCGGCGGTCCGACTCCCGCGTCGCCGACGACGCGACGGTAGCCGCGTCAGATGCGCTCGAGCTGCGACGCGGTCGCGTGCGTCGCCATCTCGAGCAGCGTCGCCTCGGTGGCGGCCCTCGCGACGCGGGTGATCGCGCGCACCTTCGAGTAGCTGATCGCTCCGCGCCGGAGCGCGTCGTCGACCCGCGGCAGCGGCGCGAGCGCGCGCGCCACGCGGACGCGCTCGCGCGCGGCACCGAGGTCGAGGCCGATCCGCCAGTTGAGCCAGTGGGCGCAGCTCAGCGCACCGTGCGTCGCCCAGCCGCTGCCCTCGTCGAAGCGGCGGATCAGGGTCAGCAGCCGGTGCTCGGCGGCGTCGATGTGGGACGCGACCTCGGCGATCTCGTCCGCGAGCCGGTCGACTTCGGCGGGTGCGAGCGGCGAAGCGAGATGCTCGAGCGCTGCGGGATCGATGCCGGTTATCAGGATCATGTCGAGCGTGTACCACCGCTGTTTCGAGGGGGTCTGCGACGGCTCGTGCGCGGCGATCTCTGCGCGCGAGGGGCGAGGCGGCTCTGCGCGTCGCGCGTGCGGTGGCGGGCTTCGCAGGCGCGGGGCGGAGGCGTCTCGGCGGTCCGATCGCGATGGCCGGGTGGCCCTCGCGAAATCCGTCAAGGGCTGCACGCACCAAGCATGCTGCCCGACCCCGAAAGGCCGCGTGGCGAGATCGTCGCCGCCTTCGTCCAGCGCGTGGCGACCGTAGGGCAATCGCGGTGGCCTCGGCGATCGCATCGCGGAATCAGGAAGACCTTCCGCACCGGGTCGACGGCGCTCTGCTTCGCGACGTCGCTGCCGGCCGTCGCCTCGAAGTCGCGTGTCCAAGGCTCGGCCTCGATCGCCGCCCGCGTATCGGTCAGGATCCGCCCGCGCTCGCGATTCGCCACGCGACCGGCGTCGAGCGGCGGTCGAGGATGCTCGCGCCGGCGGCGAGCGTGCCGGCGACGCCGACCACGGTGCTCTCCTCGTCGCCGTCGAGCGGGCGGAGCTGCGCGTGGACCGTCCACGTCGTGTCGCCGGTCCGGCGCCACACGACGGCCTCGCTGCGCGCCCCGGCGTAGACGCAGGAGCCCGACACGTACGGATCGCTGGCCGCCGTCGCCCGGGTGCAGCGGAGCGCGCCGTCGGGAGCCGGCAGCTCCTGCGGGGTGAAGGCGCCGTCACGCTCGATCCAGGCCACCGCGTGCGACGGTCCGTCGTCCGAGTCGCTCCAGCCGACGATCACGTCGCCGTCGCTGCCGAGCGCGCCACCGCGCGTGCCGCCGTCGAGCAGCGGCAGGGCTTCCAGCCGGAAGGCGCCGTCGCTCTCGGTCCACAGCACCGGCAGCTCGGGGTCGACTCCGGCGCCGACGATGCGTCCGGTCGCGTCGCCATGCGTGGGTACCGGGCCGACGACGAATCCTCCGGCGGGCAGCCGCTCCCAGAAGGCGCCCGGCTCGCGCCAGAGCACGGGAATGCGCGGCGACTCGGTCGCATCGAGCGTGCCGAGGAAGCGCGCGGGCGGCGCGACGCGCACCTCCTCGCTGAACTGCGTCAAGCCAAAGCCCAGCAGCCACGGGCTCTCGCCCGCCGGCCCGGCCGCGTACTGGAACGGCGCGACGAAGCCGCTCGGCGTGAGTCCCGTCCCGTACGCGTAGACCCAGTCCGACTCGCCGACCGCGACCGGCTCTCCCTGCTGCTGGCAGGCCGGATCGGGCTCGGGCAACCATCGGCAGCCGACCACCGGCAACGGTCCGGCGTCGGGACCTGCGTCCGGCGGCAGCATGACCACACCCTGGCCGATCACGCCGGGCGCCGACCGATAGATCGCGATCCACTCGCGCCGGTTGACGCTGGTCACCATGCCGTCCGCGTCGAGGCGCATCGCCGCAACCGGTCCGGCGGTCGGCGTGGGCGTCGGCTGCGACCGCGACGACGAGCCGCCGCCGCACGCGGCGGTGAGCAGCAGCGCGACCCCGAGCGTCGCAGCCGGCGCGCGGCGCGATGCGCATCCCGTGTGGCGTTCCTGCTCATGATCCCCCCGGGCCGTCACGGCAAGCGCCGCGCCGCCGCGGATGAAGCCTGTCCGCGCAAGTACGACGACGACCCGACGGCGGGGTCTCTGCTGATGTCGCTCACGCTCGCGACGTCGCTTTCGATCTGCGGCGCGAGCAGCGTCTCGACGCGCACGACGCCGGTGTCCGGCTCTTGCCTGCCGTGCGTCGAGCGGGCGTGCACCACCGTCACGCCGCGAAGCTACGTCGGCCCTCCGGTTCCGTCAAGATCGCTCGTGACGGCCGCGCGGGGCAGCGCTGCCGATCGATGCAGCGACCGGCGCCGTGTACGGACACCGGAGCTCGCTGCCGCTGCCGCTGCCGCCGGGTGGCGGCAGCGCGTAGACTCGGGGCCTGGCACCGCCTGCGATCCGTAGACTCGGGGCCTGGCACCGCCTGCGATCCGTAGACTCGGTGCGTCGCACCGCCTGCGATCCCTCCGAGGAGGTCGCGCTGCGCGACGGCAAGCGCCCAGACCGACCCGACCCGGCTCGCCCGTCCGCGACGGACGACATCCGGTGCGTCACCGCCGCGCCGTCCGGCAACCACGATTGACACCGGCGCCCGCGCACCGCGCCCGGCGCGACGGGCATCCGTGGCTCTGCGCGGCACCCATCCGCTGGCACACGCCGTGCAAAGCAGCACGTCACCGGCGCAGGCACGTGCGGCCCGAGAGCCAGCCGCGAACAGGCTGGCGATGGAGGGGCCGAAGATGGCACCGACGACCCGGAGCGCCGCACGGCGCAGGATGACCCGACGCGTGGCGACGGCCGCAGCCCTGACCCTGCTGATCGGCGCCGAGCCGGCTCGCGCCGGCGGCCTGCTCGAGGAGCCCTGCTTCGCGACCTGCGGGCAGTACAGGTGGTACCTCGCGAAGTCGGCCGAGGTGCGCGACAACGCCACCTGCTGCCTCGCCCTCATCCGGCAGGCGAAGATCGCGGAGGAGCGCGCGCTCGAGCTGTACGAGGCGGCGCGCGATCCGGGCAACACCAGCGCCGAAACGAGCGACCTCGTGCGCGAGGCGAACCGCATGATCGGCAAGCGCGGGCGCCTGATCCGCAAGTTCATCGACTGTGTCAACGGCGTGATCCGCGCGCTCGCCCTGCAGAAGCGCGGCTTCGACCCGCTCGTGGAATACGCCACCGCCTGTGGTGTCAGCCTCGAGTGCGAGGAGCTGCCGTGAGCACCCGCGGCAACGTCAGGGGGAGATCGACCAAGTTCCGCAACGTCATGCTGAGCGTGCTCGCGACCACCGTGCTGGCGCTGGGCAGTCCGACCGCGGTTTGCGCGCAGTCGCCCCCGCCCCCGGTGGCGGGCGGCATCTACGACTCGTTCGGCCGAGAGCCGGGGTCCGACAACAGGCTGCCGCCGAACGATCGCAGCCTCAAGATCGAGGCGCTCGGGCTCGGCGGGCTGCGCATCAGCATCTCCGACGGCAAAGGGGTGTTCGAGGGCTCGCAGTTCCTGGTCCGCAAGTGGCGGCGTCAGCTACGACGGGCGCCTCGCGAGCTACTACCAGAACTTCGAGACGGTGCCGGCCCGCAAGGGCATACCGGCGGAGGAGGTCACCTTCGTCTTCCGCATCAACGACCCGATAGAAGACTGCGACCTGTACTTCCGGCAGCCCGGCGGCCCGCTGCGGAGCGAGGTGATCAAGCGCCGCTGATGCGCGGCGCGGCGCGCGCGCCGTCGAAGTCGCCGTTGTCGAGCACGAGATCCGACGGCTTCGCGTCGCCCGGAGGTAGCAGCAGCCGCGTGCGCCGGGAGCTCGGTCGCTGCGGGCCGCCGCGCGTCCGTGAAAACGCGTCCGCGTCGGTTTGCTCGACCGGCTGCACCACGTCCTCTTGCGCGACGCGCGCGCGGCCGCGAAGATAAGGGCCTCGATGCACTCGCCGGGCCGATCGACGAGCAACCTGCGCGTCGCCGTGGCGGCCTTCTGGGGCGTCCACGCTGCGTGCCTGCTCGCGTTCTACACCGGCGTCACGTGGTCCGCCTTCCTGGTCTGCGTGACGCTGTACTGGCTGTGCATGTTCGGCATCACCGCCGGCTACCACCGCTACTTCGCGCACCGGAGCTTCAAGACGGGGCGGGTCTTCCAGTTCGTGCTGGCGCTGCTGGGCACCTTGTCGGTCCAGAAGGGAGTGCTCTGGTGGGCGGCGAACCACCGGGTGCACCACCGGTTCTCGGACCAGGAGGGGGACGTGCACTCGCCGGTGCAGAGGGGCCTCTGGTGGTCGCACGTCGGGTGGATCCTGGTCGAGGACCACGAGGCGACCCTGGTCGATCGCATTCCCGACATGGCCGGGTACCCGGAGCTGCGCTGGCTGAACGAGCACTTCCTGGTGCCGCCGGTGGCGATGGCCGTGGCTCTTCTGCTGACCGGCGGCCTCACCTGGCTCGTGTGGGGCTTCTTCGTCTGCATCACGCTGGTGTGGCACTCGACGTTCGCCATCAACTCGATCGCCCACACCTTCGGCAGCCGCCGCTACGCCACCGCCGACCAGAGCCGCAACAACTTCTGGCTCGCGCTGCTCACCATGGGCGAGGGCTGGCACAACAACCACCACCGCTACATGAGCTCGGTACGGCAGGGCTTCTTCTGGTGGGAGATCGACGCGAGCTACTACGTGCTGGTGGCGCTGTCCTGGCTGGGCGTCGTCTGGGACCTGCGCCAGCCGCCGCGGCACGTGATCGCCGGCGAGTCGCGCGACACGGATGCGCGCGCTGCGTGAGGCGCGCCGCCGCCTGATCGCTGGAGAAGGAAGCCGGCGCCGGGCGCGATCCGGACCCGCCTGGCGGAACGCGGTGGCACGCTCCATCCGCGCCGCACGACGCGAGCCGACTCGCGGATTCTCGTGGTCGACGGCGATCGGCCGCAGCGTGTAGCGTGGAATCACGATGTCGGTGCGGCGGTCGCTCTTCGGGCTCCTGGTGGTAACCCTCATCGGTGCGGCATGCTGGCCTGCCGGTCGCGACCGCACGGCCCCGGTCCCGCGCAACGTCATCCTGATCTCGATCGACACGTTGCGGGCGGATCACCTGGGAACGTACGGGTATTCGCGGGACACGAGCCCGGCGATCGACGCGTTCGCGCGGCGTTCGGTCCTCTTCGAGCGCGCGGTGACGCAGGGCGAGAGCACGCTGCCGGGTCACGGCGCGATGCTGACCTCGCGCTACTACGGTTCGTACCACTCGTCGCCGGTGCAGGGCGGCCCGCCGCCTGAGGTCGATACGCTGGCGGAGATCCTCGGGGGACAGGGCTTTGCGACCTGGGCGTTCGTCGATGGCGGACGCATGCGGCGCGTGTTCGGTTTCGATCAGGGGTTCGACCACTACGAGGACGAGCGCGTCAAGATCAAGAGGATCCTGCAGAAGGTCGAGGCGTGGCTCGACGGGCACCAGGCCGAGCGCTTCTTCCTGTTCGTCCACTGCTACGACGTCCACACGCCCTACACCGCACCCGACCCCTTCGGCGGGAGCTTCGTCGACCCGCAGTATCGCGGAACCTTCCGGCCGAACGCGGCGAACTTCGATGCCGTCGAGAGCGGCCGGCTGTCGTTCGGTCCGGACGACCTGCGCTTCGCCATCGCCCGCTACGACGGCGGCATCCGTCACACGGACCACCACATCGGCGGGTTTCTCGAGCGCCTCGAGAAGCGCGGCTTGATGGACTCGAGCGTCGTCATCCTCACGTCGGACCACGGCGAGGAGTTCCAGGAGCACGGTGGCTTCCAGCACAAGAAGATCTTCCGCTACCCGAACCTGCACGTTCCGCTGATCGTTCACGCGCCGGGGCGCTCGCCGCGCCGGGTGGCGGACCCGGTCGAGCTCGTCGACGTCGTGCCGACGGTCCTCGATCTGCTCGGCCTGCCACCGCACCCCGGCACGATGGGCCGAAGCCTGGCGAGCATCGTCGACGGTGGCACCGACGAGGGCCTCGCCGGCCGCGTCGCCTTCGCCGAGGGAACCATTCCGGGGTCGGGCTGGCGTACGGTGGTGTCGCGTCGGCACCAGCTGCTCCACGACGTGCAGCGCGACGAGTCGCGCCTCTACGATCTCCAAGCGGATCCGACCGAGCAGGTCGACATCGCGGCCCGGCAGCCCGCCATCGTCGCGCAGCTCCTCACGGTGCTGCGCGAGCGGCTGGCGGAGAACGAACGGCGCAATCCGGGCAGACCGGCGGAGCCGAGGCCGATCGACGAGGAGACGCGGCGGCAGCTCCGTGCGCTGGGCTACGTCGACGAGTGAGGTGCTGTCGGGCTCGTTCGCGACCGGTTTGAGGACGGGTCCCCGGTCGCCTAAGGATCGCGACCGATGACGGCCGGAGATCCAGCAGACCAGCCACGCCTCCTCGGGCGCGGCTCGGAGCGCATCCTCCGTGCCTGCATGACCGCCATCCGCCCGCGCGGGTCGGGCTTCGACCAGCCGGTCGACGACGACGTCCTGCTCGGGGTCGACCGCTATCTGTCGAGCCTGCCGCCGCTGCTCCGGGTCGGCATGCCGCTCGGCATGCGTCTCCTCGAGTACGGGCCGCCGCTGTTCGCGAAGCCGCGGCGCTGGACGACGTTCTCGCGTCTGCCGCGCGAAGAGCAGCTCGCCTACTTCTCCGGCTGGCTGCACGCCGGGGGCCTGCGCGGCAACCTGGCGCTCGGGCTGCGGACGGTGATCTACCTGGTGTTCTACCAGCACCCGGAGGTCCTGGCATCTCTCGGCGTCGACTGGGAAGGGCGCGCGCGCGACCTCGTGCAGGAACGCGCGGCCCTGCTCGCGCAGCGAGCGCAGGCGGGCCCGGCGTCCGGGCGCCGGGGCGACGATGCTTGACGGGGGCGGGCGAGCCCTGGCTCTGCCCGCGATTCCCTATCCCAACGTCGAGCGTGGCTCGGCGGTGCGCCGGGACAGCGTCTACGCGGCAGACGTCATCGTCGTCGGCACGGGCGCCGGCGGGGCGACCACCGCCGCGGCACTCGCCGCGATGGGCCACGACGTCCTGATGGTCGAGGAGGGCGACCTGCACCGGACGGAGAGCTTCACGACCGATCCGCCGACGATGCTCGGTCGTCTCTACCGCGACGCCGGCACGAGCCTCATCTTCGGCACACCGCCGATCCTGTTCGCGGAGGGCAAGTGCGTCGGCGGGTCCACGGTGATCAACGGTGGCATGTGCTGGCGGACACCGGACTTCGTGCTCGATCGCTGGGACCGGGAGCACCGCATCCCGGACGTGTCGCCGCGCGCGATGCAGCCCTGGTTCGAGGCGGCGGAGCGCATCCTGCACGTGGAGTCGAACGACGAGCGCACGTGGGGGCGCCACTCGCGCTCGTTTGCGGACGGAGCCGCGAAGCTGGGCTGGCCGACCAGGGTCAACCCGCGCAACATGGACCGCTGCGTCGGCCTCAACAACTGCGCGCTCGGCTGCCCGACGGGTGCGAAGCAGTCGATGCTGGTCACCGAGGTGCCGCGCGCCCTGCGGCACGGCGCCCGGCTCCTCGCGCAGGCCCGCGTCGAGAAGATCCTGTTCTCGGGTTCGCGGGCGATCGGCGTGCGCGGCCACCTGGTCGGCGACAACGACCGGCCCACGTACCGCTTCGAGGCTCGTGCCCCGCTCGTCGTTCTCGCCGCCGGCGCGCGCCACACGCCGGGCCTGATGATGCGGAGCCGGCTGCGCTCCGCGGCGCTGGGGCGAAACCTCCGCACCCACCCCAATGCGAAGGTCGTCGGCGTGTTCGACGAGCCGCTCGACCCGTGGATCGGCGCGCACCAGACGCACCAGATCCACCACTTCCTCGAGGACGGCATCCTGATGGCGTGCGCCGCGGTGCCGCCCGGCATCCTCGCCATGGGCACGCCGGGACTCGCGGCCGAGCACGCGGCGCGCATGCGGCGATACAACCACCTGATGACCGCCGCGACGCTGGTCGAGGACACCGGCGAGGGCCGCGTCCGGCTGGGCCCGGACCGTCAGCCGGTGATGAGCTTCCGGCTGTCGAGCCAGGACGTCGAGACCATCCACCGCGGCGTCGCGCTGACGGCGCAGGTGCTGTTCTCGGCCGGCGCGCGATCGGTGTGGCTGCCGTTCGCCCACCTGCCCGAGATCCACTCGGTCGACGAGCTGGCGAAGATCGAGACGCTGCTGCGCAAGCCGGGCAAGATCGAGCTCATGACGGTGCACATCATGGGCAGCGCCCGGATGTCGCGCGACGGTGGCGACGGCGTCGTCGACCCGAGTGGCCTCGTGCACGGCGTGACGGGTCTCGCCGTGGCCGACGCGAGCCTCTTCCCGTCGTCGATCGGCGTCAATCCGCAGGAGACGATCGTGGCGCTGGCGCTGCGCAATGCCGAGCGGATCGCCGCGACGCTGACCAGACCGAAGGCGCTGCGCGCGCAGGCGGCGAGCTCCGTGCCGGCGGCCGAGCGCGTGCCGGCGACGGCGTCGGGAGTCGGGCGATGACCTTCGAGGAGCTCACCCGCTACGGCAACGCGGAGCTCGACGAGGTCCATCGCGCGGGACGAGCGCCGCTCCTCGCCGACCTGGCCGGCCGGGAATACTGCGGCTGGAACCGTCCCGCACACTTCTCGCTGATCGGCATCCGCAAGTTCGTCAAAGGCTTCTTCGTTCCGGAGCAGACCGATCCCGAGCGCGCGGACGAGATCGAGGGCTTCAACATCCCGGCGATCCAGAACGGCCTCGATGGAGAGTGGCTCGCCAAGCACGACGACGACCGGCCGAAGCGCTTCGGCTTCTACATCACCCGCCCGCTGCGACCCGGCGAGCGCGGCGGAAGATTCGAGAACAGCCTGCTGCTCGACTACGCCGCGAGCCGGCGCAACGCGACGCTCGATCCGAGCCGCTTCATCCGCGACTTCGTCGTCCAGGTGAGGCCGGGCGACGACCGGCTTCTCCTCGGCAAGGCCATGCTGGCGCTCGCGCCCGGACGGCTGGTGTTCTCGAACTTCTTTCTGCTGCGCTTGCGGCGCCGCCACGACTGGCGAGGCTGATCCCCGCGCCGCGCGTCAAGCAAGGCCGAGCTTGCGCGCCAGGTCGTCGACGCTCGCGAGCAGCTTCTGGTCGTCGGGTACGCGGCCGTCCGGGGTGACGCGATCGACGACCTCGGGCAGGACCTCGGCCAGACCACGCGCGGCGTCCTGCTCGGAGACTCCGGCGTGCCGCGCGATCTGCGCGAGCGCATCGCGTCCGAACACGCGGTCGAGCGCATCGGCCGGCATCGGACTGTTGGCGCCGCGGCCGACCCAGGAATCCGCCTCCGCACCGAAGCCCGCGCGCTGGAACTGCTCGAGCAGCGCGCCCAGCCCGCCGCCGGGGCTGCGACCGGCGCCGCCCGCGCCGCCGAGCACCTGCGCGAGCACGTCGCCGAGCCCGCCCGCGGCACCGTCGCCGCGCGCCTGCGGCTGGCTGCGGCCGGCCCCCGCGAGCATCGACAGGGCGACCGGCAGAAGGGCGGTGAGCAGTGGGCCCATGCCGCCCGCTGCGCCACCAGCCTGCGCCGGCGACCGCTCGCGCCCGAGGCCCGCCTGCGGCGCGCCGCCGGCGAGCTGTCCGAGGCCCGCCTGCGGCGCGCCGCCGGCGAGCTGTCCCATGAGATCGTCGAGCAGCCCCATCGGTCCCTCCTGTCGCCGGCACGCGCTCCGGGCGGCGGCACTCTCACCTTGCCTTCGGGCAGGGCTCTGGCAAGAGGGTTTGCTCGCCCGCTGGTGAGAAATCCTGGTCAGGGCCGAGGGCTCGACCGCGGATCTCGACGTTCGGGCGGAGGGCTCGACCCCGGGTCTCCACCGGCGGTCGCGACCAGCGCGCGATACGGCGCGAGGTGGTGGATCGCGAATCCCGCGAACGACGGATCGGGGCGGAAGGCGCGCTCCGTCAGTGCAAGCTGCTCTTCGAGCTCGGCAGCGGTCTTGCCGAAGAAGGTCACCTTCGGCGGCGTGGTGTCGAGCGTCTCGACCCCGAGCACGACCTTGCGGCCGGCCGCGTTGGCGTGGTCGATCTCGTCGCGTGCGTGCGCGATGATGCCGTCCCGCCCCTCGGCGAAGTTGCGGTAGTCCATGATCGCCACGTAGTCGTAGAGATCCTGCGTGTGTGCGCTGAGCGGCCGCGTGGCGCCGTTCCACTCCACGTCGATGCCGTCGAACCAGAAGGGCATCGCCGGCCCGACCGCGAGCGTCGCACCCGCCGCTTTCTTCATGCGCATGAACTCGGCGCCGAGGTCGAGGTACTGCCGGGCGCGCAGCGGCCTCTGCTCGGCCCAGTCGTCGAGCAGGTAGGGCTCGATGTCGAGGTTCGCCCCGTCGAAGCGCGACGTGGCCTCGCTCGCGGCGTTGAACGCGAGGACCTCGCCGAACATCCGCACCGCTGCCGCGCGCTTCTCCGGCAGGACGTACTCCTGCGTGCGCAGCGGCGCTGAGCCGAGCAGCGCGTGGACGCGAATGCCGCGGTCGTGCAGCGCCGCGATCAGCCGCCGGTAGCGCTCGGGCTCGTGCGCGAGGATGTTCCGGCCCTGGAACTCGTCGGCGTAGAGGTAGAGCGTCGAGATCCGCTGTCGCTCGAGGAACGCCACGGTGTCGTCGCGGAAGCGCTCGTCGTCGAGCAGGCGAAAGGAGTCCTCCTCCCAGACCCAGACGGCACGCGGGGCGTGGCCCGCAGCGTACGCGCACGCTGCGAGTGCACACCACCCGAGCAGCGCCACCGCGACGGCGCGAAGGATCACCGACGCCACCGTGCGCGGGATCCCCGCACGGGCGCGGACGCCCGGCGTCGCGCCGAGCACGATGCCAGATGGCTGCGAATCTCCGAGATCGTGCCGGCGCGAAACGTGTACCACGCGGTGCCGCGTAGCAGCTCGGGTTCGCCGCTGCCGGCCGCCGGAGGCCAGCGCATCGACCAGTCGATCACCGCCTCGTCGCCCTGCACCATCGCGAGGTCGAGCGTCCAGCGCACCGCCGACGGCGGCGACTAGCCGCGCTTGCACGCCTGCCACACCTCCTCGCACGGCCACCGCCGTGCCCAGGCCGGGCTGACGAAGGGATAGCGCGTGGTCGCGTCGGCCGGCGGGCGCAGCTCGACGAGATCCTCGACCTGCAGGCCGTTCTGGCCGAGCAGCCGGATCCAGTCGCCGTGCGAGAGATGAAACTCGACGCCGTGGTCACCTGGCCACTCGATCCGGTACATGCCGAACGCGGGCCGCAGCAGGCTCTCGGCGGCCGCGACGCCGTCCTCCTCGGGCATGCACAGCATGAGCAGGAACGAGTTGACGAGGAAGTGCAGGCGCCCACCCGGCCGCAGGACCCGAGCCGCTTCGGGTACCCAGCGGTAGGGGTCTGCCCACAGACACGCGCCGTACTCCGAGACCGCGAAGTCGATGCTCGCATCGCCGAGCGGTACGGCCTCGGCCACGCTCTGCACGAGGGCGAAGCCGACTCCGTGCTCGCGCTGCAGCCGTCGCGCGGTGGCGAGCTGGCGCGCGGAGTTGTCGATCGCCACCACGCGTGCCCCGCGCCGAGCGAGCCACGCAGAGACGTATCCCGTGCCGCAGCCGAGCTCGATCGCGTCGCAGCCGGCGAGGTTTCCGGGGAGCATACCCACGGTGGCTTCGGGCACGCCCCAGATGCCCCACGTCGGCAGGTCTTGCGCCCAGGCACGCTCGCCCTCGGGGGCGAAGTCGGCGGCCCACCGGTCCCAGAGCGCACGGTTGCGAGCAACGTGGCCTGCATCGTCATTCATCATTCGAACGACCTTCCTGGAGAGCGCGCAGGGATGCGACCGAGCCGTTTCCGCACGCGCTCTTCGGTGATAGCCCCGTAGCCCGCTGCCGGCGCGACGTGAAGCGACGACGCGTGCGACGCGCCAGGGCGACGGGGGACGTGATGACCGTTGCGGAGATGATCGGCTCGGCCGGTGTGGCCCTCCTGCTGCTCGCCTTCGTCCTGAACCTGCTCGGGGCGCTGGCGCGCGATTCACCCACCTACCACGGCCTGAACGCCGTGGGCGCGGGCGTGGCAGGATACGCGTCGTACCTGATCGGCTTCCTGCCCTTCGTCGTGCTCGAGGGGACGTGGTGCCTCGCAGCCGTGGTCGCCCTGCTGGGGGCCGTCGCCCGGCGACCGTGAGACGCCGCACGGGTGTGGCTGGTCGGGTGTGGCCAGTCGCTTGACCGACGCGATCCTTCGCGGCTCTATGGCACCGGTCCGGGCCCGGCCGCCCGAGCGAGGGAATGATCCATGGAAGCAGGGTACGCGTTGCAGCCGCTGTGGGACTGGATTCTCCAGCACGTGGGCGCGGCGGGGGTCGCTTCGCCGGCTTTCCTCCTCACGGCGGTGGTCGCGGGAATCTACCTGCCCGGCATCGTGTTCTCGTTCGTCGACGTGTTCGTCATCCGGCGGTTGACGCTCGCGGAGTGCTGGGCGGTCTACTGGCGCGCCATGAAGTGGTACGGCACGTCGTACGTGGTCGGGATGCTCGCCTTCTGGGCGGTCCCGGTGACGCTGCTGTCCATCGTGCCGACGACCGCACCCACGTTGTTGGAGGTGGCCCGGGATCTCCTGCTGTACTTCCTGCTCGGTGACTTCGTCTCGTACTTCTGGCACCGCTACGAGCACGCCAACTCCTGGTACATGAAGCGCGTGCACTCCCAGCACCACGTCGACACGCCGCCGCTGTCGATCTGGACGGCGATGGTCGTGCATCCGGTCGAGGGCATCTCGGTCTTCCTGTGCTTCCACCTCTACGGGATTCTCTTCCCGATCCATCCGCTCACGTTCGCGATCGGCGCGTTCTCCGTGACGGCGGTGAACATGATCACGCACTGCGGCTACCGCCTGCCGGTCTACGACTGGTTCTTCGCGACCGCGCGCGAGCACGACATCCACCACGCGAGCCGCGAGCCGCGCAACATCTCCGTGATGCTGTCGATCTGCGACCGGATGTTCGGGACCTTCCAGAAGGCTGCCCGCTGAGCGCCGGCGGGCGCGGTGCCCACGCCGGCGCCTCGCGCTCGCGTCCTCACGCGCCGAAGAGCGCGGTGAGCAGCAGCCCCACGATCCCCGCCGCGATGATCACCAGCGGCTCGGGGATCGACTTCGCGTAGATCAGCACGAGACACGTCGCGACTCCGATCGCGGCGGTCGGCAGGTCGATGATGGCCCGCTTGCCGAGAACGAACGCGGCGCCGGCGATCGCCCCCGTCGCCGCCGCGGTCACGCCGTCCACGAACGCCCGGACGTGCGGATGGTTGACCGAGCGCCGGAAGTACGTCGCGGGGATGACGACGAAGAGATAGCAGGGCAGGAACACGCCGATCGCGGCGACGGTGGCCCCGAGCGGGCCGGCGACCAGGTAGCCGATGAACGCGACGGTGATCACCACGGGTCCCGGCGTGATCATCGCGACCGCGACGGCGTCGAGGAACTGCCGCTCGCTCAGCCACTGGAAGTCGTTGACGACGCCGCCGTGCAGGAACGGCACGATCGCGAGCCCGCTGCCGAAGACGAACGCGCCGGCTTCGGCGAAGTAGACGCCGATCTTCCACAGCACCGAGTCCGGGGCCGGGCCGTCGAGACCGCTCGTCAGCCACGCCCACGGCAGGAGCGCGCCCGCCGCTGCCGGCGCCGGGCCGAGCCCGCGCCACGCGATCGCCAGCACACCGGCGAGCAGGAAGACCCACACGATCTCCGACTCCGTCCATGCCGTGATGAGCGCGCTCGTGCCGAAGATGGACCACGCGAGCACGTCCTTGCCGAGCGTCGTGCGGCTCAGCTTCCACGCGCTGCGGCCGATGATCGCGATGACCGCGGCACCGATGCCGTAGAACGCGCCCTGCATCCACGTGAGGCCGCCGTAGCGCAGGTAGACGGCCGACAGGATCAGGACCATGACGAACGACGGCAGGACGAACGCGACCGCGACCAGCGTCGCGCCGAGCGTGCCCGACTTGAGCCAGCCGAGGTAGATCGCGAGCTGCGCCGCGAGCGGCCCCGGCGCGAGCTGTGCCAGCGCGAGCCCCTCGAGAAAGTCCGGCTTCGCGAACCAGCGCCGCCGCTCCACCAGGTCGCGCTGCATGTAGCCGACCAGCGCGATGGGGCCGCCGAAGCCGAGCGTGCCGAGGCGGAGGAAGTATCGCACCAGCTCGGCGAGCGAGAACGGCTCGACCGCGACCGACGCTTCGGCTGCGGCGGGGGCGGCTTCGTCGGGTGAAGTCGTCACGCTCTCCTCTTTGCGAAGTACACGTGCAGGGCGCCGAAGACGGCCGTCGCCGCGGGTGGCGTCCCCGCGGACATGGCCGTGCTGGCTAGAACGGTTGCATGCTGCGCGCAACACTTGTTTCGCCACTTGCCACCGGCGTCGCGCGCCGCGCAGTGGCGGTAGCACGCGCACCCGCACGACCCGCCGGTCGCGGGATCTGCCCTGCAACACGGCCGGCGAGGGCGGTGCGGATGTCGGTAGTCTTCCATCGGTCGGAGACCGACTCCGACGGATGAAGCGTCGACCTTGCCGACGACGGCGACGGCTTGGGTGCAGATGGTGTGGGTGCGTCGCCCTGCGAGCACCCCGGACCGTGTCCAGGGGTCGCAAGATCCGAGAGCACGTTCAGTAGCGGTACGACACCCCGAGATTGAACGTCACGCCGCTGCGGAAGCGGCTCTGGACGATGTCCGACTGCGTCCACAGGTAGTCGTCGTTCAGGATGTTCTCGACGCTGAACTTGGTCGCGAGCGGCAGCCCGCTCACGTCGAAGGTCCTGGTGACGACGAAGTCGAGCTGGTCGCGCCGCTCCTCGAAGATGTTCGGCAGCCCGTTCGCGCCGCGCGCGTCGAGTCGCGAGCCGACCGTGTTGTAGATCAGGCGGAAGATCCCGATGTCCTGCGGCGCGTACTCGAGTGCGGCGTTGATCGTGAAGGGGGCCTGGCCGACCAGCGGCCCGCTCGTCGAGGTCGTGACGTCGCCGGTGCGCTCGGGCGTCGCGCGCGTGCTCTCGGAGTCGATCCAGCTCGCATTCAGGTAGAGCGACAGGTCGTTCAGCGCAGCATCGATGAAGCCCATGTGCTTGCGCGCCTCCCACTCGAAGCCCCAGAGGGTGGCCTCGTCGAAGTTGGCGAACGAGGTGGCCGCGGTCCCCGAGAGCGTCAGCACGACGGTCTCGATCGGGTCCTGGATCTGCTTGTAGAAGAAGCTCATCGAGGCGACCTCGAGCGGGGAGAAGAACCACTCCCAGCGCAGATCGAGGTTGTCGATGGTGCTCTGGATCAGGTCGGGATTGCCGACCACCGGGCGCAGGCCGAACGGCTCGGGGAACTGGATCGGCGACAGCTCGCGGAACTCCGGGCGCGACACGGTCTGGCTGTAGCCGGCGCGCACGTTCATGTCGCTGCGCGGGCTGTAGATCAGGTTCGCGCTCGGCATCGGGTCGAGGTTCACGAGCGAGCGGCGGCTCGGTGAGCCCTGCTGGTCCTGCTGGAAGAAGGTGATGTCGATCACCGAGTTCTCGCCGCGGACGCCGCCGACGAAGCGAAAGCGATCCTGGACGATCGGCAGCTCGAGCATGCCGTAGCCGCCGATGATCGACTCGCGCGCATCGAAGCTGTCCTGGTTGGTGGTCTCCTCGAGAAAGTCGACGATGCCGTCGGCGACGTTGCCGCCGTTCAGGATGTCCTCGGGGGGTTGCTCGAGGAACGCGGTGTCGCCGGTCCGGGTAGGACGGAAGAGGAACTTCCGGAGCTGGGAGTCCCGCTCGCGGTAGGTGAACGCGCCGCCCATCTGGAAGCTCGCCCGGAGCCCGTCCCACACGTCGGTGAACGGCAGGCCGGTGAGGAACGGGATGGTGAAGTCCGCCTGCGTGTCGCTCATGTACTCGACGACGTCGAGGAAGAGCCGCGTGCCGCTCCCGGCGGTGCGCGAGTAGCGCGGGACGGGGTTCGCCTCCGAGCTCTCGTAGACGTTGGTGCGCGTGTCGGGGCGATCGAGGGTCGAGCGGCCGAAGGCGCTGCGCCAGGCCACGCCGATGTCCTCGACCTCGTGCTCGCCGCCGAGCTGGCCGAACGCCAGGTCCTCCGCCTGATAGGTGAGGCGCGTCACGTCGAGGTCGATCTCGGGATTCTGCCGGCGAAAGCCGCGGCCGAGCTGCACCTGGTCCGCGGTCATGCGCTGGTAGAGCGCGCGCAGGTTCAGGCGTCCCGCCTCCTCGAGATCGTACTCCGAGGTGAGGACGCCGCCGGTCTCGGTGAAGAAGGTCGAGAAGTCGTAGCGGAAGTCCTCGGCGACCACCGCGTCCGGGTTCTGCGGGGTACCTGCGTTGATGAACTGGCGCTCGATCTGGTCGAGCACGGTGCGGTACTTGTTCTCCCACAGGAGGGCGACGGAGACGCCGAGCGGCCCCCAGCGGTTGCCGATCTGGAAATCGAGCCCGCCGTCGGGGGGCGCCGTGATGCCCTCGGCCGACCAGACGTCCTTCAGCGACGACGCGAACTGCGTCATCTGCTCGCGGCTCCGGATGACGATGCGTTCGTCGCCGAAGAGTCCGGGCAGATCACGCACGCTGCTCGCGCCGAAGAAGTTCGGGAACTCGCGCGCGGTGTCGTAGGTCTGGAAGTCCTGGAAGGTCGTGTTGGTGTTGAGGCCCATCGAGGTGCCGAGCTTCCAGGTGAAGGTGTCGGGGAACTCGAGCAGCTTGATGTCGATGAGGCCGCCCGAGAAGTCGCCCGGCAGGTTCGGCGTGTAGGACTTGACGATCGACAACGAGTCGATGAAGTCGGCCGGGAAGAAGTCGAGCGGAATCACGCGCTTGTCGGGATTCGGGCTCGGCAGGCGGTTGCCGTCGAGCAGCGCGCTCGAGTAGCGCTCGCCGAGCCCGCGCACGTACACGAAATCGTCCTTGACGGTCACCCCGGAGACGCGCTGGACGACCTCGGCGGCGTTCGAGTCGGGCGCCTTCGCGAAGGTCTCTGCGCCGATCGTGTCGACGACGACGTCGGCCTTCTGCCGCACCAGGATCTGCGCCGCCGCGGTGGACTGCTTCGCCTTTGCGACCACCTCGACGACGTCGATCGCGGCCTCGGCGGAAGGCTTCAGCGCGACGTCCACCTTGGCCGGCGCGCCCACCGCCACCTGGACGTCGGTCAGGCGCGCACCGGTGTAGCCGGGAGCGAACACCCGCACCTCGTACTTGCCCGGCGGAACCGCGAAGCGGAACTGGCCGTCGATGTCGGTGCGCGTGCGCCGATCGGTGCCGACGATCTCCACGCCGGCGTCGATCACTGGCTCGCCGGTCTCGTCGTCCAGGACGGTGCCGTCGATCCCGCTCGGTCGCGGGGCGGGCTGCTGGGCCGCGGCCGGTCGCGACGGCAGTGCGGTCGCGATGAGGACGAGGCAGATGACCGCCGCGAGGCGGCGCTGGCGGCTGCCGAGCATGTGCATCGATGGTCTCCGGGCGTTTCGGCGCGGCACGGCGCGCGCGCCTGGAGCGCACGGGACCGGTCCACGGCAGATCGCGCGGGGAACCTAGCGGGCATGTGTGAGCGTCGCGTTACGCAGACGTGACGGACTCGCGAAGTCGACCGGACTCGTCACGCCGGCTTCATGGACGAGTCACTCGTGCGTAGCACTGCCGTGCAAATCTCTGTGACCGTAACCGAACCGAAACATCGGCTGATCGCTCCAGCCTGGAGCCAGTTCCGTCGCGTGTTCGTCGCGATGATCGCAACAGAGGAGGTCCAGACATGAACGTCGTAGTCCCCGCGCGGCTCCGGGTCGCGCCGAGCCGGGTGAGATCGAGGTCGCTCGCGCACTGCATCTGCGCGCTCCTCGCGCCCGTCCTCCTGACGGCACCCGCGGCCGCACAGACCACGGTGCCCGCCCCCGACGTGAGCGGCGATCAGCTGCTGTTTCTCTACGACGCGCGCACCGACCGCGTTCCCTTTCTGCTGGTGTCGAACCCGGCGGACGAGGCCGTCGTGGTCGAGGTCGCGTTCTACCCTGCGGACCTGTCGAGCCGCCTCGGCTCGGCCGTCATCGAGCTGGGCTCCGCCGCCAACGAGATCATCGACCCGACGACGTTCGCGGGCGGCGTCGCCAACGGCAACGCCGGCCTCGCCGTGGTGACGCCGGTGGCATCGGCCGGCAACCTGCAGCCGATCGTCCCGCCGCGCCCCCTCATCGGCGGCTTCACCCTGGCGAACCTGGCCCTGGGCGCGGGCTTCGGCCAGAATCCGTTCTCGCGCTTCGCCGTCACCGGTGGCGGCCAGCCCGCCGCTCCCGGCAGCAACGTCGATGGCAGCTCGGTTCGCTACGAGCGCTTCACGCCGGGCGTGCTGGCGATTCCCGCCTACTTCAACCCCGACACGCTGAGCCCGCCCCAGAACGACGGCAACCGCGTATTGCTGGCGGCGTTCACCGATGAGTACGGCGTGCCGTTCAGCGTGCGCCCGCTCACGACCGGGTACACGGCGACCTACTTCAACGCCGGCGGGCTCAAGATCACGGAGCAGACCGGTCAGCTCGCCGGCGTCCTGCTGAGCGACCTGCAGGCGCTCGCGGGCTCGGTGAACATAAGCGGCTCCAGCGGCAAGGTGTTCTTCTCGGTCGACGCGGGCAACGGCAACGTCTTCGGACTGTTCGCGCAGTCCGTGGGCACGTTCGCGGCCGGCCAGAGCATGCCGGCGGTGGCAGCGGTACCCGCGGGCTTCAACGGCGGTCCGGTGATCGACTGTCCGGGCGGCAACGCCACCATCTCGAGCAACGTGACGTTCAGCCAGGTGTGGCCGCGGAGCTGCAACGTCTTCCTGGACGGCACGATCTTCGTCGAGGACGGGGTCACGCTCACGATCGAGGCGGGCACGACGGTTCGCGGCCTCAAGTTCCCGAACAACCCGCCGCCGACCGCACTGATCTTCCGTCGAGGCTCGCAGATCAACGCGAACGGCACGGCATCGCAGCCGATCGTCTTCACCAGCGACCAGCCCGCCGGGCAGCGGGCCGCAGGCGACTGGGCCGGCCTCGCGCTCAACGGCAACGCGCCGGTCAACTGTCCCGGCGGACAGTGCGAGGCCGAGGGGCTCGTCAACACCTTCTTCGGCGGCGGCGATCCGAACGACTCGAGCGGCGTCGTCCGCTACGTGCGCGTCGAGTTCGCGGGTCGCGAGCTGAGCCCCGACAACGAGCTCAACGTGTTCACCCTCAACGGCGTCGGCGCGGGCACGACCGTGGACCACGTGCAGGCACACCTCGGGCTCGACGACGGCATCGAGTGGTTCGGCGGCACCGTCAACGCGCGATACCTGGTTTCGAGCGGTGCAGCCGACGACCTGTTCGACTGGCAGCTCGGCTACACCGGTGCCGTCCAGTTCGCCTACGGCGCGCACTTCGGTGGCAACATCGACACCAGCGGCAGCGAGGGCTTCGAGGGCGACAACAACGAGGACGGCTTCGACTTCCAGCCGCGCTCGAACCCGAAGCTGTGCAACGTCACGCTGATCGGCGCCAAGGGCCAGGCCGGCGGCGACGTCACCAACCGCGGCATGATCCTGCGTCGCGGCACGGCGGCGAAGATCGCCCAGACGATCGTCACGCAGTTCAACTCGACGGGCATCGAGGTCCGCGACCTCGCGACCGTCAACAACGCCTGCAACGCGCAGGGGCAGCCGAACGGCAACCTGCTGGTGCAGAACTCGATCTTCTTCAACCTCGGGGCCGACGGCACGAACTTCGCCGCGAACCACCCCTCGACCGAAGGCGGCAACTGCCAGACGGCGGACCTGTTCTCGTTCTGGCAGGCCAACACCGGTGTGGAGACCTCGAACCCGGGCCTCCCGGCGGCGTGTGCGACCTTCGGCTGCACTCCGATCCCGACGGGCGACGTGAGCGTCGATGGCAGCTGCTCGTCGCTGTCGCCCTTCCTCACGAACACCGGCTACGTCGGCGCCTTCGCGCCGGGTCAGGCCGCCTGGGCGACCACTCCGTGGGTCAGCTTCGCGACCAACTGATCGGCAGCGCGTACGTGCGATGGGCGCGCCGGACTTCGGTCCGGCGCGTCGCTCGCGCGACCGCGCGGCCGAGCGTACCTGCGACGCTCGTCGTGACGCTGGCGCTCTGCCTGGCGCTCGCACCGGCCGGCGGCGCCACCCCCGTTTCGATCCGACGGGTCGAGCACGTCACCGGTGGTGCGGCTTCGCTCGACGAGCTGATCCTGCGCTTCCTCGAAGCGCTGCGCACGCGCGACACGGATGCGCTCGAGGCGCTGCGCCTCACGCGCGACGAGTACGTGCACCTCGTGATGCCGGGTCACGTCCCGCCGGGCGAGCCCCCGCAGCGGCTCAGCCCGGAGGCGGCCGAGTACTTCTTCCAGGTGATGGATGCGAAGAGCCGGCAGTTCCGCAGCGCACTGGTGCAGCGCTTCGGGGGACGGCCGCTCGAGCTACGCGAGATCGGCTTCGAGAAGGGCGTCGCCCGGTACGCGGGACATCGCGCGCACCGGCGTGCGGCGCTGCGGCTGCGCGAGGCGGACGGCAGCGTGATCGAGCTGCGCACCGGGTCGGTCGTCGAGCGCGACGGCCGGTTCAAGTTCGCATCCTACATTCGCGACTGAGCGATGGGCTCCGCGACGACATCGGCGATCGCCGGGTGCGCGACGGACGCAACCGAGCCAGAGGCTCGCACGAGGAAGGAAGACCTTTCGGTGAAACCTCACGGCGGTGAACATGAGCTCATCGGTCGAGGCTAGACCCGGCCGGTTCGGCTGGTACGACGGCGACGAATCGCGCGGCACGAGCTGGCTGAGTGCGTCGCTCTCCTCGCTGGCGATCTACGGCGCGATCGTTGCCGCGGTCGTGCTGGTCGGTAGCGCGACCAGGCAGGTGATCGCCCCCGAGAAGAAGGTGGACGTGACCTTCGTCGAGAAGGTCGTCAAGCCTCCGCCGCCCCCGCCACCCCCGCCGGTTGCGGCACCGAAGCCGGTCGAGGTGAAGCCGCCGGCCGCGTCGGCGGCGGTCGTGCGCCCGGACCAGAAGATCCGCAAGCTCGACAAGCCGCCGCCGGTGAAGGCGCTGGCGGCGCCGAAGGAGATGCCGCAGGAGGCGCCGCGCGAGGCCGACCCGAGCGAGGACAAGGGGGTCGCGGTCTACGGCGAGCCGGGCGCGGGCGACCCCGCCGGGCTCGAGGGCGGGGTGAGCCAGGGCGGCGTGGCCGGCGGCAGCGTCGGCGGTGCGATCGCGCTTCCCGAGGACGCGACCGCACCCGTGGCGCTCGCCTCGAACGAGGTGCCCGCGTACCCGCAGGAGGCCCGCGCCAGCGGCACGACCGGCACCGTCACGTTGAAGCTCGTGATCCTCGCCGACGGCAGCGTCGCCGACGTCGAGGTGATGCGCGGCGAGGAGCCCTTCGTCAGCGCCGCGGTCGCGACCGTCAAGAAATGGAAATACGAGCCTGCCCGCCATCAGGGCCAGCCGATCACCGTCTACCGGGTCGTCAAGATTCCCTTCAAGCTCACGGTCTGAGCGAGCCTCCAGAGAGGAAACGAGAGGAGAACACACATGTCCTTCAGCTACAGTGAGATTCTGGCCCACATGGGGATCCCGGCGATCGTCATCGCCTCGGTCCTCCTGCTGATGGGCCTCGCCTCGCTCACGGTCCTGCTCGAGCGGACCTTCACGCTGCGCCGCTCGCGGCGCGAGTCGCGCGCCTTCGCCAGGGCCATCGTCGAGCACGTGCAGGCGCGCGATGTGGACGCGATGCTGCGCGAGACCGAGAGCTACCAGCGCAGCCACCTCGCCCGCCTGGTCCGCTCGGGCCTCACCGAGTACCTGCACGCGCGCGCGACCGCCGACGTGTCGGGTCTGACCCCGGCCGAGCGCTCGCGCCGGCATCTCGAGCGCGTTCTCGAGCAGCTCGGCGAGGACCTGCGCAAGGGATTGCCGGTGCTCGCGTCGGTCGGCTCGGTCGCGCCCTTCGTGGGGCTTCTCGGGACGGTCGTCGGCATCATCTCGGCCTTCCAGGGCATCGCCTCCAGCGGCTCGGGTGGCCTCTCGTCGGTGTCCGCGGGCATCAGCGAGGCGCTGATCGAGACCGCGCTCGGCCTCGCCGTCGCGATCCCCGCAGTGCTCGCGTTCAACTACCTCTCGACGGGCATCGCCGCCGACGAAGGCGCGCTCGGGCGCTCCGCCGGCGAGCTCGCCGACCAGATCGAAGACTGGGAGGAGGCCCGTGTCGAGCAGGAGCGCGAGCGCCCGCGCAACCTCGATCGGCGGCGCGAGCGGGTGGCCTGAGGGCCGGGCCGCGCCGGTCGCTACGAGGCGAACGCGAGATGAAGAAACCCGCATCCGTCGTCCCCGACATGAACGTGACGCCGCTGGTCGACGTCGTGCTCGTGCTCCTCATCATCTTCATGGTGGTGGCCCCGCGCATGGACCAGGACGTGCCGGTCGAGCTGCCCGGAATCTTCAACCCCGACCCCGACGTCGACGGCCAGATCGAGCCGCTCAAGATGTCGCTCGCGAGCGACGGCAAGGTGTACGTCGAGCAGGACGAGCACACGCTCGACAGCGCCGTCGAGGTGCTCGGCTGGAAGTACGCGGAGAACCCGCAGCGGCGGCTGGTGATCCGCGCCGACCGCCGTGTCAAGTACGGACAGGTGCGCGACGTGCTGGCGCGCACGCGCAAGGTCGGCTTCCCGGGCACCTCCTTGGTGGTCGGCGAGAAGGCGCGCCCGGACACCACGCCGGACCAGGCCGCCGCCGGCGAGCCGGCGCCGCGAGGGTGATGCGATGGCGATGAACATGGAGACCGGGGGCGGCAAGAGCGTCGCTCCCGCGATGAACGTGACGCCGCTGGTCGACGTCGTGCTCGTGCTGCTGATCATCTTCATGGTGATCACCCCGCTCCTCACCAAGCGCTTCTGGGTGCACACGCCGAAGCAGGAAAAGGAGGAGGTCACGCAGCAGGAGATCCAGAGTGATCCCGACCCGCCACTGGTCCTGCATGTTGCGGCGGGCGGCACGATCAGTGTCAACGGCACCACGGTGGGCTTCGACGAGCTCACCGAGCGCCTGAAGCGCTTCTTCGCGGCGCGCGAGGACCACATCCTGTTCTTCGACGCCGACGCGGACGCCGAGTACGGCTACGCCGTCGAGGTGATGGATCGGGCGCGCGCGGGCGGTGCGGTGACCATCGCGACGCTGACCGAGGGGCTCTCGTCGGCGCCCGGCGCCGGCGCGCCGACCGACACCGTGGCACCGCTCGCGGCGCCCTGAGGAAGCCCGCCGTCCTGCCGGCCCGAAGGGAACTCACCCCCGCCCGACCGACATCGCTGCCGGCGATGCCGGATCGGGGCGGTTGCGCGCGGACCACGACCGCCGTCGCGATGCCCCCGTAACAACCAGGCCGGCATCGCGTACTTCTCCCTCGCAGGCCGGGCGCTCGGACCCCGGCGCGTGCCGGCGCGTCGATGGCGCCTGCCAGGAGGGGAAGAGATGAAGCGAATGCCAGCCCGTGCGGCGATTCTCACGGCGACTGCCTGGCTCGCGGCGAGCGACGTCGTCGCCGCGGTCCTGCCGGTCGCTCCCGGCGCGTCGATCCAGGCCGCGATCGACGCGGCGTCCGACGGTGACGTCGTCAGCGTCGCCGCCGGGACGTGGGTCGAGGACGTCGACTTTCGAGGCAAGGCGATCACGCTGCTCGGCACCGGCCCGGACTCGGTCCTGCAGGGGACGGGCGGCGGCCCGGTGGTGACGTTCGCGAGCGGGGAAGCGCGGGCCAGCGTGATCGACTCGTTCACCATCACCGGTGGCGTCGCCGAGCGCGGCGGCGGGGTCCTCGTCGACGGCGCGAGCCCGACCGTGCTGCGCAACCGCATCGTCGCGAACCGCGCACGCCGGCAGGGCAGCGGGGTCCACCTGGCCGCGTCGGGCGCCGAGCTGCGCAACAACCTGATCGCCGACAACGCGACGGTATCGCTCCTCACCGGCGATGCGCACGGCGTCGAGGTCGAGGGCGGTGCACCGCTGCTGGTGAACAACACCATCGTCGACGGCGACTCGAACGGGATCATCCTGCGTGCGTCGGCGGCCGCCGTGATCCGCAACAACGTGATCGCCTTCAACGGCTCGCAGACCGCCGGTGCGGCTCGTGGGCGTGGCATCTGCGACTTCAGTGACGGGGCCGCGACGATCCAGCACAACCTCTTCGCGAGCAACCGGCGTGGTGCGCTGTTCACCGCCAGCGGGGTCAACTTCAGCCGGATCTCGGTCGCCGAGCGCAGCATCGGTGACCCGCGGATCGCCGGCAACCGCGACGGCAGCCCGCGCTTCGAGAGCCGGCGCGACGGCGACTACCGGCTGAAGGTCCGCAGCCGCGCCATCGACCTCGGTGACCCGGACCCGGCGTTCGCCGACCACGACGGGTCGCGCAACGACGCCGGATACACCGGCGGGCCGCTCGCCCCCGACTGGTGAGGACCGTCGGGTCGCGTGGCGCGGCCGAGGCCGCGCGGTCCCCGAGCGATCCCGCCCGGAGCGCTGCCCAGGGGCTCGGCGCGCTCGACGTGGACCGCGCGGAGTCGTGCGCGGACGCTGCACCGCCACGAGCGTGGGAAGCCCACGAAACACGTTGCCAAGCGGGAGCTTTCGCGAGATAGGGAGCGCGTGGCCGTGCCCGCGTCTCGCACGCTCGTCGCCGCATCGCTGGTGCTCGGCATGGGCTGCAGCTCGCCCGAGCAACGCGACGCCACGCCCACCGCACGCGTCGAGCGCGCCCGCATCGAGCGCATCGTGGTCGCGACCGGCACCATCGAGCCCGAGGACGAGGTCGAGGTGCGCTCGCGCATCTCGGGCATCGTGCAGGCGGTCCACGTCGCCGCGGGCGACCAGGTCGAGAACGGACGCCCGCTGGTGGAGATCGACCGCGAGCTCCTGGCCGCGCAGGCCGCCGAGGCTCGTGCGCGGCTGTCGGGCTCGAACGCCGAGCTCGCCCGGGCCGCCTCCGAGCTGCGCCGTGCGGCCAGGCTGACCGACGGCGGCACCATGTCCGCCAGCCAGGAGGAGGACGTCATCGCCCGCACGCGAGCCGCCGAAGCCGCGGTCGCGCGCGACCAGGCGATGCTCGAGACGCTCACCATCCAGCTCGGCTACGCCACCGTCATCGCGCCGATGAAGGGTACGATCCTCGACGTCGACGCCAAGATCGGATCGGCGGTCGCGTCGGTGGTCTCGGTCACCGGCGGCACGCGTCTGCTGACGATCGCGGATGACACCACCCTCCATCTCGACGGGCTGGTCGACGAGAACGACATCGCCTGGGTGGCGGTCGGACAGCCGGCTCGGGTGCGCACCGAGGCCTACCCGGGCCGGACGTTCGCCGGCAAGGTGCGCAAGGTCAAGCCGCTCGGCGAGCGCCAGCAGAACGTCACCTACTTCAAGGTCGAGGTGCTGATCACCGATCCCGACGCGGCGAAGCTGAAGCCGCGCATGTCGGCCGACGCCGACATCGTGGCCGAGGTCGTCGAGGACGCTCTGGTCGTCCCCGAGACCGCGCTGCTCTACGACGGCGACCGGATCTACGTCGAGCGCCGGGTCGCCGGCGACGACCAGCCGAAGTTCGAGCCGGCGACGCTGCGGGTCGGGGTGCTCGAGCAGGGACGCGCCCAGGTGCTCGAGGGCCTCGCGGCGGACGAAGAGGTGCGCCTCAAGTGAGCCCCGGCGACGCGGCGGCGGTGGTCCGGGCGGCGGACGAGCCGGTGATCGAGCTCACCGACATCCGCAAGAGCTACTCCTCCGGCCGCTTCGCGGTCGACGCGCTGCGCGGCATCGACCTGCGCATCACCCGGGGCGAGCTGATCGCGATCATGGGCCCGTCGGGCTCGGGCAAGACGACCTTGATGGAGATCCTGGGCTGCCTGCTGCAGCCGACCGCGGGCAGCTACCGCTTCCGGGGTGCACCGGTCGAGGCGATCACGCCCGACGGTCTCGCAGCGCTGCGCGGTCGCGAGATCGGCTTCGTCTTCCAGAGCTTCAACCTGCTGCCGCGTCTGTCGGCGGTCGAGAACGTGGAGCTGCCGCTCGGCTACGGTGGCGTGCGCCGCCGCGAGCGTCGCCGTCGCGCGGAGCAGGCGCTCGAGCGCGTCGGTCTCGCGGCCCGCGGCCGGCACCGGCCGGCGGAGCTGTCGGGCGGGGAGCGCCAGCGCGTCGCGATCGCGCGCGCGCTGGTCAACGAGCCGAGCGTGGTGCTCGCCGACGAGCCGACCGGCAACCTGGACACGCACACCGGCGAAGCGATTCTCGAGCTGCTGACGTCGCTGAAGCGCGACGGCGCAACGGTGGTCATGGTCACCCACGACCCGCGCATCGGCGAGCGCGTCGAGCGTCTGGTCGAGATCCGCGACGGCCGCATCGAGCACGACGGTCGCGTGCGCTCGGGCACGGATCCGGACGGAGTCTGAGCGATGCGCGTCGCCGACGCCGCCCGCGAAGCGCTGCGCACGCTGCGCGTCAGCTGGCTGCGCACGGCGTTGACCCTGTTCGGCATCGTCTGGGGGACGGCGTCGGTGGTCTTCCTGATCTCCTGGGGACTCGGCGTGCGGGCGATGATGGAGGACTGCTACGGGCGCGTCGGACGCAACCTGGTGCAGGTCTTTCCGGGCCAGATCGGCTCGGACTTCACGCCGGCCGCCGATCGCAGGCTGCTGTGGATCACGCTCGACGACGTCGACGCGATCCGGGCGCGTGTGCGGCTGTCGAGCCTGGTGCTGCCGGAGTCGCAGACCTTCCGCTCGGTGGGCTTCCGTCAGACCACGACCAGCCTGAACATCCGCGGCGTCGTGCCCGAGAACGTGGAGCTGCGCGGCGTCGAGGTGAGCGCGGGGCGCGCGATCACGCGCGACGATCTGCACCACCGGCGGCGGGTCGCGGTGCTCGGCAGCAAGGCGCGCGAGCGGCTGCTCGGTCCGCACGGCGGCGTCGGCAGCTCGATCCGCATCGCGGGGCAGCCGTTCACCGTCGTCGGCCTGCTGTCGCGGGTCGGCATGCAGCTCTGGCAGGACGGCCCGAGCCAGCTCGACGAGCAGGTGTGGATCCCGTTCTCGACCCTCGCCGGCTTCGGCAAGCGCCAGGGCAGAGACGGCGACGTCGTCGACAACATCATGCTCAGCGTCAAGGATCGAGAGACGCGCAAGGCTGCCGAGCACGAGGTGCGTGCGATCCTCGCCGAACGCCTCCGGGTGTCGGTCGACGACCAGGAAGCGATCCGCATCATGAGCCCGCTCGATGCGCTCGAGAAGATCCCGCTCGACCAGCTCGGCGGGCTGCTGTTCACGCTCGGCGCGACGACGCTGGTCATCGGCGGCGTCGGCATCCTCACCATGATGCTCGACTCCGTCCAGCAGCGCCGCCAGGAGATCGGCGTGCGCCTCGCGGTCGGCGCCAGGCGGCGCGACATCCTGACGCAGTTCTTCCTCGAGACCTTCGTCATCACCGGCCTCGGCGGTCTGCTCGGCATCGCGCTCGGCCTCGCGGGATGTCTCGCGCTGGCGAGTCTCGCGACCGCGGACCTGATCCCGCAGCCGATCGTGCGCTGGCAGACGATCGCGATCGCGCTCGGCGTGATGACCTTCGTCGGCTTCGCGTCGGGACTCGTACCGGCGCGGCGCGCCGCACGGATCGACCCCTCGGTCACGCTGCGCACGGAGTGATGCGTTGCTGCGCGACCTCGCCATCACCACCCTGCGCAGCCTCTGGGGGAACAAGTTCCGCTTCGGCCTGACCGCGCTCGGCATCGTCTGGGGTGCGGCGATGCTGACCTTTCTGTCGGCGATGGCCGACGGCTACGACAGGCACTTCGAGGTCCAGCTCGACAAGCTCGGGCAGCGCATCGTGTTCCTCTTTCCCGGCGTCGCGACCAAGCAGCACGTCGGACAGCGCGGTGCGCGTGCGGTCGAGCTCGAGCGCGACGACATCGAGCGCATCGCAGCGCTCGAGGCGGTCGAGCGCGCGGCGCCGAACGTCTGGCTCGGACCGCGCGTGATGCGCGCCACGGGAATGACGAAGCTCGTCTACGCGTACGGTGGGTCGGAGGAGACCGCGGCGCTGCGCAACTTCGAGATCGCCGAGGGTCGTTTCCTGTCGCGCCGGGACGTCGATCTGGCGCGCAACGTCCTGGTGCTCGGGCCGCGCGCGGCGCAGCGCCTGTTCGGCCGTTCGCCCGCGATCGGCCGCACGGTGCACGTCGAGGGGATCCCGTTCGCGGTGATCGGTGTGGTGCGCGCCAAGGGCGACCAGCTCCTCTACATGGGTCCTCCCGACGACGAGATCGCCTACCTGCCGTTCACCACGGCACGGACGTGGTTCACGCGCAGCGACGTCGTGGATCAGATCGCGTTCGCGCCGCTCACCCGTGAGGGGAGCTGGGAGGCGGTCCGTCTGGTTCGGGCGGCGCTCGGCCGGCACCACGGCTTTCGCCAGGACGACGACGCGGCGATGGGCGACTTCAACGTGCAGGAGCCGGTCGACATCGTGCACGGCCTGCTGCTCGCGATGCGCCTCTTCCTGAGCGCGGCGAGCCTGGTGACGCTGGTCGCCGGTGCCGTCGGCGTGATGAACATCATGCTCGTGATGGTCGCCGAGCGGACGCGCGAGATCGGTCTCAAGAAGGCGATCGGTGCGTCCAACCGGCGGGTCTTCTGCGAGATCGTCGCCGAGACGCTGGGTGTCACCGTGGTCGCGGGGCTCGTCGGCGTGCTGATCGGCGGGCTCGGCATCGTGCTGAGCGCGCGCGCGGTCGAAGCCGGGCAGACCATGCAGGCGATGCCGCTGCTCGAGCCGCGGCGCGTGCTGACGATCCTGGCGACGTTGATCGGCGTGGCGCTGCTGAGCGCGGTGCTGCCGGCGTTGCGCGCGATCCGCACCGACCCCGCCTCGGCGCTGCGCGCGACCTGAAGGCGATCGGGAAGCGGGCAAGCGCGCGCAGGCTCCCGAATCCAGGTCGCGCGCATCCTCTCGAGGTCGCGGGCATCCTCGGCGAGTGCGGTCTCGAGTGCGCGACGGATCTGACGACGGATGACCGCTCGGCCTCGTGCAGCGCGCTGTCGGACGTTCGTGCCGTCGGACGTTCGTGCCATGGACCTTCGTGCTGTCGGACCTTCGTTGACAGGTACCACGCCCGCGGTGTACCGTCCGGGTGTTCGCCCGAGTTGGCAGCCGCCGCGTCCGATCCTCTCGCGGTCCGTCGGCCGGACATGCTCGATCACGGCCATCACGATCGTGGCTTCCGAATACACGAGACACCCGCCCACCCGCGCGGCAACGCTCGAGTACCGGTCTCGCATGAGCTCGCCGGCCGGTGCGGTTCTGGCAGCGGCGTACCGCGTGCGCGACGGCACGCGACGGGCGTTCGCCTCCGGGGGGCTGCGCGGCGTGTGGCTCGGCGTGCTGAGCACCGGGGTCTACCGGCGGCTCCTCGTGCTGGAGCGGCGTCTCGAGCAGCCGCCGCCGGACTTCGGCGACGAGCCGCCGGTGCGCGTGATCCTGCTCGAGGACGAGGTGGCCTATCGAGCCCTGCGTCCCGACCAGAAACCCGACCTGTTCGCGCGCCGCCGTGCTGCCGGCGCGGTGTGCTTCGCCGCCGCTGCGGGCGACCGCGTGGTCGGCGCCACGTGGGCGGCTCCCGGCGGCGGCTGGTGCGACTACCTCGAATACCGGGTGCAGCTGCCGGACGACGAGGTCTACCTGTTCGACACGATGGTGGCTCCGGGATGGCGCGGGAGGCGGGTCGCGGCGCGCATCGCGAGCGCGCAGATTCGCTGCTATGGCGAGCGCGGGATGTCGCGACTGGTCGCGATGGTGCTGCCGGAGAACGTGGCGAGCCGCCGGGCGCGGGCGCGGAGCGGCTTCGTGGTGTGTGGCCGGATCGGCTGGGTCGGGCTCGGCCACCGGCGCCGGTACTTCGGGAGTGCGGCCGCGACGGCGTCACTGGTGGAGCGGGTGTGACGGCGCTGGTCCTCGATCCCGCGCAACCGTACCAGGAGCTGCGCGAGCCGCCGCTCGACGAGTCGCTGCGCGCGCTGCTGCGCGAGTCCTTCGCCGAGCAGCGTCGGATCGCCGCCGCACGCGCTCCGCGCGGGACCGACGACCGCCCCGGCTCCGCCGACCACGAAGGGCGGAGCCGGCACGGCGTTTCATCGGACGCGGACGGCTGCGCCGCGCATGCGGTGGGCGAGGACGCGCTGGCGTCGATCCTGACCAGCGGCCGACGGGTCGCGGGCATCGCGACCGAGCGCGACATCGCGACCGCGATCCCGTTCAACGTGCGCAACGTCCCCGACGTCGTGCGCAGCCGCGCCGTGGCGGCGCGCCGTCGTCAGCTCGATCGGGCGCTCACCCGTGCTCTCGGTGCGCTGTTCGCAGACGAAACGCCGCCCGTGATGTTCCCCGCCGGACACTGGTGGTATCCGCCGGGAAGCCATCTCGGCTGGCACACGAACGAGCGCTTCCCCGGATGGCGGTTGTACCTGAGCCACGCGGAGCAGCCGGGAGCGTCGTTCTTCCGCTACCGGGATCCGCACAGCGCGGCGATCGTGACGTCGCCCGACGACGCATGGAACGTGCGCCTCTTCGAGGTGTCGCCCGAGAGACCGCTCTGGCACGCGGTCGCCTCGGACACGCACCGCCACAGCATCGGCTGGATCGTCCGGCCTTGGTCGCGGCGCGACGCCGCCGCGCTCGCGGTCAAGCGCACGCTCGCCACTCTGTGCGGCTGACCGGCGGGCCCGGACGGCCGCCGTGATGTGCGTCGCGTCGTTCAGGCCTTCTCGGTCTTGGGCACGAAGCGCGGGATCCGGGGCGGCGTGAGGCCGTCGCGCGCGGCGAGCCGGGCGGCGATCGCGATGCCGCTCTGCAGGCCCCCCTCCATGTAGCCGACGAAGGCGTGGCAGCAGTGCTCGCCCGCGAAGTGCAGGCGCCCACCGTGGCCGGCACGCAGGATGGGGCCCGTCCGCATGAGCTCGCCCGGGGCGGGGAACGAGTAGCCGGCCCCCACCAGCGGGTCGCGCGGCCAGTCCATGAAGCGCGACCGCACGAAGTTCTTGCGCATGCCGGGGTAGATGCGCTCGATCTCGGCGAGGTAGCGCTCGTCGAGCTGCTCCTTGTTCCAGGAGAGCGTCACGTCGGCGGAGGGGCCGCCCGAGAAGCCGACGAGGAGCGCGCCCTCGTCGCCGGGCTGGCCGTCGGTGCCCTCCCAGGTCTGGGAGACGGGGCCGTCCGTCAGCGAGTACTGGCCCAGCCCATCGTCGTGCCAGAAGCGCCGCTTCACGTGCGCGAGGTACTTGACCACGTTGCCCATCTGGGGCGTGAGCGCGCCGGGCAGGCCCGGCTCGAAGGTGATCGCGCGCCATGCTGCCGGCGGCACCGCCAGCACGACGTCGTCGGCCTCCAGCACGGTACCGTCGGCGAGCGTCACCCGTGCGCCCTGTTCGTCCTGCTTGATGGCGGAGACCGGCGTCCGCAGGCGCACGCGCCCGTCGCCCAGCGAGCCGGCGAGCTTCGTTGCGAGCTGGTCGTTGCCGCCCTTGCAGCGCCAGACCTCGGTCTCCTCCCAGTAGGCCTCGACGCCGCCGCCCTTCACGGCGGCGAGCATGCCCAGGTAGGAGCTCTTGCGCGTGTCCTGGCCGTTGTCGCTCGAGAAGAGCGCGTCGAGCGCGCGCCGGGTGGTCTCGCTGGCCTTCGTCGCGTCGATCCACGAGCGCAGCGGCCGCGCGTCCAGAGCCTTGGCTCCAGGCGACAGCCACGGCTGCTCGGCGTCCACCTTGCGGGCGTCGGCGTTGATGGTCTCGAGCATGCCGCCCTCGAGCGCCTCCCAGATCCGGGCCTCCGCCTTCTCGCCGAGGCGCTTGCCACCGATCAGGATCGGGGCGGCGTAGTCCTCCTCCTCGCTCATGTCGGAGAACTCGAGCCCGAACTTCTCCGCGTAGGCGACCCAGGCCAGGTGGTTGCTGCCCACCAGCTCGCCGCCGCCCTCGACGTACTTGCCGGGTACGAAATCGCGGAACGTCAGCACGCGCCCGCCCACGCGCGTGCCCGCGTCGACCACGGTCACGTCGTAGCCCAGCGCGAGGAGCTCGTGCGCCGCGGCGAGTCCGGCGAAGCCGGCGCCGACCACGACCACGCGCTTGCCCCGGGGCTTCTCGTCGGCGAACGAGACGCGCCCGCGGCTGAAGAGCAACGCGGCTCCCGCGGCCGCGCCGGCCGCCAGGACCTCACGGCGTGTGGTGCCGCTGCGCGGCTCGTGCTCGACCGGGCCTCCGTTTTTCCCGAACTTACGCTGCAGCTTCCGGATCCAGGCTCTACGCATCTCGTCGTCCTCCGCTCTGCGACCCGCGACGCCTCCAGGCCGGGCGACCGCCGCGATGTTCGGCGACCCGGTCCGGCCGCCACCACCGCCGCGACGCGCACCTGATCGACACCGTACGTCTCGGCAAGGATGCACGCGAACTCGAACGCGGTCCGCGCGATCTGGACCGGAGGTACGCAGCGGACGGCGTACCTGTCAACGGAAACCCGGTCCGACGCCGTCGCTGCCGCTCGGTCCCGGCTCCGTTACGCCGCACCGGATGCGGGTCCTGAAGCCTGCGCCACGGATCGGGTGAGACGGCGGCAGAGTGGCAGCCGATCCTGACGCTTCTCGGGGTCGCCCGCTATGACGAGCACTTGCACCACGGTGCATGGAGCGAGCAGGACCGCATCCTGGCGGACCGCCGGTCGTCGTCCGTCGAGTGGGGGGGCGGAATCGCGCGGCGTCGAGTACATCCGGGTCACACCGGCCGGCACGGCGTCGATCCGCCGCGGAAAGGGGAGAGGACATTGAGGAACTTCGACAAGGACGAGGCCATCCGGGCCTTGAACGCGATCCTGGAGACCGAGCTCGCGGGAGTGGTGCGCTACATGCACTACTCGTTCATGATCTTCGGCCACGCGAGGATTCCGATCGTGAAGTGGATGCGCGACCAGGCCGACGAGTCGCTGCTGCACGCCGCCGAGGCAGGGGAGTTCGTGACGGCGCTGGGGGGCCTCCGTCGCTGTCCATCGGCAAGCTGCTCGAGACGCGTCACCACGACATCGACCAGATCCTGCGCGAGGCGCTCGAGCACGAGACCCAGGGCCTGGCGTGCTACCGCGCGCTGCTCGAGATCACGCGGGACGCGAGCATCTCGCTCGAGGAGTACGCGCGCAAGATGATCGCCAGCGAGGAGATGCACGTGAGCGAGGTCGAGAAGATGCTGCGTCGGGTCGACTAGGCGACGCGCGGGGGGCCTTGCCGATCCGGCCCCCCGATTCTCCGACTGCGAGCGAGCGGCGCTTCTTCGCGCTGGCCCTCTTGATGTAAGAGCCAACCGCCGGGCGTCGTCGCCTGGCGACGCAAGCTGCAGGAGGACGCATGAGACCACGCTTCGGCGGAACCATCGGCCGCACCTACGACGACTCGACGCCCTGGTGGCCCGAGCTGCCGTCGGCGCCGGCCGGGGCGCCCAACGTGATCGTCGTGCTGCTCGACGACGTCGGCTACGCGCAGTTCGGCTGCTACGGCTCCGACATCGCGACGCCGTGTTTCGACCGGCTCGCCGCCGCGGGGCGGCGCTACGCGAACTTCCACACCACCGCGCTGTGCTCACCGACGCGCGCGTGCCTCCTCACCGGCCGCAACCACCACTCGAACGGCATGGCCCGCATCGTCGAGCTGGCGGCGGGCTTCCCGGGCTACAACGCGACCATCCCGAAGGAGAACGGGTTTCTTTCGGAGATCCTGGTCCGCAACGGCTACGCCACCTTCGCGGTCGGCAAGTGGC
>Ga0172362_10000309_pt1 | contig 38697 bp, 30 predicted proteins | sample LakKivs1_kivu2a2_FD_114534 | JGI IMG/M metagenome (GOLD analysis project Ga0172362, IMG submission 114534) | Sediment microbial communities from Lake Kivu, Rwanda - Sediment s1_kivu2a2 | ecosystem: Environmental > Aquatic > Freshwater > Lake > Sediment | place: Rwanda: Western Province, Lake... | reverse complement strand
TGGATGCGCTCGCCTCCGCCGATTATCTCTCCATAGGCTTCCGGGGCCAGAAAATCGACGCCCAAAACCCGGCTCGGGTCTTCCGGCGCAGGCTGCATGTAGAAGGCTTTGATAGCGGCGGGGAAGTGGGTAAGACAAACGGGCTGATCGAATATTCCAGAAAGGATCGTCTCTTCCGGAGCTCCGAAGTCATCGCCCTCTTTTATCTGTGAACCTCTTTCCTTGAGTAACGGGATGGCTTGATCGTAGGTCAGTCGCACGAACGGCTTCCTTATCCTTTCCAGGGCTCTTACTTGCCGGCCCAGGATTTCCAGATCATTCTTCCTTTTGGAAATAACCCGCTCGAGTATGAAAAGGACCAGATCCTGGCCGAGTTCGATGATGTCGTCCAAACGGGCGAAAGCCACCTCGGGCTCGACCATCCAGAACTCGATCAGGTGCTTCCTGGTCTTCGATCTTTCCGCCCGGAAGGTAGGTCCGAAACAATATACCTTGCCGAAGGCTGCGGCCGTGGCCTCGTTGTATAGTTGCCCGCTCTGACTGAGATAGGCCTTTTGGTCGAAGTATTGCGTTTCGAAAAGGGTCGTCGTCCCCTCGCACGCGCTCGGGGTCAAAATGGGGGTATCCATGAGCCGGAAGCCGCGGCCGTCGAAGAAATCGCGGATGGCCCTGACGATCTCCCATCTCACCTGAAGGACGGCGTGTTGTTTGGAGGAACGGAGCCAGAGATGCCGGTGTTCCATCAGGAAGGACGTGCTGTGTTCCTTGGGGGAGATGGGATAATCGCGGCCGATCTGGATTATTTCAATTTCGCTTCCCGTCAGCTCGAAGCCGCCCGGGGCCCGCTCATCCTGTCTGACCAGGCCACGGACGATGACCGAAGATTCCTGAGTCAATTCGTCGAACTTCTTGAACACGGCAGAATTCTTGTCCGGGCTGAAGAAAGTCACCTGAAGCAGGCCTGTACCGTCCCGGACAATGAGAAATCGGACTTTGCCCGAGGATCTTTTGCTGTAGACCCAGCCGCGGATCTCGACTTCGCGGCCGAGATGACTGCCTATATCTTCGACATAAATCCAGTTCATGGTTCGTAAAATTATATGAAAATCAATCCTTTAAATCAAATTTCATTTTCCCGGCCTAGCCTGACCCTCTTCTAATGTATAATTAATGACCGGACATGGCCGAACCCAAGCCTTTTGCCGCCGTGAAATATATCACCGGCGTAATTTACTCCGAGGAGTTGATTTTGGCCAGGGCTGTTCAACGGCTGGAGGCGCTCCTCGGCCCTGTCGATTTGAAAAGCGACGGTTTTCCTTTCGTTTTGACCGGCTATTATGACAGGGAAATGGGAGGAGAGCTGAAAAGAATTTTCCTGAGCTTCGGCCGTCTGGGCCGTCCTGAAGACCTGGCAGCAATCAAAATAGCGACCAATAAACTTGAAAGCGAGCTGGCCTCTGAGGCGGGAAGCCCGGGCAGGGTGGTCAACATCGATCCCGGTTATCTGACTTCCTCGGCATTAATCATGGCTACGGCCAAAAATTTCGCCCATCGCATTCCTTTGAATGACGGTATATACGCCCACCTCGAACTTCTTTTCAGGCGGCATGGCCTCAAATTCCTGGAATGGACCTATCCGGACATCAGAACCGAGCCCGGCTGTGCTGATTTCTTTTTGAAGGCCAGACTGATATACCTCGAAGACCTCAATAAGTCCGGCCTGGCCTGAACCGCCGCTCAGGTCTTCAATAATCTTCGGGTTCGTAAGCCGTTATTACCCTGAGTCTCTTGATTATTTCGGGCAACTCTTTAAGGACCGTTTCTACGTCGGCGACGGTATTGAGCCGCCCGAGGGACATCCTGATGCAGGAGCGGGCGATATCCGGTTTCAAGCCTATGGCCAGAAGAACGTGAGAGACTTCTTCCGCTTCCTCGCTGCAGGCCGAGCCCGTCGATACGTAGATCCCCTTGGTCGCCAGAGAAAGAAGAACGGCCTCGGATTCCAGGCCTGGGAAGGCGAAATTCAGGGTGGATTTTATTCTTTTTTCCGGATGGCCGTTGAACTTGATCCGCGGGATCTTTTCTTCTATTCCCTTTTTCAGCTTTTCGGCCAGAGCTTCGATCCTGGCCCTCTCCTTGCGGCCTTTCTCCATTATCAGCCGGGCAGCTTCTCCGAAGCCTATTATGCCGGCCGTGTTTTCCGTTCCGGCTCGAATTCCTTTCTCCTGGTGGCCGCCGTGAATGAAGGGCTGGATCGGAGTTCCTTTTTTCAAGTATATGGCCCCGACGCCTTTGGGCCCGTATATCTTATGGGCGGAAACGGTCAAGAGATCGACTCCCAGCTTGCGGGCGTCGACGTCAATTTTTCCATAAGTCTGGACGGCATCGCTATGGACCAGGACTCCCTTTTCGTGGGCCATTTTGACGATTTCTTCAACGGGCTGAATGGTTCCGATCTCATTGTTGGCGTGCATGACCGAAACCAGGCCGGTCTGCGGCGTCAAAACATCCCCGAGAAAGTTCAGATCGACTATTCCGTATTTGTCGACTGGAAGATAGATGACCTTATATCCCTTGCGCTCGAGATATTTTCCCGTTTCGAGGACGGCCGGATGTTCGATCGAAGAAGTTATGAATTCCTTTTTGTCCGGCAGGGCATCAAGAACACCCAGGATGGCAAAATTGTCGGCCTCCGTCCCGGAGCCCGTGAATATTATCTCTTTCCTGTCGACGCCGAGGGAGGAAGCGACCTGACCGCGGGCTTCGTTGATCAGTTCTTTGACCCGGCGGCCGATCGGATAAAGGGAAGAAGGATTTCCGAAGTTCTCAGCCAGGAAAGACGACATCGCGCTGACGACCGCCCGATCCACCGGTGTAGTAGCGTTATGGTCAAGATAAATCATGCCCATATTATAACAGAAAAATCCCGCCTATGGCCCGGGCGGAAGACATAACCGGCGCGTTATGACAATTTTTCCTTAAGGATCTTCACGACTTCGAACCCGGACCGCTTTTGGCCTTCCGCGGCCGCGGCTCCCAGGTGGGGCGAAGGTACGACGTTCGGATGGTCCACCAGCCGGAAGTCTTCGGGAGGCTCCTTGGCATAAACGTCGAGAGCCGCCGCCCGGACCTTACCGGAATTGAGAGCCTCGAGCAGGGCTTCTTCGTCGATCATTCCTCCCCTGGCGGCGTTGATGAGCACTACCCCGTCTTTGACCGTAGCCAATTCAGCGGCAGAGATAAGCGGCTGGCCCGTTTTCGGAGCATGAATTGTAATTATGTCGGCTTCGGCCAATAGTTCGGGGAAAGGTACCTGCTTCAACGGCAGATCGGTTTTGACTTCGATTATGTCGCAAAGAAGAACGTTCATGCCGAAGGCCAGGGCCCTTTTGGCCACTTCAAGGCCTATACGGCCGCAGCCGATTATGCCCAGAGTTTTTCCGTAAAGCTCCGTGCCTTCCAGTGATTTTTTCTCCCACTTATGCTGTTTCATCGAAACGATGGCTTTACCGAAATTGCGGACGGCCGCGATCATCAGGCCCATGGTGAGTTCGGCGACAGATATCGAAGTCGCCGCCGGGGTATTGGCCACCTCTATGCCTTTGTTCTTGGCTGCTTTGACGTCGATATTATCTAAGCCGATCCCGGCCCGGACAATCAACTTGAGAGCGCCAGCGGCGTCGATGACGGGTGCGGTGATCTTGGTCGCACTGCGCACGACGACGGCCTCGAAACCGGGAATTGTCTTGACCAGCTCGGCCTCGTTCATGCCCGTTTTGACCGTGATTTCAAAACCCTCGGTATTCGAGAGAGCGTCCATAGCCTCTCGATCCAGCAAGTCGGCCAGAAGTATTTTCTTCATTGCCAGTTCTCCTTAAGAATTGCCTGGGCGGCCCGCAAGCCGGCACCCGCCTCGAATTTGTAACCGAGATCCATCAAAGTCATTTCGAGGGCCGATACGGCCGTCATGATATCGAAACCGCTCATATAACCCAGGTGAGCGATCCGGAATATCTTGTCTTTATATGGGTCCTGTCCGCCGGCGATATAGGCCATGTATTTGTCCTGCATGGTCTTGACCAGTTTCTTGACATCGAGTCCTTCGGGCTTTTTAACACAGGTCAGAATATTGCCCGGCCTTTCGGCCAGGAGTTCCAAGCCCAGTCCCTTGACCGCAGCCCGGGTTGCGTCGCCGAGTATCCGGTGATGTTCGTACAGCTTCTCGAGGCCCATGTCCATAATAATGTCCAGGGCTTTTTTCTGTTGAATGATCAAAGATACGGCCGGAGTCCACGGCGTCGTTTTTGCTGCCAGGTTCTTTTTGGATTTTTTTAGGTCGAAATAGTACTTCGGCAAGGTCGAGGTCTCGACCATCTTCCAGGCTTTCTGATTCACGGCAATGAAGGCCAGGCCGGGCGGAATCATGAACGATTTTTGGCAACCGGCGAGGAGAACGTCGATTTTCCATTCATCCATGGGGCAGGGGACGGCCCCGACTCCCGAAATGCCGTCGACAACCAGAATCGCATCCGTACTTGACACGACCTCGGCAAAACCCTTGACGTCGAACACAGCGCCCGACGAAGTCTCCGAAAGAGTGGCCAGGACGGCCTTTACGCCCGGCGTCTTGGCCAGCTCGGAGCGAAGCTCTTCCTTGCTGAAGTCTTTGCCCCAGGGATCGAGAACGATTTCATGAACATCCAAGCCGTAGATCTTGCCGAGGGCGGCCCAGCGCTCACCGAACTTGCCGCCGTTGAGGCTTATGACTTTATCACCGGGATTGAAAAGGTTGACCACCGCGGCTTCCATGGCCCCCGTTCCGGACGAAGTAAGAATATGCACATCTTCCTTCGTACCGAACACGAACTTGAGAGCCTCGATGGTTTCCATGAAGATATTCGAAAATTCAGCCGTACGGTGATGGATTACCGGTGCGGCCGCGGCCAAGAGGACTTTCTCGGGCACTGGCGTCGGACCGGGAGAGAGAAGATAATACTTTTTTATCATTAGGATGACCTCCGGTTTAAATATTTATTTGGCCCGGCCAGGAAAGACCGGGATAATTCTGTGCCAGCGAAAAAACAACCGCTTCAATTATAAACCCTCTAGCAAAGCAGTCAATAGAGCCGTCCGGTCGACGAGCGAAGGGATGATAAGGTGTTCGTTTGCGGCGTGGATGCCGTCTCCGTCGGGGCCAAGCCCGTCGAGCGTAGGAATCCCCATGGCCGATACAATGGATCCATCGGAGCCTCCGCCCGTGCGGCCGGCTTTAAGTTCCATGCCCATCGACATCGCCATCTCGCTCGCCCGTTCGAAAAGCCTGTTTGATACGGATGTCCTTTCCATAGGCGGGGTATAATTTACGACCGAGACCTTAAGGCCGGCTCCCTTCTGTGACGGGCTCAAGGTTTTGGCCGAAGTTACGACTTTCTGCCGGTCCGTTGATTTCCAGAAACGGACATCCAGGAGTGCCTCTGCTTTTTCAGCGACTACGTTAGGCCTTTCCCCGCCGGATATTTTGCCTATGTTCAGAGTTGTCCCGCCCCTGGCGGCTTTTTTCAGTTCGCGGATCTGGTACATGATTTCTTCTATGGCGTTTATGCCTTTTTCCGGGCTGCCGGCATGGGCGGCTCTGCCTGAGGTCTCCAACCTGAGTACCACCCTGCCTTTTCGTTCCAGCTTGAGAGCGCCTCCGGGCAAGGCCGGCTCCAGGCAAAGAGCCATGGCCGCGGTTTTGGCCAGCTTTTTTATTTCTTTATGGGCATTCTCGTTTCCGGTCTCCTCGGCTGAATTGACGAATAGAATGATTTTCCTTTGCGGCGTCAGGTTCAGAGCATGGATGGTCGATATGGCGAAGTAGGCCATGACCAGGCCGGCTTTCATATCCAGAACGCCCGGACCGTAGACCTTGTCTGCCGAAACGAAAAAAGGCATGCGCAGGAGTTTGCCCGCAGGCCAGACGGTATCTGCATGAACGAGCAAAAACAGCGGCCGGGAAGTCGCAATCCGGCCGCCGCGCGAGTACTCGATGGCGTGAAAATCACCGACATCGGTCTGTTTAATGGTCTTTATTTTGCAACCGGTTTTTCGCAATTCGCCGGCCAGATAGGAAGAGCAGGCATCGACGGCCGCTTTGTTTTCGGTGGGCGATTCGAGTTCGACGAGCTTTTTCAGGAAGTGAAGCATTTCGCCTTGGCGCGAGCGGAAATAGATCTTTAAATCCATGCCATCCTCTGGTATCTGAGCATATCTATAATACTAAGCCCCAGGAACAAATACAATTGCTTTTTGCTTACCTTGATTTCGAGCCGGATTTACCTTAAATTAAAACAATGGCCAGGCGAATAAAAGGGAAACCACGTATAAGCTGGAATTCCGGGCTGAAGACCGGTCTGGCCCTTATTTTTTTGATCCCGGTTTTTCTCTCTTTTTCGGTACCCGGCTCGGCTGAAATCTTTTATCCCTGGAAAAACACTTTTATCGGAGCCTTGGACCCGACGGCCTGGCCGGGGTTAATGATCGCCATGGAAAAGGACGCGATCTTTGCATTTCTTTTGAGAGTCGAAAAGGAAAATGAGACGGCCGATGAAACCGACTTCCTTTATGTGGTGGCCGAGGTAGGACCGCACTCGGCCGACGGCCAATACGCCCGCGTGAGTTTCGATCTGGGTCTGCCTTTGAAAATGGGGAATGATACTCCCGTTTTTCTCAAACCGCCGCCAAGGAAACAGGTCATGACCATGGAGTGGTCGCGCCGGGATGAGAACACGGTCATCGGCCGGATAATCTGCCCGGCAAAAATAAAAGTCAATATCGTCCATTACTTCCCCTGGGAAGCCCAGGGCGATTACGTCACCGAAAGTGATCATATGATCTACGGTGTCGGCGGTCCCGGGAATTCCAAGCATTATTATTTCTGGATCGACAAAACGGGAGAAGAATCGAGGACCAAGGCCGGTGAACTGATCCTTAGCTACGATACGGGCAAAGGCCTGGGACTTTATTTCGCGGCCACGGCCGGAGAAGACCGGGAGCTGGCGGGAAACCGGCTATACAGATACAAGAACGCGGTCACGATTTCGGACATAATAAGCGAAGAAGCCGAGCTTTATGAGCAAAAAAGAGTCAGGATCAAAGGCCTCTATCAGGGAGCCGCCAGAGCCATTGCCAATAACATCAACTGGATGGTGACCTATCAGCCCGATTACCACCGGTTGTACACGCCGGCCGGCAGAGGCTGGATCTTTCCCAGGCCGGACGGAGGCCGGGAGCATTGGACTATTTTCAACTGGGATTCATTCCTGAACGCCCTTGAACTGTCCGTCGAAAGCACGAAACTCTCTTTCGATGCCGTCAGGGCCGTTCTTGAGACACAGTACCCGAACGGGAACATTCCGAATTGGAGAGGCCGTTTCGGGGGGACCACTGACAGGTCGCAACCCCCGGTCGGCGCCTGGGTGGTTCTCCGCCTGTTTCAGAAAACCGGAGATATAGATTTCTTGAAATACGCTTATGCCTTTCTGAAAAAGTGGCACGATTTCTGGACCTCTTCCAAGCCTGAGGGATCGATCAGGCGGGACGGCAACGCCGATGGATTACTCGAATGGGGTTCGGATACCGAACTCGTCCCGGAAAAAGTCCCGTCCTGGGAAGAGAACGCCCCGGGGAGGCAGCGGGCGGCCTGGGAATCCGGCCAGGACGATTTGCCGAACTGGGATGATGTTCCTTTTGACGAAAACTCTGGCACGTTGACTCTTAATTGCGTCGATCTCAATTCGCTTTATGCCCTGGACTCGCTCTGCCTTTCGGAAATAGCATCGCTCCTCGACTACAGCCCCGACTATGAAATATACCGGGCTCAATACGAAAAGACCAAGTCTCTGGTCAATAGGTTGCTCTGGAACGAGAGGGAAGAATTTTACCTGGACCGCTTCTGGGACGGGACTTTCTCGGCCCGCAAAGCCGCCTCCAATTTCCTGCCCATGCTGGCCGGGATTCCAGACGAGAGCAGGGCCCGGAAAATGCTCAAGCATCTGCTTGATCCGAAAAAGTTCTGGGGCGAATACGTGATTCCCACGATTTCGCGGGACGATGCTTCTTTCAAACCCGACAACCAGCAGTACTGGCGGGGAACGATCTGGCCGCCCATCAACTACCTGGTTTATCACGGCCTGAGAGCTTACTCGTTCGACGCTCCGGCCGCCGAATTCGCCAGAAAGAGCATGGATATGTTTTTCCGGACCTGGAAGAATTTCCAGATTTGTCCGGAGAATTTCGATTCTCTTACCGGGGAAGCGGGCGGACAGCGCTTCCAGAGCTGGGGCCCGTTGTTCGCGCTGATGGCCGTCGAAGAATATATCGATTTTACTCCGGCCGAAGGTTTCCGCTTCGGAATGCTCAAGCCCGAAAAATCAGGGCGTTTATCCAGGATCCAGATCCAGGGCCGCAAGTACGACATCGAAGTCTCGAGATCCAAGACGCTTCTTTTTGAAGAAGGCAAAAAGATCATAGAAGCGAATAATGGGGCGGTTTTCCGGCGTTTTCTCTACAGCGAACAGGAAATTTCCTTCGTGATAAAGACTCTCGATCCGACTGAGATCAAGATCTGGATGTTGAGAAAGGGACGCTATCAGTTGCTCGTCGACGGAAAAGAGAGAGACGTCTTCAACGGGAACTCGGCCAGATTCGAAGTTGAGGCCGGCGATCACAATGTTCTGATTCAACTTTTGAGGGATTCGGGGAAAAAATAAAGGAAACAGGCAATGGGTTCATATTCCAGACGCGGTTTCCTGAAAAGCGGACTCGGCTTGGGCGTAACGACCCTGGCTGGCCAGGTCAGGCGGGCAACTGGAGCATTAAAACCGCAGACAACGGCCAGAACGGTCGCGATAGCCAGTGCCAACGGTCTCAGAGCGGTCGAAAAAGCCATGGAAATAATCAAGGCCGAGGGGGATCCGCTTGAGGCCGTAATCGCCGGAGTCAACATAATCGAGGATGATCCGAACGATATGTCGGTCGGTTACGGCGGCCTGCCCAACGAGGACGGCATCGTCGAGCTCGATGCCTCGGTCATGTACGGTCCAACTCACCGGGCCGGGGCGGTCGCCGCCTTACGGAACATAAAGAACCCGTCCAAGGTGGCCAGGCTGGTCATGGAGAGAACCGATCATGTGCTTCTGGCCGGCCAGGGGGCGTTGAGATTCGCCAAGGCCCACGGCTTCAAGGAAGAGAATCTCCTCACGGAAAAGGCCAGAGAAATGTGGCTCAAGTGGAAGGAAACTATGTCTGAGAGGGACAACTGGCTGGCCCCGGAAAAAAAGGAGCTTCCGTCGGATTTACAAGCGTTCATAAAGAATTATGGAACGATCACCTGTCTGGCCGTAGACGGACTGGGCAGGCTGGCCGGAGTGACGACTACGAGCGGGCTGTCCTTCAAACTGGCTGGGCGGATCGGCGACTCTCCCATCATCGGCGCCGGGCTTTATGTCGACGACGATATCGGAGCGGCCGGTTCGACGGGCAGGGGGGAAGCCAATCTTCAGACTTGTGCCAGTTTCAAGGTAGTGGATCTCATGGGGCGGGGACGGTCTCCCGAGCAGGCTTGCCTTGAAACCCTGGAATACGTTGCGGCCAAAACTCGCCTCGTACCCAGGTTGTGCGATGAGAATGGACGGCCTAACTTCGGCCTGAATTTTTATGCCGTCAATAAAAAAGGTGAATGCGGTTCGGCTTCGTTCTATGCCCGATCGACGTATGCGGTCCACGACGGTAGAACCTGTAAATTGGCCGAGGGCGCCTATCTTTACCGAAAGAATTGAAATTTATTCAAAGGCTATTACAGCTTGATAGCCGGCATCGGCCAGCTTCCGGGCCAGGAGGACGGCTTCGTCCCGGCTCGAAGCTTTAAGACGGACCCGGTAATAGACTGCAAGAGCGGTTTTGAAGACAGAGACCGCAGCGTTCATATCAGAGCTTTCCAGGATTTTTTTGAGTTGGTAGGCATTTTCCTGGACCGTGAACGCCCCGACCTGAACGAACCAGGTGTGCCGACCGGTCTCGGTTGAGGTAGCCTGCCTGCCTTTGATGACATCGAGCCTGACCCTTATGACACCGGGGCCGATGGCTCCTAACACCCGGGCGGCGGCGAAGGACAAATCGATGATCCGGCCCCGGATGAACGGACCCCGGTCATTTATTCTGACGACGGCCGTCCGGTCGTTTTCGAGATTGGTCACCATCACGTACGTCCCAAAAGGCAGGGTCTTATGAGCGGCTGTCAGGTCGTTCATAACGAAAATCTCACCGCTCGAAGTAGGCCGGCCCTGAAATTGCGGCCCGTACCAAGAGGCCAGGCCTACCTCGAAGCCCGGACGCGTTTTATACCTGACCCGCGAACAGGAAGAAAAGGCCAGAACGGATACCAGAACCAAAACGATGGCTTTTATTCCGGTCCGGGCCGAACCGAAGTGACCGCCTCCGGCTCCGTTCATCTGAAAGAGGCTCCGAGCCTCCGGCTCAAATAATTAAAGGCCTGCCGGGGCGTAGAACAAAATCTGAATAGGCCCAAATCCCCGGCTGCTATCGATTTCATCTCGACCAGCTTGTCGAAATTTATGATCTGCCTCCAGTATTCTTCGCCGTAAAGAACGAAGGTCATTTCCTTCCTCGAGATTTTGCTGGTCTGGATCAAGGTGGCCGTCTCGAAAAATTCGTCCAGAGTTCCGAAACCGCCGGGGAATATGATTACGGCCTTGGCCTTGTAAAGAAGCCAGAACTTTCTCATGAAGAAGTAATGAAAATTGAAGAGCAGCCCGGGCGTGATGTAGCGATTGGGATTCTGGAACTGAGGCAGCGAAATATTCATGCCCATGGACCGGCCCCCGGCCCGTTCGGCGCCCCGATTGGCCGCCTCCATTATGCCCGGTCCGGCTCCGGTGCAGATGACGAATTCCCTGCCTTTCGATTTTTTTAAACCGATCGACCACTTCGCCAATTGATAAGATAATTCCTCTGCTTCCCAGTAATAGCGGTAAAGGGGCGAATCGGCGTTGGTAGGATCGGCTCTGGCCGACCCCAGAAATAGAATGGTGCTCTTTATCTTGTCCTTTTCCAGGCGAGTCATGGGGCTCAGATATTCACTCAGGATGCGGATCGTGCGCCCCTCCAGCGATTCAATGAAATCCGCATCGCGATAAGGCTCGTCGCAATACTCAATCTTTTTTGACATGGCCGGGTCCTTTATCACTAAGATCTATACCGGGGATTTTAACAAACCTGTGCCGGCCGCTCAAGGTCAAGGCTGACTTTGACTAACAGTTGCGCATGTGTTATCAATATCGGGCGAAGGGAGAAAGGCTGAAGATGATGAATCTGGTTGAAGCTCTGGGAAAGATGGAATATCCGGGGAGGTTGCTGGCTGCCGGAATGAGTCCGGAAGGTGACATAGCGATTGTTTATCTCATAACCGGTAGATCGGCCTCCAGTCAGGCCAGGCGGCTTGTCCTTGAAGGAAACGACATAGAGGTCAGGCCGACAGACGAGGATCTGCTTAAAAAAGGCAAGCCCGAACTCCTGGTATATAAGGCCATGGCTCTCCGCCCGGCGGGAGCGGTGGTCTCGAACGGGAAGCAAACCGAAGACATAATCTCGGAGCTCGGTCCCGGCCGGAAGGCCTCGGAAATTCTCGAATCAGCCCTCAGACTTTGGGAATATGAACCCGATGCCCCGATCTATACTCCCAGAATAAGCGGTTGCCTGATTGAGACCGGCATCGGTTTGGCCATCGTCAAACGGGGACCGGAAGGCAAAGCAGTCAGGCAGTTTTTCGATTTCCGCCTGCAAGCGGGGAGGGGATTTTTGCTCTCGACATATTCCGGACCGAACCGGGATCCTCTGCCCGTTTTCGAAGGCAGCCCGGTCGAGGTCGGCTTTCCTGAAAGCGGGGCTTCGCGCCTAGCTGAATCAGTCTATGGCGCTCTGACTCCTTCGGACCCGGAAAAGGATTTCCGGGTAGCGGCCGCCTGCGCCGTCTTCAATCCCGGCAATCCGTTGCCGGCGGAGTTCAAAATAATAAACAGGCACGAAAGGAAAGAATGAAAATGAGCAAGCCGGAAAGAACTTCACGAACTCAGTATTCGACCAAAGTTTCTGAGGATTTCCCCGAAAAGCTCGAATTTGGCACGACGTCTTTCACCAAGAAAATCAGCCTACGCTACGGCGAGAATCCGGGTTATCCAGCGGCCTTTTACCAGGAAGACGGTGCTTACGGCCCAAACCTGGCCGGTATCGAAATCCTTCAGGAAGGGACCAAGGGATTAAGTTATATAAACATCGGTGACATGGATCTCGGTCAGAGATTGGCCAGGAAGTTAAACCTGATCTTCTCGGGCAGGCAGGTGGCGGTCATAATAAAGCACGAGATGCCCAGCGGTGTAGCCCTGGGCGGTGACCCCGTCGAGACGTTCGAAAAAGCCTGGAAATGCGACCCTCTGTCCAATTTCGGCAGCGTCGACGTCTTCAATTTCGCCGTCGACGAGCCTCTGGCCAGGTTGCTCGTCGAAAGCCCGCGTAACATTGAAGTTGTTTATGCCCCGGGTTATTCGACCGGGGCCATGGACATATTGAAAACCAGGAAAGTGCTGCGAGTCGTCCGGATGACCAGCCCGATCGAATCGGAATCGGCCGACAACGGACTCGAGGTTAAAAAAGTGGTCGGCGGCCTTCTCGTCCAAAAAAGGTTCGATTCGAAGATTATTTCTCCGGCCGATATCGATGTCGTTTCGGCCAGAAAACCGGCCGATGAAGAGGTCGAGGCCGCGATATTCAACTGGACCGTAGCTTGTTATACCAGGTCGAACGCGGTCATCATCGGTATGAAAGACAAAGTGCACGGCATAGGCTCAGGTCAACGGAGCCGGATAGACTCGGCTGAGAACGCCGTCAGGCTTTCCCGCCGCGGCTACGGCCCGGACGGATGCGTCATGGCTTCCGATGCCTTCATGCCTTTTCCCGACGTCGTCGAACTGGCCGGCAAAAGCGGCATCAGTGGAATAATCTATCCGCTCGGATCCGTCAAGGATCAGGAAGTCATTGCCCGGGCTGATGAGCTAGGACTGGCCATGATGGTAACCAGAAAGCCCGGCCAGGTCGATTGCGAAAGATGTTTCCTGCACCGGTAAGCGAACAGGACGTTATTATCTAAATGAGTTTTTCTTTCATTTTCGCCATCCATAACCATCAGCCCGTTGGTAATTTCGAACGGGTTATCGAGCGGGCCTTCGGCGATTGTTACCGGCCGTTCCTGGAAAAAGTCATGGACCATCCCTGGTTCAAATTCTGTCTCCATTTCTCCGGCCCCCTCTGGGAATACATGGAGGAACATGACCGGGCCTGTTTAGAGATGGTTCGAAAGCTCGTCGGCCGGGGCCAGGCCGAATTGCTCGGAGGCGCTTTCTACGAACCGGTCCTGACCATCATTCCGGAGGAAGACTGCCTGGGCCAATTGGAAATGATGAGCGATTTCCTCGAGTTGAATTTCGGCCGCCGGCCGAGGGGAATATGGATCAGCGAAAGGGTTTGGGAACCGCACCTGGCTTCCATCCTGGCCAGGGCGGGAGTCGAATATACTTTTCTCGACGAGGAACATTTTCACTCTGCGGGCATGAAAGATATTCATCGCGCCTATTTTACCGAGGACCAGGGCCGTTATCTCAGTCTTTTCCCCATCGATAAGAAGCTTCGATACCTCATACCTTTTCAGCCGGTTGGCGAAGTCGAGGCTGCTCTGGAAGAAATTCGCAAGGCCGGAGGTACCGCGATTCTGGGGGACGACGGCGAGAAATTCGGGCTCTGGCCCGGAACCCACAAATCGGTTTACGAGAGCGGCTGGCTGGACGGCTTCCTGGCCTTACTGAAGGAAAAAGACGTGAAGATGATGACTTGCTCCGAGTACCTGGAAGAAAACCCGGCCCGGCGCCTGGTTTACATACCTCCTTGTTCTTATGAGGAAATGACGGAATGGGTTCTCGAGCCGGAAGAACTGAATTCATTCCGGCTTCTCAAGGAGCAGGTCGGGCCCGCCGGCCGGCGATTCCTGAGAGGCGGATTTTTCCGTGACTTCCTCCGGAAATATCCCGAAGCCGGCCTCCTCCACAACCGCATGCTTCTAGCTTCGTCGGCGATCCGCAAGGAGGGCAGGGCGAGCGAGACCGCCGTCCGCGAGCTATACCGGAGCCAGTGTAACGACGCCTATTGGCACGGAGTATTCGGCGGTCTTTACCTTCCTCACCTGCGCGAAGCTTCTTTTGGTTCGTTGGTCAGAGCTGAAATCCAAGCGGGCCTTTCCAGTTTCGATTGGAGGTATCTGGACCTTGACGGCGACGGCGAGCAGGAAGTTTATTCGAGAAAAAGAAGTTTCAACATGTTCGTCAAACCCGGCCGGGGAGGGTCTGTCCTGGAAATAGACTATCTTCCCGCCGGCCGGAACATAACCGATGTTCTATCACGAAGGCGGGAATCATATCACTTTCCGGCAGCGGGGCAGGGGAGGGCTGGGGGAAAAAGCATCCATGAGCTCGAGCGGAAGATCCCGCCCGAAGCCGGATCCCTGTTGGAATACGACGACGGCCCCAGGTTATCGAGCGTCGACCGCTTCTTCAGTGACCAGGCTTTGGCCAGGCTTTCGTTCAGGCTGGGTGATTCCGATCTGGGCGATTTCGCCTCCGGAAAATACGAGGCTGAAATAGAGACAGAGAATCTCATTCTCCATAGAGCGGGAAGGGTCGAAACCAACGGCCTGTCCCTTGCGGCCGTCGTCCGAAAGACGATAACGAACGCTGAGGATTTTGTTTCGCTCCGCTGGGAGATTTCCTGGCCGGAAGCTGTACCAGAAGGCCTGACGTTCTGCTCGGAGTGGAACGTGCTGGCTTTCCCGGAAGAAATCGATTTTGATCCGGAGGAAAACAGCGTCCGCCTGTATGGAGGCAGAATAATTTTCGAACCGTCGGATCAGGCCCTAACCAGGATATTTCCGCTGCGGACACTTTCGCAGTCGGAAAAAGGCTATGATATAATTCATCAGGGTTTTTGTATTTGTTTTATTTGGCCGATTTCAGGGAACGCGGATTTAGTTTCGAAGCCGGAACTAAAAATTAGAGATGCAAGTATCTTATAAGAAAACTCTGGTTATGATCCTCTGCGGGGGGAAAGGCGAGAGGCTTTATCCTCTGACCCGCGACCGGGCCAAGCCCTCTGTACCTTTTCTTGGCAACTACCGGATAATAGATTTCAGCCTGTCGAATTCTCTGAACTCGGGCCTGCGCAAGATTGCCCTGTTGACCCAATATAAGTCACTTTCCCTTGAGAGGCATATCCTGACCGGATGGCATATATTCAGTCCGGAAAGCGGCGAATACATCATGTCGCTGCCCGCCCAGGGGCGGATCGGGGATCATTGGTACGAGGGGACGGCCGATGCCGTTTTTCAAAACATTTACACCATCCAGGAGGTAAACCCGGATCTGGTGTTGATCCTTTCCGGGGACCATGTCTACAAGGCAGACTATCGCCGGATGATTGCCTACCTGATCGAAAATGAGGCCGATGCAGTGGTTTTGACCAAACTGGTGCCTGTCTCGGAAGCCGGCCGTTTCGGCGTGGTCTCCATCGACGAAAAGAAAAGGCTTACCGCTTTCAATGAGAAACCAAAGAAAGCGCAGCCGGTACCCTGGGACGAAAAACATTGTCTGGCGTCCATGGGCATATATCTTTTCAAGACTTCCGTCCTGATCAAGGCTTTGATGAAAGATGCCAGGAAAGCTTCGAGCAGCCATGACTTCGGTAAGGACGTATTTCCTTCCCTGTTCTCCCAGTTCAGGATTTTCGGCCAGGAATTCGATGATTATTGGCAAGACATCGGCACGATCGACGCATACTGGGAAGCCAATCTTGATTTCCTGAATAGTCCGCCGCCGATCGACCTGGCTGATCCAGGCTGGCTTTTCCGGACTCACAAACTTCAATATCCCCCTTCCCGGATTGACGGAGCTGAAATAAGACGTTCAGTCATCGGCGACGGCTGCGACATCGGCCGGGCCCGCATCGAGGATTCGATCCTTTCGCCGGGAATAACGGTCGAGGACGGAGCCGAAGTCACCGGCTCAGTGATCTTCACGGGAACAGTCGTCAAGAAAGGCTCCAGGCTCAACAGAGTAATAGTCGATAAGCACTGCATCATCCCGGCCGGCTTTGACATCGGTTACGATCGCGATAAGGACATGAGCCATTTCAAGCTCAGCCGTTCAGGTATCAGGATCGTCCCCAAGGGATGGCGGTTGACATGATTGAGCCCTTTGCTTTTCTCTCCGCCAGGTTCGAAAAAGACGTCCCCAGGGAACTCTCGGTCCTGTCTATAATTTCCCAGAGCTTTTTCAAACCTTTTTCGGTCGAGGACAACCTGCTGGTCATTCTTACTGCCTTGACCTCGGGCTCGGGCGTCGGCTTCAACCGGGCCATGCTTTTCATCAGGGACGGCGACCGTTTGAAAGGCGAAATGTGGCTCGGGCCCAGGTCAGCCAACGAAGCTGCCGACATATGGGAAGTCCTATCGACTCCGGGCATAGGCTACGTAGAGATAATCGAACACAACCGCCTTTTGGTCATGAACAACGAGAACACCCTGACTCACCGGATCAAGAACCTGACCTTCGGCCTCAACCAGGAAAAAGCCTCGATTCCTTCCCTGGCTGCCATGCGCAAGGAAATTTTGCTCGTCCGGGATGCGGCCAATGAGCCGGCCGTTGATCCCCGGTTCCGGGAGATCATCGGTAGCGACGAGTTTCTCTGCATCCCACTGGTTTCGAGCGAAGAAGTGATGGGCGAGATCATAGTCGATAACGCCATTACCAGGCGGTCAATCAACCTGACGGACGTCAGGCTGGCCGGCCTGTGCGGGCTTCTGGCCGGTAACTACATCCTGACCAGCCGGCTTTACCAGAGACTGTTGGATGCTCAGAAAATGGCGGCCATGGGCGAGATCGCCATGTTCGTCAGCCATCAGCTTCGCAACCCGATCGTGGCCATGGGGGGATTCATCGAGCAGCTTTTGAGGCCCGATCTGCCCGAAGAGAAAAAACTCCGCAACCTGTACATCATCAAGGATGAAATAAGCAGGCTGGAGAAAATCATTTTCGAGATGGGTCATTTTCTGAAAATAAGCCTGAAAGAGCCGGTCTGGTTCAAGCCCTGGGACATGATCGATTCGATCCTCAACAGTCCGGATATCTCGACAAAAGCCGAGTCTCATGTGCTGGATGTCAAAATCGACCGGCACGAAATCGAGATTTTCTGCGATCCCAGTTCATTCGGAGAAGCCTTGCGGAACATAATCGACAACGCTCTCGAGGCAACGCCGCCCGGAGGCTGCGTATACCTCCGCGGCTATCCGAAGAACAAAGACTGGTTCACAGTTTCGATTCGAGACACGGGCCGGGGAATTTCCAATCCGGATAAAGCCCAGTTACTGAGGCCGTTTTTCACCACCAAGGAAAAGGGGCTGGGACTGGGACTGGCCTTCGTCAAGAGAGTTATGGACTCCTGCGGAGGCAAAATCGACTTCAGAAGCCGGCTGGGCAAGGGAACAATATTTCACCTGACCTTTCCTTGCCGCCAGGTAAAAGGAGCGGAGGAAAAGACATGAATGATAAGAAAAAAAAGATTCTTCTGGTCGAGGACGAGAAGGCCCTTTGCCTGCTTTACGAGGAGGAACTCAGCCGGGAAGGATACGAGGTAACCAGCGCCTTCGACGCCGAATCAGCCCTGGAATTATTGGTCAACGGAAGTTTTGACCTGATAATCACGGATATCAGGATGCCTGGCAAGGACGGTATCGAACTCATCACTAATATCATGGGGCTGCGCCGGGACATTCCGATTATCATCAATTCCGCCTACCAGAGTTACAAAGAAGACTTCATGACCTGGGCAGCCGATGCTTATGTTGTCAAATCCTCGTCGCTTGAAGAATTGAAAAATAAAATCAAGGAACTTCTGGAGTCATAATGTCAGAGCTGCGCAAGGATCTGGTCACCGGACGCTGGGTGATAATAGCCACCGAGAGAAGCAAGAGGCCTGACGATTTCCGGAGGAATAACCTTGACCGCCCGGCGGAAAGAATCGGATTCTGTCCGTTTTGCGAAGGAAACGAACGGAAAACGCCTCCCGAGGTCTACGCTTTGAGGCCGAAAAAGACTCCGCCCGATACCCCGGGCTGGCGGGTCAGGGTCGTGCCGAACAAATTCCCGGCCCTCAATCCGGGAAAACCGGTCCAGAAACTGACCCAGGGCGTGCATCAGTGGCTTCCGGGACTCGGCGTGCATGAGGTAGTAATCGAGAACCCCGACCACAAGCTCGAGCTTTCCGAACTGCCGGTCGAACATATCAGTGATATTCTGGGCGTGATTAATTCCAGGATCGAGGCGATAGAGACAGAAGTCCAATACCGCTACGTCCAGGTTTTCAAAAACAAAGGCCGGGAAGCGGGAGCCTCTCTGAGTCATCCGCATACCCAGATCGTGGCCACGCCCATAGTACCCAAGCGGGCCAAGGAAGAAATATACGGAGCCCTTCAGAAGTTCCGGCAACTGAAAGAATGTGTCTTCTGCCGGAAGATCCGTCAGGAAGAGGAAGAGGGTAAAAGAATCGTTTTAAAGAACGAGAAGTTCATAGCCGGGACTCCGTTCGCTTCGCGCTTCCCGTTCGAAGTTGTAATCTACCCTATTACTCACTCGGATCATTTCACCGACCTGTCCGGCAAGGACTTGATTTCTCTGGCCTCGATCCTGAAGGAATTGCTGGGAAAACTTAAAGCCACCCTCGGTGATCCTCCTTTCAATCTGATGCTTCACCAGTCGCCGAATCCCGCCGCCTCAAGGGATCCGCAGGAAACGGCGGCTGCTTACCACTGGCATATAGAGCTTTTTCCGATTCTGACCAAAGTAGCCGGATTTGAATGGGGAACGGGCTTTTATATCAATCCCGTTTCGCCGGAAACGGCCGCCGAGTCCCTGCGGACCGGCTTTTAGCCTGCCGGCGTTATTTTCTGATAAAGACGCACGTATTGCTCGGCCGATTTTTCCCAGGAAAAATCGGCGGCCATGGCGTTAAGAATCAGCCCTGGCCATGACTTCTTCTGCTCGTATAAAGCTGCAGCCTTGCTCAGAGCCCCCAGCAGGGAAGGAGCGTCGGCCGCCTCGAACTTGAATCCGTTGCCTTGGCCGGTAGAAGCGTCGTACTCGGTTATCGTGTCGTCCAGGCCGCCCGTTGCCCTGACCACGGGTATGGTGCCGTATTTAAGGCTGTACATCTGACTCAATCCGCATGGTTCATACCGTGAGGGAATTATCAGAATGTCACTGCCTGCATAGATGAGCCGGGCCAGGTTTTCATCGAAAGCCAGCCTGAGGCCGAATCCGCCAGGATATTTTGCGGCCAGCTCTTTCAACCTGTTCTGGATTTTTTCCTCTCCGGTACCAAGTATGACCAGCTTCAGACCGAGTTCCATGATCCGGTCCAGAGCCTCGCAAATTATGTCCAACCCCTTCTGGCCGGCCAGTCTGGTGACCATGCCGGCGACCGGTTTCCTGTCGGCGGCGGCCAGCCCGAATGTCTGGCCAATAACCCGCCTGGCCTCGGCTTTCCCGGAAAGATCGGAAGGCCCGTAGTTCGCCGGGATAGCCTTGTCCGTCATCGGATTCCAACTATTGTAGTCCACTCCGTTCAGGATTCCGGACAAAGAGCCGGCCCGCTCGCGAAGGAGTCCGTCCAGCCCGCAGCCGAATTCCGGCGTCTGGATTTCCATACTGTATTTGCGGCTGACCGTGGTCACGGCCGTCGAATACAGGATGCCGGCCTTGAGGAAGTTTACTTGTCCGTAATATTCGAGATGATTCAGGTCGAAAAGGAAATCGGGCAAACCGGCCCGGACAAGAATACTCCGGTCGAACAGTCCCTGATAAGCCAGATTATGTATGGTAAAAACGGTTTTCGCGCCGGCGAAAAAATCGTCCGAGGCCAGACGAAATTTCAGGAAGGCGAAGGTTAACGCAGCCTGCCAGTCGTTTCCGTGGATTATGTCCGGCCGGAAACCGATGGCCTTCATGGCCCGCAGAGCCGACCAGCAAAAAAAGGCAAACCGGTCCCCGTTGTCAGGGTAATCGCCTGCCGGCGTGCCGTAAAGCTCATCACGGCCGAAGTAGGAATCTTGCTCGATGAAGTAAACCGGAGGTTTCTGCCTAATCTCATGAATCGTGAAACTTTTGTCGAAGGTTTTGTCTGATTCGACTTCTGAAATTTTGACCAAAGGCAGCTTCTTCGATTTTACCGCCCGGTAAAGAGGCGTAAAGACCCTGACATCAAGCCCCTTGGCGGCTATGAAGCCCGGCAAGGAACCGGAAACGTCGGCCAAGCCGCCGGTCTTGGAAAAAGGCATAACTTCGGAAGATAAAAATGCTATTTTCATTCGGCTATTCTAACACACAACCCTTTCCGCCTACATCCCGCTTCGTCTTTTGGTTGCCCGGTTGAAACGAATTTCCGGCTTCGCTGGGCTGACCGGACCACATTCAGGTTGAAGTCGATTCCGTGTTCACTTATAATTTTTGGCGAATACCAGCATAAAAAAATAAATCTGTCTATTGGAGGCGGTCATGACCTTGAGCCCGGGAACAGAAAGGCAGCTTAAGGCGGCCGCCGTCATTGGCTACTCCGTCTTTTCCGGTCTTCTGGTACTCGTCATAACTGAAGAACTGATCAGGCTCAAATTGCGGCCTTTCCTCGGCTTTTTTGATATCCCTCTAAGCCGGGTCGTTCGCTATGCTTTTTTTGCCATTGCCGCCCTGACGATATTGGCTATATTGGTCGTCCGCCGCAAGCTATTACGGAGACGGCCCGGAGAAGAAGGATCTGCCTTCGGGGCCAGGTTAACCAGACTTACGGTCATCATTCTGGGCCTGGCCGAGGTTCCGGGATTGCTGGGATTCGTCCTTTTCCTGCTTTTCGGTCACAACCAGGACTTTTATGCCCTGCTTTTCGTCTCAGCTTTGTTGATCTTCATGTTTTTCCCCCGGCGTTCTGTATGGGAGGAACTTATTCATTATCAATAACTTATAAGAGAGGAGGGGAGCGCCTTGAAAAGACTGGCTTTGATGCCTGGGTTTTGGCTGATAATTTTGCTAATCGGAACCGGAGGCTTGCCGCTTTCCAGCCAGGAAATGGCCGAGCCCGAAGACGTCGTCAAGTCCGAAATGCCGTCCTTGAGCTACGAGATAGAGGTCGAACTCGATGACCAGGAAAAAATGCTCTACGGGCGGGAAAAACTTACCTGGATCAACATTTACCAGGAACCGGTGCCGGACATTTATTTTCACCTTTACTGGAACGCCTTCCGGAACGAAAAAAGCGTTTTCTTCAAGGAAATGCTCATGGGGGGCGTTTTTGCCCGGCGGGATTTTCCGGATGAAGGGGAGTGGGGCTGGATAGACATAACTGAAATTAAGACCGCTGACGGCACCGATCTTACCGGAGCTATGGAGTTCGTTGCCCCCGACGGTCCGGAAGGCCGCCACGATATGACCGTGATGAAGTTGACTTTGCCGCGTCCCATCGTGCCGGGCGAATTAGTCCGCCTGGACATAAAGTTCAAGAATAAAATTCCCCGGACCGTAGCCAGAAGCGGTTATTACCGCGATTCTTTCTTCATGGCCCAGTGGTATCCGAAACCAGGAGTTTTCGAGCCGGGAAGGGGCTGGAACTGTCACGCTTATCATCTCAACTCCGAGTTCTATGCCGATTTTGCCGACTATACCGTCAATATCAGGCTCCCTGAAAAATACGTCGTCGGGGCCACAGGCAAGGAAATCGAGGTTCACAAAGAAACAGCCACGGGCATGGTCACCAGAACATTTTTCCAAGCCATGGTTCACGATTTCGCCTGGGCCGCCGATCCCCGGTTTATCAAGCTCGAAAGGTGGTTCAAGGGCGATGAAGAAGTCACTGCCGAAGAATATGAACAAACCGCGGCCCTCCTGGGCCTGCCTGTATCAGAGGTCAAGCTTCCGGACGTTAAAATGATCCTTCTCCTGGAACCAGAGCACAAAAGACAGGCCGAACGGCATTTCAAGGCTCTGCGGGCGGCCCTTAAGTACTATGGACTCCTCTACGGGCCTTACCCGTACGAAAAAGTGACCATGGTCGATCCTCCCTTCCGGAGCGGCAGTGGAGGTATGGAATACCCGACGCTGTTTGCCGCCGGGACCAGCGTCCTCGCGAGCGACGATGTCCTTTCGCCCGAAGGCGTTATTGTCCACGAATTCGGACACAACTACTGGTACGGACTGGTGGCCAGCAATGAGTTCGAGGAAGCCTGGCTGGACGAGGGATTCAACACTTATTCCACGGGCAAGGTTTTGGCTAAAGCCTACGGGTCCGGGGAGCTGCCGATCTACTTTAGAGGCATCCCTCTTAACGGGCTGCTTAATCTGCCCGAATATTACGACTACGAACTTGACAGAGCCGTGGCCATCAACGTAGCGGAATTGGATCCGATAACCGCGTATTCCTGGAAATTTTCGAGCCCCCTGAGCTATTCCGCTAATGTTTACATGAGGGCGACGACGTTGTTGAACACGCTGGAACTTTTCCTGGGTGAACCGACCATGGCCAAGGTAATGCGGACCTACCAATCAAAATTCAGGTATAAACATCCTAAAACCAGGGATTTCATAGCCGTTGCCAACGAGGTCAGCGGCCGTGATCTGACCTGGTTTTTCAATGAACTTTTAATGGCCAGCCGCAATTTCGATTATGGGGTGTGGGACGTCTCATGTACGGAAAAAGCTCGTTATCATCTCGGCGTTCACGACGTAGACGGAAGAAAAGAAGAAATGACTCAAGAGAAAATCCGTGAGATCCTGAAGAGGGAGGACAAAGCCGCCGAAGCCGGCCAGGCTGGCTTTGAGTTGCCCAAGAAAGAATACGTGACGAAAGTCGTCTTGAGACGTTTTGGCGAGGCGGCCATGAACGGCGACGCTTCGGTCGAATTCCGTGTTCGTTTCGAAGATGGCAGTGAAGAATACGGACTCTGGGACGGCCGGGACCGATGGGCCAGATTCGAATACGTCAGGGATGCCAGGGTCAGCCAGGTCATGGTCGACCCGCGCGGCATCTGGCTTATCGACTCCAATTTCACCAATAATAGCTGGCAGAAAAGCCGCATCAACAGAAATATGGCCGGCCTGATGAGCCGGATCGTTTTCTTCCTCCAGAACCTGTTCCTGACGGCGGCGGCCTTGATTTAAGGAGGATCTGATGAGCGTAAAAGCCCAAAAAGCGTTTTTCGACGGCCTGGCGGTCTCGGTCAGCAGGATAAAAATAACCTTTTTCGTCTGGATCGTAAACTTTTTGTTCTCCGTCCTGGTCGCGGCTCCTCTGCTGTTCATAATTCAAACCGAGCTCGCCCGGTCCGACATGGCCAATTTGCTCAAACCTTTCGACCTGATGTGGCTCGGTGAAATGATTTTTAAATACCAGGCCGTCCTGGGCCCCATGTTGAGTTTCATCCTCGCGGCTGCGGTTTTATACCTGATTCTATCGGTATTCCTGAACGGGGGCTTCGTCGGCAAGTTGGTCGACCCGGAACGCAAGCTCTCGCTTCAATCCTTTTTTCATGATTGCGGCCGCTTCTTTTGGTCGTTTTTGAGACTTTTCCTTGTATCTTTTATCTTTACTGCCGTAGCCGTCGGCCTCGTCTGGAGGCTGCTGGGGGCCGCGTCCGAGGCCCTGACCGCCGACGCGGTTACCGAATGGCCGGTATTAATCCTGTCCAACATTCATCTCATCCTCGGCTTGCTCTTCCTGTCCATAGTCAGGATGTATTTCGACTACGCCAGGATAATCATCGTCCGCGACAACGACAGGAGAGTCCTGAGAGCTTTGAGGGCAGCCTGGTCTTTCCTGAAGGCCAATTTTTTCCGGGCCTGGGGTTTATATCTGTTAATATTCTTATTTTTCGTTCTGGTGACTGCCGTGGCCGTCGCCCTGGCCCAAGTATTTTCTTCTCCCGGTCTGGTCTGGGTCAGCTTGGGTTTGATCGCCGCTCAGATTTTCGTCATTTTCAGGATATTCGTTAAGTCTGTTTTCATAACCGCCCAGGCGCACTTTCTCCAGGGCCGGGGTTATTGATGAAAGCAGCCGAAATAAAATTCCTGGGGGCCGCCCGTCAGGTAACGGGTTCGTCATATCTGCTGACGGCCGGAGGCATGAAGATCCTGATCGATTGCGGTCTTTATCAGGAAAGAAAGTTCCTGGAGAGAAACTGGCAGCCTTTCCCGTTTCCCCCCTCCGAAGTGGACCTGGTTCTGCTGACCCACGCCCACCTCGACCACTGCGGGCTGTTGCCCAAACTGACCAGAGAGGGCTTCCATGGCCCTATCATGGCCACTCCGGCGACGGCTGATCTTCTGAGCATAAGTCTTATGGATTCGGCCCGGATCCAGGAAGAAGACGCGGCTTTCAAGAGAAAAAGGCACAAAAACGAAGGCCGCCAGGGTCCTTATCCCGAGCTGCCGCTCTATGCGACTGAAAACGTTTTAAAGACCTTGCCCTTGATCCATGAAATAGCCTATGACGAACCGCTTGACATCAACCAGTCGGTCACGGCCAGGTTCAGGGATGCCGGGCACATATTGGGATCGGCCATGCTCGAGATCGAGATCAAACGGGGGAATCGACAAAAGCCTCTCAGGGTAGTCTTTTCCGGCGACATCGGGCTAAAAGGAAAACCGTTCGTCCGGGATCCCCACGTTTTTCAGACGGCCGATTACATAATAATGGAGTCGACTTACGGAGACCGCGACCATCTGGATCCGGCCGAACCGACCGCCATTTTAGCCGAAGTCATCCAAAACACTGCAGAAGCGGGCGGCAAGACCATAATTCCGACATTTGCTATAGAAAGAGCTCAGGACGTGCTTTTTTATCTGAGCCGGCTGGTTCGCCGCGAAATCATAAAACGGGTCCCGGTTTATCTGGACAGTCCGATGGCTCATGAAGTTACCAAGGTCTTTGATCAACATGTAGAATCCCTCGACGAGGAAAGCCAATCTCTTTTCAGGGCAGGGGAGAGCCCGTTTTCCTTTCCCGGTTTCCACGTCGTAAGCAGCGTTGAAGAGTCAAAGAGCCTTAACGAGCTACGGACGCCGGCCGTGATCATGGCTGGCTCGGGCATGTGTACCGGCGGACGGGTCAAACATCATTTGACGCATAACCTGCCGCGCCCGGAGTCAAGCGTTCTTTTCGTAGGCTATCAAGCCCAGGGAACGCTGGGCCGCAGGATCCTGGAAAAAGAAAAGTCAGTTCGGGTCCACGGCTCGGACATTCCGGTCAGGGCCAGGGTTGAGATAATAAACGGTTTTTCGGCTCATGCCGACAGGCGAGGCCTGACCCGTTGGCTCGAAAACCTCGATGAGGCACCTCGCTCGGTGTTCATTTGCCATGGTGAAGAACAAGTCTCTCTGAATTTCGCTTCACATGTCAGAGAGAGGACCGGCTGGCAGGCAAAAGTTCCTTATTATCTCCAGACCATAGATCTAGATTGAGTTTTTATACGACCGTCGAACTAATATCTTTAACTTGTTCTTAACCTTGATGGGGAAAGCCTGCCACTTAGCGATTTAAGATCGAAATAATCTAATTTTATTTTATCAGCTAAGCTTCCGTAGCGGGCGGTTGTCCAAGAATTTTTTCCAAAAATATAGATTTCTTTTATACCGACATTATCCTAATACCAGCCAAGTCGAAATAATCAAAAAAAACTTTTAATTTATAAATTTAATATCTATATTAATATTATTTAACTATTATTATCAAATAATTAATATATTTAACATTTTATCATATTTATTTTCAATTATTTACATAGATTAAGCTTTTATAATTCTTTTTATATTTATTTTTTCTTCCTTATTATTTAGATAATCCCGATGATTGCTATTTCAATTGTCGGCATGCCGACATTAATTTTTCATTAAATTATTTTTGTTGAAGTTATTATCTTTTTATTGTAAATTTTATTCCGGTAATTAAGGCCTTGGAGCGAAATTTTGATAATCGCGGTTACTAATCAAAAAGGCGGAGTAGGCAAGACTACCAGTGCCGTTAATATCTCGGCGGCGTTGGCCTTGATGGGAAAAAGAGTGTTGTTGATGGACATGGATCCTCAGGCGCATAGTACTATTTCGCTTGCGCCGGATCCGGATAATTTCGATTTAACGTTGTATGACGTTTTGATAAACAAGAGTTCTAATATCCAAAGAATAATATCTAAATCGAACGTGCCGGGTCTTGATGTTGCCGTAACCAAGATATCTATGGCCAAGCTCGAGCCGTCCTTACTAGGAGAGTTGGACGGATATTATCGTCTCAAGGATGCTATAAATCCTATAAGGCAGAAATATGACATTATATTAATTGATACGCCACCAACTTTGGGCCTGATAACGCTAAATGCTCTGGTCGCAGCGAGCCATATAATTATTCCAATTCAATCATCATACCTTTGCTTGGAGGGCACGGACGATCTTCTAGAAACAATTGATAAGGTAAAAAGATTTGCTAATCCAAACCTTAAGATTCTTGGGGTTTTAATTACGCTTCATGACAGGAGAACAAATCTGGGTAGGGATGTAGTAGAAAGGATAAAGCGGGTATTTGGCCCTAAGCTATTGAAAACCTATATATCTAAAAGCGTTAAATTAGAGGAAAGCCCTGCTTATAAGGAATCGATATTTACGTACGCTCCTAATTCGATAGGAGCCGAGCAATATAAAAAGGTGGCTGAGGAGATATTAGCTCGTGCAAAAAACTAAGAAATCGGGGCTTCCGGAAAATGTAAAAATGCGCCATAACGGGCATTTTGTCGATCTCATTTCTGGTTCTCCGTCCGGTCCGAGAATCAGGATGATTTCGGTAAATAAAATTTCGCCCAATCCGCACCAGGCCAGAACCGAATTGGGCAATATAAATGAGCTCGTTGAATCTATAAAGAAGAGAGGAGTTTTAGAGCCAATATTAGTCAGGCCGAAAGGCGTGAAATTCGAAATTATAGCCGGAGAGCGAAGGTTCATGGCTTGTAAGGCCGCAGGAATTAACGAAATGCCATGTATTGAAATGGATGTGCATGACCAGGAGGCAATGGAAATAGCGCTAATTGAAAACCTGCAGCGCAAGGATCTGGATGTATTTGAGGAGGCCGAAGGGCTACAGGCACTTGTTGATTTATATAGTTATAGTCATCAGGAAGTGGCCGATAAGATCGGAAAGGCCAGGTCGACGATAACCGAAATTTTAGCCATAACTCGCATTCCAGACGATCTTCGAAAAACAATAAAAGAAGCAAATATCTTCAGCAGGACGATGATTCTCGAGATCGCCAAGCAGCCTACAGTTGAGGATATGCTCGAGCTAGTAAAAAACATATCAGAAAAGAAGTTGACGAGAGAAGATACGAGAGAACTTTCAAAATTAATAAAAGGTAAGAAAAAGAAAATAAAATATTTTGTCTATAATTATGTTCCCGAATACACAGATACATTTCGATTGAAACTTGAATTCAAGAAGAGGACGGTATCGAAGGAAGAAATAATAGAGATGCTCGAGAGGATATTGGCTGATATTAGAGGTCAGGTTGGGAAAAAGTAATGAAATTTGGCAATATATGTTAGTTTACATAATGTTCCTTATGCGACGTTACTAATATCCCATATAAAATCTTCTGCCCGCCAACTTCAATATATTATTATTATGTCATTTTTCCCTTCAACTCAGCCGACTAAATTAAACTGCACAGCAGTATTATGCTAATTCCGGGAATATCAGGATGAACAAAGCTAAAAGCGCAAGGAAGAGAATCCCAGACAACAATAAAACGCACAAGCCTCGTAATATGAATCCTTCAAGGCAAAAGGTTAAGAAACCCAGTTCTGACTTGGCGTGGCAGCTAACCGAGCTCCAGATCGTTAGGGAAATCAGTAATGAGCTCCTAAAACCAGGCGGCTCGCCTGACAAATCAGCGCTGGTGGCCGTTAATATTCTGAAGAAAATTCCAGAATATGATTATACGGACATCTTCCTGATAGACAAGGCAACCGGAAAGATTATACCGTTGTACTCGGGGGGTTCGAATATCGATTCGTCGGAATTCGATGAAAAAATCCGTTCGGCCTTACTATCCGGAGTTTCCGAAACCGGGCTGCACGTTGGTGTAGGTCTGACCGGCTGGTCGGCCGCAACCCGTAAAACTATAATCGCCGACCGCGTTTCGCGCGAACCACGCTATATCGCTTACCGTCGAGACACCAATTCCGAGATTTGCGTTCCTTTGAAACTCCCTGACGGACGCGTAATCGGGCTGATAAACGTCGAATCCAGGCGCCCCGCCGCCTTCGGCGACAAGGATCGCCGTCTTCTGGAGACAATTTCGGCCCTTGTGGCCTCGGCCCTCGAAAATTCTCTCATGTATGAAAGCGCGTGCCGCCGGGCCGCTATTCTCTCGGCCATAAACCGGTCAATAATCGAATCCGAAACGTCCAGGGCCGATTTGCCCGCTTTTCTTGAAAATATCCTGGAAAACGTTCTTAAGGCTTTCAGCCTGAAAACTGGCATTCTTTGTCTGACCCCCTCCCCCGCCGGCAAAGAGCCTACTTTTACCGTTTACCGCGGCCTGCCCCAGAATTTCATCGAAAGTCACGTTCGGCCGAGGCTCGACGAATTAAAAAAAATTGATAAAACCCTGGCTTTTAGCCGCTCCGACGAATTCGGAAAAGATATGGCCGCCGCCGTCAGAAAATTCGGGATAGAATCGGCTGTAGTCATCCCAATGAAAATGGCCGCAGGCAGAATCGGCATCCTGGCCGTCTTTTCCCCGGTATCCAGGATCTGGTCTTCGGATGAGATAACTCTCCTCGAATCCATGACCACCCAGGTAGCCCTGGCCGTGGAAAAATCGCTGCTTGACGAAAAAATTAAACGCAGGTTGCTTGATCTCGAAAGCATCAACGCCGTCTCGTCCGCGATGCGTACCGCCTCAAACAAGGAGGAACTGCTTCCCCTGCTCCTGGATAAAACACTTGAAGCCCTGCAAACCGATTCCGGTTCCATTTGGCTGTACGACCGTGAATCCAATTTGCTTAGAAGTATGGTTTCCCGCGGCTGGTTCAAAAACCTGGACATCTTTTCCTCCTCAACTCCCGACCGGGGAGTCTCGGCCATGGTTTTCAAGACCAAAAAGCCTCACATCATGACCGAGTTCTCTTCAGATCCCCTGATCCTGGAAGAGCGCCGCAAGCTTATTCCCAAGGGCTGGAGCGGAGCGATCATACCTATCTCGTTCGAGTCCAAGGTCTGGGGAGGCATGTCACTTTCCCTGCCCGACTCCAGGCAATTCACGCCCGGCGATTTAAAGCTGCTCGAGTCACTCGCCGATATGGCCGGAACGGCCCTTTATAGGATGCACCTGCTCGAGGAAACCACCCGCCGCCTGTCTTCGCTTCAAAGCCTTCACGCCATCGGCAGGGCGATAGTTTCCAGCCTTGACATAAATATGACTCTTGATTTCATTCTGGATTAGGTCGTCAATCAGCTTCGGGCCGATGCCGCCGGCATCATGCTCTTCGACCGGCAACAGCTGATCCTCGAGAGTGCGGCCTCCCGGGGCTTTCGCACCGATCTATATCGCAAGAGCCAAATCAAACCCACTGAGTTCGGCGGCGGACGAATACTCCTGAGACAGGAAATAATCCATTCGCGCGACGCCAGGGAAATGGAGATATTCATGGATCGCCGTCTAATGACAGCTGAAGATTTCTTGGCGTATGCCGCTGCCCCTCTTGTTTCCAAGGGTGAAATTTACGGGGTCCTGGAAGTTTTCTTCCGGACTTGTTTCACCTTCGACGGCGAATGGCTGTTCCTGTTGGAAACCCTGGCCGGGCAGGCATCTATCGCCATAGAGAATTCGATTATGTTTTCAAACCTTAAACGTTCTCATCTCGATCTGGCGCTTTCCTACGACCTGACCATCGAGGGCTGGTCCTACGCTCTCGACCTGCGCGACAAAGAAACGGAGTTTCATACCCGGAGGGTCACGGAAATCGCTCTCCGCCTGGCCCGGGAAATGGAATTTCCCCAGGATCAACTGGCCCATTTCCGGCGGGGGGCTCTGCTCCACGACATCGGCAAAATCAGCATCCCGGATTCAATTCTTTTCAAGCCCGCTCCGCTTGACAAGGAAGAATGGAAAATCATGAAAGATCATCCGAGGACGGCCATGGAAATGCTGTCTAGGATAGAATATCTGAGGCCGGCGGTGGATATCCCGTACTGTCATCACGAAAAATGGGACGGTACCGGCTATCCCCGCGGATTGAAAGGTAACGAGATCCCTCTGGCCGCCAGAATATTTGCCGTCGTCGACGTGTACGATGCTTTGACTTCTGACAGGCCCTACCGGAAAGCGTGGCCCGTTGACAAGACGATGAATTATATCCGGGAACAAGCAGGAAAGAGCTTCGATCCGAAAGTCGTCCAGGTTTTTCTGGCCATGATGAAGAAAAAGAAATCTTAAAGCCGGTTTTTATAAACCTTTGCTCATGGCGTTCAGGAAATCCTGATTGGTCTTGGTTTTGGACATCTTGTCGATCAGCAATTCCATGGCTTCGACTTCGTTCATCTGACTGAGCACTTTCCTCAAAATCCAGATTCTGTTGAGATCCTGGTCGGGGATGAGCAGCTCTTCCTTGCGGGTGCCGGAACGGCTTATATCTATGGCCGGAAAGACTCTTTTGTCCACTAGCCGGCGGTCAAGATTAATTTCCATATTGCCCGTTCCCTTGAATTCTTCGAAAATGACTTCGTCCATGCGGCTGCCGGTATCAATCAGAGCAGTAGCGATTATGGTCAGGCTCCCGCCTTCCTCGACTTTGCGGGCCGAACCGAAGAATTTCTTCGGCTTATGGAGGGCATTGGCGTCAATCCCGCCTGACAGGACTTTACCGGAAGGCGGCACTATTGAATTGTGAGCCCGGGCCAGCCTGGTGATCGAGTCGAGCAATATGACCACGTCCCTTTTTATTTCGACCAGCCTCTTGGCCTTTTCCAGGACTATATTGGCCACCTGGGCGTTCCTGGTCGGAGGCTCGTCGAATGTCGAAGCCACAACCTCGCCGCTTACGCTGCGTTTGAAATCGGTGACTTCCTCGGGCCTCTCAGCCACCAGAAGGACAATAAGGAACGTTTCGGGATGGTTCTTTTCGATGGATTTGGCCACTGTTTTCAGAAGAGTCGTTTTGCCGGCCCGGGGAGGCGAGACGATTAATCCCCGCTGCCCCTTCCCTATCGGCGTCAAAAGCTCCATAACCCGGGCATTCATATTCTTGTTGTTCCCGTCCTGTAGCTTAATCATTTCGAAAGGATAAAGAGGGGTCAAGCCTTCGAAATGCAAATTTCTTCTTTGCTCGATTATGACATCGGGATGCAGGAAGTTGACGGCTTCTATCTTTATCAGGGCGAAATATTTTTCACCGTTTTTCGGGGGCCTGACAATCCCCGAAATCGTATCTCCGGTCCTCAACTGGAATTTCCGGATCTGGGAAGGCGATACGTAGATATCATCCGGGCTCGGCAGGTAACTGAACTCCGGGGCCCGCAGGAAGCCGAAGCCGTCCTCGAGACATTCGAGAACGCCCTCGGAAAAGAGCAAGCCTTGTCTTTTGGCCTGAGCTTCAAGGATCTTGAAGATCAAGCTGTGTTTGCTGGTATCTCCGGCATCCTCATCTTCCATTCCGATCCCGGAGGCTATCTTCTGGAGGGCGGCCACTTCCTTGTCTTCCAGTTCAAGCAGGTTGTATTCTTTCATTTTTTCCCTCGTTCTGAAAGGATTCTCATTTTAATTCCGTTGAAGTCCGACGAGATTTATAAAAAACTACGGATCAGCAGCACAAATAAATTTACGGTTTAATTGGTCAAAGACGGTTCCTTGATGGGGGCCTCTTCTTCCTTTTCGAGGCGGCTTGTTTTTGCTCCGTCCATTCCGGGCTGGGAATCGCTGTCCTTGCCGAAGATTTCCGTATTCAGATCACGGGTCAAAGCGACTTTCAGGACCTCATCCATGGTCTCAACCAGATGGATTTTCATGTTCTGTTTTATGACCTTGGGCACATCCTTGAGGTCAGGACGGCTATCCATCGGCAGGACGGCTTCTCTTATCCCCTCGCGGAAAGCGGCCAGCAGTTTCTCTTTTATGCCGCCTACTCCGAGGATCTTACCTTTGAGCGTGATTTCACCGCTCATGGCCACTTTTTTGGAAACAGGTATATTGGTAAGAAGCGAAAGAATGGCCGTGGCAATCGTTATTCCCGCCGAAGGTCCTTCTTTAGGCGTCGATCCCTCCGGGACATGGACGTGAATGTCGAAATTACGATGAATATCCTTGGCGATATCGAGCTGGTAGGCCTTACCCCTCACATAACTGAAGGCGGCCTGGGCCGACTCTTGCATTATTTCTCCGAGCTGACCGGTTAAGGTGAAATTTCCTTTACCATGCACCTTGGTCGCTTCGAATCTCAAAAGCTCGCCGCCGAATTCCGTCCAGGCCATGCCCAGGGCCACCCCTATTTCATCCCTTTTATCGAGCTCACTCCGGTGGTACTTGGCAACCCCCAGGTATGTCTCTACGTTCCTGGCCGTGACTTTTTCCCTGTGATCCTTGCCCTTGATCACTATTTTCTTGACCATCTTGCGGCAAATTGAAGTAATTTCCCGTTCCAGGCTTCTAACGCCGGCTTCGCGGGTATATTCCCGGATTATCTTGGCCAGGGCTTGGTCGGTTAGAACCAGATTTTCAGGGCTCAGACCGTGAGCGGTCATCTGTTTGGGAATGAGAAAATTCTTCGCGATCTGCAATTTTTCTTCTTCGGTATATCCAGGGAGTCTTATCACTTCCATCCTGTCCGTCAGGGGGCGCGGGATCTGCTCGAAAAGATTAGCCGTGACTATAAACATGACCTGGGACAGGTCGAAATCCGTGTCGATGTAATGGTCAAGAAAGGAATTATTTTGTTCGGGATCGAGCACTTCCATGAGGGCGGCAGCCGGGTCGCCCCTGAAATCGGAGCTCATCTTATCCACTTCGTCGAGGAGGAAAACGGGATTCTTGGTCCCGGCCTTTTTGATCATTTGAACTATGCGTCCCGGATAGGCACCGATGTACGTCCGGCGGTGTCCTCGTATTTCGGCCTCATCCCTGACCCCGCCTAAGGAAAGGCGCACGAACTTGCGGCCCGTGGCCCGGGCAATGGATTTGCCGAGTGAGCTTTTGCCCACTCCCGGCGGCCCTATGAAGCCTAGAATCGCCCCGCGGGGATTCTTGACCAGCTGTCTTATTGACAGGTATTCGAGAATCCTTTCCTTGACTTTCTCCAGACCGTAGTGATCGTCGTTCAGGACCCTTTCGGCTTCTTTCAAATTCCTTTTTTCCCTCGATTTCTTGTTCCATGGTAAAGACAGAAGCCAGTCCAGATAGTTACGGCTGACCGTAGCCTCGGCCGACATGGGCGGCATTGTTTCCATGCGCTCTATTTCCTTGAAGGCCTTTTCCTGGGCGTCGGGCGGCATGTTGGCTGCGCTCACCTTCTGCCTGAGCTCTTCTATTTCGTTGGGCTGGTCCTCTTTCTGACGGTATTGAGGCGGAGCCCCCGGCACGTAGCCTTTTTGACCGAGCTCGCGGCCGTTCGGCCGGCGTCGCATGGGCCGGGAACCGTCCTTCTGGAAACCGGACTGCATCTTGACGATCTCGTTCTCGAGCAGGTAGTTCAATCTGCGAATCCTCTCGAGGGAATTGGCCGTTTCCAGAAGATTTTGTTTTTCTTCGAGCGGCAGATAGAGATGCGAGGCTATGATGTCGGTGATGCGCTCGACCGAATTCTCCCGCAAAGCCGGGATGATCGAATCAAGGTTAGCGGCCTGGTTGAGTCTCAGGTAATCCTCGAATAAGGCCAGAACCTTCTTGAGCAGTTCGCGGGATTCGGGCGAATCTTCGTTGATCTCTTTGATCGGCTTGACCAGGATTTGATAAAACGGGTAAGTGCTGAGATATTCGACTATCCGGGCCCGGCTTTTCCCCTCGACAATGACCTTCAGGTTACGTTCGTCGGTCTTAATGGTCCGGATGATCTTGGCCGTGACGCCCACCGAGTATATATCCTTGGGAGAAGGATTATCGGCCGAAGCATCCATCTGGGCGGCCAGGAAGATCGTCTTGCCGCCTTCAGCCGCCTTTTCCAGGGCTTGAATCGAAGAAGCCCGGCCGACTATGAAAGGGACCAGGGTCGACGGGAAAACTACCAGATCCCTTAAAGGTATGAGAGGCACGTTCTGAAAATTTTCGAATTTGCTGTTTGATTCGTGCATTTAATTCAGCTCCGGCCTTAACTCGGGCCTTTTGCTTCCTGTCTTTTATTTTGGCAAAACGAAGATCTCATTTACCTGGGATATATCGTCAGTCGATTGACTTCACTGAGAAGGCAAGCATTTGAATCTCTTGCTTAATCAATTATAGCCTTTTTTACCAAAAAGTCAATCGACTTACGGAATATGATGCTTTCGGCCAGATCATCTTGTGTTCCTTGCCGGCGCAAATAATCCTCTATGGCCGCTGGCGTAACATTGTTCTCATGAGCCAGGCGCCGGACTTCTTCTTTTATTTCCTCCTCGGAAGCGTTTATCCCCTCTTTATCGGCCAGCTTGTCGATAATCAGATGGTGCGTAACGCGCTCCAGGGCCTGATTTCTGGCCTCGGCCTGAAGCTTCTGCACGGCCTCTCGTGATATGGACCGGCCTTGAATAGCTTTCAAGGCCCGTTCGATTATGACCAGGCTTTCGGCTTCCACCAGCGATTCGGGAACCTCAAGCTTCATCTTGGCAGCCATGGCCGTCAGAATATCCTTGGTCAGACTGTCCCTGGCCTCTCTTTTTTTGGCCTGCAAAAGGTCGTCCCTTATTTTATCCTTGAGTTGCGCCAGCCCCGAATATTCCCCGAGTCCGCGGGCGAACTCGTCGTCGATTTCGGCCAGTTTTTTGACTTTTATTTCTTTGACGGTAAGCCGATACTCGATCTCTTTTCCCGCTAATCTTTTATTGGCGTGGTCGTTGGCATAAGAAGTACGGAAGCTGCGGCTTTCTCCCACATTCAGGCCGTCAAGAGCATCGTTTAAACCTGCTTCATTTTCCTTGTGTCCGGCCAGAACCACACTCTTCTCGACAGGAAGAAGACGGCCCGTTTCCAGGTCCCGGCCCTGGCTTTCAATCAGTACGTAATCCCCGGCGGTCACTCCCCGTCCGGAAACCGGCAAGTATTGAGCCGTCCGGGCTCTGATATTTTCCAGGGCCGCGCCGACTTCATCATCGCTGAGTTCGACTGGCTTACTTTTGACTTTGAAATCCTCGAGGGCAGGCAGATCAAAATTCGGAACGACTTCGAACTCGGCTTTGAAATTCAACGGCATGTCCTTGTCATGTTTTACGTCGCTGATCTTCGGAGTATTGACCGGCTTTAAGTTCAAAGATTGCAGCCCGGCCGAAAGCGCCCGCGGAATAAGCTCGTCATACAAATCCTTGCGGATGTCATCATTGAAGGCTCTGACGACCATTTCCCGCGGAGCCCGGCCTTTTCGGAAACCCGGTATCTTGGCCCCGGACATGTAGTTTTTGAGAATGCGTTCATATTCCTCGTCGACTTTTTCGACCGGAATCTCGACTGCCAGCCGCCTGCGGCTGGGGCTTATCGTTTCCAGTTTATATCCGGAATCAGATTCATTCATTCAATCTTCCTTTCCTGCTTTCATTCAGCCGCTCAAGAATGGGCAGAGCGGGACTCGAACCCGCACTCCTTCATCAGGAACTAGGTCCTAAGCCTAGCGCGTCTGCCGATTCCGCCATCTGCCCTCGCTTGATCTATTCACCAGTCCGAAGTCAATTCCAGGGGAGGCCGGATCCTGAAGGGACAAGGAATATGTATTTTTTAACATAAGGCTCCGGCCTTGTCAATTCCACCAGGCTCAGACAGCTAACTTATCTTTTCAAAGCTTTGGCCAGTTTTTCGGCCAGAGCCGGGTCGATTCCGGCCAGCTTCTTTTGGATCTCGCCGGCGCTGTATTCGTCATAAAGATTGATGTAGCAAACGGCCAGATTGTACAAGGCCGGGCCGCTGGCCGGATTCAGATCAACGCATTTCTTCAAAGGCTCCAGGGCCGATTCATAATCCTTGAGGTACATGTAGCACACGCCGATGCTCAACCAGCCCGAGGCCTCGTTGGGCGCCTGAGTAACATAGTTCTTGTAAGCCGAGATGGCTTCTTTGTATTTTTTTTGCTGGAATTCGGCCGATGCGATTTGGAACCAGGCATTTGAATATTCAGGTTTGATCTCCAGACATTTTTTGAAGGCTTCAACCGCCTCGGGATATCTTTCGAGTTTGAAGAACATCAAGCCGAGGTTGTAATAATTGGCTTCATTCGAGGGCTCAAGCTCGATTACTTTGCGTATCGGCCCGATGGCTTTTTCTGGCTCACCGGCCGCATCATAGAGCCCTATGATCTGCATGTAATAAGACTTGGCGTCTTTTGGATTCAGAACGGCCATTTGATCGAATACTTCTTCGGCCTTTTCGAGTTGCCCGGCTTTTTGATAGACTTCGGCCAGAGAATATTTGATCTTCAGATCTTTCGGCTGTCCCTTTTCTGCTTCGATCAAAGCGGCAACAGCAGCCTCATATTCGCCCATGTTCATCCTGCATATTCCTAACCTCAAAAAAGCGTTCCAGGCAACTTCAGGCTTGCTGTTTATGAACTTTTCATAAGCAGCTGCCGCTTTGCCCCAATCATTCAGGCTTTCATATATTCCGCCCAGTTCGAAATATATCTCTTTGACCGGGATTCCGAGCGAAATAGCCTGTTCTAGAGCCACGGCTGCCTCCTGGAATTTCATCATGGACGCCAGGACCAGCCCGAGGCCGTAATGAGCTTCGGCTTTTTCCGGTTCGATCTCGGTTACTTTGGTAAAAGCCGCGGCGGCCTTCGCGAGATCCCTCTGTTTGGCATAGAGAGAGGCCAGCAACATGTGACCCTCGAGAAATGAGGAGTCGAGCCCGACAGCCTTTTCAAGGTAAGCGACTGCGGATCTTTGATTATCAATTGCATTGGCCACCCTGCCGGCCAGCGAACAGCCCTCGAAAGTATTGAAATAATCTTCCTTGGTATATTCCTTGAGTCCGATGGCCTTGGCAGATCTGGTTATATCTAGAACCGGCGAATAAGGAAACGCAAATTTGGTGTCCCTGTCCAATACCAGGAAAATGCCGACTACTTGACCGGCCAGATTGAGAACGGGTGCACCGCGGAACTGGTCGGGCGCCGTCAAAGAAAATTCCAGAGCCGTCCGGCCGCCGGAGAGATCCATAATTCTCCTGACCGTTCCCTCTGAAACACCGACATTGCCCGATTCGTTGGAACCGAGGGCGAATATTCGTTCCCCCACAGCCAGACTTTCAAAACTTCCCGGTGTCAGAGGCTCGAATTTGCCCTTGATTTTAAGCAAGGCGATATCCCTCTCCTTGTCCACTCCCAGAACGCCCTCGACTTTGAACTTCTTGCCCTTGAAATTCATCGCTTCCGCATCGTAGGCCGACGCCACCATATGATAGGCCGTGGCGGCCACATCTTGATCTACGAGGATGGCCGTGCTCTTGCCTATCTCGGACTTGTCAGCACCATAAAAAATAAGCACCAGTACCCCGGATTGGGTTTGACTGAGGATGTTGGTTGCCTCCTCGGTCTGGCTGAATCCGGAAACGGCCGAAATGAAAAAGAAAAAACATATAACCGATACCCTCATCCGGTATTTCATCTGACTTCCTCCTGTGAATCCAAAGGTCTCGATGTAAACCGGTACCTCTAATTTACGCAATTTGGTAGTCACCTGTCAAACCCCGGATCACGTTCATATCACCTCATTTCTTCGCATGGCCAATTAATGCCTTTGATACCCGGACGTTGAAGAATAGAATATGTTTATGGCCATTGCCCGCCGCGTATATTTTTTCACCACAGGAGCCTCCTTTTTATGGTTGGCGGCCATTTTTTTGGCCCCAGTGTGTTTTGACTCGGGCAAGCCGGGCGTGGCCGGTTTAATTTATGGATTCTTTTCAACCATCTGCCACCAGATCGATTCACGCTCTTTCCATGTTTCGGGCCAGGCTCTGGCCGTGTGTGCCAGGTGTCTGGGAATTTATTCCGGTCTTTTAGTCGCCCTGCTGCTCCTCCCCTTGACCAAATATTTTCCCCGGCCTCCCCTGCCCCGGAAGGAATTCCTGATTTTGTTTTCGTTGCCCATGGCCGCCGATTTCACGGCTGGCCTTCTGAGGCTTTTCTCCTCGTCCAACAGCCTTAGATTCATTACCGGTCTCGTCTGGGGTGGAATCATCATGCCTTATTTCCTGGCGGCCATAAACGAGACAGCCCTCTTCTTGAGGGCGAAAATGGCTCGTCCTGGGCGTCGTAACGGCCGGCAGGACGGCCAGCTGACCGACAGCTGAGTGAT
>Ga0172362_10000306_pt1 | contig 38836 bp, 34 predicted proteins | sample LakKivs1_kivu2a2_FD_114534 | JGI IMG/M metagenome (GOLD analysis project Ga0172362, IMG submission 114534) | Sediment microbial communities from Lake Kivu, Rwanda - Sediment s1_kivu2a2 | ecosystem: Environmental > Aquatic > Freshwater > Lake > Sediment | place: Rwanda: Western Province, Lake... | reverse complement strand
TCCGGTTACTTTTCCCCAGGCATCAATGCGTTCAATCTTTTCACCTACAACCTTCATATCGCGCTCCATGGTGTAAATATTATCATCCAATATAATCAGCAATTATTATACTCTTAGGAAATCAAATATTAAAATGACCTGCCTTGCAGGTTATTGAGAGACAAGCGGTAGTATTGTTTATTCCTTGAGCGAGGTCAGTCTGCAGGTAAGGATGACGCCTCAGATAGGTACGGGCTGTATTCCTGCTCGCGCTGCTCTCTAAATTGCTGGGTATACAGGCGATAATAGTGGCCTCTGGCACGCAGCAGCTCTCCATGGGTGCCCGTTTCGGTGATACGCCCATCTTCCACGACGATAATCCTGGATGCGCGCTTGACGGTCGATAGGCGATGAGCAACAATAAAGCTTGTGCGTCCTTGCATTAGGTTTTCCATGCCACGTTGGATCAATGCTTCGGTGAGTGTATCCACTGAGCTGGTGGCTTCATCCATAATAAAGATATCGGGTTTTGCCAGGATGGCGCGCGCGATGCTCACTAATTGCTTCTGCCCAACCGAAAGCAGGTTTCCACCTTCACCAACATCCTGGTCATACCCCTTCTCGAAGTTCAAAATAAAGTCATGCGCACCTGCTAATTTAGAGGCAATTTCCACTTCTTCGTCACTGGCAGCCAGGCATCCATAACGGATATTTTCACGAACCGTGCCCGAGAATAGGTGGGGGGTTTGCAGCACAATACCCACGCGAGATTGTATGCCATGCAACGTGTACTCAGTATAATCATGACCATTGATACGGATCACCCCACGTTTTGGTTCATAGAATCGGCATAGAAGGTTTACAATCGTGGTTTTTCCACCACCCGTTGGGCCAACCAAGGCGATTATTTCTCCAGGTTTGATCTTTATAGTGAAATCCGTAAGCACCGGTTTTCCATCTTCATATGTAAAATCCACGTGGTCAAATTCGATCTCACCTTTAATGGTTCCGGGATCAATTGCCCCTGGACGGTCATTGATCTCTGGGGATGAATCGAGCAGGGTAAAGATACGCTCTGCAGAAGCGATGGAATGCTGCATTTCTGCGTACACTCGTGCAAGATCTTGTATCGGCCACATCATAAAGGTTAAGTAGCTGACGAATGCTTGTATTCCACCAATCGTCATCACTCCAATGTGCGCCTGGTTTCCACCATACCAGACGATAAATCCTAATGCCAAAGCAGAAACGATTTGAACCGTGGGCAGAAATAACGCAGACAGCCACGCAGCATGATAACTGGAGCGGTACATCTCGTTGGTTAGTACTTCGAATTCCCTGAGGTTCTCATCTTCACGACCCAGCGATTTTACTACTCGCACTCCACTGATATTTTCATTGAAGGAGCCTGTGATTTTTGAATTCGCCCGTCGTGAATTTCGGAATTCCACTAAAATTCGCTTGCGGAATTGGATGGCAATCGTTAGCAGGAGGGGTACCACCAAAAAGATTAATAATGCCAGCCTCCAGTTGATGATCATCATGAAAATCATTGATGTGGTGATGTTCATCACGGCCCAGGTGCTATCCACCAAGCCCCAGGTTACCAGATCGGATACTCGTCCTGAGTCCGAAGTTACTCTGGCCATCAGCCTGCCTACAGAAGTTTGGCTGTAATATGCCAGGGATAATTCTTGAAGATGGTTGAACATAGACCTGCGCAAATCGTATTGGATTCGCTCACCCAATACTCCCGAGAGGTAGATAAATGCAAATACACACGCCGCCTGTAATAAAATCAGGCCTCCGTACAATTCCAGGATACGGACCAGAGCTTGGTGGTTTTGAGCAACGATCCCCTGGTCGATGATACTCTTATTAAGATAAGTGAACACTGCATCTAAGATAGATGTAAAACTGATCATTACCCAGAAACCCGCCACCCAGCGCCAGTGAGATTTCGTTAATCCCAAGATGCGCCGGAGAGTCTTACCGGTAATCTGGCTGGTATATTCATCTTCCTCAAGTTCGATCTCGGCCACTCGATAATCTCACGAAATGCTTTGCGAAATTTCCATCTCCAGCTCCTCATCGATACGGGTCTGGAGCTCATAGATTTTTCGGTACATACCATCTTGAGCAAGGAGTTCTTCATGCTTACCCATCTGGATAACCTTGCCTTTATCCATCACCAGGATCAAATCTGCGTTCATCACGCTCTGTATTCGGTGAGCGATGATGAAAGTGGTTCTTTTCGAAGTGAGTCCCATCAGTGCATCACGGATGCACGCTTCAGTCTCTGTGTCAACAGATGAAGTTGAATCATCCAAAATTAACAGGCGAACATCTTTTAATAGCGTCCTGGCAATCGTCATCCGTTGTTTTTGCCCACCTGAAAGTGTCACCCCTTTTTCACCCACTAATGTATCATACTCGTTCGGAAAGGAAACGATTACCTCGTGGATGGCTGCTGAAGTAGCTGCATCTTCTATTTCCGCTTGTTGAATATCACGCCCCACGCCATAGGTGATGTTCTCACGTATAGAACGGGAGAATAAAAAGGGTTCCTGTTCAACAATGCCAATTTGGCTGCGTAGATATTCTTTGGGATAATCCCGTAATTCAACCCCATCCAGTTTTATGCTTCCCGAAGTGTAGTCGTAGAACCGGGGCAGCAAATTCACTAAGGTGGTTTTTCCTGATCCCGTGGATCCCAATAAGGCCACCACCTGACCTGGCTGGCAGGAAAAGCAGATGTCTTCTAAGACTGGTGGGTTGTTTGGATATGAAAAACCCACTTTATCGAAGACCAGCTCTCCGGAAACAGGTTTTTCAGGTCGGATACTACCCTTAGTTAGGTCTTCTCGTTGTTGCTTAATGATTTCCATCACACGTCCATAAGATACCAGCCCTGTAGATGTTTGCACAATCATGCGGCCAAGGTTGCGCATGGGCCAGATCAACCAGCCCACTAATCCTGCATATGCTAGATATGTTCCCACTGTTATTTCACCATTGATAGCCATAGTTGCCGCAATAAAGTAGCCCATCAAGGTCTGAATGCTGCATACAATGTCAGATAGAGGCCAAAATAACGAGTGCATAGTGAGCAATTTACGCCCGCGGATAAATTTTTGCCAATTTTCATGATTAAATTTATTAATTTCATAATCCTGGCGTGCAAATGCCTTGACTACACGAACCCCTGCCAGATTTTCCTGTAATGTCGTTGACAGGATGGCTTCTTGCTCCTGGTATTTCTCATACGCCTTGGTGACACGGCTGAAAAACCAGACAGATGTTATGACGATGACTGGTACGATCATGATGGATATCAAAGCTAATCGCAAGTTCAAATTTGCTATCGCAACAAAATTGATCACGAACAACAGCACGATCCTGCCCACGCCGATGGCTTGCTCGCTGTAGAACCGCCGTAGAGCATCCACGTCCGATGTGCAGCGCTCGATCAGCTCACCAGTGGGTGTTTTATCGTGGTAGGAAAATTCCAGTCGCTGGATATGGTCAAATAAGTAGTTTCTCAAACGGCGTGTAATGCTTTCAGCAGTAAATGCAGCCAGGCGCCCCGAAAAAAAGCTGAAACTTCCCTCCATGGAAGCAAATGCCAAAAAACCGGCTGCAATGATCAGCAATGTTCGGCTTAGGTTGCCTCCCAGAGAGTAGTTAGCCTGCCCTAACACCTGGTCAATAAAATACCGTAAGAGCAAAAAAGTGGCAGTTTTAGAGGTGGCAGCAATCGCAAGGCTGATTGTCGCCCCGGCATACTGTAACCTAAAACCACTCATCATCCTCCATAAGCCGGTTATCCGTTTCGATGTGAGCGCATTGCTAAAATCATAATCAGCTGGAGGCGCGATAAGTTTCAATATGATTCTCCACAAAGTAGATAAAACGCAATCCAAGAGTTTACTTTAATCATCCCAGAATGTCAAACAGGCGGCATATCAACTAAGAGTGATATTTTTGAACCAATCGGACACCAAATAAGATGACCACACCGCCAGCAAGTGATATCAGGATTAGCTGTTCACCCAGGATCACCCAGGCAACCAGCACCGCCACAAGAGGTTCTATGTATAGGAATGCTCCAACCTGCGTGGCGGTTAGTGCTCGCAAGCCATCATACCATGCGATATATGCCAGGCCAGAACAAAACAATCCTAGGAATCCGATCGCTGCCAGGCTGGTCCAGCTGATATGGCGCATATCCTGTATGCCACCCCCTGAGAAAAACAGGATCGAAGTGAAAAACCATCCAATCAACATGACGAAGAACATCATTTGAGTAGGTGGATACTTTTTCAGGCCGCGCGCAGACAAGATCGAAAATATCGCCCAATTGGGTGCGCTGATCATGATCAGTAAATCACCCGACGAGCCAAAATGCCCGCTGAAGATGTTTTTAATATCTCCTTTGCTCACTACTAGCAGCACACCCACTGCAGCCATGATGATCCCTGTAATTTGCAGCCAGTCTAATTTCTCATGTAAGAATAACCAGCTCAGCAATGCAATGAAAATTGGAGAGGTCGCCACCACCCAGGCTGTGGTGGAAGCCTGTGCCGTCACCAATCCGGTAGATTGCAGCCACTGGTGAAAGCTGATGCCTAAAAAACCCAACAGGGCAAAGTAAGGCCATTCCTGGGCTCCAGGCATTCTTAGCTGCCGTCGACCCAGGGCTGCTATTCCCAGGACGATGACCCCAATCATGAAGCGCATCCACACCACAGAGACCGGTAATAGATCGCGCAACGCTAGCTTTGTAGCAATAAACGAAGCCCCCCACGCAATGACAGCCAGTGTAACTTCAATGTATGCAGCAATGTGTTTCTGGTTCATGGCTTCAGGATTATACCGCTTACACTGATGTACCATCTTACCCCACTCAGTCTGGATCTAATTATAATTACATAAGCGAATCCTTGACCCAGATCAAACCTGCCGTTACACTATCATGGTAGAACTGATCTTCAGAATACATCTCCGTGAGGTAAAAATGTTCGCTATCCCTGATTCTGATATTCTGCCACTTGCAATGGAACATAATTTTTGGACCTGGTCCGCGCAGGGTAAAGTTTCCCCTCTACCGATAACTCGTGCCAAGGGGGTGTACTTTTGGGATGCAGCTGGTAAACGATACCTGGATTTTAATTCTATGACCATGTGTGTGAATATCGGTCATGGCAATGAGCACGTCATCAATGCCATTATTGATCAGGCCAGGGTGCTACCCTATGCATCTCCCGGGATGGCCACGAAACCCCGTGCCTTGTTGGGTAAATTATTGGCCGATATTACCCCCGGCAACCTTGACCACTTCATGTTTACCTTGGGTGGGGCTGATGCCAATGAAAATGCGGTCAAGCTGGCGCGTGGATACACGGGAAGGCATAAAATCCTCGCCCGGTATCGCTCATATCACGGTGCATCAGCCGGGGCGATGGCTCTCACCGGTGACCCACGTCGCCTGCCCTGGGAGCCCAACCTCATGCCAGGCGTGGTACACTTCCTCGACCCATACCGATACCGCTCCACCTTTCACCGCACCAATCCCAATATCTCGGAAATCGAATTTTCCCAGGACTACCTCAACCACCTGGAGGAGATCATCCAATATGAAGGTCCGGATACTATAGCTGCGATACTGTTAGAGTCGGTTACTGGAACCAATGGCGTAATCATCCCTCCAGATGGTTATATGCAAGGTGTGCGTGCCTTGTGTGATAAATACCATATCTTGCTTATTGCAGATGAAGTGATGAGCGGTTTTGGGCGCACGGGGAAATGGTTCGCTGTAAATCATTGGGATGTAATCCCGGATCTAATGACCATGGCAAAAGGTCTCACCTCGGCTTATGCGCCTTTGGGCGCGGTTGCCATGAAGCCCGAAATTGCCGCTGCCTATAACGAAGTTGTCTACCAGGGAGGTCTCACCTATACTGCCCATCCCATTTCGCTGGCTGCAGCCATTGCAAATATCGAAGTGTTGCGTGATGACCATATCGTCGAGCACGCTCATGAGATGGGGCCGGTTCTCCATCGCATGCTGATCGACTTGGGAGAGCAGCATCCTTCGGTGGGTGAAGTTCGCTCCATCGGGCTGTTTGGTGTCATCGAGCTGGTGCGCGATCGCAAAACAAAGGAACCGCTCGCCCCGTGGAACAGCAGCAGTGCTGAGATGAATGCCTTGCGAATGGAGCTGCTGTCAAAGGGGCTGTTCCTTTACACTCACTGGCACACCCTGCTGATCATCCCACCCCTGATCATCACCGAGCAACAGCTTGCTGAAGGGTTTGAAATATTGAATAATGCTTTATCCACCACTGATCAATCAATCCGCAGACCATGATGGATACCGGGCTATATCCAGGTCCGGCTTATCGCATCCTCACGCCCAGGTTACTCATCCGTTGTCCCCAACCTGCGGATGCATTCGCACTGCATGTTGCCATCCAGCAAAGCTTAGCCCACCTCGCTCCCTGGATGGAGTGGGCACATGAGGCTGCCAGCTTGCAAGATCGTGTTGACTATCTCCTCACCACGCGCGGCAATTTTGACCTGGGCATCGATTTTGGATATCTAATCTTCAACCATGATGAATCCGACCTTATCGGTGGTACAGGTCTGCATACCCGGCTTGGTAAAGAGGCGCGCGAGATTGGCTATTGGATCCACAAAGCACATATTAATCATGGCTATGCCACCGAAGCGGCTGCCGCCCTCACCAGAGTGGCTTTTGAAGTTGATCACGTGAGCAGGGTGGAGATACATTGCAGTCCAACGAATATCCGCAGTGCCAATATACCCAGGAAGCTGGGCTTTACCCATGAAGCTACCCTGCACAATTGGGCAGCTGATGTTGATGGGAATTTACGAGATACACTGGTTTGGTGCTTGCTCGAGGCAGACTATCCAGCCAGTCCATCCGTCAGGGTCGAGCTCCAGGCTTTTGATGCCATTGGAAGGCGCACCATATAGCTATATTTTTGCTGACGAGTTTGTGGTATGCAAGATCCTCTAAAGGTTATGCATAGCCTCCCCGAAGCCTTTTTAGATCGAATGCGAAGGTTATTAGGAGGTGAGTATCCTGCATTTATTAGCTCGCTTTCTCAAGCTACAGTAACTGGATTGCGGGTAAACACCTTAAAACTATCAGCTGAAAAATTCCATACTCAATCACCTTATAAGCTTTCCGCGGTGCCCTGGTGTTATTGCGGTTTTACTGTTGAACCTCATATTGAGGTAACTGATGCGATCACCCCTGGAAAACATCCATACCATGCCGCCGGATTGTATTATTTGCAGGAGCCTTCCGCCATGGCTGCTGCCCAAATCCTGGCTCCCCATCCAGGCGAGAGGGTGCTCGACTTGTGCGCGGCACCCGGAGGTAAAGCCACCCATCTAGCTGCCCTGATGGAGAATAAGGGCTTGCTGGTCGCCAATGAGATCCATCCCAAGCGTGTGTGGGGCCTGGCTGAAAACCTGGAACGCTGCGGGGTGACCAATGCCGTAGTGATGAACGAAACGCCTAAGCGTTTGGCGGATTTCTTCCCCGAATTTTTCGACCGGGTATTGCTGGATGCTCCATGCTCCGGTGAGGGCATGTTCCGTAAGTCGGAAATTGCCCGCAAGGAGTGGAAACCCCAGCTGGTACTCAGCTGCGCCGTCCGCCAATTAAGGATCCTCCGCCAGGCAGCCCTGCTGGTTAAACCAGGGGGTCACCTGGCATATACCACCTGCACTTTTTCCGCGGAAGAGAATGAGGCTGTCGTCGCTGAATTTTTAGATCGTCATCCAGAGTTTGAGTTGCTTGGTGTCCCACTGCAATCAGGTTTTCGTCCCGCCAGGCCGGAATGGATCGGCCTTTCTCCAAGCCACAAGTTAATCCATGCCGTCCGTATCTGGCCTCACCTCGCCAATGGTGAGGGTCATTTTTTAGCGCTGTTCATCAAGCACGATTCCTGCATCCAGCATCGGGCCGATAGACAAGGGGCATCATCAACACCTTTCACGCCTCGCCTGCGAGCTGGATCATCGAAAATAATATCACCCGTCATCGATCAATTCGTAAATGACAATCTCAACTTGCACCTGGAAGATACCCGCCTGGCAATCGATGGCTCTTATGTCTATTACTTACCTGAAAAAACAATAGATCTTAATGGTTTACGAGTGATTCATCCGGGTTGGTGGTTGGGCATCGTTAAAAAAGGTCGCTTCACACCCTCTCACACATTGGCGATGGGGATCAAAGCTGACCAGGCTAAACATACGCTGCCTCTACGCTGTGATGACCCTCGGGTGCGGCAATATTTTACCGGATTAAGTATTCAAGATGCGAGCGTAGATGGCTGGGTGTTGTTAACCCTGGATGGTTACCCAATCGGCTGGGGTAAGAGAGTGGCAGGACAGGTCAAAAACTATTACCCGCGTGGACTTCGATTACCGGCCTGACCAGGCTATCCGACCATCGGTATTAGTGGGTTGGTTTGATTGCCGGCTCTTATCTTACCCCCGTTAGATGGTCCTTCTCTTTTCCAGCTGAAAGACTCTCCTGAGTATTGCCACCGTGGCGGCGTATGTAGAATCCATTCCATAATACGATAATGAACCTGCGCCAAGGTTCTTTCCTTTACCCATGGGGTTATCCGAGACATAATGGATTATCCCCACATCAAAAGGTACTTCGTATAAATTGACAATCTCATTAACTGGATGTCTTTGAGGTCGGTACATCTCATATATTGCTGATAGATATGGGCCCGCCTCCATCTCGATATCTGTATATCCCTCTCGGTAAAATACCTCCATGTAACGCGAGTTTTGTAGGAATGTGCCTCTCACTGACACGCATTTCTGATTATCAAGGACGGTGCCATACATCAGGTAGGGAGTGACATGGGCAGCATTGAAGCAATTTAAGAACAGGTAAGTATTCTTGGAATGTTCATCGTGTACGACATTAGGGATGACGATATCTCCAATGGTACCATTTAATGAAGCAGATTTACCCATGATGTAAATTCCCAGGCACTTGATCACATGCTCAGAAATTTCCGAAAGGATATTGTAAGCTGCCATTCCCAGGGGATAATCGATATTGATCAACAGCGCATCACTTTTCGATAAAAATCCCAGTTCTCCATCTTGCAGCCTGGGATCAATGGTTTCTGGGCAAATTTTATTCAGCTCCATAATTTGGGCATCTAATTCAAAATTATGCTCGCTGGATATGCGCAACACGCCACAATCCACTTCGGCTTTATTTTGATCTCTGATAAGCTCGTTCCCCGCGTTGGTTTGTTGAAATTTCTTCAACACATAATATAAGAAATTTTCCTGGCTGGATACCACTTGTTGAGCCTGGATATTTTCCCATTCTTCCTGCAGGTCACGATTATTGGTATCGCTTATATAGTCGATCAGCTTTTCTTTGTTTCGATATGCGTATCCCGATAACAGGTTCACCACACTGTGCAGGTTGCTGGAAATAAAATACACCGGCCGTTCATTCAATTCATGGCATGCCTGGGCAATATGCTCCCACCAGATATCCGTCGCCCGCCTGTACTCAACCATAGAGCCATTCAACAACCTCACCCGTAGCTTGCGTGGCTTGGCGGCGATCAGTTGCAAGTTCTTACTAAACTCATCACCCCACACGGTTTTAAGTCGCTCGATATCTTCCACAGGCAAATTCAGTGTTCCCGCCAGCTCGCCCATACCCGCAGTTTGCCATTGATCGATCATAGCCAGCTTGGACACTAAAGATGAATTTCGCTGCAATAGCTCATGAATTTTATTCCACTCGATCTGGAAGGCGGTGAGAATCGGAATGACATCATCAATGTCGCTTACACTGGCGATAAAACATGCCAGGACATCTGCCCGGTTGAAAAAGCAACGCCGTCGCCTGGCTGGCGTACCAACTGCCTGCCAGGTTTCTATGTTGCCAAAACCAGCCTGCGAAAATACCTCTGTGCTTTGGCCTAAAACAACCAGCTCCACCTGGTGGATGCAGGCAGGCAACCTGAGCAGGGAATATAAAAAGGCGGATAAGTCTGGCCTGGCCTCCCGCACATAGGGATGAAGCAATGAGTTCATGCTAGCGTGAGCTTCTTCAAACGAGCGTATTTGTACATCTGCAGACGTACGTAATAGAGAATAATAAGTGCGTAAGTACAACTCCACTTCTTCTGAAGCTGTGCTGGGTACGGTGCGTTCCATAATCCGGAAAATTGACCTTAGACCTTGTTCGGGGGAACATCAAATGGTCCATACCTGGATGGACCGGCAGCGCGATACATCAGCGCATATATGAACGCCAATAATCCAAAACCAATGATTGAAAGGATCACTGTAAAAAAGACCTGGCTGAACACGAATCCCGTATCGCTGAAGTAGCGGTTGATCGTTAAAATTACCCGGTCGATCTGCGCAATGTGCGTATAAGGGATGGCAACCACCCTGGTCAATTCTACGGGAAGTACAATGGTTTGATTACTTTGAAGAAAGATGGTGGTGCCGAACCATGACATGATCGGAATCAATAAAAACAATATACAACCAATCCCGCGCCAGATTGGATTAACCTTCCATGGCCTTTGTTGGTGCTCGTGTTGATAATTTTGTGAAGAGAAACCCATGCATCACCTCCGTCTATCAAGAGGCAGCCAGGCGATTGGATTTATTTTCCATGGCTGCTTGTTCTACTGCTGCGATAATTGAATAATATCCTGTGCAACGGCATAAATTACCGCTTATGGCTTGCTTGATATCCTCTCGGGTTGGCTGTTGTAATTCTTCCAGCAGCATTACGGATGACATGATAAATCCAGGTGTGCAATATCCGCATTGCACAGCACCATTATCGATGAAGGCCCTTTGTACCGGATGTAGCTCTCCGTGCTGGGCAATCCCTTCGATGGTCACTATGTGGGCGCCGTGTGCGCGTACTGCCGGTACCAGACAGCTCATCACGGCCATGCCATCCAAAAATACTGTACAGGCTCCGCATTCGCCCTCAGCACAACCTTCCTTCGTGCCCACCAGGCGGGCATCCTCACGAAGTAAACGGAGCAGTGATTTATGCTGTCCTGATGAAAATCTATAATCCTTTCCATTAATATAAGTCTCGATCGCTGGCTCTGCCTGCCCAATACGATGAAGGACGCTGTGTTGTAAACCGGCAAATTTATCCACCCGGTACCCGCGCCGATTCGAGCTTGCACGCAATAGTACAGTATGTTGTGGGTATCCCTGCCGCTCTTCGTCATTTGCCAATGTCTCAAGCACACGCTTTACGCACACCCGGACCATCTCATGCCGATAAGCGAGTGAAGAGCGAATATCATCGATGGGTCGAGCGGCTAACTTACTCAACTCAGCCGCTTTTTCGATCATCCTTTCGTTCAGGATGTTTCCCTGTAAATATTCTTCCGCTTCCGAGGCATGCACGATCACTGGTGCAACAGCCCCTAAGGTGATACGCGCATTTTCTATCTTATTATCATTGAAGGATAAAATGACCGCACAATTCACCAGTGAAATTGCCTGAGCTCTACGCAGGCCTAGCTTATAAAAGGTGCCTCGTTGATTCGATTGTAACGCCGGGAAATAGATATCCACCAGCATCTCATCAGCATCCATCACGTTACGCCTTACGCCGGTATAGAATTCCTTAAGAGGTACCTCACGCTTACCATGTGTGGAGTGCAAAACCACGATTGCGCCCAAAGCCATTAAGGGCGCGATCGTATCGTTGGCTGGTGATGCGGTAATCAGATTCCCAGCAATGGTGCCCTGATTGCGGATCTGTGGTGCTCCTACTTCAATACACGCTCTGGCCAATGGAAATGCCTGCTCAATGATGACCTTCGAGGCAGCGCATTGTCCATGAGTCACCAGTGGTCCAAGATGGATCATATGATTTTCATCTAATTTGATCTGATCAAGCCCAGGGATGCGAGAGACATCGATCAGAGTATTAATCCCTTTCCTTACCCCTCGCTCCATTTCCAACCATAAATCTGTCGCTCCAGCGATGATCCGAGCCCCTGGCCCCTCATCCGTTAATATTCGGGTGGCATCCTCAACCGATACAATACTATGATAATCCTGCCACATAGACTCTCCGATTAATGTTCATGGACCTTGATAATTTCTGCCATGATGCTCACGGCAATCTCTTCAGGTGTTTCAGCGTAAATTTCAATGCCGATTGGAGAATGCACTGCATCTAACTGTGCTTTAGGAATCCCCGCTTCCACCAGCATCTTTCGGGTAGTTGTCCACCTTCGCTTGGATCCGATCACACCAATGTATGCTGCCTTCGAGTCTAATAACGAAGGCAATCCGCGTATGTCGACATCTATCCCTCGTGTGGTTAATATAATGTAAGTCCATGGGGTAATTTTTAATTGGCCTGGTAATTCTTCCAGAGGAACTGGATAAAACTCATCTGCATCGGGTACAGCCTGTGGCGTGCAGAAATCTGGACGATCATCGCTAACTGCCACGCAGAAACCCAACCACTTTGCCAGGTGTGCCACGGCTTTACCCACGTGCCCCACTCCAACAACCACTACAACTGGTTTAGGTAAAATTGGTTCCACATAGATCTCCACTTGTCCACCGCATACACCGGGATCCCCGCGCTCAGGGTTGGACATATTATATGCCAACAAGCGTGGTGCGCCATCTTGTAGGGATGCTATCGCTTCTGCGATAACCCGATTTTCTACCTCTCCACCACCCACGGTGCCGACAATATGGCCGTCAGGGTAAACCAGCATCTTGCTGTTTACATGCCTTGGAGTAGAGCCCTTGCTGCGAATAATGGTGCAAAGTGCACCCGCCAGATTATTATTTTCCAACTCGACCAGCGCTTGAAATATGCTCATATTTATAAGATAAGTATCACCATTATTCTTCTAATAAGCCCAATACCACCGGTAACAATTGCTTTTTACGAGAAACTACATCATCCGCCTGGAATGTACCATCTTGCAAGTGAGGGTATGGAAGATCGTCCAAAATTGGAGGCGGGTTAACCAATACCAGCCGGCTTGAATTTCCTACCACATCAGTCACCATCAACATGGCAAAATCCAGGCCTCGCTGTTCTTTCAAGTCATTCAGCGCCTCCACCACGCGTTTCAGGTTATCAGTCAGCTGCATCTGGTTGGTAACTTCAGCCTGTGCGATGGCAAAATTATACCCACCAGCTTTATATAGCTTCAAATCTGACGAGACGATCTCCATTGCATCGCGTGCCTCCAACCCCGCCCCTGCATGGATGATTGCCTGTCCATAGCTCTCTATGGTTTCTCCGGCTAATGGGCTAGCTTTATTGAATGCCCATCGAGCAAGGCGCTCAGCTGCCAGCTTATCACGTGGCGTAGTTGTGGGAGAACTTAGAATCAGTGTATCAGACAATAAACCCGCCAGCAAAATACCCGCTAAAGCCGGAGGCGCGCTTAACCCTGCTTCCTCGGTGCGCTCGGAAATCAATGTGCTTGTGCTACCCACGATATCGACCGTGAATCGGATAGGAATATGGGTTGAGTGATTCCCCAATCGGTGGTGGTCAAGGATTTCGATCAGCTCAGCTTCTTCGAGTGCCCCAAGTGCCTGTCCAGGCTCATTATGGTCCACTAAGATGAGTTTTAATCGTGGCGGGTTGAGCACATCCCTTTGTAAAGCGACGCCTACATACGATCCATTTTCTCCGATAACAAGAAATTCATTGTACTCTTCCCGTAAAATCCGGTGGATCACGTCGCGGATGCGCGTGCTGGCGTGGAAGCGCGGAACATCCGTGTCACAGGCCTCCAGGCAGTTCTGGTTTAACAGCTCTGTAATCAGCATGCCTTTCTGCTCGGGGTGAGGGCCTATCAGCCTGCTAAGATATTCAAATAGGCTAAACCCGGTGATCAATCCCACTGGCTTACCATCATCAACTACCACTGGCACAATCCCCCCTGTACGGTTGGCTATTACCCAGGCATCTTTCAACAAGCTGTCGGGAGAAATGCTATCCAACCGATGGCAAACCGCTTCGAAACGCGGTGAGGCATCCGTCAGCAAGAAAGGCGGATCGAGACCAAGTCGTTTTAGAGTCCAGGTGGTTTGGGGATTAAGCGCACCAGCCCGTGCAGCGATGGTATCCAGCCTGTCGCGTTCTCTTAATAGCCATGCATAACCCATGGCTGCGGCGATGGAATCGGTATCAGGATTCACATGTCCAATGACGTATATGCGGTCCTTGTTAATGCTGTCCCACCCTTGAACTGAATTTGGCTTATCCTCGAGCGTGGATACCTGCATTTTTGTTACCCCTTCTATGATCCTAACTGGCTCATATTTTTCAATGCTTTCCAAACTTTTTCCGGAGTGACCGGGTTTTGATCGATATTCACTCCAACGCCATTGTTAATGGATTGACTGGCATCTAAAACTGCATTGGCAACTGCCGGAGCGATACCATCCATGGGTATTTCTGCCACCGCCTTGACGCCAAATGGGTGGCTGTGCTCAAACGTCTCCACGAAAATCGTTTCAAGCTCTGGCATTTCATTCGCTTGAAAGATATGGTAATCCCTCAAATCCCTTTCACGTGGACGTCCCTCATCATCATACACCATCTCTTCACAAACTACATAGCCCAGAGCTTGGCTCATCCCTCCTTCAATCTGGCCGGATGCAGTGAGAGGATTCACGATAATGCCTGAATCAACCGCCGAGACGAGTTTATTGGTGGTGACCTGCCCGGTTTCAATATCCAATGTCACCTCTGCAAATTGCGCCTCGAAGGGTGTGGGAGCAAGGGGCGAATAATGTGAAGCTACAGCCATGATTTGTTTCTGTTCCGTGTGATGCATGGATTCACAGGCGATATCCGCCAGTGAGAGTTTGCGCCCATCTGGTGCCATCGCCTGGCGGTCAGTTAAAATGATTGCTTCTGGGTCAACTTTGCTGCTTGTCCTTTCACTACTATTAAACATCATTGCAGCTCTGGTTCTTATCTGCTCAGCCACCTGTTTGGCAGCTTCCACCACGGCAGAGCCTGAGATGTATGTGGTGCTCGAGGCATAAGCCCCCTTGTCGAACGGTGTGAAATCGGTATCCGAGGAATATACGATGATATCCTCCAGTGGCACTCCTAAAATTTCACCTGCCATCTGTGCTAACACGGTATCAGATCCCGTTCCAAGATCTGTTGCCCCAACCAGTAAATTAAATGATCCATCCTCATTAATCTTGATGCTAGCCCCACCCATATCGAGATAGGGAATTGCAGTTCCCTGGAGCACCAGAGCCACGCCGACCCCTTTGCGTAAGTGCGGCTTGCCAGGGACGATATGCCATTCGGGATTGTTGTACTTCTTGTCCCAGTTGATCGCCAACTTGCCCCGCTTGGCGCACTCTGCCAGCCCGCAAGTATCGATCGTCTCTGGTTGCGGGGCGCGCCCCTCACTCCAGGCGGTGCTGAATGGCTGCAACTCACCTTCCCTTACAGCATTCTTCAACCTGAATTCCACCGGGTCCATGCCTAATTTCCTGGCGATTTTTTCCATGTGCCGGTCGACTGCCCAAAATCCTTGTGGCACACCATACCCTCGAAAAGCTCCTGCCGGTGGGTGGTTGGTATACACGATATCCGCATAAAATCGGATGTTGGGAGCTTTACGAAATTTGCCATCACCAACATACATGGCCATGGCTTTGTGCCCTGTATTCCCGGTGACCGTCAGCGCATGGCAGCCATAAGCGCCTGTATCAGTCAGGGCATACATGGCGTTTGCAGTAATGGTGCCATCATTCTTTACCCCGGTCTTCATGTGCATGCGCATTGGATGGCGTGAGCGCGACGCAGTCAACTCTTCATCACGGGTCTGCTCGTAAATGACCGGCTTGCGCGTGGCAATGGTGAGATGAGCAGCGACATCTTCGATCAACACTTCCTGTTTACCGCCGAAACCCCCACCAATGCGCGGTTTGATCACCCGGATGCGTTTGATGGGTAAGCCTAAGACTTGCGCCAGCTGCCTCCTGGTATGGAAGGGCACCTGGGTGCTGGTGCGGATCACCAACCGGTCATCTTCATCCCAATATGTTATTGTGACATGCGGCTCAATCGAGGTCTGTTGGACCTTGGACACCTCGTAATCACCCTCGATGATTTGATCAGCCTCGGCGAATCCATCTTCGACATTGCCGATATCAATGCGAATTTGGGCTGCCAGGTTGCGCGTTGGATCAGACAAGTCAAAATTAACATATTCAGGTTCATCGTGCAGCCTGGGTGCAGCCTGGTTCATCGCGTTTTGCGGATCAAGCAATAAGGGTAACTGCTCATACTCCACATCGATCAGTTTTAATGCCTGGTTGGCAATATCTTCAGTTTCAGCAGCCACGAACGCCACCCGGTCTCCCACGAAACGCACCTTGTTATCCAGAGAGAAAGAATCCAATGGCCCTGGAATTGGGTCAGACTGGCCTGCAGTGGAGTACACCACCCTGGGAATATCTTTCCAGGTGAGTACTGCCGCCACACCCGCTAGGGCGCGCGCTTTCGTGGCATCGATACGCTTTATCCTGGCGTGGGCATAAGGGCTGTGCAATATTTTTGCTACCAGCATCCCTTTGATATCCATATCAGCCGTAAATGCTGGCTTGCCTTGAACCAGCTTGATTGCATCCACCTTGATGTCCGGCTTCCCAACCCGCTGGTATGATTCGGTTTCTTTTACCGGTATGACCTGTGGAAGTGAATCTTTTATTAATTTCTCACTATCGAAATTCTTAACCTTCCCTTCGGATGATCCAGCAGTATTTACGCCACTGCCCATGTTTCTCAACTGTTCGGCTGAATGCATGATCGCTTGTACCGGCTTGATGTAACCTGTGCACCTGCACAATACCCCCGATATTGCATCCCGAACCTGCTCTTCAGTAGGAGTAGGCGTTCGATCAAGCAATTGCTTGGCAGCTAATATTTGAGCTGGCGTACAATAACCGCATTGGACGGCTCCATTGGAGGCGAAAGCCATCTGTAATACATGCAGCCCTTTGTTCTCACGCCACGCTTGGTCAGGATATTCACCCAACGACTCGATGGTTTGTATTTTATGCCCTTGCGCCTGAGCTGCAAGGATCAAACATGAATTCACCGGTTTGCCATCCAATAGAATAGTACAAGCACCGCATTCACCGCTATCACATCCATGCCTGGCACCGAACATGCCCAGTTTTCGTAATAAGTGCAACAAGCTTTCACCAGGCTCTATACTGACTTGCTGTGAGAGATTGTTGATATCAAGGTTTATTTCCATTCGTACTCCATATCATTATTTTCCATGGGCGAAATACCCGATGAGTGGAGAAATCGCCGTAAAGAACAATCCAATTGCCGCTACCATTAAACACTGTATTAAAAACAGCAAACCCAGGAAGCTGATCAGGAAATTGGGCAATGCCCAGGTAACGACTGCGCCATCGATCGCATAATGAACTAAAACAGGTATAGCCAATATGGACAATACGGTGAAGATGAATTTCAAGGTAAATTTGGTCACCCTGCGGGGTTTGTAGTGGTAGATTTTGGTACCCAGGATGACCATTATCCAGGCAAAAAATAATGCGATCAGGGTAGTGAATGCCGCTGAATAAATGAGATCGGTGGCACTCGTAACCGAGCTAAGTGAGAATGTTTTATGATCAAATATTAAATATTTTATATTAAATATGGTCAGGTAAACAACCACACCAGCCATCATCCAATGGTAATCCGGTCTCGCATACCATGCCACCAGGGTGATCAGCAGGAAACCAGCAATGATAGCAATGATGGATCGCGGGATTATCTGGATAGTCAATAACCTGTTTTTGGCAGCATTCATTGAATTTTGGGTATCAGAAACAACATCGCCACTTTGTATCGGTTTCACCGGCTGATTAATGGCCGCGCTGTAATTCGTAGCTAATTGCTGTTGCTGCATGGAGAGGCCAGCTTTGATTTTATTGACTTGCATCAGTGAAAAATCAAACATAGCAATCTGCGGATGCCCTTGGCTGCTAGCGGGAATGTTCATCCCTAATATAGCTGCCACGGTGGGCGCCACGTCCACCATCTGCACATTCCCGTAATTCCCCGCAATGGCACCCTTACCCACCAGCACAAAAGGTTCCACCAGCACCACCGGATCTTGCCCGCCGTGCCCCCCCACATCAATTTGCCCATGATCAGAGATGACTAGCAAAGTGTCCTGGCTCAGGTCCATGGTGGTGGCAATTTCCTTGAGCAAATTATCCGCCCGGGTAGCAGCCGCATTCCAACGTGGGTCGATTGGCCCTCCCTCGTAGTGACCCGCGTAATCGACCTGGTCCAGGTGGATCAACACCAGTGGGTATTCGCCTGATTGCAGCCAGGGCAGTGCTGCATTCACCACTTGGCGGTCAGCCACCTGGTCTTCCCCGGCAGTATAAAAGCTTGCCGAAACCGCCTGCTGTGGCACCAGCTTCTCGAACCAATTGAAACCAGAGATCGCTGCTTTCAATCCCGCACGATAAGCAGCTGAAAACAGGTTATCCTGGGTAAAAGCGGGGATATCCTCATATTCCAGGTTCATCGCCGGGCCATCGCTAATATCAGGCCAGGCACCAGTCAATAGAACCGAATATCCAGGCGCTGAGTAAGAAGGCGGCTGGCTGTGCATCACTGCGGAAGCCCCCTTGCTGCTCAACTGGTTCAAAAATGGCATTACATCTGATTTCAATGAGGTGTCATAACGCAGGGCATCGATCAGCACAATCACTAGTGAGCGCGTGTTGGGTGTGCCTAGCACATCGCCCGCTTTCGGAGGTGAAGCGTGAAGCGGTGAACGGTAGGCATAGATCGAATCCATCAGGCTGGTGGCCCAATAATAAACTCCGCCTATGACCATAAAGCATATCAGGATGCCAAGTAGGATTTCCGCGCTCTTTTTCATTTATCAATGCCAGCTAAAATCCAATCTTCATCACCAATCCGCCTATTCTCTTCACGTATTTTTTGCCGTAAACCATTGATTGGCTCACGTTCCCCAGTATTTTCATCAATATAATACCATGCCATCCACCCATTGCAGGGTGCTTTCTGAATTTCACGCCCCACCTTGTGGATCGAGCCGGTATATTCACCACAGCGGATATCACCATTTTCCAGGATGGTGGCCTGTAGGTCACCATGTTTGCCAAAATACAGCGATTGCCCGGTTTTTAGCAAACTAACTCTTATCAAGGTGGCAAACGGGATCCTTTTATCCTGCTGCGCTGAGGCTTCATTGTGTTTTTCATAGATGCCCGTGTCTACAGCTACTGTATCAAGCCTCTTTTTTGCCATGGAGATATAGCCCGGATCAGCTTCGATTCCAATCCAATGGCGGCCAAGTCGTTTCGCCACCGCACCGGTTGTGCCCGTGCCAAAAAATGGATCGAGGATGGTATCTCCTGGATTGGTGCTCGCCAGGACCACTCGTTCCAGCAGGGCTTCAGGTTTTTGGGTTGGGTGTGCTTTCTCACCGTTAATTTTCAAGCGTTCCTTCCCTGTGCACAGGGGCAGATTCCAATCACTGCGCATTTGCTTTCCCCCATTTTTCTTCCCAGCTCGATTGATAGCCTTCATCACCCGGTAGTTGAACGTATATGGGTACCCCTTATATTTTTGAGCCCAGATGAGGGTTTCATGAGCATTGGTAAAACGCACACCATGAAAATTAGGCATCGGGTTGTTCTTAACCCATATAATGTCATTTAGAATCCAAAATCCCAGGTCTTGAACCACCCGTCCCACCCTGAAGATATTGTGGTATGAACCAATCACCCAAATCGTGCCGTCATCCTTCAGCACCCGCCGACAGCCTGTGAGCCATAGCTCAGTAAAGCGGTCGTAATCTTCGAAGTTACCGAACTGGTCCCAGGTTTCATCTACACCATTCACTTTTGAGGCGTTGGGTCGCCAAAGCTGCTTCTCGAGCTGTAAGTTATAGGGAGGATCTGCAAAAATCATCTCGACAGACTTCTCAGGGATGGTTTTTAGCGTGAGCACACAATCCCCCTGTATGATCTGGTCGATAGGCATATAATCACCTGGCATGGTTAGCTTTTTCCGAAATGACTTGCTCGCATGACCAATGTAGCGTATAGATTGATGATTCGATCATCCAAAATATATCGGTCATTCCATGATGATTTGCTTAATGCACCTGACTGCCAGCACACCGGCCATGTCGAGGCGATATTCCGAGCTTGCCCATTCATCTGCTGCCTGGCTGTAGGCATTCTTTGCTGCTTCTTCGATGCCATCGGCTTCCGGTCCATCCATTGCGAGGCATGGCGCACCACCCCAACCACCTAATGCCAGGCGTGTCCTTCCCGATGGCCATTGAGCCAGCGCGGCACATACGATGGGCTGGTCAGCCGGAGAGCGGGCTACGCTTTCATAAGCAATTTTTACATTCACCGGGAAACTTATCTTGCTGATAAGCCGGCCGGGCGTTTTTTCCGAGCGCAAAGGTAGCCAGTCTCCCAGTCTCATCTGGATGGGAGCCTTATCAGCCTCCAAAAATTCCAGGCTGGTATCCAGCGCTAACATCATCGTGGTAAAAGATGATTTTCCATTCGCAGTAACTAAAGTTCCGGCAATGGTGGCCATGGTGCGAAGATTATAGGTAGCCTCACGCCTGATTACGGTATAGAATGCTTCAGGCAAACCCTTATAATCATGCAAAGATTGTAAAGTTGTGGTTGCCCCTATCTGTATGGTATTTCCTTGCCGGGTGAGGCTATTCAACTTCAAATCTTGCAAATCGATCACTGCAAACGGTTCATCACCACTTCTATTCAAAACGGTTCCCCCGCCAAGTGGATAGGTTCGAGGTTGTTCTCTGGACAGCAAGGTTAACGCCTCGGTTATGGTTTTTGGCCGTTGGTATTCAATAATCATGTACTTCTGATTCCTGCTCCATTTCTTCTATCAATCGGGATACACTTTCCAACCAATATCGTTCAGATCTACCTGTTCGGTAAGCTCTTTTGGCACATCGACCAGCAATGCGTCCGCTTCTGCCAGTAATTCTCCATCCGGTCCAAATATCTGCCCGCTTGCCATCGCGGTACGCTCTTTGCTTTTACCAGCGTGCCCAACAATGTGCAAAGGTTGGCCAATGGGTACGTTCTTTCGGTAACGGATATCCAGGCGGGCAGTGAACATAAAACGGGGTGGGTCGTCCCCCATGTGTGCCCGCCCGGTAACTTCATCTAACATCGCTGCCACGATGCCTCCATGCACCACACCCGGGTAACCTTGATATTGCTCAGGGATGGTCACATCTACCTCAATCTCACCGGGCGATGTTTCGAAGAAATCCAGCTTCAACCCGTAGGAATTTTCTTTACCGCATACAAAACAGTCTTTTGAGCTCGGCTGTTTCATGTTTTCATCCCTGGGAAAATGTATCGATTAGCAAATGCACATCCCCGCCCACGGAATACAGGATTGGGCAGGTGCACCCGTTTCTGATATATTCTGCCACTTTTTCACGCGCTTCACTGGGCGTTCCCGAAGCAGTGATCCGGCGGATCAGCTGATCTGGCACGAGATGCTTGGCTTTTTCGATTTGTTCTTTTGTGGCTGGCCAGCCGAGGATAGCCTGGATTTGTGCCACCACTTCAGGTGAGACTCCCGATGCCCTGGCAATGTGGGGTTGTTGTGCAAGATATTGGGTCAGCAACAGGCGGGTGGAATCAATCGCCTTATCATGGTCCTGGTCTACCGAGCAGACGATCAACTGAGGTCGATCCAGGTCTTCCAATCTCCGACCTGATTTCCGGGCACCCTTTTCCAGCAATTCAAGGGCTTTGGTATTATATTCTGGCGGTACACAGTAGTTTAGCACCACGCCATCGCCAATCTCACCTGCCAGCTCCATCATTTGGTCTCCCGTCGCCCCGATCAATATGGGGATGTCGCGGGGTTCGCGCCTTCCATGCACTACGTCCAGCTCGATACCATCTACGTGGTGAAATTCACCGTGGAAGGTCACCCGTTCCATGTTCAATAGCCTGCGTAAAACGATCACAGTTTCCTTCATTGCGGTCAGCGGTTTACGCCGTACGATGCCCACGTTTTTTGCCAGCGGGTCCCACCATGCGCCAATCCCGCAGATAATACGGTTGGGAGCCAGGTCGTCAAGGGTTAAAAATGTGGCTGCCAGCAGCCCGATGTTGCGTGTCCAATTATTGATCACCCCAGATGCAACCTTTATCTTTTCAGTCACCGCGGCATAGGCTGCCATGGGTACGATGGCATCTCTCACCAGTCGTGATTCTGCCTGCCAGACTGCCTCGAATCCTCGCTGTTCGGCGTACCTTGCGTATTCCAGGCCATCACGCAGGTCATGAGCATCCTGAAGGTATAATGCCACTCTTTCTGCCATCTTCATCTCCTTTATAATTTATTACTGGTTCAGTTCGTGCCAGTGTTCGGCCTCCATCATTTGATAACCTGCCAGCTCGAGATCTTCTGGAAAGTCGATATCCAATGCCACGGCACCACGCTCGCAAATTTCCAGCTTGGCACCTGCACGCCTGGCTTGCTCGCAATGTTTTGAAAATGAATCCGGCCCGTATTCATATTTGATTAATCCCGGCGGTGAGATTAACAAGGCATTTGTCCCCTGGAAATGACGGTCAGGTGTGATCACGACCACCGGCGGCTCAATCCCTTTCTTCACCACCGCCCGGATGTCATCGGCAGTTAATAACGGCAGGTCCGCTGGCACAATTAAGACGCTTTGCACCGAGTGGCTCAAAGCCACCATAGTGGCACGCGTCAGGGCAATATTCAATTGCGGTGCGCCTTGCTCCTGCACTGTGCGAGCGCGATATTCCCTGGCAATGGTCAAAGCTTCCGGGTCCCGGCTAACCACCAGGGAATACTCAATTTCTTTGACAGAGGTCAGTGTTTCGAGGGTCTTTGACAATAAATAATGGTTTAACGCAGTCCGAGCTTCCAGGCTCAATACTCCAGATAATCGTGATTTCCCTCTGCGCAATGGTTTTACCGGGACGATCGCCCAAGTGGTCATTTCATGCCCCTCTTAATGATAATATGTATTCGAGAACCTCTCTTGCTAATCTACCACGTTCTAACGGATCGTACATTAAGATGTTGGTTAGGAAAGTACGAACCCCCAGGGATTCAACTTCTTCCTTCATCCCAATATCAGATTGGTCAATAAAAATTGTGTTAATGAGCCCCAAGTAGTGCTGAGCCACAGCCAATGCCGAGGGTTGAATTCCCAACTCTGAAAACATCTTCGCAGCTGGTCCTTTGATGGTTTTATCACCAATGATGGGCGATATCGCCACAACCAGGTGATTTACGATGGCTTGCTTGATTCCTACGATGGATAGGATGGGATCGATGCTCACCCATGGGTTGGACGGGCAAATAACCACCGCATCACAAGTGTCGATTGCTTCCAAAACTCCCGGAGCAGGTTTAGCGCTTTCTGATCCCTCGAATCGAAAGCCTTTGACCATGGGTTGGCATTGCCGGTGAACGAAATATTCCTGGAATACCAGGTCGCCCTCATTGGTGTACACCCATGTTTGGATTGAATCGTCGCTCATGGGTAATACCCTCACCCGCACACCCCATATACGGCACAACTCATCCGTAACCTCGCTGAGCTTGCGGCCTTCACCGAGCCATGTTGTGCGTGAGATGTGTGTGGCTAGATCCGAATCACCCAGGTGGAACCAATCTGCCATCCCCAAACGCTGCAGGGCTTGGAATACATTCCAAGTCTCATCCCTCCTGCCCCAGCCTGTCTCGGGGTTCGCCAGTCCCGCAAGCGTATAGCAGACCGTATCCAGGTCTGGAGATATCTTGAGTCCAAGGTGAGTGAAATCATCGGCAGTGTTCACAATGATGGTTATCTGTTCAGGAGGCAAGACTTGTGCCAATCCATCGGCCAGTTTTGCCCCACCTACTCCACCTGCAAGTGCAACTACCTTTATTCCTCTTCCCATGGCTTATTTTTAATCTTGCCGGTAACCATTTTGGTTAATACACGCTTATCTTTTTAGGAAGGATTTTATATTTCACGCGCACTTCATCATCAGATCTTCCCACGTACTTATTCACCCCCCTGTATTTTTTTACCAGCGCGTCGATATGCTGCCGTGCTCCTTCGGTGGTGATATCCACGACCTTGCCTCTAACCTGAATATACCGGTATGGATTTTTCGGATCGGCGATTAAAAAAGCCACTCGTCCATCTCGGCGCATATTATGATCTTTCACCCGGTCAGTGGTCGAATTAATCAATATGTGAATCCCATCAGTGTTGAACCAAACCGGCGTCAGTTGAGGTGATCCGTCTTTCATCAGTGTTGCCAGATAGCCAAACGCTCTGGTCTCATCGTTAAGTAAATCCAAATAATTCTCAGGTATCCAAGCCATATTCACGCTCCTTGGGGATATATATCGCCCTCATTTGACCGGCATTAACGAAGTCAACGATTGCTTGGACTTCATCTACAGAACAATCATAAATAACTTTCAGCTCGGTATCTTTTTTCAATAAGTCCACACAGCATAATACACCCACCACCTGTTGGTTTCCCAGCGTGCCAATCCATATATCCACTCCACCCCCATCCATCGCGAGCGTGCCGCTCAAATATCCATAATCAGCTGGGTAAGTACCTTGCGGGTAACGCTGATGCTCGCTCCCCTTTGGCCGCTCAATCACGATCTCACTGGATGTTACCAATTTCCGAAGATATTCCCAAAACTCACGGTTCAACGAAATAAATCCTGCTCTTTCGGCCTCAACAGCTCTTTTAGACTCCCATCACGAAGAGGGTAAGGGAAACCCCTTACCAGCACAATCGGTGTGCCCTCGTCAGATTGGCCCATCACCAGAGAGGCAGCTGCCGCCAGCTCATCCGCTGCGCCGATTGTAGTGATGCGCAGGTTATACCCAAAGAGGTCACTTTTCCCGCGCATGTCCACCAACCCCGGCAAGCCGGCTAGTCCGATTGCCACGCCAACCACCCCCTGGCGCCAGGCACGCCCGTGCGAATCGATGATCATCACTCCCAAATGCACCCCGCTTCTCAATTCGAGAATCTCCCGGATGGCTTTAGCGCTTGCATCAGGATTTTCGGGTAAAAGTAATACGAGTTCTTCATTTGGATTTCCCTCTCCGGCCACATTGGAATGATCAATGCCGGCGTTTGCGCAAATAAAACCTAACCGGTGCTCGACGATGATCGTTCCGACTCGCGTCCGCAGAACCTGGTGGCTTTCGCGCAAGATTAATTCGATCAAGCGTGGGTCTTTTTGTATTCGCTCGCCTAACCGGGCTGCTTCTTCCGATGGCTGGATATCTGCAAGGTTCACCCACCTCCCCTCAGCCTTTGAGACGATTTTCTGGGCTAGAACCAGGATATCTCCATCCTTAAGTGTCAAACTTGCCTGGTTGAGTCCATTTTCAATGATCTGTACCAGGTCGTCTCCTGTACGGATCAGCGGGATATTGGGCAGTGCCATCAATGTCATACCCATTATAAAAAATATCTCCTATATCGCTGGTATCCCGGTGACTCTCACGCTGGCGTGTTTAACCTTGTAGTATTTGTTCATACTGATCAGTAGGGCAGTCAGCCCTTCCACAATCACTGAATTGGCCAGCTCACCCGCATAATAACCCCGCATTCCTGCCGCCTTAGCCAGCTTGATCACTTCCTCCGCAGCCAGTAAATTATCGGAACACACCAGTACATCAGCATCCAATGGCTCGGCCGGCGATTTTGACAGCAATACGGCAGGGATATTTTGAAATGCCGCCACCACGCGAACATTTGGGCCAAGGAACTGCTGTGCCAGCTGCGCTGCGCTTGGTGGTTCAGGGACGTGCGGATCGCGATAATCAACCCGCGAGGTTGCATCCACCAGGACCTTTCCCTGTAACTCGTTATAGTAGCCTTCGATAGCTTGCTGGTGTGCAGCCTGTTGAACTGTCATTACACAAATTTCAACACGGAGTACAGCGTCAGGATTCATCAAGCCGGTCACCTGGTCAGTCCCCAGCCGCTGGTTAATCGTTTTCGCTGCCGTAACCGCTCTTTCAAGCTGCCTGGAGCCAATGATTACCTGGTATCCTCCGGCAGCCCATCGTAACGCCAACCCTGTGCCTTCCTTTCCCGTACCTCCGATAATGCCTATGACTGGTAACTTTTCTGGCATGTTCAATCCTCCGCAAGTCTGGTGTTCTTAAATCTCAAGGTTTTAACCCTCGTTGAGCGAAATATCGTTCCCATATTTGAGGAGCTAATTCTATGGCTTTCGAGCAAATTTCCTCCTCATCGAGGGTAAGCAACCTGCGGTCTTGCATGAGGATTTCACCCCCCACAATTGTCGTGGTCACCATGCTTTCATGGAAACCAAAGATGATCTGCCAGGGTAAATTATCTGCGCTTACCGGCGTATATGGATGGTAATCCACAAAAACCAGATCCGCCTGAGCACCCTCCGCAAGCATCCCCACCCTGCTTTGAAATAGCATACTGGCTAGTCCGGAATTGTTGTATACCCCCATCTGCACCACCTTATCGGCGCTCATCCTGCGGGGGTCCCTGTTCCACAGCTTATGAGCCAGGTAAGCAGTCTTCCATTCCTCCCACATGGTGTTTGAAAATCCATCATTCCCCAGACACACTTGAATGCCCGCTGATAGCATTTTATCTACTTGCGGTAATCCTACACCATTATTCATGTTGGAGCGTGGTTGGTGGGTCATCCAGGTGTGAGTATCCGCCACCAGCTCGATCTCGCGGTCATCGATGTGCACGCCATGCACCAGGAGCGAGCCTGGTCCCAGCATCTGGTATTTATTCAACCGTTCAACAACCCGCATACCAGATTTAGCGATACTATCGGTTTCATCAATCTCGTGCTCCGCAACATGGATATGAAAGCCCGTTCCAGCGGGTGCAGCCTGACGGCAGGCGTCCAATGTGGCGTCTGAAAGCGTGAGGCTGGCATGCAATCCGAACATCGCGCTGAGTTGAGGGTTATTATAGCTATGCGCACCAAGTTTATTGATAAAACTAGCATTTTCCTCAATCCCGGCCTTCGCACCTGCCAACCCATTCCGATCGGTCACCTCATAACATAGCGCAGCCCTCACGCCGGCCTCCAAAACTACCTCCGAGATGATATCCAACGACCCGGCAATGTGGTTTGGTGAGGCATGATGGTCGACCAGTGTAGTGGTGCCATGGCGTATCGCATCGATCAGGCCAACCAGAACCGAATATCGGATGGCTTGCCCATCCAAAGCCTGATCTAGTGGCCACCATAATTTATTGAGGATCTCTGGGAAATCCTTCGCTGGCTCGCCCGGGATTGGCATACCTCGCGAAAAAGCCGAATAAAAATGGGTGTGCGCACAGATTAAGCCTGGCATGACGTATTGCCCGTGGGCGTCTAGCTGCTTTACTTGTGGGAATCTCTCCACGATATCTTCTTGTCGAGCGATTTCGCGAATGCGCCCATCGTCAACCAAAACAGCGTATCCCTTCAATATCTGGTTGGGCAAACCCCAGGTAATCAATTTACCATTGACGATCAACAACCCCGTCTTTTCCATTTCCTGAATCCTTAATCGAACATGGTCATGCAACCCGGATCTTTCAGATTTCTAAACGCATCACGGATATGCCGCAACCCGGTGCGCTCTCCAGATAGCGCTTGCGGTATTTCTTCCTCGCCGAAGAAAGCTACCTCTGAAGTTTCGATGCTCGGCTGCGCCGTCCCACTTATTAAATCACATAAAAACACGATTTTATAGGCATGAAATAGCTCAAGCGGCCCAAACCGGTTAGCATCATATACCCCGATCACTTTATGTGCTTCAACTTCAAACCCCGCTTCTTCCCATACTTCACGTTCGGCAGCTTTTGAGGGAAGTTCACCTACATCTGCCCATCCACCCGGAAAGGTCCATCCATCGTCCGCTCTTTCTCGAACCAATAGTAATTTATCCTCTTTAAACACCACCCCCCGAACATCCACTCGTGGGGTGCTGTAGCCTGACGGAGTTACGAATGCCTTCAGTATAGGTTCTATTTCCAGCCCGGAATGCTCGCTTACCATTTCTGCTGCTATTTCTTTAAGGCGTTGATACCTTTGGCGTTGATATTCATTCAGTGCATAGTAGGAGCCCGTTTGCGCCAGGGCCTGGATCTCCCGCGCCCATTCTAGCCAGCGAGGAACTTTCATGATGCTACCACCTGTTGATGGCATATACATACCTTAAAAATCGGTGCTGCTGTGCTAATACATTCAGTGTATTGGATTTGTAGGTTAGCAAGATACGCCTTTTCATTCATGATTATCAATTGATCCAAAAATTCAGGCATATCCCATCAGCCTCGTCTAAACATCACTTGACATTCTGCCAGGTATGATCCTGCATGATATATAACACGAAGTAAGCCATTTAGGGAAGAAATATCAATCTCAGTCATAGAATCGGCGGATATGGCGGTACTTTTCGACGAGTCTGGTAACTCACCAACCCGACGCCACTGCAATCGACACTTGCAACGACCGCCGGTCTGTAACTAGGTAATTTTAACATACATTGTGAGCCAAAAAGGCCTTATAATCTGCCTCGATATCAATGACTAAAATATCCTTCGGCTCAATGAGCCAGTTTTTGCATACTCATTCATTTTTCCCGCTCATCTTATCTTCCTTGATGGCCTGCGCGTTTTTAATTTTCAGGTTTATTTATAGCTCAACCTATAATTATTCTAATTTACTATGGAATTTATTTCTCGCCTGGCTGCCATACATTTTTAGTGTGCTGGCTTCATCAACCTACCGTAGTAAATCGAAACCCTGGTGGTTGATCGCTTTTCTGGGTGTTTTATGGCTTGTTTTTTTCCCCAATGCCCCGTATATTGTCACCGACTTCTACTATCTCGATCCTCGCCCACCGGTCCCACTATGGTTTGATATAAGCTTAATTGCTTTATTTGCCTTCACTGGCTGTTTCCTTGCCATTGCCTCCCTGCGCAGCATCCACATCATCATTGAGAAGGTGTTGGGAAAAATCTTCGGCTGGCTGTTTGCTCTATTCTCCCTGAGCCTCGCCAGCCTGGGTGTTTATCTTGGTCGCTTTAGCCGATATAACAGCTGGGACATCCTTTTTAATGCACGGCCTGTATTGAGAGAGATTGTTGATAACCTGTTCAATCCATTGGATAACCTTGGATTTCTCGGTTTCACCATGATGTTCACCACGATATTACTGGTATTTTACTTAATGTTTGTAACCGCTTCTAATCCTTCACGTTCTTCTGAATGATTAAATGGCTAAAAATAACACAACTACTCGTAAATCAGGATAAAATAACATTAATGACCAAACAGACCTTCTTAACCCGCATCACAAATCATGAAATACTGATTTCCGACGGCGCAACTGGTACCAACCTTATCGCACGGGGATTACCAGGAGGCCAAACAGCTGAATCGTGGGTAATTGCGCACCCCCAGAAAATCATCCAGCTGCACAAGGATTTCATCAATGCCGGTGCTGATATCATCCTCACCAGCACCTTTAGTGCCAGCTCGATCCGCTTGAGTAACAGTGATCTCAGAGGTAAAGCGGTAGAAATCAACCGTAAAGCCGTTGAGCTTGCCAGAGAGGCGGTGGGTACCGCACCTATATATGTTGCCGGCTCACTTGGGCCGGTTGGCCAGTTATTAAAACCCTATGGACCCCTAGAAACCAATGAGGTGATTAATGCCTATGCAGAACAGGCGGATGCCATTACGCGAGCGGGGGCCGACCTGCTGGTGATTGAAACCCAGTTTGACATCGCTGAAATCAAAGCGGCGGTCCAGGGAGTTCGCCAGGTGAGTGAACTGCCGTTAGTAGTCTCACTCAGCTACGACCGGGGTCGCCGAACGATGATGGGGGTCAGCCCTTCCCTGGCTTCCAAAGAGCTCGATAGCCTGCCTATTGATATGCTTGGGATCAATTGCGGCCATAGCCTCGAGGATAATCTGCAGAACCTGTTAGATTTGAAGCAAGCAACTTCCAAACCCCTTTGGTTTAAGCCTAACGCAGGGCTACCTCGCGTTGATGCGAGCGGCAATACATTCTACGATATTACCCCCGAGAAAATGGGTGCATTAGTGCCTTCCTGGCTGGAAGCAGGTGCTCAGGTAGTAGGAGGATGTTGCGGGACCAGCCCGGAGCATCTGGCAGCTATTGCAAGAAATGCCAAAGCCAGTTGATGTAATAACATAACATTAGCTTGCCGATCTTTGTTTCCTTTCATCGCGCTTTATTTGAAATCTGATGGATAAAAACGCATCCCGCCGAACCATTGAGCTGATTATCCTCAACTACACATTCATATTCCCTGGATAAGGAGATACCATGACTGACCTTCGTATAAAAGCAATCGAATACGCCCACGAAAATGCTGACCGCTTCTTAGATGAATTAAAGGCTTTCTCCACCATACCATCGATATCAACGGATGAAGTTTCCAAAAGTGATGTCCAACGGGCTGCTGAATGGCTCTCAAACCACCTGCGCATATTAGGCATGGACCATGTACAGGTTTTGCCAACTGGAGGCCATCCGGTTGTTGTCGGTGAATGGATGCATGCCAAACCACCCGCCCTGACTGCCTTAGTTTATGGGCATTATGATGTCCAACCGGCCGATCCCCTGGATCTATGGATAAGCAAGCCTTTTTCGCCTGAAGTGCGCGGTGAGTATATCTATGCCCGTGGTGTTACCGACATGAAGGGCCAAATCCTTGTAACCCTGGATGCAATTGAATCAATCCTGAAAACCAGCCAGCTGCCAATCAACTTTAAATTTATCTTCGAGGGCGAGGAAGAGATCGGCTCGCCGCACCTGGCAGAGTTCATCGAATCACACCGTGAAATGCTTAAATGTGACTTGGCGATTAACCCGGATACAGGTGCCATTTCCCCGGAAATTCCCTCGATCACTTATGCATTGCGAGGCTTGGCTTATATGGAGTTGCGCATCGACGGCCCCGACCACGACCTGCACTCAGGTGTCTTCGGTGGTGCAGTGCTCAACCCCGCCCAGGCATTGTGTGAACTGATTGCCGGCATGCATGATTCACAGCGCCGGATAACATTACCTGGCTTTTATGATAAAGTCCGTCCACTTAGTGAGGAAGAGCGTGCTGAGCTCGCCAGGATGCCCATCGATGATGATTTCTACCTGAAAGCCACCGGGTCTCCCGCTTTGGATGGCGAAGCCGGCTACACATCAACCGAGCGCATCGGTGCCCGCCCCACCCTTGAAGTTAATGGAATGCTATCCGGTTTTACTGGTGATGGGCAAAAGACCGTCCTGCCTGCCTGGGCAATGGCAAAAATATCCTGCCGCCTGGTGCCCGACCAGCTACCCGATGATGTTTACCAGCAGATGAAAGCTTACCTGGAAGCCCACGCCCCCCGATCCATTCGCTGGAGTCTGACCCCCAAGCACGGTGGTCCGGCTTCCATCGCCGATATTAGCTCGCCTTATGTCCAGGCCTTAAGTAATGCCCTGGAAGCTGTATGGCACAGACCTCCGATATTCAAGCGTGAAGGAGGCAGCGTGCCGGTCGTTTTAGACTTCCAGCGGATTTTAGGTGTGCCAACGGTAAATACGGGATTTTCCATGCTGGATGACAATATGCATTCACCCAACGAGAAACTTCACCTGCCTTCCTGGTATCGTGGCATTGATAGCTTCATCCATTTTTATTTTAATCTGGCACAGTAACTTCGTGCTCGAATAATCCTTGGCGCTATATCTAGATTATCTAATGATTATGAATGAGAAATCTCGTTTTCCGTTGTACGGTGGCCAGGCTGTGATTGAAGGGGTGATGATGCGCGGCACACATTCCGTGGCAATCGCTATGCGTGCCCCTGACCGTGAAATAACCATTCATCAAGAGCCGTTGAGCGCTATCTACCAGCACCAGATCATCAAGATCCCGTTTTTACGCGGCATCGTTATGCTGCTCGATGCCCTGGTTCTTGGGACGCGTGCGCTGACCATCTCGGCAAACACCCAAACCGGCGAAGATGAAAAAATCGAGGGCCCGATGCTGTACCTGACCCTGTTCATTTCTATTGCCATTGGGGTTGGCCTGTTCTTTCTCGCTCCTGCTGCCATCGGTCAGCTTTCTGAACACTACCTTGGTTTCAATGCTTGGCTGGGAAATCTGCTCGAAGGGCTTGTCCGCCTATTTTTACTCGTCGGTTACATCTGGGCAGTTGGCTTCATTCCCGACATACGCCGAGTATTTGCCTACCACGGCGCCGAGCACAAGACCATCAATGCCTATGAAGACGGAGCCGAATTAACCCCCGAGTCGGTGGCTAGATTTTCGGTTGAACACCCACGTTGCGGCACTGCGTTCCTGCTGACCCTGGTATTGTTGTCGATCGTACTCTTCTCGTTGCTGGGCCCGCTTCCAACCACCTGGCGCCTGGCAAGCCGCATACTTTTCCTGCCTCTCCTCGCCAGCCTCGCGTATGAATATATACGCTGGACGGCTAATCACCTTGACCAAAAATTAGTGCAGCTGCTTGTTAAGCCCAACCTTGCCTTGCAGCATCTAACCACCCGCGAGCCTAGCGATGACATGTTGGAAGTATCCATTGCAGCATTCAACGCCATGCGCACGAAAGAAAATCTCCCAACATAAAGTATTTATTCTCGGTCTATCATTGAAAAGCGGCCGGTCAACCGGCCGCTTTTCCTAGGAGTCTACTCTCCGAGAATTTGGACAATAATCTCCCTCTTTCTCGGTCTTACATCGAAATCGACAAACACCACCTGCTGCCATGTACCCAGGGTCATATGTCCATCGACAAGAGGAATCGTCAATGAAGCCTTTAAAAGGGCAGCACGGACGTGACTGTGTCCATTTCCATCGTGCCAGGCTTCATCATGTTCATAGTAGCGGTCCTGTGGGACGATTTCCCCCATGATGTGTTGCAAATCATGCAGTACGCCTGGCTCATATTCCAGGGTGGTTACGCCACTGGTGGATGATGGGCAAAAAACAGTCACCAACCCGTTGGAGAGATTGCTGCTGGTGATGCAATCCTTCACTTTTTGTGTGATATCGATGATCTCAGAATTCCCCCTGGTTGATAGAAAAATGTGGTTGAGTTTAACATTCATTGGATCATATTTCTGGGGTTAATTCGACTTTATTGGGCAACATTTACCTGGTTGCGTCCGGCTGCTTTAGCCGCATACATCGCTTGGTCTGCCCGCCGCACGATTTCTTCGCTGGTTGTACCATGTAATGGGTAAACCGCCACTCCTGCCGATAGGGTGGCATTCAGCACTTCCCCTTCATACTCAATTTCCTGGCTCTCGAATTTGATGCGCCAGTCATTTGCCCTTTGCCGGGCAACCGATAATGATGCCTTGGGCATTACCACTACAAATTCCTCGCCACCATAGCGGCAGGCGATATCGCCGGCTCTCACCTGTGATGTCAACATCTTGCCCAGCTGCTTCAACATGAGATCACCCACGTCGTGGCCGTAGGAATCGTTGAAATTCTTAAAATGATCCAGGTCCAGCATCACTACACTGACCGAATATTTATCCCGTTCTGCGCGTGATAATTCACGTGATAAGGTTTCATCCAGGAACCTGCGGTTGTATAAACCGGTCAATGAATCTCGGATGGCTTGTTCCTCCAGCTCTTTTTGTAATTTTAATAATTTCTCTTCTGCTTCGATTTTCTCCATCAGCTCTTTTTGAGCATCTGAATATAAACGGGCATTTTCAATCGCAATGCCTGCCTGAGCTGCAAATGCTAGGGCAAATTGAGATTGCTCCTGGGTATAAAAATTGGGCACATTTTTATCCAACGCCAACATCCCAATCACCCGGTCGCCTATGATCATTGGCACACCCATCCAGCCGCGGTTCATGGTCTTGGTTTGATTGCCATTTTGCAGTGCGTTGAAACTTGACGAGATATCATTTTCGATTAAGGGCATGCGTGAGCGGATTACCCTTGCATTGGCATTGTTGCTTGAGGAGAGAGTAAATGTCTTACCAATCAATGCCTCGGGATTGGTAAATCCATACGCGGCGATAATTTCCAGGCTATCCTCTTTACACAACCAGATCGAGGCGCTATCGTAAGGGATCACCTGCTGTATTTCCTGCAAGATCATATCGAGCACTTTCGAAAGGTCGAGACTGGAACTCAATGAGCGCATCACCCGGTTTAATGTGGCGATTTGATCGGAGCGTTTACTCAACACCTGCTCGGCATGCTTTCGCTCGGTAATATCTTGCTTGATGGCAATGAAATGCATGATCTCCCCCGAGCCATCTTTAACCGGGGCGATTGTTTGTTCTTCAGTGAGAATGCTGCCATCTTTCTTACGGTTAATCAGCTCGCCATGCCATACATTGCCGCTTAATATCGTGCGCCATAAATTACGGTAGGTTTCTTGCGGCACCAGCCCAGATTTCTGAAGGCGTGGATTCTTACCAATCACCTCATCCACACTGTAACCCGTCATTTTGGTGAATGCCGGATTGACCCATTGGATATTTCCATTACGGTCGGTGATGATGATCCCATTTGCTGCCGATTCAAGCGCTACGCTCTGTAGCCGTAATTGTTCTTCAGCCTCGCGGCGAATGGTCAGATCGCGAATGATATTTGTGAAAATTACCCCCGATGGGATTTTTACCGGGCTCAATGCAATTTCGATGGGTATTTCACGCCGGTTTTTCCTCACCCCATACAGCGGCAGGCTGATCCCCGGACGGGTGTCGATCTCATCGATAAAAGCTTTTTGATACTTGTAATATGCTTCCTGGTAGCGTTCTGGCACGATCAGGTCAATCGAATGGTCCGCCAGCTCCTCCATCGAATAACCAAATAACGTTGTAGCCTGGTTGTTAGCCAGCAGGATGTGGTTATTTTTATCGGTAATAATGATGGCATCCGGCGCCCCTTGGAAAAGGGCTTTAAACCTTGCCTCAGAATCCCTCAAAGTAGCTTCCACCTGCCGGTAGTTGGTGATGTCCCACCAGACCACCATTCGGCCAGTTACGTGCCCATCCCGATCTTTGAGGTTAGAGGTACGCACGCTGATAGTCTTCGGGACCTCCCCATTGATTCGCACCTCGGTTTCATAATTATGGGGCACACGGAAAGTCTCAGCAATGCCTGGCCAGATGGCAATGATATCATTTAGTGTTTTCCGCCTGGCAGAACGCTGGCTTAATCCCAGCATTTTCAATGCAGTCGAGTTTATATTGTATATCCTGTCTTTCCTATCCAGGACGATCACGCCTTCACTCATATTGTCGATGATTTCATCACGTGAAAGCGACGAGTATTCGAGCAGCTGAAAATAATAGATACCCCAATAATAGACCAACCCACTGATCACCAAACCGATCAAGATGATGATATTCATCTGAATGGATGGGACGATCTGAGCCTGGAAGATCAGGTTACAAACCAGGGGAGGGATGATCCCTGACAAAATTAAAAGGCTCCTGGTGCCTGCATATCTGGGGGCGACGATGATTCGCCGAATTAAGATCATCACCCCAACGATGAGCTCCAGGTAAAAAAAGGCAGCTGATAGTAAATACCACCATGCGCCGTTGAAAATCAGCGGTGCACCTGGGGCATTCGATGAAGGTACGATCGATTTCCACAGCCAGTGATGCTGGTTTTCGGTAACAGCAACGTATATGGTCATCACCGGTATGATCATTAATAAGACAACCCACCAGTTTGCTATCCTTTTTTCCTGGTGGGTGAATTGAAGCAGGAATAATAACCAAAATCCGGCAATAAATGCAACGCTTATGATTTGCATTTTTGCCCACAATATTTTGAGAAGGGTGGGTACCGATGCAATTTCCAGCCCGGAAAATATTGCCCAACCCCCTACAGCAATCATCATCAGTGCAAAGAAAATTACCCCAGGGGTTCTCCACCACCGCCAGCTTAATATGCTCAAGAGCAATGCAATGGCGGCTGCCAGTAATGCGATCAGTACCTCAGTTGTGAACTGCCAGGTCAATGCTAAGTCCTCTGTATATTGACGATAAGATAATATCACAAAAATAAATGAATGACTTGAATTTTCTGTAAAGCGCCTTCACAGAATTGTTAGCCTGCCTTCCTTTCTATCCACCACCATAATTCCGTTATCAAGATTACTGGTTTTTTCATTCTCCACTTACGTAAATCTCCTGATCTAAATACCGCTTCACAGCTGATTTATCTTCGACCATGTCCAATGCTGAATCACCATCCCTCGAAGCTAAATACTCTCACCACAAAGGTCGAGATATATCTAAACCACTTGATATCTGACAAAATTATATAACAGAACTGGCAGGCATGTGGACGATGACGATAAAAAATAAGAGCCCGCCTCCGCTAAATTATTGATCGAATCGTGTGGGTCGAGTGACCGAAAATACACATTCAACGAATACCTAAATGATAGTATCAAACTCCTCATCATTTAGTTATTATTATCCAATAACACCTGCTCGGCATTTGTAGAATAAACCTTCTTTAACACCTCATCGGGCAGATGCAAGCCACACACACACCACCTGCCTTGTTGGGGAACCTCCGCAGCATTATAGTTGAAGTATTCATCGTCTGTTTCTAAAAATCGGTAAGCCAATCGATATTCTTCCAGCTTCGGTCCCATGTCACTGCCAAATAATATGCGGTCTTCGTGCTCGAGGAAAAATCTCCGCCCGGTGTAGGGTTGGCGCCCTAATTCGCTGATCCTGCCGCTGATATCCACATAAAAATTTGGGCACTCATCCATCAGGCTGGAAACCCATTTCAGATTTTCAGCATAACATCCCACATGGGCACCAATGAATATAGTTTTTGGGTGGTGTTTCACTAGCTTAGCCAGGGCTTCAAGGATGGAAATGAATGCCGGATATGGCGGGCATGGGAAATGCCAATCAGGATGGGCGGTTAATTCCTCCCAGCGCTCGTTGGTTTCATCCAACGGGTCGAAAAACGCCACCGGATCAGCGACATGGATCATCACCGGTAAATGCAACTCTCCCGCAATATCCCAGATTGGTGCCAGTCGGGCATCGTCGACCTTAACCAGCTGGCCGGTGTGGTCGGTCACCTTCAATCCAAAATTCTTCCAGATTTTCAAGCCTTCTGCACCGCTCTTTTTCTGGGTGATTACTCTTTTGGCCGCCCATTCCGGAAAGGCCTCCCCCAGCGATTTCCACATCTCCCAGTTCACCCCTCCAAACACCACGAAACGTTCGGGGTGGCTGGCTTTGAATTTATCGAGATGGGCTGCCAGGATATCATCGCTCCAACCCCCATCCAGATCCACGTATCTCTTCACACCTGCCTGGTCGAGGAGATCGATCAGCTCGCTTACCGGGCGGTTGATCCACCCCCCACCAAATTCATCGCCGAGATGGTTATGAGCATCAATTACCGGGAATCGAGGTTGATTCACTGTGGTGATTTTTGTCGCCAGCCTGGATTTTGGACGAAATGATTGCAGCAACATCTATTCGCCTCCTGATTAACATACTTTAATTTTACATCCAGCTGGTTGGAATCAGCGTTGTTTGAGCTAATTTAGTCGATAACAGCATGCCCCTACATGGTTAGAAAATCGGTTAAATTGAAATAATTAATTCCCCCATTTGCCTGCTATAAATCCTGTTTTTTTGTGGTTAAATTGGCATATGACAGCGAAAATCATCCTGCGCAAACAAGAATTTGAGGTTAAGCATGGCATGACTGTACGCAAAGCCCTGCAAAAGCTGGGTATCGAGCCAGATAGTGTGCTCGCCACCCTAAATGGGGAGCTGATCACCGATGATGAGATCATCAAAGAGAATGTTGTCATCAAGCTGATCCCGGTAATTTCAGGCGGCCATCAGTAGACCATGGGCACCTATATGATGGGGGAATTTTCCCCATGAAATCTATGCTTACGCTCGATCATATCCGTGAATATCGCTCGCAAACCTTCGCCTTTCAACCGCAGCTTCGCTTGAAAACGAAGGATGATGCGATTCGCTATGTAAACGAACGCGGCTTTATATTTTTTTGGCCCATACAGGGCATTATCTTGCCCAGCCTGTGGGGTGCAGTGGCTGGTGACCGTCCGGTTCCGGATGAGCATGATGATCCGGGTCATATCAGCTGGGATTGGAAGGACTCTCTGCTGGGTAAGCACATCTGGTATTATGGAAAGATCCTTCGTAAAAGAGCCACCATTATTTCTATGGAGGTTGCCGCTTATTTTTATGCCCTGACTGAAAATTACGGCTCCCCCGAAGAGGATTACCTTACCATTTACGAGCAAGGGCGTATGACACAGGAAGCCAAGGCTGTGTATGAAGCCCTGCTCGCCAGTAGCCCGCAAGACACCATCTCATTGCGCAAGGCATCACACCTCACCAGCCACGAGAGCTCCAGTCGCTTTGAGCGTGCGCTGGCTGACTTGCAGGCAGATTTTAAGATCATGCCAGTGGGCGTGGCGGATGCCGGCTCATGGCATTATTCGTTCACCTATGATATCGTGTCCCGCTATGAACCTTCGCTGCTTGAACACGCCCGCTATTTGGGGGAAGTGGATGCTCGCCAAAAAATCATCGAGCTTTATTTCCTTTCGCTCGGGGCAACCCAGTACCGCGAT